>Ga0126314_10000110_pt1 | contig 43281 bp, 36 predicted proteins | sample Plot105B_FD_92535 | JGI IMG/M metagenome (GOLD analysis project Ga0126314, IMG submission 92535) | Serpentine soil microbial communities from UC McLaughlin Reserve, CA, USA - Plot105B | ecosystem: Environmental > Terrestrial > Soil > Grasslands | place: USA: UC McLaughlin Reserve, Lake County... | reverse complement strand
TTTTGCCGGACAGCGCGCTCGAGGAAGTGGTGCGCAGCGCGGAGCCCATCGGCAACGTGGCGGTGTCGTCGACGGGGCGCCTGTTCTACACGCTCCACCCGGAGAGCCGCCCGGAGGGCGCCAAGCTGTGGGAGTGGGTGGAAGGCAAGGCCGTGCCGTTCCCCGCGGAGGCCCTCCAGAAGAAGCTCTTCGACACCGTGCTCGGCATCACCATCGACCGGCGCGACTGGCTGTGGACCATCGACCATGGCAACCACGGCCTCGGCGTGCCGCGCCTCCTGGCCTTCGACCTGGCCAACGGGCACCTCGCGCACGAGTTCGACTTCCCGCCGCAAGTCGCGCCGCCGGGCTCCTTCCTCCAGGACCTGCGCGTCGATGCCCAGGGTGGGACGGTGTTCATCGCGGACGTGGGCTTCTGGCGCCGCTCGCCCGCGCTCATCGTCTACGACGTGGCCGCGAAGCAGGCGCGCCGGGTGCTGGAGAAACACGCGTCCGTGTTCCCTCGCGACTTCGTCATCCGCAATCCCATCAAGGACATGGTGTTCTTCGGCGGGCTCGCCGCGCTGAAGTGCGGTGTGGACGGCATCGCCCTGGACCCGAGCGACGAGTGGCTGTGGTTCGCCGCGATGAACCACGACACCCTGTACCGCGTGCGCACGAAGGACCTGCGCGACGCCAGCCTGGATGACGACGCGCTCGCCCAGCGCCTCCAGGCCGTGGGCCGCAAGCCGCTCAACGACGGGCTGAGCGCGGACGCGGAGGGCAACGTGCTGATGACCGACGTGGAGCACGGCGCGGTGCTGCGCATGAGTCCGGACGGTCGGCTTCAGACGCTGGTGAAGTCCCCTCGCATCCGCTGGGCGGACGCGCTCAACCACGGGCCGGACGGCTGGCTCTACGTGGCCGACAGCGCCATTCCCCACCACATGCTCCAGTCCAAGGCGCACATCGCCGCGAACGGGCCCTACTTCATCTGGCGCTTCAAGCCCGGCATCGGCGGCATCGCCGGCATGTGAGGAGCGCGCGAGGTCCGTGAAGCCCCTCGCGCGCGCCCGTCACGTCACTGCACGTTGAAGTGGTAGTTGTTGCCGAAGTTGGAGTCCCACGCCTGGCAGCCCCAGCGACTGGTGTTCTCGAACCAGATGGCCAGGTCGCCCCGCGTGTTGAGCGGAATGGACGGCGCGGGAGGGTTGGGCGTGGAGGAGAAGCCCGCCACCCAGAAGCTCTGCACCGGACCGTTGTTGAACTGGTAGTGGCCGGTAATCGTCCACCCCGGCGTGTTGGCGTTGATGTTGCCCCGGCACTGCGTCAGCCGCGAGGCGTCGAACACGATGCTCGCGGTGGCGCCGAAGGGCAGCGGGTTGGAGGAGGCGAAGACATTCCAGCCCTGGGACGGGGACTGGAAGGTGATGCTCGGGGGTGTCTGGGACACGGCCACCGAGGCGACGAGCAGCGAGACAGCGGCCAGCAACCAGCGGAAGTGACGACGCGGCAAGGCAGGACTCCTTTGCATGAGGGGTGCGGCACCCGGGATACGGAGCCCGAGGATTCCACGGGCCACGGGCGACTTCCTCGCGGCTTTGCCCCGCGAGCCGCCCCGGAGTCTTCTACAGTCGGGCTCCCCCACTCCTTACGCTCCGCGCCATGGCCGACCCAAGACTCGCCTTCTACCGACTCGCCGTCCGCGTCGACGCCCGCTATGACGCGATGAGCCGGAGCCTGCGCCGCTCGCTGGGCATCGCCCCGCCGCTGCGCATCCTCCCCTACCGCGGCCATGGCACCTCCGAGCGCGCCGTCATCAAGGCCCGCGTCCTGGAGGACCGGCACATCCGCCCGCAGAAGCAGCGCCACACGCTGTGGAGCAGCGCCGTGGCCTCCTACAAGCGCTACATGACGCGCGAAATCGCGGGCGCCCACGTGGCGGTGCGCTGGGGTGACAAGCGCTGGGAGGGCACCACCGACGAGGAGGGCTTCCTGGAGCTGTGGGTGGCCCCGCCGGAGGGCGTGCGCTCCGGGTGGCACATGGTGGAACTGGAGCTGCTGTCGCCGGAGGCGGCGGGAGTTCCCCGCGTGGCGGCCCCGGTGCGCGTGGCCGGCGCGAGCGCGGCCTACGGCGTCATCAGCGACATCGACGACACCGTCATCGTCACCGGCGTGACGGACCCGCTCAAGCGCGCCTGGGCCCTGTTCCTCACCGAGCACCGCGTGCGCCTGCCCTTCCCGGGCGTGGACGCCTTCTACGCCGCGCTCCAGGCGGGCTCGGAGGGGACAGGGGACAACCCCATCTTCTACGTCTCCAGCAGCCCGTGGAACCTGTACGAGCACCTGGACGAGTTCCTCGCGCTGCACCACATCCCCACCGGCCCGCTGCTCTTGCGCGACTGGGGCCTGTCCAGCCAGGGCTTCGCGCCCGGCGGCGGCCACGGCCACAAGCTGGACAAGATGCGCGGGCTGTTCGCGGACCTGGCGCACCTGCCCTTCATCCTCATCGGCGACAGCGGCCAGGAGGACGCGGAGCACTACCGCACCATCGTCCGCGAGTTCCCCGGCCGCGTCCTCTGCGTCTACATCCGCAACGTGCCCGGCCACCCCCGCCGCGCGCGCGAGCTGGAGCTCATCGCCGCCGACATCCGCGACGCCGGCAGCCAGCTTGTCGTCGTGGATGACACGACGACGGCCGCCCGCCACGCCGCCCGCTCCGGGTGGATTCAGTGGAAGGAAGTCCTGGAGGTGGAGGCCCATCGCCGCGAGGAGGTCTCCAGGGACCTCGGCGGCTGACTTACGAAATTACAGCATCATCGCCATTTTATGAGTAATGCTTGAATTCCTTCCTTCAGTTGTGGCACAGGCGCGCCTGATTATCCGGTCTGTCCTCTGTTTCCACACCCCTGAAGGAAGCGAGTCCTGCGTGGCCACCTGGTGCATTCGTTTCGCTGGACGCTCTCCGCGCTGGGTCCAGGCGCGAGGCGTATGGCGCGGTCCGTCATCGTCCCAGCAGGTCTGCGCGCCCAGGGCGCGTCAACGTCCGCCGCTGCGCACTCCGCGCCGCAAGGCGAAGTGCTCGTGGTGGACGACGCGTCGGCCCTCGTCGGCGCGTTGAGTTCGGTCGTCGAGGGTGGGGCCCCGGGAGTCCGGGGCCCTCCTTCAAGGCAGGGGACGGCCGCCCTGGAACTGGGCCAGGCGGGTGGCGCGCTCCATGACTTCGCCCTGGGCCCAGCGCTTGTCCGCGCCCGCGGGGGGCGTCAGGCGGCGCCAGTTGCCATCGGGTTGCAGCTCCCACGCGTGGGTGTTGTCCACGAGGCTGCGCTCCAGCGAGTCCTTCACCTGCGCGGCCAGCGTCGTGTCCTCCACCGGCGCGAGGATTTCCACGCGGTGGTCCAGGTTGCGAGGCATCAGGTCCGCGGAGCCGATGTAGCAGCGCAGCTCCGTGCCGCGCTCGAAGATGTAGACGCGCGCGTGCTCCAGGAAGCGGCCCAGCGTGGACACCACGCGGATGTTCTCGGACATGCCGGGCACGCCGGGGCGCAGGCAGCAGATGCCGCGCACGTTGAGTTCGACTTTCACTCCGGCGCGCGACGCGTCGTAGAGGGCGCGGATGATGCCCGGGTCCACCAGCGCGTTCATCTTCATCTGGATGCGCGAGGGGCGCTCCAGCGTGTGCGCGACGACGGTGCGCTTGATGTGCTCCAGCAGGCCCTCGCGCATGGTGAGGGGCGCCACCAGCAGCTTGCGGAAGCTCTTGGGCCGGCCGAAGCCGGTGAGGTAGTTGAACAGGTCCGCCACGTCCGCGCCGATGTCCGGGTCCGTGGTGAACAGGCCCATGTCCGTGTAGAGGCGCGCCGTCTTCGGATTGTAGTTGCCGGTGCCGATGTGCACGTAGTGCCGCACCCGCTCGCCCTCGCGGCGGACGATGAGGATGGCCTTCGCATGTGTCTTCAGCGAGGGGATGCCGTAGACGACGTGCACGCCCGCCTCTTCCAGCGCGTTGGCCCACTTGATGTTGGTGCGCTCGTCGAAGCGGGCCTTCAGCTCCACCATGCACACCGCCTGCTTGCCGTTCTCCGTGGCCGTAATCAGCGCGGGCACCAGCGGTGAGCTGTCGGAGGTGCGGTAGACGGTCTGTTTGATGGCGAGGACATCCGGGTCCGCCACCGCCTCCGTGACGAAGCGCTCCACCGAAGTCGCGAACGAGTCATACGGATGGTGGACGAGCAGATCTCCGCGTCGCATCGCCGCCATCACCGTGACGCCCTCGGGCGCGTCCGTGTCCGGGCGCAGCCGGGGCTGGGTGACGGACACCCATGGCGGGTCCTTCAGCTCCGGGAAGCCGGGGGCGAAGGCGATGGCCTGCACGTCGCCCAGGCCCAACAGTCCCTGCTCCTCGTACACCTGGCGGGACTCCAGCCCCAGCGCCTCCACCAGCGGCTCCAGCAGCTTGGGGCTCATGCCCGTCTGCACCTCCAGGCGGATGACGTCTCCGAAGCGGCGCTGCCGCAGCTCCGTCTCCACCGCCTTGAGCAAATCCTCGGCGTCCTCGGACACGGTGAAGTCCGCGTCGCGGGTGACGCGGAACAGGCTCCAGCTCAGCACCTCCATGCCGGGGAACAAGTCACCCAGGTGCTGGGCGATGACCTCCTCCAGCGGCACGAAGACGTTGTTCTTCAGGGGCAGGAAGCGGGGCAGCAGCTCCTTGGGCACCTTCACCCGGGCCACGCTCTCCTCGCCCGCCTCCGGGTCCCTGAGCAGCACCGCCAGGCTGAGCGACAGGTTGGAGATGTACGGGAAGTGCCGGCCCAGGCCGATGGCCAGCGGGGTGAGCACGGGGAAGATCTGCTCGCGGAAGCGCTGGTCCACCTGGGCGCGCTGGTCGGCGTCCAGCTCCTTCGCGGTGAGGATGCGCAGGCCCTTCTCCGCGAGCGCGGGCCGCAGGAGCTTCTCGAAGATGGCGCTGTGGCGCTTGCTCTGCTCGAAGATGCCCTCGTGCAGCTTGTCGAGCGTGGCGCCCGGAGACGCGCCGTCCGGCACCAGCCGCGCCACGTTGGCGCGCACCTGCTCGTGCAGGCGCGCGACGCGAATCATGAAGAACTCATCCAGGTTGCGCGCGTAGATGGCCACGAACTTGAGGCGCTCCAGGAGCGGCTCGTCCGCGGACTCGGCCAGTTGGAGGACCCTGTCGTTGAAGGCCAGCCAGGACAGCTCCCGGTTGAAGAACATCCCCTCGTCCGGCTCCGCCCCCGCGGGCAGGGCGTCGCGCTCCAGGGGCTTCTGGGGGGTGACGTTGCGTCCGGCGGCGCCTCGCTTCGCCATTCTTTCAAATCTCCTGGTTCCCACCTTGGCGGGTGATGTAGCAGGCCGGCCTCCCACCGATTGTGAACTCCGTTGTCACGAAAGGAAGCCCTCCAGCGCCAGACACCGGCTCGGGAAGTTGCCGGGCGGGCGTTACCGGGCGGGCGGCGTGGAGTTTCTTGCATCCGCGCTGTTGGAACGGCATGTCAGTCGACGTGAGCCCGACAGAGAACCTCCCGCACGCCTCCCTGGCCGCCGAGCAGACGGACGCTGGCAACCTCTTCACGGCCTATGACAAGGAAGACCCGAAGGCCGCCCGGGGGCGCTGGGCGCTGGCGCTCCTGGCCGCCCTGGTGCCGGTGGTGCTCGCGGTGGTCTTCTGGACGCAGGTGCGAGAGCAGCGCCCGACGTTCCAGGTCATCACCGACCATGGCTTCAAGTCCATGCACGGGGGGATGACGGCGGACCAGGTGATGGCGCTCTTGGGCCGCCCCATGGCGCGCGAGACGGATGAGCGGGGCGCGGACTGCTACCGCCACGGCGCGCCGTCGGTGGAGAAGGAGTTCTTCCTCGTCTATTCGGTCTGTTACGAGGACGGGAAGCTGCGGGACGTGACGCAGCGGAAGTTCTCCGCGTGGTCCGTGGACCCGGAGTCGGGCAGCTTCCAGGCCCCGGCCGTCGACGCGGCGCCGGTGCCCTCGGGCACTCCGGAAGCGGCGGCCCCGTCGTCCACGGCGGGCTCGCGCTAGCCGCGTCCGCGCCGTCCCGAGTGCCCGGCACCTGACGCCAAGCCGTCCCATGGGCGGGGGTGTGGGTGCATGGCCAGCGGGGCCACCTTCCGGGCTGTGCCAGGCATCGGGCAGGAGGCCGGCGTCCTGGCGCTCAAGGGGGGTGGCGTGGGGCGGCCGTGGACCTACTCCCAGCGTGTCGGCGCTGGCTTCATCGCGTCCCTGCTGGTGGCGCTGGCGCTGGCGGTGACGTCGGCGGCGTCGCTGTTGTCGGTGCGCTCCACGCACAAGGCGAGCCTGCTCGAGCTGTCCATGGACCTGCTGGAGGTGGAGCGCCTGCGCCGGGCCTTCAGCGACAAGGTGTCCAGCGAGCGGGGCTATGCGCTGTCCGGGGACGCGCTCTTCGCCGAGGAGATGGTGGCGTCGCGCGAGCGCTTCATCGCCACCCATGAGCGGCTCAAGCCCCGGTTGGACGCGGAGCCCGCGGCGTCGCTCCTGGAGTCGGTGATGCGCGCGGAGCAGGAGCACGAGCAGGCCGTGCGGGAGCTGGTGGTGGCGCACGCCAGCAGCGTTCCGCGCGCGCGACTGGAGGTGCTCTTCGAGGAGCGGGTGGGGGACACGCGCCTGCGTGCCTATGAGGCGCTGCAGCAGCTCTGCGCGAGCGTGGAGGAGCGGCTCGCGCTGGGCATCCAGTCGGCGGTGGAGGTGGACGAGCGCGTCCTGGTGCTCACCTTGATTGCGGCGAGCCTGGGACTGGCCGTGGCCGGGGTGCTGGCGTGGGTGTTGTTGCGGCGGCTGGGCCCCTTGCGGGAGGAGGCCGAGGCGAGCACGAAGCGCTTCCAACTGCTTGTCGAGGGCGTGCAGGACTACGCGCTCCTGCTCCTGGACGAGCGGGGTCGGGTGGCGAGCTGGAACCCGGGTGCCACGCGCATCACCGGCTATCAGGAGACGGAAGCGGTGGGCGAGCCGGTGGACCGCTTCTACCCTCCGGAGGCGGTGGCGCTGGGACTGCCGGAGAAGGACCTGGAGCGCGCGCGGCGGGACGGGCGGCTGCGCACGGAGGGGTGGCGCACGCGCAAGGACGGCACGCACTTCTTCGCGGAGGCGCTCATCAACACGCTGCTCGACGACGACGGCGAGGTGCGGGGCTACGCGGCGGTGACGCGCGACATCACCGAGCGGCAGCGCGCCGAGCGCACGCAGCGGTTGTTCGCGGAAGCTGGCCGCGTGTTCCAGCAGTACCTGGACCCGGACCAGATGGTGGCGGAGCTGGCGAGGATGATGGTGCCGGAGGTGGCGGATGCGTGCCTGCTCTACATCCTCACCCCGAACGGGCAGCTGCGGCCCCGGGCGGTGAAGCACGCGGAGGAGCGGAAGGAGCCCTTGCTGTGGGAGACGGTGCGGCGCTACCTGCCCCCGTCGGATGCGTCCCAGGGGCTCTGGCAGGTGGTGCGCACGGGGCGCTCCCTGTGGGTGGCGGACGTCTCGCCGGAGCTGCTGGCGCAGGGGGCGGAGGACGCGGAGCACTTGCGACTGATGGAGCGGGTGGGGGTGCGCTCGCTCCTGGCGGTGCCGTTGCGCACGGGGGAGCGGACGCTGGGGGTGCTGTTGCTGATGATGTCCCTGCCGGAGCGGCGGCTGACGCTGGCGGACCAGGTCTTCATGGAGGAGCTGGCGGGGCGCGCGGCGCTGGCGTTGGACAACGCGCGGCTGTTGCGCGAGGCGCGCGAGGCGGTGGAGCTCATCGGCGTGGCGGCGCATGATTTGGGCAATCCGCTCAACACGCTCCAGTTGCTCCTGCGCAGGCTCCTGAGGACGGACCTCTCGGTGGAGCGGGAGAAGGTGCGCGACGGGTTGGGCACGGCGCTGAAGCAGACGCAGCGGCTGGGGCAGCTCCTGCTCAACCTGCTGGATTTGTCACGGCTGTCCGCGGGGCGCCTGGTGCTGGACGTGGCGCCGGTGGACCTGGCGGACCTGGCGCACGAGGTGGTGGAGCGCTTCGCCGCGCACGCAGCGGAGGTGGGCAGCAAGCTCGTCTTCGACGCGGAGCTGGGGTTGGTGGGGCAGTGGGACCGGCTGCGGTTGGACCGGGTGGTGACGAACCTGGTGTCCAACGCGTTGAAGTTCGGCGCGGGTCACCCGGTGATGGTGCGAGTGGAGCGCGCGGGGCTGGCGCGGGCGCGGCTGGTGGTGCGGGACTTTGGCGAGGGCATCGCCCCGGAGGCGCAGCGGCTCATCTTCGACCGCTTCGCGCAGGTGCCCTCGGCGGGCCGGCATGCGGGCTTCGGGCTGGGGCTCTACATCGTCCGCCAGTTGGTGGACGCGCACGCGGGCTCCGTCCACGTGGACAGCACGCCGGGCGAAGGCTCCACCTTCACGGTGGAGCTGCCTTTGATGGAGCTGGGCGCGGAGCGGGAGGACGACGCGGGCGAGCCTGTGCCTCCCTGAGGCCCTTCGCTCAGAGGGAGGGCTGGAGGGGCTGCTCGGAGGTCACGAAGGAGGCCAGGGGCGAGGCGTCGGTCCGCTTCTCCCGCGCCTCCAGGCGCTCGAACTCCAGGGAGTCATGCGCGCAGAACAACGTCACCTCTTCGCCGTGTGACTTCTTCAGCTCGCGCAACCGCCGCAGGTTGTGCCAGCGCTGGCGGCGGTCCTTCTGCATCAAGCGCTGATAGAGGCGCAGGCCCGGGGTGCAGCGGTAGCGGTCCGGGTCCATCTCACCGTGGAAGAAGTAGGCGTCGCCCGCGTGCAGCAGCCACCCGTCCTCGGAGCGCACCGCGACGCCCGCGTGCCCCATCGTGTGTCCCGTCAGGGGCACCAGGAGGATTTCGGGAGGCAGCCCCTTCAAGTCCCGGACGCACTCGAAGCCATACCAGCGCTCGTTCGTGCCTCCGGTGGGGTACGTCACCCAGTGCGCCTCGCGAATCCACTGCGCGGGGCGGTAGCGCTGGCGGTCCAGGGGCGACTTGCGGGCGGTGGCCGCGCGGTACTCGTCCGCCAGCAGGTGGACCCGGGCGTGCGGGAAGTCATCCAGCCCTCCGGCATGGTCGAAGTCCAGGTGGGTGAGGACGATGTCGCGCACGTCTTCCGCCTGGAAGCCCAGCCGCTCCACCTGCCGGATGGCCGTGGACCCCTCGTACAACTGGGGGCGACACAGCACGTCCAGGAACAGCGGACTCTGCCGGGCATGGGGGTGGAGGACGTCCTCCAATCCAAAGCCGGTGTCGACCAGGATGAGCCCGTTCGCCGCCTCCACCAGCAGGCAATGACAGGTCAGGGCCGCGGGTCCGCGGAAGCCCCGGCGTCCGTCCATGAGCCGGCCTCCGGGAGGACACATCGTGGTGCAGTTGAGATGGTGGATGCGCATGGCGACACGTTTCCTGGCGAGGAGCCGCTCGGGTCCGTGTCAAAGGTGGGATGCCCTACGAGGGCGAGGAGTCCCAGGCGTGCCTGACGAGGCTCGCTCGCCCGCCCGGGAGTCCTTCATCCAGTCCAGATCCATGGCGGCACGAAGCCCGCGCATGGCGCCCTGGATTACAGGCGCTCCAGCGTGTCGGCCGTGCGCTCCTCGCGGACGTTGCCGGTGTTGAGGGTGGTGGCCGGCTCGAAGAGGAGGACATGGACCTCCTCCTCCGCGACGGGCCGGTGCTCCACGCCTCGCGGGATGATGATGAGCTCACCCGGCTCCACGTCCACGGTGCGCTCACGCAGCTCCATCCGCAGCCGGCCGTGCAGCACGAGGAACAGCTCGTCCTCATTGTCGTGGTGGTGCCAGGTGAAGGGGCCCAGCAGCTTCGCCAGCCGGACGTGCTGGCCGTTCAGCTCACCGACGACTTTCGGAGACCAGTGCTCGGAGAAGAGGGCCAGCTTCTGGGCCAGGTTGACCTTGTCCACGCGGGGCGGCGCGACTTCAGCGCTCACCTCGTTGGTGGAGGCCTCTCCGGTGGAGGCCTCGTCGCGGCGGCCGGAGTCCCAGCGGGGAGGGCGGGCGCTGCTGGCGGTGGGACTTCGGGTGGGCGCACTCATGCCGTGGAGCTCTCCTGTCGGACGCGGAGTCCTCAAGCCACCATGCCCGAGCCCCGGTCCGGATGTCTGTCTTTTTGATTCCGCCAGCGCCGCTCATGGACAACCGGGCGCGAGGTTGGGTCGACTACCCGACGAAGCACGTCAGGCTTCAGTCTGGATAGAACATGGGGTCGCGGGTGGTGACGAACGAGGAGATGACGGAGGCCACCTCGTGCGGCAGCCCGGTGAACTGCACGCCCACGCCCGGCATCAGGTCCGGCATGCGCGGATTGGACTCGCGAACCCAGCGCACCACGCCCGTCACCTTCATGGGCCGGCCGCCCGGCAGCGTGAAGTCCAGCTCCACCTGCGTGCCGCGCGGCACCGCGTCCACCGTGGCGATGAAGACGCCGCCCTCGCTGATGTCCATCGAGAAGCCGGTGAAGAAGTTGGAGTCGCTGCGCATGTCGATGGACGTGTGCATCCGCACCCGCCCGTTGCGCCGGGCCTCCGCGCTGTCCGAGGCGCGCGTGGGGGCCGAGGCGGGTGCGGCGAGCGGCTGTGCCTGCGTCTTCGCCGTGGCGGCGGCCTGGGCCAGCTCCGCCTGACGCGCGCGAGCGGCGGCTTCCTGGCGGGCTCGCGTCCTGGCCGCGGAGGACTCCACCTGTTGCTTCAGCGCGGCCTCGGCGTCCGCCACCGCGCGAGTCACCTGCGCGGCCTGCTCCTGCTGGATGCGCAGCGCGGCCTGCACCTCCGTCCCCATCCGCTTGCGAGCCTCCAGCGCCTTCTCGCGAGCCTCCAGCGCCTTCTCGCGTGTGGCCTCCACGTTCAGCGAGGGCACGCGAGCGGCCTGGAGCCTGGCCGCCTGCTCACCCACCTGCGGGTCGGCGTCCGGTTCCTGGTGGGCCCGGGCCAGCGCGGCGCGCACGCCGTCCAGTCGGGAGGTGAGGGCGGCGGTGTCGGCGAGGGCGCGCGTCACCTGCTCCGCGAGGCGGGACTCCTGGGCGGACAGCTCGCTCTCGGCGCGAGCCAGCTCGGCCTCACGGGGGCCCGACGGGGGGACGCGGGCGGCAGGGGGCGGCGAGGTCATTCTTGGGACTCCAGAGGGGCGCCATTGTAGCAGGCTCCCCGGGAAGTCCACGCCCCACTCGCGGGTGGGTCAATCCGCGCCCTTGATGCAGGCCACGGGCTTGAGGCGCTTGGCGATGCGGGCGAGCCCCGCCATCTCCACCGTCTCCAGCACGTCGTCCAGGTTCTTGTAGCAGGGGCCGGACTCGTCGAGCGGCGTCTGCCGGGTGTTGAGGATGATGCCGGACTCCGCCATGCGCGCGTCGGTGGCGCCCTGGTTCAGCACGCGCCGGGCCTCGCCTCGGGACAGGCGCCGGCCGGAGCCGTGGTTCACCGAGTAGATGGACTTGGACGCGCCCTCTTCGGCGAACAGGATGGCGCTGCCGGTCTCCATGGAGCCCGGAATCAGGATGGGGTGGCCGGTGCCCTCCCACGTGGTGCGCTTGAGCGCGGGGTGGCCCGCGGGGAACGCGCGCGTGGCGCCCTTGCGGGCGACGAACTTCCCGGCCTCCTTCTGGATGAGGTTGTGGGAAATCTCGTAGTAGACGCTCGCGGTGCCGCCGAAGACGTCCTCCAGCGCGGCGCACACGGCCTCACCGATGATGAGCCGGTTGGCCACGGCGAAGTTGGCCGCCATGTTGTGCAGGTTCCAGTACTCGCGGCCCATCGGGCTGTCGGCGTCGAGCCAGACGAAGTCCTCGCTGCGGCTCTTGAGTCCCAACTGGGCGGCGCCCTTGACGAAGAACGTCTTGGCGATGTTCCACCCGAAGCCCCGGCTGCCGGTGTGGAGCATCACCCAGACGCGGCCCGCTTCATCCACCTGCATCTCGGTGAAGTGGTTGCCGCCGCCCAGGCTGCCCAACTGGCCGCGCTTCTCGTAGGCCCGATCGGGAATGTCCACCCGGTCGTCCTCCACGGGGATGAAGTCGCGCTCGGTGACGGCGGAGCCTCGGCCCAGGGCCTTGGCGCCGTGGCGGACGACTTCCGCAAAGGCGCGGTCGGACACCTTGCGCTGCTGCTGCACGCGACTGGCGCCCACGCCCACGGCGATGCGGCGGGTGACTTGCTCAATCCACTGGCGACGCTTGGCGGGGTCCGCCACGTCCTCCGCGGTGAGGGACGTCTGCAACTGCACCATGCCGCAGCCGATGTCGTAGCCGGCGGCGGTGGGCAGGAGGATGCCGTCCGTCTCCACCACGGTGCCGATGGGGACGCCGTAGCCCACGTGACAGTCGGGGGTGACGGCGACGCGGGTGACGCCGGGGAAGGACGCGGCGTTGACCACCTGGTCGAAGACGGCGTCCTCCAGGCCCGGCAGCTCGGGGCCCTCGCCCCACAGGAGCTTGTCGGACAGGAACAGGTCCGCGTCGACCTTCATGCTCTTGGTCTTCGGAAGGACGTAGTGGCCTTCCGCCGTCTTCTCCAACCGCTGCTTCCAGCTCATGGCATTGCCTCCCCTGACGCCCCTGGACAGGGGTGAACACGCGCGAGGGACGGGAGCGTCCGAAAGAAGCTGACTCTGGCGCCCGGGTTCGCCCGAGGTTTCGAGGATGCTGGGAGAGCGGGCGGGAAAGCGAGCGAATTTCCCAGGGTCCCCCTCTCAAAACGGGGCAGGGCGCAAGGGCGCGACGCGGTGCGTGGGTGGTGGCTGCCCCGGACCTGGGGACGACGGCGGAGGGCGGGTGTTGTTGCCGTCTCGACGTCGCCGCCGCATCCTCGTGGTGGCCTCGAGGCCTGGCGCGCACACCCGGACGGTCGACCGAAAGTCGGCTCGCGTGCGAAGCGCGGGAATTGGATCGGCGAAGGACTTGCCGCATTCCGGCTCCAGGCCCATCCATCACCTATCCAGGCAGGGGGTGGGCGATGGGTTTCCTCGGTGGGATGTTCCTGGCGGTTGCGTTGCAGGCGGTGCCGGCGGATTCGTTGGCGGGGCCGGTGTTCAATCCGTCGATCTGCGCGAAGAAGCGCGTCGACGCGTGCGGTTGTCACCACGTGTATGGGATTCGGCACTGCCATCCCAACCGCAAGGGTGGGCACTGCGAGGCGCCGGTGAAGGCGCAACTGCCGGAGGAGAAGGCGGCGGAGGCCCCGGTGCTGGAGAGCCGCGAGCCGGTGCCGGCGAAGACAGCGGAGCAGGAGAAGGCCGCACAGCCTCCGGCGACGCACGAGAAGAAGCGCTTCGACCCGAAGAAGTCCGTGCCGATGTAGTCCGCGCGCGGCGCGTGTCCTGGTGTGAAGCCAGAAGGCTGGAGGCGTCTCCGTGTCGCGGAGGCGCTCCGCCAGGCGCGTGTCAGCGACGGTGGGCGAGGAGGCGCAGGCCCACGGGCTGGAGCGTGTGCTCCTTCAGACGATGTTGCTCGACGGTGAGCAGGTGCTCGGCCACACGCTCACCGGAGACGGTGTCGTCGTGGGCCTCGGTGACGCCTCTCCCCAGATATCGGAACAGATAGGGCCCGCGCGTCACCTCGGAGACGTCGAAGCCTCCTGCGTCGAGCGCGGCGAGCATCGCGGCCCCGGTGTGGAGTGGCTCGTCATGGTGCTCGTGCTCGTGGTGCCAGCGCTCCAGGGGTGGCTCGGAAGCGGTGCCATGGATGGCCTCGGCGGGGAAGCATCCGGCGACGGCGAGCAGGTCCTAGGCGTCGTAGTACCAGCGCGCGGTGGCCTCGTCCGGGGCGACCAGGTCGAAGTCCTCCACGACGAGCAGGCCCCCTGGGACGAGCAGTTCGTGCAGTCGCGCCACACACGCATCGAGCGGCGTGAGGTGGTGGAGGACGGTCACCGCGAGGACGGCATCGAAGGGCTGTGCCGAGGTGAAGCGCAGCAGGTCTACTTGCTCGAAGCGCACGAGCGGCGAGCGCGGGGTTTCGCGCAGGCGCGTGTCGATGGCGACGACGTCATGGCCCGCGGAGGCGAGCAGGCCCGCGAGCGAGCCATCACCGCAGCCCACCTCCAGGACTCGGCGGCGGCTGGAGAGGGAGGGCGCGACGAAGGCGAGCGTCTCTCGAAGGGAGATGGGCGTCATGGGGGATGCACATCGTGGTCGGAGCGTATGGAGCGGAGCAAGCTCTGGAACCGGGACTCACCGCTGATACGGGAGCACCGCGCGCGGTTGCAAGCGGACGGCCTTGGCGAGCCACGACAGGCAAGCGCCGAGGAACGAGTGCACGGCCCACGAGACACGCGGATCCGTTGTCGCCGACATGGATGAGGGAGGCCCGCGTTCGTCAGTGCGCGATGAGCAGGGAGCTGTCCTCGATGGCGGCCACGGGCGCTGGCGAGGACACGTCGCGAGCGGGCACGGGCAGCGTCTCCATGCGGCTCAAGGACAGAGGCCCGTCCGCGCGGATGATGACCCAGTGAGACTGGGGCGAGGCTCGCAATGCCACGGTGGTGGGGCTCAACCACCGAAGCTCGGGCCGATAGGCCGTCACGGGAGTCACCGTCACGGGAGCGCCCGTGGTCCAGAGACTGGCGCTCACCTCCACCTTGGGCGTCTCGCGAGGAACGGGAGCCCCCGCGCTCGCGGTGGCGTGCAGTGCCTGGGCGGGAGACAGGGTCGAACTGGCAGCGGTGTGTGGCGCCTTGACGGGCAAGAGCGCCGCGCTCGCAGTGGCCCGTGGTGCCTGGGCGGGAGGCAGGGGTGCGCTCGCGGAGGACTGGGACGGAGGCCGAGTCGCGCTCGCAGTCACCTGGGGTGCCCGTGAAGGAGATTGGGGCGTGCTTGCGACCGTACGTGGTGCCTTGGCGGGCGACAAGGTCGTGGGCGTGTGCGGCACCTTGGAAGGAGCCACGGGCACACCGGGTCGTGGAGCCGCGTGGCTCTGCTCCGGAACCAGTGTCCCCTTCACCACGGGAAGGGCCACTTCACGCGGCGCTTCCACCTGTCGTGGCGCGACAGCACCGCGAGGAGGAAACGAGCTCGGCATCGCTGGCGCGGAGGGCACGGGCGCTTGATTCACTGCCCCGGGTGGTTTCACCTTCACCTGCGCAATGGCCGGAGTGGAAGGCACGGGCACTTGAGTCACGGGCCCAGGTGGCTTCACCTTCACCGGAGCAATGGCCGGAGCGGAGGGCAGCGGCCCGGATGCACGCGTCTCTTCCGCCGCGCGCAGCACGAACGGTGGAGGCGGAGGCGGCGGAGTCTTCACCCGGGCTTCCGTGCGCGGCGCCACCGCCACCGGAGCCTCGCTCACCGTGACGTGACTGTAGAGCCGCTCGTCCTCCAGCGCCGTCGAGGGCGGCAGCGTCGCCTGGCCCATGCGCGTGAAGTCCGAGAGGAGCACCGGGTCCCTCGGGTCCAGCTCCAGCGCCGCGCGAAGAGAAGCGCGAGCCCGGGCCTCACAGCCCTGCGCGAGCAGCAGCTCCGCCGCCGTGCGATACGACGCGATGGCGGTCTGCCGGTCTCCCGCGCGACGACAGATTTCCGCGTGACGCACGCGCGCGTTCGGGTCCTTGGGCACCATGCGGAGGATGCGCGAATGCACCTCCGCGCATTCGGCGTACCGCCCCTGGACGAACAACACCTGCGCGGCTTCCTTCAACGCTCTCAACTGGGCCTGTGCGCGCTCGCTCATCGTCCTGTCCTCCGGAACGGATGCCCTGCGGGGGAAAGCAGGGGACATGCCGAGCCACGCGTGCCTCCATGAACGGTCCACTGCCCACCGGCGGCACTGGCCCATGGCGCGAAAGCGCGTCTTGGAGCAACCATCCTCCGCGGACTCCAGGGTGATGCGACCCGCGCCCCCAGGCTCATGACGTAAGGGGGACCCTGTAGAAAAGGAGCCCCGCGCTGTAACAATGAAAGCCTTCCGTCTGCCGGTGGGGGCGATTTCAAGGTGCGCGTGCGACATGGGGCGGCGGCCGGAGTCACTGAAGGGAGGCGCGACGAATGCGCCTCGACTCACCCAAGGAAGGGACACACCCCATGCGGAACGGACTGGTGGGACTCTCGCTGATGGCGCTGGCGCTGGTGGGCACGAGCGCGGCGGCGGAGGAGCGCATCGAACTCAAGGCGGGGGAGCAGCGCGTGCTCGACCTGCAGGACCTGACGCGGGTGGCGTTGGGGGACCCAGAGACAGCGGACGTGAAGACGCTCGGCAAGGGGAAGCTTGAAGTCACCGGCAAGGCGGCGGGCACCACGACGCTGCTGGTGTGGAAGCGCAACGGTGAGCGACTGGCGTACTCCGTCGTGGTGACGGAAGGCGCGGCGAAGAAGAAGTAGGCCGCGCTCACGCAAGCAAGCCCGCATGTCCGCGGTGGACATGCGGGCTCCGCACTCACCACGGCCCCGTGACTACGGCGCGGGCCAGGGAGACAGCTTCTCCAGCTCATACTTCCCGAGCAGGGCGTGCGTCTCGCGCGCGGCGGCTTCGACCTCTTCGCGGGTGAGTCCCTTGGGCAGCGTGGAGATGACCGTGGGGAACGCCCCGTCGAACACGAGCAGGTTCTCCAGCTCCAGCGCGTCGTTCTGGAGGTCGTAGAGCTCCCACTGGTCGGCGTACTCGCCGGAAGGGTCCCACGTCCTCGCCAGCTTCCAGCGCGGCGTGCGCACGCACCGGACGTGGTTCGGCTGGCACACCGCGCCGGGCTTGAGCTCCGGCACCTTCCCCGCCTTCGTGGTGCCTTCGCGCAGGGCGTTGACGGCGCGCGAGTACACGTTGAACAGCGCATCGTCGTGCGCCTGATGCGGGTCGCCGGTGTGAGGCAGCGTCTGCGTAATCTCGTCATCGGTGATGAAGAGCACTCCGGCGCGAGGCGTCCCGTCCGACTCCGTCACGGTGGTGGTCTCCCCGCGCGCCAGCGGGCTCAGGTCCGCGCCGACGAAGGGAGGCACCGGGCGGTGCAGCCGCAAGTCGGTGCGAATCGCGTCGAGCGCGACGCCTTTGATGCCCGCGAGCCCCAGGAGCGTGGGCAGCACGTCCACGTGGCTGCTGAGCGCTTCAATCTGCCGAGTCGTCGGCGCGACGTCCTTCTTCGGAGGGAACTGGACGACGAGGGGCACGTGCAGCGCCTCTTGATAGGAGGTGTGCCACTTCTCCATCAGGTAGCCGTGCGCACCGGCGTACTCACCGTGGTCGGAGAGGAACATCACGAGGGTGCTCTCGCGCAGGCCGCTCTCGTCCAGCGTCTTCAGCACCTGGGCGATGTGCGCGTCCACCACGTGGATGAGCCACGTGTAGTACTGCACGAAGCGCAGCGTGGACACATCCGGGGACGCCGTGAGCTGGAAGGGGATGCCCGAGTTGAGGGTGACGGTGACGGCGTCGATGTTCTCGTTCGCCTGGTGCAGGACGAGCCCCGTCTTGGCCGCGAGCGCCAGGCCCATCTTGTACGCGTAGTCGCGCTGACAGCTCGGCTTGTTGACGAGCGAGTCGTGCACGTTGGGAGGCAGGTGCGAGTTCTCCTGCGGAAAGTCCTGGGGATTGAGGAGGATGGAGAGGCTGCCCGCGACGGGAGTCACGGAGCGCGCTGTCTGGGACGGCACGTGCAGCGGGCCCAGCGGACGCGACTCGGAGTCCAACTGCCGGGGCAGGATGGGATACGTCGCGATGTCGTGGGGATTGGTGAAGGACGCGACGGCGAGCCACGGCTGCGGCTCGGTGGAGGGCCCCGCGGCGAGCGGCGCCGAATAGGACTGCTGCGCGAGCGCGCGGTTGTAGGGCTGGCCCAGCGCCATCCTGCGCAGGAAGGTGCAGGCGAGGTCCGCGAAGCCCATGTCGCGGAATGTCCCCAGGTTGTTGACGGAGGAGCCGTGCGGCTCCGGATAGGACAGCTCCCAGTCATCGAAGCCGTACTCCTTCAGCGAGTGGTCCGGCGGATTGCTGACGTGCCACTTGCCGAAGTAGTGCGTGTGGTAGCCGGCCTTCTGGAACCAATGGCCGATGGTGGGAATCCCGTCGGGCGCGAGCCAGGGGAACGCCGCGGCGTCGCCGCTCTTGAACAGGCCATCCGTCTGCGTGACGCCGGTGCGCGTGCCGTACTGGCCCGTGTAGATGGCGGCGCGGCTGGGGGTGCAGGCCGACGTCGCGATGGTGTGGTTGCGGAAGACGGCGGCGTTCTTCCGCAGCGCGGTGAAGCCGGGGAAGAACTTCTGGTAGGGATTGTCGTCCCCGCCCTCGTCGATGAAGCCGAGGATGTCCTTGATGCCCGGCAGGAACCCACCCTCGGGGCCGTAGGCGAACCGGGGGAACATGAGCTGATCCACCGTCAGCAGGAGGATGTTGGGACGCGAGGCTTCAGACATGGGGCCAGGGCTCCGGAATGAGGAGGGGAGAGGGGCCGGAGATTGCACCCACCGTGCCCACGGTCCCCTCCGCCCGATGCCCTGCGTCCTGGCGCCTGCCCACGATGTGCCGCGTAACGGGGGAACGCGGGTGCGTTCACCCCGGACGCGCTTTGGGAGTTCAGCGCCCGCGCGGAGCCTGTCGAGCCTGTCGCGGCGTCTCCTGGCCCAGCAGCCGATATGCGCTCAGCCGGTGTTGCTGGAGCTGGGGCAGCAGGTTGTCGAGCAGCGCCTTCAGCGCGGTGTTGTCGGCGAACTGCTGTTGCCCGGCCATCACCTTGGCGATGTCCACGTCATGGTCGCCCACCATGGCGGCCAGATAGGCGCGGTCGAACGAGGGGCCCTGGAGCGCCTGCAGCTTCTCCATCGTCGCGTGCTCCGCGCTCTGCATCGTCTTGGCGAGTGGCGAGTCCGCCTTCGGCTCACCCAACTGGAGCTGCTTCGTCTTCGCGTACGCGAGCAGGTTCTCATCCGCCTTTCCGTGCTCGCGCTCCATGCGGGCGCCAAAGTCCTTTACGGCCTGGGAGGTCCCATTTGTCTGCGCCAGCTTCCCCATCCGCACCTCCATCTGGTTTGCGTGGTGCAGTTCCTCCAGGAAGGCCTGCTCGTCGGTGGGGATGGGCAGCAGGCCCTCGCGCATCCACTTCGAGGCTTGCGCGTCGGGCTGGCCGGCGCCACCCGTGCCGGGCCAGGCGCTCGGGTCCTTCTGGATGTCCTCGGCGTGGTCGATGGCCTCGCCCTCGCCCATGCGAATCATGCCCTGGCTGTCGCCGGTGCCGTCGCCCTGGGTCGTCGGCGTGTCCGAAGCCTTCGCGCCCTGATTGTCCTGTGCCCCCGCGGCGCCGCCCAGCACGAGCGCGCCCATCAGCAGCCAACTGTTCCATCGCATCATCGCCAGCCTCCCGGGTGTGAACGTCCCGGTGACAAGGTGGCGATGGCGAAACACCCATGACCAGGGAACACCAGGGGAGCGGACAGGGGCTCCGTCCCCGGTTGCCACCCGACGACGTCAGGGCTCCGCGAGCAGGAACAGGGCGTGCGCGCTGGCGATGGGGCGGGTGCGGTCGTCCTGCCAGGCCTCGACGCGGACGTTGGCCACGCGGCGGCCCTGGCGGGTGATGAAGGCGCGCGCGAAGGTGTCCTGCGCCTTGCCCGAGCGCAGGAAATCCACCGTGAGGGAGATGACCTTGGGCACGCGCGGCGTCTCCGCCTGGAGCAGCAGTTCGAAGATGGCGGAGGACTCCAACAGCGCGCCCAGCGTGCCGCCGTGCAGCGCGGGGATGAAGCTGTTGCCAATGAGCTTGGGCGTGTAGCGCATCCGGCAGAGCATCTCCCCGGCCAGGTTCTCCACGCCAATGCCCATGAAGCGCGTGTAGGGGATGGCGTCGGTGAGCTGGCCGTACTCGCGCGTCTTGCGCACGTGGTGCACCAGCTCGGCGAGAGCGGAGGGGGCCTTGGTGTCGCTCATGTCATTCCTCCAGCCGCATGAAGGTGCCCTGCGCGGAGGCCACCGGGTTGCTCTTGTCACCCTGGTGCACGAGCGCGCGGACGAAGGCGATCTGCCGCGTGCTGCGGTAGCACTCGGCCACGGCGATGAGGGGGACGTGGGGGCGTGCGGGGCGCAGGTAGTCGATGCGCAAGTCCAGCGTGACGAGCGGCTGGATGCGATTCAGCTTGAGGATGACGGCGGAGCCGCAGGCCGCGTCGATGAGCGTCGTCACCGCGCCGCCGGCGATGACGCCCGTCTCCGGGTTGCCGACGAGGAAGTCCGCGTAGGGCAACTCCACGGTGGCCTCGGCGTCGCCGATGTCCAGGAGCTTCAGACCCAGGGCTTGGTTGTGGGGGACGATGTCCGAGTAGAACAGGGCGCAGCGTTCCAGCCGCCCGGCCTTGTCTTCGGGAAGGGTGAAGTCCGACATGGGGAGCGGATAACAGAATCACGTCCGGATGGCGCGTGACGTTTCGCGTCGAGCCTTTGTCGGCCGCTCAGGAAGAGGCCTGCCCGCTCCCCTGTTCACGCGCGCCGAGCCTGTCGTCCCAGGGCCGGGTAGTGTCGCCCCGCCCCGCACGGCCGTGTCTCGCGCAGTCCCCCATCACGAGGACCTCCGGTGAAACGACTGACTTCCGCTCTCTGCGTCGCCCTGCTGGTACCGGGCACGCTCTTCGCCGCGCAGCCCGCGGCGACCCCTCCTCCCGCCACCCGGCAGGACCCGCTGCCTGCTCCCCCGAAGAAGGACGAGGCCGCGCGCGAAGCCGGCCGCGCCGTGGAGGTGGACCCCAACACCCCGTCCGCCGAGGCCGGCGCCAAGGAGGACAAGGAGAAGGACGCCTGGAAGGTGGACGCTCCAGGGTTCCCCGCGAAGCAGGTGGACATCGACGTCACCGAGGGGACGTGGATGAACGTGGATGTGAGCCCGAGCGGAGACGAGCTCGTCTTCGACCTCCTGGGCGACATCTACGTGTTGCCGCTGGCGGGAGGCGAGGCGCGCGCGCTGACCTCCGGCGTCGCGTGGGACATGCAGCCGCGCTTCAGTCCGGACGGCAAGTCCATTGCCTTCACCAGTGACAGGGGCGGCGGCGACAACCTCTGGGTGATGAAGCGGGATGGCTCGGATGCGAAGGCGGTGACGCAGGAGAAGTTCCGCCTGCTGAACAGCCCCGCGTGGAGTCCGGACGGGCAGTTCCTCATCGCGCGCAAGCACTTCACCTCGCGGCGCTCGCTGGGCGCGGGTGAGGTGTGGATGTATCACCGCTCCGGCGGCGAGGGCGTGCAGCTCACCGAGCGCGCCAACGAGCAGAAGGATTTGGGCGAGCCGGTCTTCTCTCCCGACGGCCGCTACATCTACTTCAGCCAGGACGTCACGCCGGGCAAGACGTTCGAATACAACAAGGACCCCAACGGCGAGATCTACGCCATCCAGCGGTTGGATGTGGAGACGAAGGAGATTGACCCCTTCGTCACCGGCCCGGGTGGCTCCATCCGTCCGACGCCGTCGCGAGACGGCAAGCAGCTGGCGTTCATCCGCCGCGTGCGGACGAAGTCGGTGCTCTACGTCACGGACGTGGCCTCCGGCGCGGAGCGCCCGCTGTACGACGGGCTGGACAGGGACATGCAGGAGACGTGGGCCATCCACGGCGTGTACCCGACGCTGGCGTGGACGCGGGATGACAAGGCGATTGTCTTCTGGGCGGGCGGCAAGCTCCAGCGCATCGACGTGGCGACGAAGCAGGTGACGCCCATCCCCTTCCACGTGAAGGGCACGCGGACGATTTTCGAGGCGGTGCGCTCACCGCAGGCGGTGGCGCCGGAGCGCTTCGCCACGAAGATGCTGCGCTGGGTGCAGGTGTCACCGAAGGGCGACCGCGTGGTGTTCCAGTCGCTGGGCAAGCTCTACGTGAAGGAGCTGCCGGGTGGCGCGCCCAAGCGGCTGACGAAGCAGGAGGACCACCTGGAGTTCTACCCGTCGTTCTCCCGTGACGGGCGCTCCATCGTCTACACGACGTGGGACGACGAGAAGCTGGGCGCCATCCGCGTGGTGTCCGCGACGGGCGGCGAGGGCAAGGTGCTGACGTCGAAGCCGGGCTACTACGTGGAGCCCGCGCTGAGCCCGGATGGGAAGTCGCTGGTGTACCGCGCGACGGGGGATGGCTACCTGATGCCGGGGCAGTGGAGCCGGGAGACGGGCCTCTTCGTGCAGTCCGCGTCGGGAGGCACGCCGCGCAGGCTGGCGCGCGACGGTGAGCAGCCGCACTTCGGAGCGCGCTCGGACCGCGTGTACTTCCTGCATGTGGAGCACAAGGAGAAGGAGGACGTGCGCTCCTTGAAGAGCGTGGGCCTGGATGGGGGCGAGGAGCGCTCGCACGTGTCGAGCGCGGAGGCGACGGAGTTGCGCGTGTCACCGGACGAGCGGTGGGTGGCGTTCCGGGAGAACTTCAACGCCTTCATCACGCCGTTCCCCAAGGGCGCGAAGGCGGCGACGGTGGGCCCCGAGGCGAAGGCGCTGCCGGTGGCGAAGGTGAGCCGCGACGCGGGCGAGTACCTGCACTGGTCCGGAGACAGCAAGAGCCTGCACTGGGCGCTGGGACCCGAGCTCTTCACTCGGGCGCTGAATCAGTCCTTCGCCTTCGTGGAGGGTGCGCCGGAGAAGCTGCCGGCGGTGCCGGAGAAGGGCGTGGACCTGTCGTTCCAGGTGAAGGCGGACGTGCCGGAGGGCACGGTGGCGCTGGTGGGCGGACGGGTCATCACGATGAAGGGTGACGAAGTCATTGAGCAGGGCGTGGTGGTGGTGCGGGGCAATCGCATCGTCGCGGTGGGGCCGGTGGGCAAGGTGCAGGTGCCCGCGGGGGCGAAGGTCATCGACGTGAAGGGCAAGACGCTGATGCCGGGCCTGGTGGATGTGCACTGGCACGGGGCCATGGGCGTGGAAGGGCTGATGCCCGAGCAGAGCTGGGTGCAGGCGGCGTCGCTGGCCTTCGGCGTGACGACGCTGCATGACCCGTCGAACTCGTCGGAGGAGGTGTTCGCGGCGAGCGAGCTGGGCAAGTCGGGTGCGCTGTTGTCTCCGCGCATCTTCTCCACGGGGACGATTCTGTATGGCGCGGCGGGCGCGGGCTATCGGACGCCGATTGAGACGCTGGACGATGCGCGCTCGCACCTGCGGCGGATGAAGGCGATGGGGGCCTTCAGCGTGAAGAGCTACAACCAGCCTCGCCGCGACCAGCGGCAGAAGGTGCTTCAGGCGGCGCGGGAGCTGAACATGCTGGTGGTGCCAGAGGGTGGCTCGCTGCTCCAGCACAACCTGTCGATGGTGGTGGATGGGCACACGGGCGTGGAGCACGCGATTCCGGTGGCGCGCATCTACGCGGACGTGAAGCAGCTCTGGGGCAAGAGCGGCACGGGCTACACGCCGACGCTGGGCGTGGCGTACGGCGGCAACTGGGGCGAGAACTACTGGTACCAGAAGACGAACGTCTGGCAGGACGCGCGGCTGTTGTCCTTCGTGCCTCGGCGGGTGGTGGACTCGCGCAGCCGTCGGCGGACGATGGTGCCGGACGACGAGCTGAACCACCTGGACGCGGCGAGGACGGCGCGCGAGCTGAACGACGCGGGCGTCAACGTGCAGTTGGGCGCGCATGGACAGCGCGAGGGCCTGGCGGCGCACTGGGAGCTGTCGATGTTCGGCCAGGGCGGGATGAAGCCCTTGCAGGCGCTGCGCGCGGGGACGCTGGGTGGCGCGCGCTACCTGGGCATGGATGGAGAGATTGGCTCGCTGGAGGAGGGGAAGCTGGCGGACCTCATCGTGCTGGACAAGAACCCGCTGGAGGACCTGATGAACAGCCGCGCGGTGCGCTTCACCATGGTGAACGGGCGCCTGTTCGACGCGGCCACGCTCAACGAGGTGGGGACGCGGCAGCGCCAGCGCGCGAAGTTCTTCTTCGAGAAGGACGGCAACGAGGGCTGGAGCCCCAAGGCCACCGCGCACACGCATACGCACGAGTGCGATTGAGCGTCAGGTGAGACGTGACGCGGGCTCCGGGGGCGTGTCTCCCGGAGCCCGTGGCCGCTCCCATCGGAAAAGGCCACCTCGAAGCCGTCCCTCAGTTTCCGCTTATTCATGGATTGTCGGCTTTGTCTTGAATGTAGGTGTAGTCCCTCCTAAACTGCCTGGGCAGCGTGGGCAGTATTGGGAGGCCGTGGAAGATGTCGTTGAAAGTTCAAGGGCTTGGGATGGCCCTGGCCTGCTCGACGCTGGTGGGCGGGTGTTCGTCGCCCCAGGTCGCGGACCCCGACATCGTGCGTCCCGCGCCGGGAGCGCCGTTCCTGGACAAGCTCCCGGGGCCGATGCTGGGGCCGTTCAGCTCGCCCTCGAGCGCCCTGCTGGCGGCCTGTCGGAAAATCCTCACCAAGCCGAACTCGAGCGCGGGTGCTCGGGGCCACCAGGACTTCGATGTCCGGTGGCGTGTCTCCAGTGAGTACTGCGCCTGGATGTATTACACGCCGGACCAGCAATACGTCGTGAGCAAGCTGACGGACCAGTCGCGAGTCGACCCGTTGCAGCGGAGCAAGAGCTGTCTGCTCCCCTCCTGGGTGGATGATCCGCGCTATCCACCCGACGCCATCCGATACATCTACGCCCTGCACAACCATCCCTATGGCAGCAGCCTGACGGAGAACGACATCCGGTTCATTGTCTCGGAGGGGCTCGCGCATGGCTTCGAGAGCGAGACGAAGGATGGGCGCTTGCGGCTCTCCGTCGTCGCCTTCTTCTCTCGGAACGCGTCGGAGCCGTCGTGTGACGGCTTCCACCAGTACATCCCGTTGACGGGGCAGTTGTTGAAGTGGACGCGCGGTGGGGCGAACTGGCAGTGCGAGCAGACGGGCTCGGTGCGCTGGTCGGATGCTGATACACGCACGTTCACCATCCAGAAGGGGAGCTCGCCGTGCGAGGGGAGCAAGACGCCATGAAACATCTGCTCCTTCCCCTGCTGATGCTGCTGTCGAGCTGTGTCCGGCACACGGGGGCCCGCACCGCGAATCCTCCGGAGGACCTGTCCATCCAGTTCCCCGACACGTTGGGGAAGGACGCCATCTCGCTGGCCACGGAGGGACAACCGTATGTCCTGGATGGCGCGATGCTCGGCGCGCTCTCGACTGCCGCCAATGACTTCCTGCCGTTGGAGTCGCGCGAGCGCTCGTGCTGGAACCGGCAGGAGTCGTACCTGTATCGCGTGCTCCGCCAGGGCGACGTGTTCTTCGTGAGCATCTCCGCGAACCCCACTGCATGTGGAGCCGAGCCACGCATGTTGGATGGTGGCGCCGCGTACGCCGTCGGGATGGATGGGCGCATCCTGCGTCGTCGCTTCGACGGAGCGCCGGAGACGTTGGTGCCGGGTGGGTCCGCGCCGGATGCGGGCACGGAGCCTGATTCGGGGACGTCCCCTGATGCTGGCATCCCCGTGGGGGATACGACGTGGGGCAAGCCGCTCCAGCCTGTTCCCTCCTGGTGGACGGATGGCGGTACGGATGCGGGAGCTGTGCCCCGCTGAGCGGGGAGAACACTCAAGCGAGCGCCCCGCGCGTGATGGCCCCGGGGCCTCGTGTGGACCCCGGAGCCGTGCCGCGAATCAGGGGATGAGGGTCAGCGCCAGTGTCTGAAGGGCCGTGTACTGAGGAAGCCCCTCGGGCGAGGCGCAGGCATTCTCCAGGTCGGCGGTGACGAAGGTCAGGGTGCGCACGGCGGCGGCTCCCGCGTACTTGCCGGAGACGACCGTGCCAATCTGGGCTGTCTCCTTGACGGAGGAACCTCCGCTGATGACGACCTGGGTGAGCGAGAGCTGAGACGTCTCACCGGTGTTCCAGACGACATTCACCGTGCCCCCGCGGATGCCGAGCAGGTCATCGCAGGCGAGGCTCGGTCGGAGCGCAGCGGGGAAGTTCGTGGTGCCGGACGTCACGGGGCTGGTCAGCAGGGAGATGCAGTTGGTGATGCTGCCGACGCCCGAGACGGTTGTGGCCTGGGGGGTGTTGGTGAGGGGCGGAGAGAAGGAGATGGTCGTCGTCCCGAGCGGACACACCACCGAGCCGAGCAGCGGCGCCTCGCTGGACTCCAGCGAGGACTCGGGTGGAGGCATGGGGGCGTTGTCGGTGCCACAAGCGGAGAGGGTGCTGGAGACCAGGAAGAACGTCGTGAGCCACAGCCAGGATTGTCGTGTGCGCATGTCCACCGCGGGGTTGGAGGTGGAGATACCGTAACGGTCCGGCGCACGACGGAGCCTCGCGACTCCAGGGCCCTATCGGCTGTGAGTCATTGGTGTTGTACTCGCGTCCAATGCGCGTGGCCCGCAGTCTTCCCCGCAGCGTGTTTCAAGCGGCGGCGCGAGCCGAGAGCCTGCGCGACAGCAGTGCATCGAGCGAGAAGCGCCCGGGTCCAGCGGTGAGCAGCAGCACGGACACGGCGATGTACAGCGTCGCCAGCTCCGAGGAGCCGGAGCCTCCCGCGCTGCGTCCTCCCGCGCGGACGAGCCAGGTGGGCAGGCCACCAAACGGCTCACCTGGGCCGGTGGTGACGCCCATCACGCTGAGCCGGATGAACGGGTCACCGAATGGAATGTGCGCGATGACGATTCCCACGAGCATCGTCACGGCGACGCCCAGCGTGGCCAGCGGTGTCGCGACTCCCACCATCCACGCCAGCCCTCCGAAGAACTCGGCGGCGGCGCCGAGGAACTGGAGCACACCGGGCACGGGCGCGCCTTCTCCCATCCACGTGAAGGGCGTCACCATCTTCCCCGCGCCGTGGAGGGCCATGAGCCCACCGGTGAGGACCCGCAGCACGAGCAGTCCCGTGGACAGCGAGCGATTGGCGGGACGAGGGTCGACGAGGAAGTGGGACAGTTGAAGCGTCATCGGGATTTCTCCGGGGAGTCGTTCTCCAGCAGCGACAGGGCGAAGCGCAGGGAGGAGCGGACGAGCGCGGAGTCAGGCTCCGTCTTGCCCACCACGCTCATTCCCTGCACGAGCACGACGAGGTGCGCGGCCAGTTCATGCGCGTCATGTCGCCGGCTGAGGAGCCCCTGTTCCTGGGCCTCCAGGATTGCGGGCTCCAGGGCGGCGGCGAGCTTCGCGAAGGATTGTCCGACCACGGCACGCACCTCGGGGTCATGCGGCGCGACCTCCGCCGCGGTGTTGGCGAGCAGGCAGCCACGCGTCCGTCCTGGACCCGTGCAGCCCTTGCCGCGCACGCGCAGGTAGTGCTCCAGCCCGGCGCGGGGATTGGCGCCATGGGACAGCAGCTCCCGAATCTGCACGGCGCTCTGGTCCGCGTAGCGGCGCAGCGAGGCGAGAAACAGCGCGCGCTTGTCGCCGAAGGCGGCGTAGAGGCTGCCCTTGAGGACGCCTGTCCCTGTCTCCAAATCCCTGACTGACACGGCGTGGTAGCCGGTCGTCCAGAATTGCTCGATGGCGCGGTCCAGTACCGCGTCCTCATCGAAAGTCTTGGGTCGCCCCATGCGCACTCCTCGCGAGCCCGATGGGCCGCGCGTTCTTGGACACTCGTTCAAATACTGATTGTTGGACGAGTGGTCAAGTTCAAGTGACGTGGATGGGAACGGCCTCGATGGCGGAAGTGTCGAAGGAGCCCACGCTGGATGTGGGCCTGACCGAGAGGTGCCGACACATGTGGGTGGTTGGAAGGTGGGGGTTCGTCGCGTTGCTGATGGGGACGGCCCTGCCGATGGACTCCGACATGGTGCGCCCTGTCCTGGGAGACCCGCTGCTGGAGACGTTTCCGGGGCGCGGGATTGGGCCCTACAAGGACTACCTGGAGGCGTTGCTCGAGTCCTGCCACTACGTCCATGCGAAGCAAGCGGAGGGCGAGGGTCCGTCGTGTCTCTGGATGTACTACAGCGTGGAGAAGCCGTACTTCATTGGCAGGCTGTCGAAGCCATTGAAGGGAGACTCGGAGCGGCAGGGAGCGAGTTGCCTGCTGCCGTGGAGCCTGGATGACCCGCGCTATCCGCCAGGGTCATCCAGGCTCACGACAGCCGTCTACAAGGGTGTCCATGGAAGCGAGCTGTCGGAGGAAGAACTCTACTTCATGGTGTTGGAAGGGGAGCGCCACGGCCTCGCGAGCGGGCCAGACCGTGCGCCTGCGTTGCTCTCCATCGCGCTCACCATCGCGAGGAATGCCAGGATGCCCTCGTGTGATGGGTTCCACGAATACATCCCCATCACCGGGCAGATATTCAGGCGGATGCGCTCGGCCGAGGGCTGGCGGTGCGAGGTGACAGGGGAGGTGAGCTGGGTGGATTCAAAGCTCACCGTGAAGCGCATGCGGCGTCCCTGTCAGACGCCATGAATCATCTGCGCGAGTCTCACGACTCCTCGCTGCCCGAGGCACTACTTCTTCTCGTCGCCCGCCAGGATGCGAGGCGCCGCCGCGCGGTGGAAGCCCTCGTACGGCTTGGACGCGGAGGTCTCCTCCAGCGGGAAGATCTTCGTGTTGCACGACGCGCCACCGTCAATCTTGATGACCTCGCCGGTGATGAACGCCGCCACGTCCGTGAGCAGGAACACGATGGCGCCGCTCACCTCCGCCTCCGTGGCCAGTCGCTGCAACGGCACTTCCTTCTTCAACAGCGGGATGAGCGCCTTGACGCCCTCGTCCTGGTAGCTGTCCATGCCGCTGGACGCGACCCAGCCCGGCGCCACCGCGTTGACGCGCACGCCCGTCGCCGCCCACTCCACCGCCGCCGTCTGCGTCAGGTTGAGCATGCCCATGCGCGCCGCGCCTGAGTGCCCCATCCCCGGCATCCCGCCCCACGCATCCGCGAGCATGTTGACGATGGACCCGCCGTGGTTGCTCATCGACTGGAGATACACCTCGCGCGCCATCAGGAAGCCGCCGGTGAGGTTGGTGGCTACCACCGCCTCGAAGCCCTTCTTGGAGATGGCCGCCAGCGGTGACGGGAACTGCCCGCCCGCGTTGTTCACCAGGCCGTGGATGCGCCCGCGCGCCGCGACGATGCGCGCCACCGTGGCCTTCACGCCTTCTTCATCACGGATGTCCACCGTCTCCAGCGAGCACTCGCCGCCGTCCTCGCGCAGCTCCGCGGCGACCTTCTCCAGCTTGTCCAGCTTGCGGCCCACCAGGACGACATGCGCGCCGAGCGCCGCCAGCTCATGCGCCGTGCAGCGCCCGATTCCGCTGCCGCCTCCCGTCACGACGATGTTCTGTCCCTTGAAACAACCCGGTGCGAATACAGAGCGGTAACCCATGTCGTCTCCCGAAGTGGCCCCGTGCGTGGCGCGAGGACCCGTGATGTCCGTGGACGCCTCGCGGCGTCAGTCTCCCGCTTTCCGGCCCCGCCGGGAACGCAGCGCGTCCTCCAGCGTGAGCGACCAGCGGTGGAGAATCCTCTTCCTGCGCGCGCTGTCGTCCCGCAGCAGGTTGGCGAGCCCCAGGCCCCGGATGAGGTCCAGCGTCGCCTGAATCAACTCACGCGTCTCCGGCTCGTGGTCGTCCACGCCGAGCAGCGCCACCGTGAGCCGGTGCACCTCCCGCCCCACCTTCGCCTCCACGGGCAACAGCTGCGCGCGCAGCTCCGCGTCCGCGCTCGCCGCTACCCAGAGCTGCGCCACCGCCGCGAAGAGAGGCTGGGTGTAGAAGCCCGCCAGCATGTGCAGGATGCTCTCCGTCCGCCGCGCCTCCGCTGGCTGCCGGGCCGCTCTCCGACTGAGCTCCTCCACCTGCTGGTGCCCGACGTACTCCACCGCCGCCGCGACCAGGTCGCCGCGCGTGGGGAAGTGGTGCTGACACGCGCCGCGAGACACGCCCGCTCGCTCGGCGATGACCGTCATGGTGGAGCCCGCCCAGCCCAGCTCCGACAGGGCGCCGATGGCGGCCTCCATCAAGCGCTGCCGCGTCACCCGGCTGCGCTCCTGTTCCTGTCTGCCCGGGGGCGGTGATTCGCTCACGAAGCCAGCTTGAAAGGCACCCTCGAAAAAAGCAAGCGTGCTTGCTTTTTTAAGAACGCCCTCCCACACTGCCCTCATTCAGGCTGGACGTGGAGAGCGCATGAGCGAGTCCCCCCTCCGTATCGGCAATGCCTCGGGCTTCTATGGAGACCGGTTCTCGGCCGTCCGGGAGATGCTCGAAGGCGGCCAGTTGGACGTCCTCACGGGCGACTACCTGGCCGAGCTGACGATGTTGATTCTCGGCCGCGACAGGATGAAGGACCCGTCCACCGGCTACGCCAAGACGTTCCTCCGGCAGATGGAGCAGTGCCTGGGGCTCGCGCTGGACAAGAAGGTGAAGGTCGTCGTGAACGCGGGCGGGTTGAACCCGTCCGGGCTCGCGGCGGCGCTGCGCGAGCTGAACGACAAGCTGGGCCTCAAGGCGCGCATCGCGCACGTGGAGGGCGATGACCTCTCCGGCAGCGCGGACGAGTTGGGCCTCGGCTCGCCCATCACCGCGAACGCGTACCTGGGTGGCTGGGGCATCGCGGAGAGCCTGCGCGCGGGCGCGGACGTCGTCGTCACCGGTCGCGTGACGGACGCCTCGCTGGTGGTGGGCCCGGCCGCCGCGCACTTCGGCTGGAAGCGGGACGACTGGGACAAGCTCGCCGGAGCCATGGTGGCAGGCCACGTCCTGGAGTGCGGCACTCAGGCGACGGGTGGCAACTACTCCTTCTTCAAGGAGCTGGATGTCCGCCGGCCCGGTTTCCCCCTGGCGGAGCTGTACGCGGATGGCTCGTCCGTCATCTCCAAGCACGCGGGCACGGGCGGCGCGGTGACGGTGGACACTGTGCTCGCGCAGCTCCTCTACGAAATCACCGGAGCCCGATACGCGGGGCCTGACGCGACGGCGCGGTTCGACTCCATCGCCCTGGCGGATGACGGCAAGGACCGCGTGCGCATCTCCGGAGTGAAGGGCGAGCCGCCCCCGCCCACCGTGAAGGTGTGTCTCAACCACCTGGGTGGCTACAAGAACGAGGCGACGTTCATCCTCGTGGGGCTCGACATCGAGGAGAAGGCGGCGCTCATCCGAGGGCAGCTGGAGGCGGCGCTCACCCGCAAGCCGAAGGAGACGCACTGGACGCTGGTGCGCACGGACCGCGAGGACGCCGCCACCGAGGAACAGGCAGCGGCCTTCCTGCGCGTCGTGGTGAAGGACGCGGACCAGAAGCTCGTGGGGCGCTCCTTCAGTGGCGCCGCTGTCGAGCTGGCGCTGGGCACCTATCCCGGCTTCACCATGACGGCGCCGCCGTCGGATGGCGCGCCGTACGGTGTCTACACGCCAGCCTATGTCGACGCGAAGCGCGTGGAGCACGTCGCGGTCCTGCCGGATGGCGCGCGCACCCTCATTCCGCCCACGGAGCAGTCCCTGAAGCTGTCGCCTGTCGAGACGCCCGCGTTGCCGGAGGCGCCGCCCTCGGGCCCCACGCGGCGGGCACCCTTGGGGCGCATCGTCGCGGCGCGCAGCGGTGACAAGGGCGGCACGGCGAACATCGGCGTGTGGGCGCGGACGGACGCGGCCTGGCGCTGGCTGGCGCACTTCCTCACGGCGGAGAAGCTGCGCGAGCTGCTGCCGGAGACGGCGGCCTATCCGATTGAACGGCACGACTTCCCCCAGCTCCGAGGGGTGAACTTCGTGGTCGACGGGATTCTGGGCGAGGGCGTGTCGTCATCGACGCGCTTCGACCCGCAGGGCAAGGCGCTGGGAGAGTGGCTCCGCTCGCGCCATGTGGACATCCCCGAGTCGCTGCTTCGTGAAGGAGAGGGTTGAGGCCGATGCCAAGAATCACATCGCGGGTGAACACGGGCTCGGAGTCGTTCCAGGCACAGCGCGCGGACATGCTGGCGCGCCTCGCGGAGCTGCGGGCCGTGGAGGCGAAGGTCCGCGCCACCGAGAACAAGGCGACCGAGAAGTTCCACAAGCGCGGCCAACTGCTGCCTCGTGAGCGGCTGATGATGCTGTTGGACCGGGGCTCGCCCTTCCTGGAGCTGTCCACGCTGTGCGGGTACGGCTACCACGACGACAGTGACGGCTCGCTGGCGGGCGGCAACAGCATCGCGGGCATCGGCTACGTGTCCGGCGTGCGCTGCTTCGTCTTCGTCAACAACTCCGCCATCAAGGGTGGCACCGCGTCGCCCTGGGGCGTGCAGAAGGCGCTGCGCGGACAGGCCATCGCGCTGCAGAACAAGCTGCCCATGGTGTCGCTGGTGGAGAGCGGCGGCGCCAATCTCATGTACCAACAGGAGATTTTCATTCCGGGCGGGGAGACCTTCTACAACCAGGCGCGGATGTCCGCGGCGGGCATCCCGCAAATCACCGTGGTCCACGGCTCCAGCACGGCGGGTGGCGCGTACCTGCCCGGCCTGTCCGACTACGTGGTGATGGTGAGGAAGAAGGCGAAGGTGTTCCTCGCCGGCCCGCCGCTGCTCAAGGCCGCGACGGGCGAAGTCGCCACCGACGAGGACCTGGGCGGCGCGGAGATGCACGCCACCGTCGCGGGCACCGCGGACTACCTGGCCGAGAACGACGCCGACGCCATCCGCATGGCGCGCGAAATCGTGTCCAAGCTCGGCTGGAACGAGCGACTGGCGGCGGCGGCGCCCACGCTCTACGAGGAGCCGCGCTACTCGCCGGACGAGTTGTGCGGCGCCATCCCCGCGGACTACCGCAAGCCCTACGACTGCCGCGAAATCATCGCGCGCTTCGTGGACGGCTCTGACTTCACGGGCTTCAAGGACGCCTACGACACGCACACCGTCTGCGGATGGGCGAACCTCTTCGGCGCGCCCATCGGCATCATCGGCAACAACGGCCCCATCAGTCCGAAGGGCGCGACGAAGGCGGCGCAGTTCATCCAGCTCTGCTGCCAGTCGGGCACTCCCATCGTCTACCTCCAGAACACCACGGGGTACCTGGTGGGGACGCAGCCGGAGCAGGGCGGCATCGTCAAGCACGGCTCGAAGATGATTCAGGCGGTGGCGAACGCCACGGTGCCGCAGGTGACGCTGCTGGTGGGTGGCTCGTTCGGCGCGGGCAACTATGGAATGTGCGGCAGGCCGTTCCATCCGCGCTTCATCTTCGCGTGGCCCAACGCGCGCACGGCCGTCATGGGCGGCGAGCAGGCGGCGAAGGTGATGTCGATTGTCTTCGGCGAGAAGCTCGCGCGCGACGGTGAGACGGTGGACGAGGAGGCCATCCGCGCCTTCACCCAGCCCATCGTCGACCAGTTCGACAAGGAGTCGCACCCCTTCAACGCCTCGGCGCGGTTGTTCGACGACGGCATCATCGACCCGCGCGACACGCGACGGGTGCTCGGGTTCGTCCTGTCCATCTGCCGCGAGGCGGGTCGACGCGAGGTCAATCCCAACAGCTTCGGAGTCGCACGCCTGTGAGAGGAGCGAACGGGATGGAGCGTTTCAGCAAGGTCCTCATCGCGAACCGGGGTGAGATCGCCGTGCGGGTGATTCGCACGTGCAAGCGGCTGGGCTACCGGACGGTGGCGGTGTTCTCCGAGGCGGACCAGGGCGCGCCGCACGTGCTCGCGGCGGACGAGGCGGTGCCGATTGGCGCGTCGCCCGCGAGGGAGTCCTACCTCGTCATCGACAAGCTCATCGGCGCGGCGAAGGCGTCGGGGGCCCAGGCGATCCACCCGGGCTACGGCTTCCTCTCCGAGAACGCGGCCTTCTCGCGCGCGTGCAAGGAGGCGGGGCTCGTCTTCATCGGCCCGGATGCCGAGGCCATCACCCTGATGGGCAACAAGCGTCAGGCGAAGCTGCGGATGATTGCCGCCGGGGTCCCCTGCATTCCCGGCTACGAGGCGTCGGACGCGGATGACGAGGCGCTGGCGGTGGAGGGCGAGCGCATCGGCTTCCCGCTGATGGTGAAGGCGGCGGCCGGTGGTGGTGGACGCGGCATGCGACTGGTGCACGAGGCGTCGCAACTCCGCGCCGCGCTGCGAGGAGCGCGCTCGGAGTCCACCAATGCCTTCGGCAGCGGCGAGCTCATCCTGGAGCGGGCTGTCGTCAACGCGCGGCACGTGGAGATCCAGGTCTTCGCGGACGAGCACGGCAACGTGGTGCATCTGGGTGAGCGCGACTGCTCGGTGCAGCGGCGTCACCAGAAGATTGTCGAGGAGAGTCCGTCTCCCGCCGTCAGCGCGGAGCTGCGCGAGCGGATGGGACAGGTGGCCGTCACCGCGGCGAAGGCGATTGCCTACAAGGGCGCGGGCACCATCGAGTTCCTCCTCGCACCGAGCGGCGAGTTCTACTTCATGGAGATGAACACCCGTCTCCAGGTGGAGCACCCCGTCACGGAGGAGATTACCGGCCTGGACCTGGTGGAGTGGCAGCTGCGTGTGGCCTCGGGAGAGGTGCTGCCGCGCGCGCAGAAGGACATCACCTGGACGGGGCACGCCATCGAGGTGCGCCTGTGCGCGGAGGACCCGGCGAAGCAGTACGCGCCGCAGGCGGGGCGACTGTTGACGTGGCGTCTGCCTTCGCGTGAGGGCGTGCGAATCGACCATGGCGTGCGCGAGGGGCAGGACATCCCGCCCTTCTACGACTCCATGCAGGCGAAGGTGATTGCGTACGGCTCGGACCGGGAGGAGGCGCGGCGGCGACTGGTGGAGGCGCTGCACGAGCTCACCGTGTTTGGCGTCACCACGAACAAGGCCCTGCTGCTCCACGTGCTGGAGGACGGCACGTTCCGCTCTGGCGTCTACGACACGGGCTTCATCGGCAAGCACGCGGATGCCGCGACGCTGACGCGGCTGTACGAGACGACTCCGCGTGAGCGGGCGCTGGCGGCGACGGCGCTCTTCCACGACGAGGCGCAGGCGCTCGCGAGGCGGAGTGGGTTGGATGGCTCGCTGGTGAACTGGAACACGGCGTACACGCATCCGGTGGCGATGACGCTGGAGGACCGGAATGGTGAGTCGAAGGTCTCCGTGCGGCCGGTGGCTCCAGCGCGGTACGAGGTGAGCGTGGGCGGCGACTCGCTGGAGGTCGGCGTGCTGGGCCTGACGGACAGCGTGTTCGACTACTCCATCGCCGGGGCGCGAGGCCGTGCGCGCTATCTGCGCAGCGGGGACTCGCTCTGGTTGGACCTGGGCGTCGGGGCCCGCCGCCTCACGGACGTGACGTTCCGTCCGCCGAAGTCGACGGAGGGGGCGGGCACGGGCCGACTGCTCGCGCCGATGGACGGGCGCATCCTGCGCGTGGACGCGAAGCCGGGTGACAAGGTGAAGCCGGGTGACGTCCTCCTCGTGCTGGAGGCGATGAAGATGGAGTTCCAGCTCGCGGCGGACATCCCGGGGGTCGTCGAGGCGGTGAATACCTCGGTGGGTGGACAGGTGTCAGCGAAGCAGTTGCTGGTGGTGCTCACGCCGGAGGCGAAGCCAAAGGAGCCGCCGGCCTGAGTCGAGCGGAGGTGCGGGCAAGTCGGGCTCCGGATGTCCGTTGCCCGGCCCCTCGATTCAGTGGTGGTGGGGTTGTTTGTCGTCGCCGGGCTGAGCGCGTCGTCGGCTCAGTCCGAGCACGACGAACTCTCCTTTGCCCATCCCCCGATTCAGGGGCGGTGGGGTTGTTTGTCGTCGCCGGGCTGAGCACGCTGTCGGCTCAGTCCGAGCACGGCGAGTCCGATGAGGCACAGGGCGGCGCCTGAGGCGCAGACGCCCGCCCAGCCGAAGTGGGTCCACATGGTGGTTCCCAGCCAGGAGCCCCCCGCGCCGCCCGCGAAGTACGTCACCATGTAGAGGGTGTTGAGGCGGCTGCGAGCCTCCGGGCGCAGGGCGTAGACGCGCGTCTGGTTGGAGATGTGATTGCCCTGGGCGCCCAGGTCGAGCAGCACCACGCCCAAAGCGATGCCCCACAACCAGCGGCCCAGTGGCCACATCAACACGAAGGACAGGAGCAGCACGCCGATGGCCAGCATGTTGATACGCCGTCCCCCGTGCGAGTCCGCGTAGCGTCCCACGAGGGGCGCAATCAGCGCGCCCACGACTCCGACGACACCGAAGAGGCCGGCGACCTGGGGGCCGTAGTGTTGAGGGAGGCTCTGGAGGTACAGGGCCAGCGTGGACCAGAAGACGCTGAAGGCGCCGAAGGTGAGCGCTCCGAGCACGGAGTGCAGGCGCAGGATGGGCTCGGTGCGCGCCAGGTGGATGAGTGAGCGCATCAGCTCCGGGTAGGGCATGGCGGCCACGGCCGGCTGCGAGGGCAGGGTGAAGCGCAGCACCAGCGCGAGCAGGAGCATCAGCCCGGCGGCAATCCAGAACATGGAGCGCCAGCCCAGGTGCGTGCCCACGAAGCCGGCGGCGGTGCGCGACAGGAGGATGCCGATGAGCAGGCCGCTCATGACGGTTCCGACGACGCGTCCGCGCTGGGCGGCGGGAGCCAGGTGCGCGGCGAAGGGGACGAGGAGCTGGGGGACGATGGTGGTGGCGCCCACGATGAAGCTGGCGAGGACGAGCCACGGGAGCGAGGGCGCGAGCGCGATTCCGACAAGGGCGACGCTCACCAGCGCGGACATGGTGACGATGACTCGCCGTCGCTCCAGGCTGTCGCCGAGCGGGACGATGAGCAGCATGCCCGCCGCGTAGCCGACCTGGGTCAGCGTGGGCACGAGGCCGAGCGAGCTGCCCGAGGCGTTCAGCTCCCGACCGATGTCTCCGAGCAGGGGCTGGTTGTAATAGAGGTTCGCGGCGGTGGCGCCGGAGGCGGCGGCCATGAGCCCCACCAGCCCGGTGCTGAGCGTGGCGTGAGCCGGTTCCGAGGGAGCGGGTGTCGACATGGGAGGCGCCGCGCACTTTCTGCCCGGAGCGCGCCCGGGTCCAGTGACACGTGAGTCGCGTCACGCCTGCTTGCTGGTGGGCACACGGTGAGAGGGAACACTGTGTTGTGGAGTGGGCGGGTGCGAGAGGCGTAACGCCGAGCCCGGGAGCGCGCAGGGCTTCTCATGCAAGGGGCGGGAGGGGCGCACTGTGTGCGGCTCGGTGTAGGCTTCCAGGCATGGCTGGAGTCACCACCGCGCCGGAGCGCCTGCCCGTCATTGACATGTCCCCGCTGTTCGACGCGTCCCCTTCCGAGGCACGGAAGCAGGTGGCGCGAGACATCGAGAAGGCGTGTCGCGACACGGGCTTCTTCTATGTCTCCGGGCATGGTGTCTCGGACGCGGTGCTCGCGCGGCTGGAGGAGGAGAGCCACCGCTTCTTCGCGTTGCCGCGTGAGGCGAAGGAGGCCATCGCCATGGCGCATGGTGGGCCCGCGTGGCGTGGTTGGTTCCCGCTGGGGGGCGAGCTGACGTCGGGGAAGCCGGACCGCAAGGAAGGGCTCTATCTGGGCACGGAGCTGGGGCCCGAGCATCCGCGAGTCAAGGCGGGCTGGCCGCTGCACGGGGCGAATCTGTGGCCGCCGGAGGTGCCGGGGCTGCGCGCGGTGGTGCTCGACTACATGGCCGGTGTCACTCGCGCGGCGCATGCGCTGATGGAGGGTGTGGCGGAGAGCCTGGGATTGGAGCGGGACTACTTCCACCGGACGTACACGGCGGACCCCACGGTGTTGTTCCGTGTCTTCCACTACCCCGCGGAGCCCGAGCCCGCCGATGGCGAGGAGCGCTGGGGCGTGGGGGAGCACACGGACTATGGATTGCTGACGCTGCTCGCGCAGGACACGAACGGCGGGCTGCAGGTGAAGTCGCGGCGCGGGTGGGTGGAGGCGCCGCCGCTGCAGGGGACGCTGGTGTGCAACATCGGCGACATGCTCGACCGGCTGACGGGCGGTTGGTATCGCTCCACGCCGCATCGGGTGAAGAACGTGAGTGGGAAAGACAGGCTCTCGTTCCCGCTCTTCTTCGACCCGGACTTCGCGGCGGAGGTCCTGCCGCTGCCGAACGTGGCTTCGGCGGATGTGGATGAGGACCGTGCTCGGCGTTGGGACGGAGCGAGCGTCCACGTGTTCGAGGGCACCTACGGGGACTATCTGCTGGGGAAGGTGTCGAAGGTGTTCCCGCAGCTCGTGCGACGGGTGCTGTAGCTCATGCGGGTCTGCGGACGATGGGCTCCATGATGCCGGCCTTCACCAACAGTTCGTGCACGCGTCGGCGGTGGCCTTGTGCATCCGCGCTCGACAGCGCGTCCGTGCGCAGTGCTCCGCCAGGAGGAGGCGGAAGTGATGCGCAGCCCGTGCTCAACAGCACCATGCTCAACAACACGACCTTCATGTCCATGGACTGGTTCCCCAGAAACTCCGAGGCGGAAGACCCGTGATGCAACCTCACGGTGAACCTCGACGCACCCGCACGGGTCACGGTGTCGAGGCGAAAGCCCTTCGCCTCGAGTTCACCGTGTGCCGCGACAAGCGGACCCTCGGGCCCGCCGCGCGTCCGCGTCGCTCAGCTCCCGCTCGTCGCCGGTGCTTCCGTGCGCGGCAACAGGCGCCCACCCAGCATGGTGATGCGCCGTGCCGCCAGGCGCTCACGCGCCTCGGGCTGGATGTCCTGCGGCGTCCACTTCAGGTCGTGGTCGAACTCCACGTGCACTGACTCGACGCCCTCCTGGCCCGTGAGCCGCTGCTCGATTTCCCGCATGAAGTACGCCGCCATCATGCACATGGGAGACGTGATGTGCAGTCGCACCGTCACCTTCCCATCCCGGCACTCCACGCTCTGGATGAGCCCCATCTCTCCAATCCCCAGCGGCACGCCTGTCGCCAGGCTGCACGGGTCCGGAATCGACTGGATGCGCTCTCGCAGCGCCGCTTCCGTCGTCACGGCCGCCCCCCCGGCTGGTAGCTGTAGGGCTTGATGTCGCCCTTGGCGCGCTTGCGCGAGAACTCGTCGTTCTCGATGCGCTTCTTCACCGCCTCCACGTCCACCCCGGCGTAGCGCGCGTAGTTGTCGCAGAGAATCATCCGCTTCACCTCCGGCGTCACCTGCATGCCCGCCATCTGCACCAGCTCCTCGGGCAACTGGAAGTCGTGCCAGAACTTGTGCAGCGCCGGCTGCGGGTGGCTGAACACCGTGCCGGAGCCCCACATGATTTTCGCCGGGCCCGCCCACTTCAGCAGCGCCGCCAGCGACTCCGCGAACCAGCGCTCGCGCTTCACCAGCAACGCCCCCGTCACCTCCAGGTTGACGTACACGTTGGGGAACAACGACAACTGCATGCCCGTCTCGTCCAGGAACGCCATGCCGCCATGGACGATTTCGAAGTTCAGGTCCGGGAACGCATCCGCCGCGCCGCCGATGTCGTCGACCTTGTACGGCTCCAGCGGCACCGCCCCCATCGGCAGGCCCTTGTGCACCGCGATGTTCTTGATGCCCAGCTTGCGCGCCCGCTCGAACAACGGGAACGCGATGCTCGGGTCATCCATCCGCCAGCCGGTGTGCTTGAACGAGTCCCCCAGCCACGCCGCCGGATAGAGCTTCAACCCCGAGGGCTTGAGGTCCTCCGCCTGGCGCTCCAAATCCTCCAGCGCCGCAGTGCCCCGCAACGGGTCCACGCCCGCATAGACGAGGAAGCGGTCCGGGAAGCGCCGCTTGATATCCACCGTCTTCTCGTACGAGCACAGCCCGTCCGTGTAGAGCGTTTGCAGCGGCAGCACGTGGTGCACCGCCAGGTCGATGTCGCTCTCCACGAAGAGGATGTGCGCCAGCTCGTCCACGGACCAGTCCTTCATGAACTGGTCGGCACTCGGGACGCGGTGCGAGTCGTTGGACAACCCGCTGTGCAGTCCGAAGATGAGCTGTGCCAGGGACTCGGCGTACTTCCCCGCGCGCCAGTTGGACGGGTGCAGGTTGTACGCATGCGTAACCGCATCGATGACGAAGCCGCCGCCAATCACCAGGAACTCCCTTCGGGTGCGCGCCGGGAAATCCGGCACGGTGAAGTCTCACTCATTCGTGGCAGGCACGGCGACGTCAGGTGCCGACCGCCAGCACTTCTCCGACGATTTGTTGAATCATCTGCGCATCGAAGGGCTTCTCGATGCGTGGATTCGGAATGCGCTCCAGGAACTGGCGCGCCCGGGTGGTGTACGAGCCACCGGTGATGAAGATGAAGCGCAGGCTCAGCCCGGGCTCACGCTCCCTCACCCGCTCGTACACGTCCATGCCGGTGATGCCCGGCATCATCAAGTCACAGAAGATGGCGTCGAACGGGCCGCCGGAGGACAGCTTCGACAGCGCCTCCTCGCCACTGGCCACCACCGTCACCTGGTGCCGCTTGCCGATGATGCGCGCCAGCGAACGGCCCACCGCGGGTTCGTCGTCAATCACCAGCAGCCGACCGCTTCGCTCCGAAGACGGCGCGGGCAACGCGGGCGCCTCGCGCGGCGTCGCGTCCGCGGGCGCGGGCGGCAGTTGCACCGTGAAGGTGGTGCCCCGTCCCGGCTCGCTGCGCACGGTGATTTCCCCACCCAGCCCCCGGATGATGCCGTGGCAGATGGACAGCCCCAGCCCCGTGCCCGCGCCCACCGCCTTCGTCGTGAAGAACGGGTCGAAGATGCGCGCGAGCACGCTGGGCGGCATTCCGGAGCCGGTGTCGCTCACGTCCACCGCCACGCCGCCATTCACGCCGGGACGCACCCAGATGGTCACCTGATGGTTGGCCGGGTCGCCCTCCGGAATGGCCTGCGCCGCGTTCACGACCAGGTTGAGGAAGACCTGCCCCAGTCGGGACGCGTCCGCGTGCACGGGCGGCACGTCCTCGTAGCGCTTGACGACCTGCGCACGGGGCCGCAGCTCGCTGGAGGCCAGCTTGAGGGAGAACTCGAGCGACTCGCGCACGTCGAGCAGCTCCCGGCGCTCCTCGTCCTGGCGGGAGATGTACTTCAAGTCCCGGACGATGTTTCGCACACGGGTGGCGCCCTCGAGCGCCTCCTTGAGCAGCTCCCCGGTGTCCTTCAGCGAGCCGGACCAGTTGGGCCCGAGCGCGCCATCCGGCAGCAGTCGTCCCAGCTCTCCGCCCAGCCGCTGCATGGACTCCATGGCCGACTCCAGATTCGCCATGACGTAGGTGAGCGGGTTGTTGATTTCGTGGCCCACGCCCGCCGCGAGCGTGCCGGCGAGCACCATCCGGTCCGACTGGAGGAGCTGGGCCTGCATGCGCTTGCGCTCGGTGACGTCGCGCGCCATGACGACCACCGCGCCCACGCCGTCGAAGTCGACGGGCAGGCCCGCGCTCTCCGCGTCGAACCAGGTGCCGTCGCGGCGCATGTACCGAATCTCGCGCAGCGGGGCCAGCTCACCCCGGGCCACCACGGAGTGCACGCGCTGGCGCACCACATCCAGGTCGTCCGGGTGGACGATGGTCCAGATGGGACGGCCGAGCAGCTCGCTGGCGTGGTCGTACCCCAGCGCGCGCAGCAGGGTCGGGTTGACGTAGACGAAGCGCTGGTCCCGGTGGACGAAGATGACCTCGGGCGCCGTCTCGATGAGCTTGCGGAAGCTCTGCTCGGAGCGGTGCAGCGCTTCCTCCGTGCGCTTGCGTTCGGTGACGTCCTCGAAGGCGAACAGCCGGTAGCGCGACTCGTCACCGCTGGCGCCCATGGGCGTGGAGAGCCGGCGCAGCGTCCGCCCGTTGGAGAGCACCGCTTCGTCCCCGTGCAGCGGCGGCGGTGCGTCCGTCTCCGCGGTGGTGGGATTCAAGCGCAGGAAGGCCGCCGCTTCTCCCGCGCGCAGGCAGTGGCCCAGCACGTCCTCGTGCGAGACCTGGCCCTTGCGCAGGGCGCCCTCCAGCGACTCGATGCCCCACAGCTGGCAGAAGCGGCGGTTGGCGTACAGGACAGTGCCGGAGCGCACCTCCACCACGTACAGCCCCAGGGGCAGGCTGTCGCTCATCGCCCATGGCGGCACCGGTCCATTCGAATCGGCGAGGGGGCTCCGGTTCTTGTCGAGCGCGGGTGGTGACTCCAGCCTCCGCACCGTGCAGTACAGCGGCCCACCCGCCGCGGAGCATGCCGCGCTCCACACGAGCCAGGCCCACGTCCCGTCACGACACCGCCACCGACAGGAGAAGCGCATGGTGCCCGTCGTGCGCGCCAGCGACTCCAGCCGCGCATCCACCGCGGCGACATCCTCCGGATGGATGAAGCCCCGGTAACCCTCCAGCCGCAGCTCCGTGGGAGACCAACCCACCGTCACGGTCCAGGCTGGATTGGCTTCCAGAATCCGGCCCTGGGAACCCAGCACCACGAACAGCTCGGTGGAGAGCTCGAAGAAGCGGTGAGCCCACTGCTCCATCAACATTGCGTTCCTTCAACGCCCAGGGGCGCGAGACGCCACGGCCCTGGGGGGAGGGGGCCGCACGTCGCTTGGTGCATGACGGGGAGAGACGAGTCTTCGAGGACATAGACACCATTTCAGGAAAAAATGCATGTCCGTAATTCTTGGGGGCAGGCACGCGGGTGTGTGCTCGGGTGCAGGGCAACCACGGGGGCGAGCGTCGACGGCTCACGCCAATTCCTGTCGCATTTTGAGGAGTCGGGTCGAGGTGGGTAGGAATCCACCGCGATGGGTGCGCATGGCTCCAGTTCACACCCAGCGTCTGTCTTCGGGGCTCGCAACCCTTATCCATTCCGTCAGGGATGAGCGGAGGCTTGGGCAGACGTCATGGGTGGCGCGCGTGTCCACGGGGTCCGCGGCGAACTCGATGTGAGACAGCCCCAGGCCACGGGCCGCACAGGCGGCATGGCAGTCTTTGGATCTCCACCGAGGCTCAAAACCACACCTGCTTACCCTTGGCTTGGTGGTGTGGCTGTAAATTTGAACCCGTTTCCAGGAAATAGTGTCCGCTTGTACGCCGAGTGAGGTACCGGGCTTGACGGCCTTGAGAATGATCTTCAACATGCCGGCACGTTTCCTCCCAAAGAGTGAGACGCAGCGGCGGTAATCGCCTCCCCCAAAAGCGATATCGCCGTATGAAGTCCCAGTTGAGCCCCGCGCGCCGCGTTCCCCCTCTCGGCGCGCGGTGGCCCCTGGGATTCCCGACGAAGCCCTGAAGAACCCCTTCGGTCCCCACCAGGCAGGCATCCGGCGCTCGCACCGCGCGTGGAGAGCATCTCGCTTGCGAGGCCCGGAGGCCGGGCGGAGAGTGGGCGCCTCTTCCGGAGGTCCTCTTGCCCGTCTCCACGTTCATCCTGTCGTCATCCCTCGCGCTCCAGCTCGTCTCGGGCGCGGCGCCGGCCGCCACGAAGCCCGCGCCCGCGAAGTCCGCGCCCTCGGCGAAGGCCTACGCGCCACCCCTGGCTGTCGCGGAGAAGCTGGTGGGGCCCGCGCTGACGGAGGGCCATTCGTATGCGCGGCTCGCCGAACTGACGGATGGGATTGGACCTCGCCTGTCGGGCTCGGAGGGCGCCGCCGCGGCGGTGCAGTGGGCGCTGCGGAGCTTCAAGGCGGACGGGGT
>Ga0126314_10000109_pt1 | contig 43636 bp, 38 predicted proteins | sample Plot105B_FD_92535 | JGI IMG/M metagenome (GOLD analysis project Ga0126314, IMG submission 92535) | Serpentine soil microbial communities from UC McLaughlin Reserve, CA, USA - Plot105B | ecosystem: Environmental > Terrestrial > Soil > Grasslands | place: USA: UC McLaughlin Reserve, Lake County... | reverse complement strand
TGGACCGCGACCTGGTCCTCTCCCTGCGCAGCTCCGATTCGAGCGCCGTCTTCACCCCGCTCGCCACGCACCGCAAGGGCGACAAGCCCGGCACGTTCGCCCTCACCGTGGTACCCGACCTCCTGGGCATGGCCTCCGCGCCTCCCAAGCAGGAGGTCATCTTCCTGGTGGACGTCTCCGGCTCCATGGACGGCGAGAGCCTGCCCCAGGCCCAGGCCGCGCTCCGGCTGTGTCTGCGCCACCTGCGTGAAGGCGACCGCTTCAACGTCATCGCCTTCGAGAGCTCCTTCCGCTCCTTCCAGCCCCTGCCCGTTCCCTTCACCCAGCGCATGCTGGAAGAGGCGGACCGGTGGGTGGCCGCGCTCCGGGCCGATGGCGGCACCGAGTTGCTCGGGCCCATGCAGGCCGCGGCTCGCACCGCGCCGGACGGCGTACTCGTGCTCTTGACGGACGGACAGGTGGGCAACGAGGAGGAGATCCTCCGCGCCGTGCTCGCCGAGCGGAAGTCCGCGCGCGTGTATTCGTTCGGCATCGGCACCAACGTCAGCGACGCGCTGCTGCGTGACATGGCGAAGCAGACCGGCGGCGACGTGGAGTTCATCCACCCGGGCGAGCGCATCGACGACAAGGTCGTCGCCCAGTTCTCCCGCGCGCTCGCGCCTCGCGTTACTGAGTTGCAAGTCACCTTCGAGGGAATCGAAGGCACGGAGCTGGCTCCCGCCGAGCTGCCGACCATGGTCGACGGTGTCCCCTGGACGCTGCTGGGCCGCTACCCCACGCCGGGCACCGGCAAGGTGACGCTGCGGGGCCGCTCCGGCCGCGAGCCCTTCGTGCTCACCGTGAACGTGAACTTCCTCGCCGAGTCGGACCGCCCGGCGGTGGAGAAGTTGTGGGCCGCCGAGCGCATCCGGAGCTGGGAGGCCGCGGGCCTCACCGGCCGGCGCGCGGAGTCGATGAAGAAGCGCATCGTCGACCTCGCCGTCGAGCACCAGATTGTCACGCGCTACACGTCCTTCGTCGTGGTGGAGGAGCGCACGGGTGACAGGCGCGCCTCGGGTCAGCCGGAGACGCGCGTCGTCCCGGTGAATGCTCCCGCGGGCTGGGCCATGTTCGGCACGCAGAAGAATGAAGAGGCCGAGGCCGCTCCCGTCGTCCAGCGCCCCGGTGCTCGCAACCGTGGCGGGTCGCACCAGCGGGTCATGCCTCCTCCCAGGGCGCCGATGCAAATCCCGGCTCCGGCGCCCATGGCCGCCGCGCCCTCCATGTCTTCCGCGGGCGGGCCCCCGCCGCCCCCCGCGCCGCTCGCGGACTCCGCTCCGAGCTTCGAGAGCCGGAGGATGGTCAGCAAGTCGGCCCAGGCCCCCGACATGGCGAAGAAGAAGAAGGGCGGCGGCCTGCTGGGCGCCATCTTCGGCGGAGTCTCCCGGAAGGAGTCCCTGGCGGCCCCCGAGTTCTCCGACGATGACGGCGCCTCCGCGGTCGGCATGGCCTCCGAGCAGGAGGAGGGCGCCCTCGAGCGCTCCCGTGACTTCGCGTCTCATGACGCGGGCGCGGAGGCCCTGCTGGGACGACAGCTCGCCAACGGCCTGTGGGCGGGGACCGGCTCCGGCTCGGAGCCCGTGCAGCAGGCTCGAGCCACCGCGCTCGCCCTGCTGGAGCTGCTGCGCGAGGGCATCACCAGCAGCCACGCGCTGCACGGTGCCCAGGTGAAGAAGGCGGTGGAGGCCCTGCTGACCCTCGCCTCGCAGCTCACCGGCAGCCCCGACGTCGCGGAGCTGGCCCTGGGCGTGGCCTGGCTCGTCGCGGCGGGCCCGCGCACCCGGGGCCGCATCGAACAGGCCGCCAGGCCCCTCGCCGGACTCAACAGCCGACTGGGCAACGACGCCGAGCTGCGTCAGCACGTCGATACCCTCGCCGCTCGCTGACGCGGCGCGCCTGAGACATGACACCCGAAGTCCCCGGCGACCTCGGCCCCTCCCTCGTGGACGGGCCGGGGTCGTCGCATAGAGTGGGCGGTGCCCATGATGCTCACCACCTTCCTGCTCGTCACGCTCAGTGCCACCCAAGTCGTGGATGAAGCGCGGACCGGACCTGATTCCCCAGCGCGGCTCTCCCCTGAGCCCCTGACGGCTCCACCGCTGATGACCTCACCCGAGGCGTGCCCTCCCGAAGCGGAGGCTCGCTACAACGAGGGCTTCGACGCGCTCATCCGGGGCAATGACAGCGAGGCCTCGGAGGCCTTCGCGGAGGTCCTCTCCGTCTGCCCGCAACACCCCTTCGCCTCCGAGCTCGGCCGGCTCACCCATGCCCGGCTCAAGCCCGGCGCGAAGCTGGCGCAGGCCGCGGTCTACGAGAACACGGAGCGTCGCTCGGGCGCCGCCGTCGCGTCGCTGACGGTGGTGCAGACGCTGCACGGCGCGACGCAGGGCATCCTCTTGTGCGCCATCGCCGAGTGCAGGGACCAGAACTACGTGGCCGCGTCCATGCTCGGCGCGGGCGCGGGTGTCACCAGCGCGCTCCTGCTGTCGCAAGGTGGCATCACCTCCGGACAGGCGGCTGTCATCAACTCCGGCACCGTGTGGGGCTTCTGGTTCGGCACCGCGTCGCTGCTGGCCTTCGACCTGGAGGGCGATGATGCGCTGGGGGCCGCCGTCATCGGCGGCGCGGGATTCACTGGCGTGGGCGTCCTGCTCGCCAACCTCGTGAATCCCACGGCGGGTCAGGTGTCCATGGCCAACTCCGGCGGCCTGTGGGCCGGCGTGGTGACGGCCCTGTTCCTGGCCACGTCGGAGAGTGACGACACGGAGTCCTTCTTCGCCGCCGAGCTGGCCGCGACGTCCGCCGGCATCATCGGCTTCGCCGTGCTGTCGCGCAGCCTGCCGGTGTCCCGGGGACGCATGCTGCTCATCGACGCGGGCGGCATCGTCGGAGGGCTGCTCGGCGCCAGCACCATGTACACCTTCACGGGAGGCAACGACGGCGAGAACGGCGACGCCATCCTCATCAGCGCGGGCGTGGGCGCCCTGGGCGGACTGGCCCTCACGGCCTATCTCACGCGCAACTTCGACGCGCCTCGGCTGCCCCAGGTGATGTTGACTCCCACCCTCATGGGCAGGGAAGGCGCGGGCATGGCGCTGGCGGGTCAGTTCTAATCACGCCGGCTCGCAGTGCCCTGCCCGGAAGGCGCATATGTCCGTCGACTCCACCGCTCTGGCTCCCCTCCAACATCAGCGCGCGCTGCGCGTCCGTCAGGTGAAGGAGTGGGGAGAAATCCTCACCGGCTTCGAGGGGCGCAACAAATACCAGGTGGTGGGGGACGACGGAGAGACGGTCTTCTTCGCGGGCGAGGTGGGCAGCGGGCTGGGCCTGCTGCTCCTGCGCAACTTCTTCAAGGCCAAGCGCCCCTTCACGATGGAGCTGAAGTCGCCCTCGGGCGCCGTCGCGCTGAGGCTGCGCCGGCCGTGGCGCTTCTGGCTGGCTCGGATGGATGTGGAGGGCGGCGATGGACGTCTGCTGGGGAGCGTGAAGCAGCGCTTCCGCTTCTTCACGCGGGCGTATGACATCGTCGGGCCGGGTGGAGAGGAATTGGGACACCTGCGGGGTCCGCTCTTCCGTCCGTGGACGTTCGTGATTGAGGAGGGCGGGCGCGAGGTGGGCACCATCGCCAAGCGGTGGAGCGGGTTCGGCAAGGAGATGTTCACCGATGCCGACAACTTCGGTGTTCAGTTCGACGGGGCGCTGAGAGGCTCGCTCCTGCGCACCCTGGCCGTGGCCGCCACGTTCCTCATCGACTTCGTCCACTTCGAGAACCGGCACGAGAACAAGGAGTAGCTCCCGTGGAGCGCGGTGCTAGCGCGTCGGGAGTTCGCTGAAGGTGAGGCCGTCCAGGCCGAGGCGGAGCACGGCGTCCTTGAAGCGCTCGGTACCGATGACCATCGTCGCGAAGTTCGCCAATCGGAACAGGTCCAGGTCCGAGGGTAGCGAGGCTGCGTCCAGGATGGGTTCTTCGGGCCGACCGAAGGCCACTCGGCCACAGGTCGCGCACGGCGGCGGTTCCTCTGGTGGGATGCAGTCGGCATGCAGAATGCCGTGCGGGTCCACCTGGAGTTCCACCAACTCTGGTGGGTTCTTCTGTTTGAAGCGCAGAGCCGTCGGGAAGGCCTGGAGCCCTTGCAGTCCTCCGACCTGGAGTTGCTCAACCATCTCTTGGTCAAGCAGCAGCACATCCAGGAGCCACACGAAATCCGGGAGCTTCCCGAACGAAGTGCCGACCAACGGGCCAAAGGTCGTGCCCGGAGGAAGCGCGGCCTGTGGAGGCACCAGGGGGCGTACCAATTCTCGAAGGCGCGTGAACTCCGGGAGGGGCTCCGGTCTGGCCTTCTCGAACTCGCGATGCTCTGGCAGTTGTGTCAGGTCCACGCCGGGGAAGTGGTGCCCCAGGCCTCCCCAGGTTGCTCCGCACATGGGGCACTTCAACAAGCCCGGCAGACCCCATCGGTGCGACGCATTCACGTGCCCTCGGTACTTCGCGGTAACGGCGTAGTCCTCATCTACCCAGAAGAATCGCGGCATCCGCCATCACGCTCCTGGTTTAGAATGTACGTGCTCAGCGCCGCCTCAAGCCATACATGGACATGAGGATGCCCTCGAAGGTCTTCGCGGGCAGCAGCACCTTCGCCAACAGGGCCGCGCGCTGCGCCAGCTTCCCCACCGAGTACCTCACGTCGGGCGCCTCCGCCTCCATCACCTCCAGCACCCGCCGAGCCACGTCCTCGGAAGGCACGCCCTGGCGCTCCTCCTTCTCGATGACGGCCAACACCTTCTCGAAGGACTCGCGGTACGCCGAGCCCTCGCCAGACGCCGCCGCGCGCACCCTGTTGTCCGTCAGTCGCGTGCGCACGTCTCCGGGCTGCACCAACGTGGCGTGGATGCCATACGCCTCCACCTCCTGACGCAGGCTCTCCGTCAGCCCCTCCAACGCGAACTTGCTCGCGCTGTAGAAACCCTGGAACGGCAACCCCACCGCCCCACCCAATGAGCTGATGTTGATGATGCGGCCCGAGCGCCGCTCACGCATCGACGGCAACACCGCCTGGCAGACGCGCAACACCCCCAACACATTCGTGTCGAGCTGCCGCCACGCCTCCTCTACGGAGGTGTCCTCCACCGCCCCCGCCAACGCATGGCCCGCGTTGTTCACGACGACGTCGATGCGGCCCTCACGCTCCAACACCGTCTGCACCGCGCGACGCACGGACGCGTCCTGCGTCACGTCCAGCTCCAGCATCCTGTAGCCCACCGACTCCTTCGTCGGCGGACGACGACTGGTGCCGTAGACGATGTGCTTGCGCACCGTCAGCAGCTCGACGCACGCCTCGCCAATACCCGAGGAGGCTCCCGTGACGAGGACCACCTTGCTTCCCTGGGACGTGTCCATGCACGCCCATGATTCCGCGTCCCCTCCGCGCGCACCACGGGAACTCGCGGACGCGCGGCGTCAGATTCCCGGGACACTGCTGGAGCCTGGAATTCCGGGCGGAACTTTCCGGCTCAGACGTGCTTTCGCACGGTGGGCGGCACGCGCTCGTGCCCCTCCGCGTCCCTCGGGACGCCGTCCCAGGGCTGCTCGGGCCGGTAGCGTTGGACTTCACGCACCATGAAGAACGCCGCCGCGGACAACATGCCCAGGTCGTCCAACCAGCCCAACACGGGGATGAAGTCCGGCACCGCATCCACCGGCGACAGGAAGTAGACCACCGCCACCACTCCGGCCAGCTTCCGCCAGAGCGCTACGCGAGGGTCCCTCACGTACTGAAAAAAGCGGGTGCCCATGCCACGAAGACCTGCGATGTTCATACCCACCTCTACGCACGGGGAGGCCGGGTGATTGCAGCCCGGGAGCCACCCCCAGCGTACGCCGCCTGCCTGCTCGGAGGACAGCCAACCTAGTCGGGACTGTCCTCCAGCACGCCCGCCTTCCCCACGATTTCCAGCCGCGCCCTGTCTCCTGGCCGCAGCGGCGACTCCGGCGCGCCACGCACCACCAGCTCCATGCCGCCACAGGCCACGGTGTACTCGGCGCTGGGCCCCTGGAACTCGCGCGACAAGACTTCCGCGCGCAGCGCCCCACCCACCGCCACCGCGTCCTTGTCCGGCACCAGCCGCAGTGCCTCCGGACGCAGCGACAACAGCACCTTGCCCTTCGCCTGCCCCATCACCGGCAGGTTGCCCAGCACCGTGCGCGCCCCACCACCGAAGCCCATGCCGGGCAATAGATTCGTGCCCCCCAGGAAGTACGCGACGAAGGCCGTGCGCGGCGCGGAGTAGACGGACTCGGGCGTGCCCACCTGCTCCACCTTGCCCGCGCGCATGACGGCCAGCCGGTCCGCGAAGGCCATCGCCTCGCCCTGGTCATGCGTCACGAGCACCACCGTGGCGCCCAGTGACTTGAGCACCCGCCGGACTTCGATTCGCGTGGAGGCGCGCAGCCCGCTGTCCAGGCTGGAGAAGGGCTCGTCCAACAGCAACACGCGAGGGCCCGGCGCCAGCGCGCGCGACAGCGCCACCCGCTGCTGCTGCCCTCCGGAGAGCGCGTGCGGCATGCGCGAGGCGAACTCGCCCAGGCCGAACATCGTCAGCATGGCGCGCGCCTTGTCCTCCGCTTCGCGCCGCGACAGCTTCGACAGGCCGAACGTCACGTTCTCCAGCACGGACAGGTGCGGGAACAGGGCGTAGTCCTGGAACACCATGCCCACGCTGCGCTGCTCCGGAGGCACGAAGGCCCCAGGGCCCGCGAGCACGCGTCCGTCCAGGGTGAGGGTGCCCGCGCCGGGGCGCTCGAAGCCCGCCACCAGGCGCAGCGTCGTCGTCTTGCCGCAGCCGGAGGGACCGAGCAGGGCCACCACCTCGCCGGGCTCCACCGACAATGACAAGCCATCCACCGCGGCGGTGCCGCCGGGGGTGTAGCGCAGGGACAGGGCGTCGAGCGTGAGCAGGGACATGGCGAAGGCGCCGCGCACCCTACCGCGTTCCGCCGCTACTTCCAGGGCGGCCGAGCGGCCATCGGCTTCTCGACGTCCACCGCGCACACGAGGTCAGCCCCGAGGTGCGTCGCCTTCTTGCGACACGAGCAGCCCCACTCCCAGCGCGGAGATGGCCATCAGCACCAGCGCGGGCAGTGCGGCCTCCGCGAAGCGCCCCTCGGCCGTGGCGCCCCACACCCGCGTCGCGAGCGTCTCGAAGCCGATGGGCGCCAGGAGCAGCGTGGCCGGCAGCTCCTTCATCGCCGTGAGGAAGACGAGCGCCGCGCCCGCCATCAACCCGGGGCGCAACAGCGGCGCGGTGACGCGACGAAACACCGTCGAAGGTGACTGCCCCAGCGATGCCGCGGCCTCCGCCAGGTGTGGATTGAGCTGGAGCAACGCCGAGCGCACCGTGCCCACCGCCTGCGGCAGGAAGCGCACCACATACGCCAGCACCAGCATGGCCAGCGTGCCGTAGAGGAACGGCAGGGCGCGCACCCCCAGGAAGACGAGCGACAACGCCAGGACGATGGGCGGCAGCGCATAGCCCACGTATGAGACTCGCTCCATCGCCAGCGTGAGCCGTCCCGGATATCGCACCGCGAGGAAGGCCAGCGGCAGCGCGCCCAGCACCGACGCCACCGCGCCCAGCACCGACGCGAGCACCGAGCCGAGCGCCGGCGCCATCATCGACGCGCTCTCCCCCACCAACCCCCGCACCCCCCAGTACACGAGCACGCCCACCGGCAGCACCACGCCCACCGCCACCACCGCGCCACACAGCAGCAGCGCGGGCCACCGCCAGCGTCCCAGCGACACGGGCGAGAACACCCGCGCGGCGCCCTTCGCGCTGCGGTGATAACCCGCGCGACCTCGCAGCCGCACCTCCAGCACCAGCACCGCCGCCGTCACCACCACCAGCGCCAGCCCCAGCAGCGCGGCGTAGGTCCGGTCATACGCGCCCTCGTACTGGACGTAGATGGCGCGCGAGAAGGCGTCGTACTGGAGCAGCGCCACCGCGCCGAAGTCCGACAACACATACAGCCCGACGAGCAGCGCGCCAGACACGAAGGCCGGTCGCAACAGCGGCGCCGTCACCTTCCAGAACGCCCGCGCCGGGCTCATGCCCAGACTGCGCGCACCCTCCAGCCATGCGGGGTCCTGCGCGAGCAACCCCGCGCGCAACGCGAGGAAGAGATACGGATACGTGGACACCGTCAGCGCCAGCAGCGCTCCCGGAAAGCCATACACCGAAGGCACCGGCAGCCCCCAGCGCGACAGCGGTTCCTCCAGCACGCCCCCGTTGCCGAACGTCGCCAGCAGCACATAGCCGCTGACGAAGGTGGGCACCGCGAGCGGCACGCACAGGAGCACCGTCCAGCCACGTCGTCCCGGGAGGTCCGTGCGCGTGGTGAGCCACGCCAGCGGCAGGGCCACGAGGGCGGCGCAGACGGTCACCGCCACCGCGAGCCCCAGCGTGCGCCACAACAGGCCCCACGTCTTGTCACGCCAGAGCAGGGCCCAGGTGTCCGCATCGGCTTCCGCCGCGCGAACCCCCAGGTACACCGCTGGCAGCACCGCGAGCGCGGCGACCATCAGCCCCGACACCAGCAACCACCCCGGAGGACGACGCGTCACTTCACTGGCCTCAGAGAACGCCGGTGTCCTGGAGCAGCTTCACCGTGCCGCGCAGGTCATCGAGCTTGGACAGGTCCAGGTCCGGCGAGCCCACCTTCGCGAGCGTCGGCAGCGCTTCCGCCGTCTTCACGCCCGCCACCAGCGGGTACTCGTGCGTCTCCTGGGAGAAGTACGCCTGCGCCTCCGGCTCCAGCAGGAACGCGGCGAACTTGCGCGCGTTGTCGACCTGCTTCGTCCCCTGGAGGATGCCCACGCCCGCCACATTCACGAGCGCGCCCGGGTCTCCCGCCGCGACGAAGTAGTTGGCCACGGGCAGCTCCGCGTTGCTCTTCTTCGCGGCGTACAGGTAGTAGTGATTGACGAAGCCCGCGTCGATTTCACCGCGACCCAGTGCTTCCACGACGGCCGCGTTGTTCTTGTAGACGCGCGGCTCGTTGGCCTTCACACCCTTGAGCCATGCGGTCGCCGCCTCGTCGCCCTTGAGCAGCCGCAGCGCGGTGACGAACGACTGGAAGGACGCGTTGGTGGGCGCCCAGCCCAGCCGGCCCTTCCACTTCGCATCCGTGAAGCCGAGGATGCTCTTGGGCAGGTCCGCCGGCTTCACCTTCTTCGTGTTGTACGCGACGACGCGCGCGCGGCCGCTGGCGCCCACCCACAGCCCCGTCGGCGAGCGGAAGCGCGCGTCCACCTTGTCCAGCGTCGCCTTGGGCAGCGCCTGGAGCCGCCCCGCGTTGCCGAGCGCACCCAGCGCTCCCGCGTCCTGAGCGAAGAACACGTCCGCCGGAGTCTTGTCGCCCTCCTCCAGCAGCGTGGCGGCGAGCTGCGGCGTCTCGCCGTAGCGCACCTTCACCTCGATGCCGGTCTTCTCGGTGAACTTCTTGAGCAGCGGTCCCACCAGCTTCTCGTTGCGGCCGGAGTAGACGGTGAGCGGCTCCGCCGCCAGCGCGGTGGAGGACACGGACAGCAGCAGGGTCAGCAGGAGTTTGCGCATCATGGCGGGGCACCCTAACGGACACGCCCGCACGGTTCCACCCGTTGCGCGCCCCTGCGGGCTCCGCCTCGCGGCCACCTGGCGCTGCTCGGGAAGCGGGGCGTCGCCATTCGTGTTGCCTGCTCGGACTGTCGAAGCGCGAACATCGACATGGAACCGCGCGCGGCATCAGACAGTTCCTGGAACGTCAGGCTAATCTGCCGCGCGGTGCTTCTCGACGTCTTGGAGGTTCATCCCATGCATCGTCTGTACACCTCGGTCTGTGTCGCCGCGTTGCTGCTCTCATCTCCATCGTGGGCGCAGGCATCGGCGGCTCCCGCCGCGAAACCCCAGGCGCCCACGAGTCCACCCACCGCCTCCAAGCCCGCGGCTCCCAACCCGATGAAGCTCGCGGCGGAGAAGACGCAGGCCGCGCTCCAGAAGGCACCCCAGGCGCGCCCCGAGGACGTGAAGACGCAGGACGGGCTGCTCGCCGCGCTCTACGACTCCATCAGTGGCCCCGCCGGCAAGCCGCGTGACTGGCAGCGCTTCCGCTCCCTCTTCTATCCCGGCGCGCAGCTGGCCTCCGTCCAGCGCACCAAGCCCGGCGGCCCTCCGGGTGTCGCCCCCATCACCCCCGACGACTACGCGGCCTGGGGCGAGGAGTTCTTCAAGACGCGCGGCTTCTTCGAGAAGGAGACGCACCGCCAGGTCGCCGGCTACGGAGACCTCGTCAACGTGCTGAGCGCGTTCGAGACGCGCGAGACGCCCGAGAGCGCGCCGTTCGCCCGCGGCATCAACAACGTGCAGCTCATCTTCGACGGCCAGCGCTGGTGGGTGCTGCACATCGCGTGGACGGACGAGAAGGCCGCGGGCGCACCCGTGCCGGCGACCTTCACGCGGAAGTAGGCCCGCCCCATGCCTCCCCGGTCCTCGTGTGACGCGCTGGTCGTGGGCAACTACTGCCATGACGTGTTGTCGCGAGGTCCGGGTGATGCGGTGCACACGCTCGGGGGCTCGGCGGCATACATCTCTTCGGTGTTTGCCGCCATGGGCGTGGACCACGCGGTGGTGGCCGTGGCGGGCGAGGACTTCGCCTACGCGGACCGCGTCCGGTATCCGCCGCGCATCGTCCCGGGCACGCGCACCACGCGGTTCATCGCGGACCTGAGCCAGGAGGAGCGCGTGCTGCGGGTCGACGCCCGCTCCGAGCCCATCCGCCCCCAGGACATCAACCTGGACGCGCGCGTGGCGCTCGCATGCGGCGTCATGGGAGAGGTGCTGCCCGAGACGCTCATCCGGCTGTCCCTGCACGCGACGCAGGTGCTGGCGGATGCGCAGGGGCTGCTGCGGACCCTGGATGCACACGGGCGCGTGCTCAATCAGAGACTCGAGGACACTCCCTTCGCCGCACTGCTGGGACACCTGCACGTGCTCAAGGCGAGCGAGGAGGAGGCGCGTGTGCTGGACATCGACGCGGTGCGCGCGAAGACGTGTCTGGTGATTACGCGCGGGCCCCAGGGATGCACGGTGCTCACCGCGCGGGAGACGCTCCAGGTGCCGTCATGGCCCGTCACGGAGGTGGACCCGACGGGCGCGGGGGACTGCTTCCTCGCGGGCTTCACCCTGGGACTGCTGCGGGCCTGGCCGCTGGCGCGCTGCGCGGAGCTGGCCAACTGGTCCGGTGCGCAGGCGGTGACGCAAGTGGGCGTGCCGACGCTGGATGTCGCGAAGCTCCCCGAAGCCTTGCGCTGAGGCCCACCCGCAGGTCCGGCCCTCGCAACCGCCGGCCGACGTGTGCTGACTGAGGATGCCCTCCGGGCATCCGGCGCATGAAAAAGCCCCTCCCTCCCAACACGGGAGAGAGGGGCTTGGACTTCTCAGCTCACGCCAACGTCAGGCCTGCGGCTCCTCGGAGCCACCGCCCTCGTCGGCCACGGGCTCCTCGGCGGACTCCTCCGGCTCGGTCGCGACAGGCTCGGACCCGTCGGACTCGGCGGCCACGTCCGTGGCGCCAGCGACCTCGGCCGGAGGCGTCGTCCCCTCCTCCTCGGACTCCTCGCCCTCGGGCAGCTTGGAGAGGGCCATCACCTTCTCCTGGTCGTTCTCCAGCGCAATCAGCCGCACGCCCTGCGTGTTGCGGCCGATGACGGAGATTTCCCGCACCTTCATGCGGATGAGCATGCCGCCGTTGGTGACGAGCATCACCTCGTCGGACTCCTTCACTTGCAGCAGGCCCACCACCTTGCCGTTCCGCTCGGTGGTCTTGATGTCGATGATGCCCTTGCCGCCACGGCCCTGCTGCCGGTACTCGGCCTCTTCGGTCCGCTTGCCGTAGCCGTTCTCCGTCACGGTGAGGATGGCCGCGTCCTTCTCCACCACGTCGGCGCCCACCACCTGGTCGCCTTCGTCCAGCGTGATTCCCTTCACGCCGAAGGCCTGGCGGCCCATGGAGCGGACCTCCGTCTCCGGGAAACGGATGCTCATGCCGGACGCGGTCGACAGCAGGATGTCCTGCGTGCCGTCCGTAATCATCACCGCCACCAGTTCGTCACCATCGTCGATGCCGAGCGCGATGATGCCGCTGGAGCGCACGTTCTCGAACGCGCTCAGGTCCGTGCGCTTCACCACGCCCAGCTTCGTGACGAAGAAGACGTACCGGTTCTCCGGGAAGTCTCGCGTCACCAGCACCTGCGCCAGACGCTCGCCCTCGCCGAACTGCACCAGGTTCACCATCGCCTTGCCGCGAGACGTCCGGCTGGCCTGCGGAATCTGGTGCACCTTGAGCGAGTACAGCTTGCCCTTGGTGGTGATTGGCATCAGGTACGCGTGGGTGCTGGCCACGAACAGCTTGCTGACGAAGTCGTCTTCCTTCGTCGCCGCGCCCGTCTTGCCGCGGCCACCGCGCTTCTGCGCCCGGTACTCCGACAGCGGCGAGCGCTTCACGTAGCCGGTATGCGACAGCGTGACGACCATCGTCTCCTCGGCGATGAGGTCCTCGCGGGTCATGTCGTCCACCGCGCCGATGATTTCGGTGCGGCGCTTGTCGCCGAAGCGCTCGCGAATCTCCAACAGCTCCGTCTTGATGACGGTGAGCAGAGAGAGCTCGTTGGCGAGGATGTCCTGCAGGCGCGCCACGTCGCGCACCAGGGCAATCAGCTCGCGGAACAGCTCCTCGCGCTGCAGGCCGGTGAGGCGCTGCAGGCGCATCTCCAGGATGTTCTGCGCCTGGTCCTGGCTGAAGCCCGCGCCCTCGTACTTGTGCGCGAGGCCCTGGTAGGCGGGCTCCTCGTTGCGCGCGCGAGAGACGAGCATCTCCATCTGCGCCTTCGCCTTCGCGTAGTCGATGCGCTGGAGGTTGGCGAAGCGCTCGTGCTCGTAGAGGTTGGGCGACAGGATGTTCATCAGGCCCCAGCGCGCTTCATCCGGGTCCCTGGACGCGCGGATGAGGCTCACGACGAGGTCGATGAGGTCCTGGGCCACCAGCAGGCCCTCGACGATGTGCATGCGCGCCATCGCCTTGCGCAGCTCGTAGCGGCTGCGGCGCGTCACCACGTCGCGGCGGTGCGCCACGAAGCGGTCCAACATCTCCTTCAGGTTCAGCGTGCGCGGCTGCCCGCCGTCGATGGCCAGCATCACCGCGCCGAACGTCGTCTCCAGCGCCGTGGAGGTGTACAGGTTGTTGAGCACCACCTGCGAAATCGCGTCGCGCTTGAGCTCGATGACGATGCGCATGCCCTGACGGTCGCTCTCGTCACGGATGTCGCTGATGCCCTCCAGCTTCTTCTCGCGCACCAGCTCGGCGATCTTCTCGATGAGCCGCGCCTTGTTCACCTGGTACGGAATCTCCGTGAAGATGATGGCCTCGCGGTCACCCTTCTTCGACGTCTCGATTTCCGACCGGGCGCGCACCGTAATCTGCCCGCGGCCCGTCTCGTAGGCGCGGTGGATGCCCTCGCGGCCGGTGATGAACGCGCCGGTGGGGAAGTCCGGGCCGGTGATGAACTCCATCAAGTCCCTGACGGTGCACGTCGGGTGGTCGATGAGGTGCAGCGTCCCGTTGATGACCTCCGTCATGTTGTGCGGCGGGATGTTGGTGGTCATGCCCACCGCGATGCCGCTGCTGCCGTTGACGAGCAGGTTGGGGAAGCGCGCCGGCAACACGAGCGGCTCTTCGAGCGAGTCGTCGTAGTTGGGGCCGAACTCGACGGTCTCCTTGTCGATGTCCGCCAGCAGCTCCTCGGCCAGGCGGTCCATGCGCGCTTCGGTGTAGCGCATGGCGGCCGGCATATCGCCGTCCACCGAGCCGAAGTTGCCCTGGCCGTCCACCAGCAGGTAGCGAAGGCTCCACGGCTGCGCCAGGCGCACCATGGCGTCGTAGACGGAGGAGTCGCCGTGCGGGTGATACTTACCGATGACGTCACCCACCACGCGCGCGCTCTTCTTGTAGGGGCGGTTGTGGTAGTTCGCCAGGTCGTTCATCGCGAACAGCACGCGGCGATGCACGGGCTTGAGGCCGTCGCGAACGTCGGGCAGCGCGCGCCCGATGATGACGGACATCGAGTAGTCGAGATACGAGCGGCGCATCTCGTCTTCGATGTTGACGGGAATGAGCTCGCCGGCGCCGTTGGGAGGCGGAGGCGAGGAGGGCGGTGCCGGCTTGTCGGTGGTGTCGTCGGCCATGGGCTCTGGGAGTGGTCGCGGAGGGACCCCGCGAGGGGCCGCCATCCAGTGTGGGAGCGTTCGTAACCCCTGGATTTCCCTACGTCAACAGGGGAAACGAAGGGGTGATGACTCGAGCGTCGAAGGGGTTCGAAAACAGGTCGATGGGGCGAAAAAAAGCGCCCCCTACTGAACGCTCGAACACCCCCGTTTCAGCCCGCTTTTCGCGAGAAAAAATAGCCCTCCGGAGGCCTCAGCCGGGACGCTGGGTCCCCGCGGGGCGCAGGGGGGCTGCCAGGCGCTCGGCCTCGGCTCCCAGGGGCCCCTCGGCATCTTTCGCCTTGGCCTTCTCGAAGGCGGCGAGAGCCCCCTCACGGTCTCCCTTGAGCTTGAGGGCCACGCCCACGTTGAGGTGCGCGGCGGCGGAATCCCGGTCCATGGACACCGCCTCGCGGAACAGTGTCAGCGCCTGGTCCACGTCACCCGACAACAGCGCCTCCTTGCCGGCCTGGACGCGCTTCTCCGCGTCGTTCACCAACTCCACCTGGAAGACGCTGCGGCCCACCACGTTGGCGATGAGCACCCGCAGGATGCCACCCCAGTAGAAGGTGAGGCCCTCCGCCGCGACGACGGCCGCCAGCGGGAGGTCGGGGAGCAGTTGCTTGCCCCGGAACTTGAAGCGCACGCGGGTGTAGCGGCCCTTGTTGGCCCAGTGGACGACTTCGCCCTGGAGCTTGCGCAGCCCTTCCTCCATGCGCTTGGGGTCGATTTCAAAGGGCAGCACGCTGCCCATGCCCTCCTGGCCAGAAGGCAGGGCCTTGGGCGCGTCGATTCCGGGCTCGTCGGTGAAGACGGGCTCGGCTTCGAGGACGATGGGGGGCGCTTCGTTGGAGACGGGCGCCGGGGTGCGCGAGGCGGCGGGCTTCGCCGGCTTCGGCGCCTTGCCCTTCCGGGGAGCGGCGGCACGGGCGGCGGGCTTCTTCACCTTCACCTTCGTGGCGGACTTGCGGGAGGAGCTCTTGGCCATGGTCATCACCTTAAACGAGCCACGGCGCGGACGCTTGCACACGCGGGTTTGTCTGGACTGACAGAGAGCTTCTTCACGAGGGCTCGATAGGACTTCACACCGGGGCGGTGCTGGACGCGGACGAGGTCGTGGATGATGGCCGCGCCTTCCCCCGAAAGGATTTCCGACGCATGAAGCGCGCCCGGCACGCCCTCCTCTCCGCCCTGCTCCTCTCCGCTCCCCTGGCGGGCGCGGCCGGGAATGACCCTGTCGTCACTGGCGACATCTGGCCGCGCATCCGCAAGGAGCGCATCCAGAAGCTGCTGCCCCAGGCCATGGCCCGCGCCAACGTGGACGCCTGGGTGGTGTTCTGCCGGGAGAACGACAATGACCCGCTGGCCATCCATGTCGGCGGGGAGAACGCGGGCGGCACCGCGGCCTTCCTGTTCCTGCGCCAGGGCGATGGCGTGCGCGCGGTGGCGCTGTCCCCCGCGGGCGAGGCCACGGCGCTGCGCGAAGTCGGGCCGCTGGACGAAGTGGTGCCCCTGGAGCGAGGCGTGGACCTCTACGCGCAGGTGGCCACAAGGCTCGCCGCCGCGAAGCCCGCGCGCATCGCCATCAACGCCTCCACCTCCGTGACGGTGGCGGACGGGCTGTCCTCCTCACAGCGCGCCGCGCTGGAGAAGGCGCTGTCACCGGCCCTGCGCAAGAAGCTGGTGTCGTCCGAGGACGTCGTCTCCGAATGGCTCTCCGTGAAGCTGCCCGAGGAGGTGGACATCCTGCGCAAGGCCGCCGCGCTCACCTCGCAACTGGAGGTGGAGGCGTACCGCACGGTGGTGCCGGGCAAGACGCGCGACGTGGACGTGGCGCGCTTCCTCAAGAAGCGCATGGCGGAGCTGGGCGTGGGGGACGCGTGGGCGCCGGACCAGAACCCCAACGTCAACAGCGGGCCCACGCGCGGCCACTCGCACGCCACCGAGCGCGTCATCCAGCCGGGGGACTTCATCCAGACGGACTTCGGCATCCGAGTGGGCGGCATGTGGGTGACGGACATCCAGCGCTTCGCCTACGTGCTGGCCCCGGGCGAGACACAACCGTCACAAGCCGCGTTGGAGAAGTGGGAGAAGGGCAAGAAGGGCAGCCGCATCGCCCTGGCGGCCCTCAAGCCCGGCGCCACCGGGTGGGACGTGGACAAGGCCCAGCGCGACTGGATGCGAGAAGCCGGCTCCGAGCCCGTCATGTGGGGCACCGGCCATCCCGTGGGCTACTGGGCGCATGACGTGGGCCCGGCTCTCTCCGGCGGCGCGAAGCCCAAGCCCGCCAAGGGCCAGTCCCTGCGCATCGTCCGCCCTGGACAGGTGTTCGCGTTCGACGGCTTCTTCGCCTGGCAGGACGGCGCCCCGGATGCGCAGCGCATCGTCTCCGTGGAGGAGATGGCCGTCGTCACCGAGACGGGCGCCGAGTACCTGATTCCTCCCCAGGAGGACCTCGTGCTCATTCCCTCCACGCCCGTGGCGGGGCAATCGGGACCCGCTGCTCCCAAGCCGCGCTGACGAGTCGCGTCGCGCGCCCTACCCTCCAGGCTGGCTCGGCTCATAGGATGAACCGGGCTTGCCGGGAGAGCGCGATGCAGACCGTGCTGATAATCGATGATGATTTGTTCGTGCTCTCGCTGGTGACAGACATCGTCCAGAGCGCGGGTTATCGCGCCGTGACGGTGCAGTCGCCGGAGGCGGCCTTCGAGCAGGACCTCGGGGCCATCTCCGCCATCCTCTGTGACTACAACATGCCGGGGATGAACGGCGCGGACGTGCTCATCGCCATGCGAGAGCTGAAGGAGTGCCACGCGCCCTTCATCTTCCTCACCGGACACGAGCAGCTCGACGACCTCATCCCCGTCGCCATCCGCTACGGCGCGGAGCTGCTGCCCAAACCCATCCATCCGGTGGAGTTGATTCGGCTGCTCATGAAACAGCTGGCCAACGTCGCGGCTTGAGACAAACAGGCCCGAGGCGAGGCATCGCCCCGGGCACTGTTTCACCTGGCCTGGGTCAGGCCAGCGCCTGGATGAGCCGCTCGGCCTGCTCGCGCCACTCGGGCGCCAGACGGGGCAGCGCCAGCAGCTCGCGTGCGAGCGCCTTCGCCTGGTCCTTCTGGCCCAGCCGCGCGTGCACCACCGCCAGGTTGAGCCGGGGCTCGGGACGCTCCGGCGCGCGGCGCTGCGCCTCTTCCAGCACCTCCAGCGCCTGCTGTCCGGCGCCCGGGAGCTCATCCTCCGGGATGCGCATCAGCAGATTGCCCAGGTTGTTGGCGGGGGCCCAGTCGTCCGGGGACAACTTCACGGCCTCGCGCCACGCGGTCAGCGCGGCGGGGATGTCCACCGGCTCCGTGGCCTCCAGCGCCATGCCCTCCACCATGCGGCTCTGCGCGGTGGCCTGGCCTCGAGACGCCAGCTTGCGGCACAGCTCCAGCGCCTCCGGCAGCCGGCCCTGCGCCAGCCGCAGCCGCGCCAGGTTCCCCTGCGCCGCCGGGCTGTCCGGCTCCACGCGCGCCAGCGTCTCCGCCGCCTTCACCGCGCCAGCCAGGTTGCCCCGCGCCAGCAGCACGTTGCACAGCCCGTTGAGCAGGTACGGGTCGTCCGGGAGGACCTTCAAGCCCGTGGTGAGCAGCTCCTCGGCGGCTTCCAGCTCGCCACCCGCCTGGAGCGCCACCGCGAGCACCAGGTAGCTGGGCCCGTGCCTCGGGTTGAGGCGCAAGGACTCCTGGAGGTGGTGGAAGCCGTCCTTCAGCTTCTCCTGCGCGAAGAGCACGCGCCCCAGGTGGAAGTGGTGGATGCCCGCGTCCGGTGCCAGCTTCACCGCGCGCTCCAGCGCCGACTGCGCCGCCGCGTTGTCGCCCGCCTCCGCCAGCAGGTAGCCCTGGCCGAACCAGGCCTCGGCGCGATTGGGCTGCGCCTTCGCGACCTTCCGGTAGAGCGCCAGCGCGCCGGCCGCATCGCCGCGTCGGGTGAGGAGCGCGGCGCGGACGAGCTGCACGCCCGGCTCTTCCGCGCTCAGGCCCACCAGCCACGACTCGGCCTGGGCCTCGTTGCCATCGAATGCCGCGAGCCGGGCGAGCGCGACCCGGGCCGCCGGGTCCGAGGCATCGCGCTTGAGCGCGGCCTCGGCCTCACGGCGTGCCTGGTCCAGCTCCCCGGCGGCGAGAAGTGCGTCGTATCTGGCGGTCTCCGCCATCAGCCAAACAGCCCCTTGAAGAAGTTGCCGACGGACTTCACCACATTCTTGACCACTTCAACCGGCTTCTCGATGACGCTCTTCACCGCGTCGGCGATCTTCCCGAAGTTGATGTCGACGTCGAAGCCCAGCTTGAAGCCGATGCCCAGCGCCGCGCCGAAGTCCACGCGAGCCTTGAAGCGGCCGTTGTCCCAGCTCGCCTCGGCACGGGCGGACACACCGACACCGGCCCACGCCTCCGCGCGACCCGTGACGCCGCCGTAGTCGCCCAGCTTGACGGTGCCCGTCACACCGGCGCGGGCGCCGATGAAGGCGTCACCACCGACGCGGGCCGCGTACTTGCCGTTGATGGGGTCCAGCGTCACTTCGCCGTGCAGACCGGCCTTGGCGCCCACCCAGGCCTTGCCCTGGAGCTCCGCCTGAATCGGGCCGACGCCCGCGCGCAGGGTGCCTTCCGCGTCAATCAGCGTGGCCTTCGCGTCCAGGTCACCCCGGGCGAACAGCTTGCCGCCCTCGATGCCGACCTCGCCGGAGCCCTTCAGCTCCGCCTCGAGGACGCTCATCTTGCCGTAGCCCTGGGCCACGCTGTTGGCGTCGCCGAAGCCGCCCTCGAACTTCTTGACCGCCGCGCCCTTGGTGAACTGGCCGTCGATGCCGACCTTCGGAATCTGACCCAGCAGGCCCGCCAGGGGCCCCGTCACGCGACCGGTGCCCTCGTGCTGGGACTCGGTGCTGTAGCTGGTGTTCCAGTTCTGCGTGGTGCTCTTCTCACGCTCGAAGTGGCTCTGGAGGCGGCCGTCCTTGAAGGATGTCTGGACGCCCGTGTTCGTGTCCTTGACCACCTTGTCCGTGGTCGTGTTCTTCACCACCGGGGTGTTCTGGGCGGTCTGCGTGGAGGACCGGACCTGGGGCTGCTGACCGCGGCGGATGGAGGAGCGATCGCTCATGAAAGACCTCGGAACGGGGACGACCGAAAGAGAATGTGAGGGATTCTCGGCCCCGACGCGGATCAGTTGCGTCCTGAACGGAGATTTTCCTACATGCGCGCCAGGAACCAGCGGGCGATGAACGGGATGCAGATGCCCACGCCCACCAGCCCCAGGCCCACGACGAGCCGCACGAAGCTGGGCGCATGCGCCCCAGGCTCCAGCACCGCGTCCGTCGGGTCCTCTGGGTTGTAGGCGACCCGGACCGCCTGTCCCGGAGGATAGCGACGCAGGGTGGCCTGGGCGTCGTCGGGGTTGGTGCGCGCGGCGGGGTCCACGCGCAAGGTGGCGGTGCCGACGAGGACGCGGCCCACGGAGTACTCGTACTGGACGCGGGCCTCGTAGTGGACGCGGGGCTCCGTCTGACCGGGCACGGGGAGGCGGTGCTCCACCTCCTCGGCGGCCAGGACGGTGCCGGGCACGGTAGGCCAGCGGCGGGAGCGCAGGGCTCGCAGGACGTCCTTGAGTCCGGCGAAGACGAAGACGACGCCCACCGCCGCGAGCAGCGCACAGATGATGGTGATGATGCCCCAGAGCACGCGCACGCGCGGACACTACCAGAAGGCCGCGCGCGGGCACGCCCGAGGGCCGCGCGTCAGCCCGTCACCCCATGACGGCGAAGAGCTGCCGGCACTGGGCCAGGAGCTGGCCGTCCTGGGTCCAGAGCTGCTGGAAGTCCTCCGCGTACCCGTCCCCCGCCTGGAGGGAGCGGCCGGTGCGCAGGAACTGGGCGTCCGGCTTCAGGCCCGCCTGGGGCAGCGTCTGGAAGAAGTGCATGGTGAAGTCCACGGTGGCGGCCGGGCGGAAGCCGTCCACGCGCGACAGCACCGCGGGCGGATACGCGTCCATCAACCCCACGCACAGGGGCGCGTCCAGCACGGTGGGCTCGCGCGGGCGCAGCCAGCCACCCGTCTCCGCGACGGCGGCTCCGGAGTACGGCGCCGAGCCGATGCAGAAGCGGAACTCGAAGAAGCGACAGAAGTCCGGCATGGGCACGTCGTCCGGCGTCACCGGCACCTCGTGCGGAGGCGGGACTTTCGGGGGTGACATCTCCAGGTATTCGATGGCGCCACCGCGCGTCGCGCCGAACGTCGCGCTGCCCATGGCCACCACGCCGGCGTCGTTCTCCACGCGCACGGTGGCCTGCGTGACGAGCTTTCCGGCCCGCTCGATTTGCGTCGTCACCCACGCGTCGCCCTCCACCGCGGGCGCGCAGAAGTGCATGGTGAAGGAGCGCACCGGCCGGGCCGCGTCCCCCACCGTGTGCTCCAGCGCGCGCAGCGCCGTGCCCGCGACCAGCCCTCCGTACGCGCCCCGCCCCTGGTACCAGGGCGAGGTGAAGCGGATGCGATAGCGGTTCGGCCCGACGGACTCGGGCGTGGAGGCGGCGAGGAAGGCGGCGGTCATGTCGCGACGCACCGTATCAAGCCACCGCCCGCCGCGAAGGGACTGTCAGCGCGGGGAGCGACTCACCGCGACAGGCGCCAGTCGATGGGAGGCCGGCCCTTCGACTCCAGGGCCTGGTTCACCGCGCTAAAGGGCTTGCTGCCGAAGAAGCCGCTGCTGGCCGACAGGGGGGACGGGTGCGTGCCCTCGATGACGACGTGGCGCTTCGCATCGATGAGCTTCTTCTTCTTCTGCGCGTACTTGCCCCACAGCAGGAAGACGACGGGCTCCGTCTTCTCGCTCACCGCGCGGATGACGGCGTCCGTGAAGTCCTCCCAGCCATGGCCCGCGTGGCTGTTGGGCTTCGCCTGTTGCACCGTCAGCACGGCGTTGAGCAGCAGCACGCCCTGCTCCGCCCAGGCCATCAGCGAGCCGTCCTTTGGACGCGGCACCTTCACGTCCGCCTCCAGCTCCTTGAAGATGTTCACCAGCGAGGGCGGCGAGGGCACCCCGGGCTTCACCGAGAACGCCAGCCCATGCGCCTGTCCCGGCCCGTGGTACGGGTCCTGGCCCAGCAGCAGCACGCGCACGTCCGCGTAGGGCGTCAGCCGGAAAGCGGAGAACAGGTCCTCCTCCGAGGGGAAGACGGTGGCCTCCTTGCGCTCCTTCGCCACGAAGCGCTCCAGTTCCTGGAACGAGGGCGAATCCAGCGAGGCCTTCAGCGCCTGCTTCCAGTCCTCCGGCAGCTTGTCCTTCAGCATGTGCGTTCCTCCCCGACCCACGCGCGGCGGGGCATTGAAACATCCCCGTCCCACGGGGCCCATCCCTTTCGTGTCGGCGTCAAAGGGCGGACAGCGCCCCTGGGGCAGGCGGGCGGGCACGGCGGGTTCTTGGGGGTTGGCACCAGCCGCGCTAGCCTGGGGGGCGCCATGACGATGTACACCGAGTCACTCCGCGCCTTCCTCAAGCCCGTCCTGCCCTATCTGGACGACGAGGCGGTGTCGGAGATCATGATCAACGGCCCCACCGACGTGTGGATTGAGAAGAAGGGCCGACTGACGCGCACGGACGCCGCCTTCACCGAGGAAGGCCTCATCGGCGCGGCGCGCAACATGGCCCAGTTCGTCGGCCGCATGCTCACCGAGGAGCGGCCCCGCCTGGACGCGCGCCTTCCGGATGGAAGCCGCATCCACGTGGTGATTCCGCCGATTGCCCGCAAGGGCACGACCATCTCCATCCGCAAGTTCTTCAAGGAAAAGCTCACCATCAATTCCTTGTTGAAGTTCGGCTCGCTGACGCCACAGATGGCGCGGCTCATCGAGGCGGGCATCGCCACCAAGCTCAACATGCTGGTGGCCGGCGGCACGGGCTCCGGCAAGACGACGCTGCTCAACATCGTCTCCTCCCTCATCCCCGACGACGAGCGCATCCTCACCATCGAGGACTCGGCGGAGCTCCAGCTCAACCAGACGCACGTGGTCCCCTTCGAGAGCCGTCCGCCGGACAAGTTCGGCAAGGGTGGGGTGGACATGGGTGACCTGCTCCACTCGGCGCTGCGTCTGCGGCCGGACCGAATCGTGGTCGGCGAGGTGCGCGGCGGCGAGGCGTTCCACCTCATGCAGGCGATGAACACGGGCCATGGCGGCTCGCTGGCCACCACGCACGCCAACACGCCCACGGACACGCTGCGCCGCGTGGAGTCCTTGTGCCTCATGTCCGGCATCGAGCTGCCCATGGTCGCCGTCCGCGCCCAGGTGGCCAGCGCCATCAACTTCATCATCTGCTGCGAGCGCTTCCACGACGGCAGCCGCAAGACGAGCGCCCTGTCGGAGGTGCTGCCCCTCACCGAGAAGGGTGACTACCGCACCCAGGACATCTTCGTCTTCACGCCCGTCACCAAGGACGAGGAAGGCCACATCCTCGGCTACCACGCGCCCACGGGCATCCTCCCCAACTTCGTCGCAAAGGCGAAGGCGTACGGCTTCGGTGATTTGGACGAAGCCTTCTTCGACCCGGCGACGTACGGCATCCCGCCTCCGCCGGTCTTCCACGCGGGCGAGGCGTACACCGTGCGCTGGGCCCCCTCGCTCAAGCACCGGGAGGCGGGACGTCCGGACCCCGACCACTTCAAGAGTGAGTGGTCCGACTTCGAGGAGAAGCTCCGGCAGGATGCCCGCGACGCCAAGGCCAAGCCCCCCGTGCAGGTGCAGGTGCCCGCGAGCCTCCCCGCGGCCGTGTCCAAGCCCGCCACGCCCGCGCCCAGGCCCGCCACCGCCACGCCGCCCGCTGGCCACGCCGCCGCCACTCCTGCCGCTGGAACCCCCGCCCTCAAGCCCGCCTCCGCGCCGCGTCCGCCGCCTCCGCCCGACATGGGAGATGACGACCGGACGCCGCCGCCCACCCGCAACCCCTTCGCCAACGAGGCCAAGGTGGAGGTGGACGAGGAACTGCTCACCGACGCGGGCCGTCCGCCTCCGCCGCGCCGCCCCGGCACGCCACCGCCCAGGCCTCCTCCCTCCAGCGGCGCCCGTCCCGCGGTCCCCGCGCGCAGGCCTCCGCCGTCCATCCCCTCCCGCCCCGCCGACGAGGACGACGAGGACACCAACGCCCCCTCCTCCGAATTGAAGACCTCGGAGAAGACGCAGATTCGCCCCGCCCCGCCCGAGCGGCCCCGTCGCTGAGGGCCGGAGGTCGTGGGTCGGCTACTCCCGCCGTCCTACCTGGGCGGTGGGGTCAGCTCCCACCGCACGCACCGGGAGCGCGCGCGATGCACCCTGAGGTAAGCAGCCCCTGATTCCCGGCCTTGCGAGGAGGTCGTGTCGGGGGGAAAGTGATCCTGTGTTGATTACCCTCGTCGCCGTTCTCTCCGTGGTCGCCCAGGCGCCCGCAGCGCTTCCGCCGCAGGGGCCCGTGAGTGTGCTGATCACCCCACCGGACGCGACGGGAGCCCCTTCTCACATCGTCGAGTTCGCGCAGGGCCACATCGCGGAGCAGCTCGAGGCGCGCGGGCTGCGCGTCATCCGCATCGAGAACGTCACCCGCAAGCTCCCCGCCGCCCGGCGCCGCGCGCTGCTGCGCTGCAAGCGCACGGAGGCGCCGTGCCTGAAGTGGCTCGGCACGGCCAGCAAGGCGGAGGTCGTCCTCGTCACGGAGCTGGACCTGAAGTCGGGCGGCTACCGCGCCGGGGTGCGCACCCACGTGGCGAAGGACGGCACGCTCATCGCGAAGCACTTCGCCGACGACGTGCCTCAGGACACGCTGCTGGATGCGCTCACCCAGGCCTTGGACGTGGTGGTGCCCGACACGCAGCGCGCGCTGCGCGGCCTGCCCCCCGCGCCGCCCATCGATGACGTGCCCCCGCCCACGCGGCCCGCCCCTCGCCCCTCCGTGAAGGACGTGCCGCCGCCGACGGAGGTCGCCGCGCCGCCGCTGGTGGAGACCTCGCCCGTCGTCGCCACGAAGTCCTCCGCGCGCCGCTGGGCGTGGCTGCCCGCCGCGGGAGGCGTGGCGCTGGCGGGAGTGGGCACGGTCTTCTACCTGAAGGCCAAGGACCGCTACGACACGCTGGAGCAGGCGACGGTGGACGCGCCCGTGCGCGACTCGAAGGCGCTGGTGTCCGAAGGAAAGCAGGCGCAGACGGTGAGCCGCGTGACGCTGGGCCTGGGCGCGGCGGGCCTCATCGCCGGCGCGGTGATGTTCCTGTGGCCCGATGACCCGCCCGCGCAGGCCGTCCCCTCCGCCGCCGTGAGCTCCGGTGGCGCCATGGTGGGACTGTCCGGGACGTGGCCGTGACTTCGAGGATTCCCATGCGAAACACCTGGACGCTCGGAGCGATGGGCGCGGCGCTCGCGGCGGTGCTCGCCGCCGGTGGCTGCTACGACTTCGACGCCGCGCAGAAGCGCTGCCGCGACGAGGGACGCTGCGAGCAGCAAGTCATCCCGGACGCGGGCTGCATTCCCACCTCCACCTCGGAGGACTCGCCGGACGACGCGTTCGCGGACTCCGACTGTGACGGCGTGGATGGCCGCGCCAGCTCCGGCCTCTTCGTCGACCCCGCGAATGGCAACGACGTGTCCGGCACGGGCACCCGCGAGGCCCCGCTGCGCACCGTGGGCCAGGCGCTCGCGCGGCTGCGTCAGTGGGACGGTGGCGTGCCGACGCGGCTCTACCTCGCGGGCGGCACCTACGCCGAGGGCGAGCTGGTGCTGGACGTGCCCGTCTCCCTGCACGGCGGCTACTCCGGACGCGATGGCGGCTGGGGCCGCACCGGTGAACAGGTGGCCGTGCTGGACAACGGCGGTGCTACGGGGCTCACCGTGCAAGGCGTGACGGACGCGGGAATCGTCCTGGAGTATCTGCGCATCCGCTCCGCGGACGCCGTGGAGCCGGGGCAGGCCTCCGTGGCCCTGCGCGTCCTGGACAGCTCGGGCGTGCGACTGCGCCACACCGTGCTGGAGGCCGGACGCGGCGGGACGGGCGCGGAAGGTACCCCAGGCGACGCGGGCACACCGGGGCCCTTCGGCCTCGAAGGGCAGCGCCCCATGCAAGACCCACCAGTGCTCCCAGGAGATGGAGGCGCGGGCGGCGTCAACACCGCGTGCCCCGGACCTGATGGACGCTCCGGAGGTCGAGGCGGGGATGGCGTGTCCCGAAGCGCGGGCATGGATGGAGGCGCGGGCCAGCCGGACCCCACCTCCGGAGCCACCGTGGCAGGTGGCGGGGGCGGGAGCGCCGGAAGCAAGGTCGAGGTGACCTGTCCGCCCACGGCGACCTGCATGTGCACCGGGACGGACGGCTCGGATGGCGATCCGGGCACCCAGGGCGACGCGGGCAGCGAGGGCTCGCCCGGCGGCGCGAGCCTGGGAGCCTTCTCCGAGGAGACCCACACCTGGTCACCAGGCACCGAGCAACAAGGTGGCGCGGGCGAGTCAGGCGAGCCGGGGAGTGGTGGCGGCGGTGGCGGCAGTGGCAGCGGCTGCATCCTCACGAACAGGCCCACGACGCCCGTGGCGGCCAGCGGCGGTAGCGGTGGTGGTGGCGCGGGGGGCTGCGGCGGACTGGCGGGGCTGGGGGGCGGCGGTGGCGGAGCCTCCATCGGGCTGCTCGTATTCGACTCCCAGGTGGCCCTGGAAGCCAGCTCGCGCGTCGAGACACGCGGCGGCGGCACGGGCGGCAAGGGAGGCCCGGGAGGAAGCGGCGGGAACGGCGGTGACGGCGGCACGGGCGTCGACCGCATTGATGCCAACACCTTTGAGGAGATCCCGGGGGCCATCACCACCAGCGGCAAGTCAGGCAACGGTGGCAGCGGTGGCGCGGGAGGCAACGGTGGCCCGGGCGGTGGTGGAGGCGGTGGACCCTCGGTGGGCATCTGGTGCCAGCGCGCCCAGCTCACCCTGGATGGTGGAGTCACCATCTCCCAGGGCCCAGGCGGTGCGGGGGGCGAGAGCGACGGCACGGCGGGAGGAGCAGGCGAGTCCCTGCCGATGACGGGGTGCGTCCCCATCCAGTAGGGTCATCCGTCGGTTGTCCGACGCTGTCGGTCAAGCCGACACCGTGGGGTGTGCGCTGCCTGAACGCTCGCCCTGCACTCAGGTCCGAACCACATCGCGTCATTCTCCCCGTCTTGGTACGCTGACCTTTCTTCCTGGCCCGAGATGGCTTCCGAGTTGAACTGCGAAACCTGTGGTTTTCCCGTCCCCGCCGACACCGGTGTGTGCCCGCGGGACGGCACCGTGGCACTCGCTTCGTTCCACGTCCCACCGCCGGTCCCGGCATCGCCGGTGGCCGACGAGCCGAAGGTCGTCGTGCAGAGCACCCTGGAGGCCCTGACGGACGTGCCGAAGGATCCGCTCATCGGCCTGAAGCTTGGCGAGTACGAGCTGCGCGCTCGCATCGGCGTGGGCGGCATGGGGCTGGTGTACGAAGGCATCCAGCCGCTCATCGGCAAGCGCGTCGCGGTGAAGGTGCTGCGTCCGGAGCTGGCCCACTCCAACGAGCAGGTGGAGCGGCTCTTGGCCGAGGCCCGCGCGGTGAACGCCATCCGCCACCGGGGCATCATCGACATCTTCGGCTTCGGCCAGGTGCCCGACGGCCGGCAGTACATCGTCATGGAGTACCTGGACGGTCAGCCGCTCGACGCCGTGCTGTCGGAGAAGAACCGGCTGCCCGTGTTGGAGGCCCTGCCCATCCTCGACGAGGTGCTGGCCGCGCTGGCCTCCGCGCACGGCGCGGGCGTGGTGCACCGCGACCTGAAGCCGAGCAACATCTTCCTGGTGCGCCAGCCGGACGGCTCGCGCTACGTGAAGGTGCTGGACTTCGGCCTCGCCAAGCGGGGCCAGGGCCCCACCGGCCGCACCGCGCAGACGCGCACGGACATGGTGGTGGGCACGCCGGAGTACATGGCCCCGGAGCAGGCGCGAGGCCAGGAGGTGGGTCCGATGACCGACCTCTACGCGCTGGGCGTGGTGACGTTCGAGATGGTGACGGGCCGGCTGCCCTTCGTGGGCAGCTCGCCGGTGGACCTGTTGATGAAGCACGTGGAGGCGCGCCCGCCGCGGCCTTCCGAGTTCGTCTCCGACCTGCCTCCCGCACTGGATGCGTTCATCCTCCAGATGCTCACGAAGGACCCGGAGACGCGCCCCAACTCGGCGGACGCGCTGCGCCAGCAGCTCCACAAGCTGCGCCGCTCGCTGCGCTCCACCCGCTCCAATCCCAGCGCGCTCGCGCCCACCCACGAGAAGCCGCCTCCGGCGGATGACTCGGCGTCGCGGCGCCCCACCACGCCCGTCGCCGTGCCGCCCCTGGAGCAGATGGCCTCGCCGGCCCCCTCGACTGGCCGCAGGTATGTGCCCGTGGCGGTGGCGCTCGGCGCGTCCGTGGCGCTGCTCGCCGGCGCCGCGGCCATCGTCTTCCAGGAGCCGGCCCGCGCCGTCTCCCTCACGCCCGCCCCTCGCGAGGAGCTCCCCGCGGCCCACGTCCGCGCCGAGCCTCCCGCGCCCCCGGCGCTCCTCGGCGGCGAGGCCCCGAGCAGGCCGGGCGGCAGCGGTCCGTCCGAAGCCGCTCCGGTGGTCGAGGACAAGGTGGAACCGGCGGCTCCCGGCATGGGTGGAGCGATGGCCGCCACGGCTCCCTCGGAGCAGGTAGCTCCTCCGCCGCCCGCGGAGACGGCCTCCCCACTCCCGCGCGCGGGACGTCCCGCGGGCACCTCCAAGCCCTCGGCCAGCACGGACGGGCCGTCGCGCGGAAGGCTCCTCAAGCGCATCGACTCGCTGGAGGAATCGATTCCCGAGTTCATCAATCAGGGCCGGGTGACCAGCCCCGATACCATGCTCGACTACCTGGCGAAGTACCGCCGGGAAGCCAGAACGGCCGAGGACACGGAGACCCGCCGCGCCATCAACATCAAGCTCAACGAGTTGGAGAGCATGTTCATCAAGAAGCCCTGAAGACAGGGCTCTTCGACGAAGCACTCCGACGCGAGCCTCGCTACTCCAGGCAGCCCAACGGCTCCGTCGTCGCGTTGCGAGCCCGGTCCTCACTCACCAGCTTCCAGCCCGCCAGGTCCGCCAGCAGCGTGTCGCGGTCCTGCCGCAGCACCGTGGGGTTCTTGCACTGGCGGATGTCCCAGTAGCGGTAGAAGGGCGGCAGCGCGAGCTGGAGCTCCGCCAGCTCCGAGAGCTGCAGCTCGCTGAGCTCCTTCTTGAAGAGGGTGAAGGCCACGTCCTCCACGCCCACGACGCCGCGTTCGAAGTAGACGATGGCCAGGTCGTAGGCGATGAGCTGGTCCTTCTGCATGAAGGCGTGCAGCCGGTGCGCGGCCACGGTGAGCTGGAGGTTGCCGGAGATGCCCAGGCCCTGGGCGATGCGCATGGCCAGCAGGCGCTCACAGGCGCCCTCTCCTGGAGGCGCCGTCCCCACCGTCGCGCCGACGAAGAGGCGCCACGCCCACGCCGCCCCGTCCTCGCGCGGCGTCTGGAAGTAGCGGGGGCACTCCATGTGCCGGATGTAGAGCGCCACCAGGTCCTTGGGCAGGCGCGAGAAGTCCGGACGGTTGAAGGTGATGGGACGCGGGTTGCGCTCGAACTGCCCGGCCCGGAGGCTCATCCGCTCGCCTTCGATGCTGTGCTTGAGCAGCTTGTCGACGTCGAACTCGCTCTCCAACTGGGGCAGCTTGCTGGCCGTATAGAGATACGTCAGCGGAATGAGCACGCCGGCCAGGCCGAGCATGAACAGGACTATCCAGAGCAGACTCTTCACCGCCCCAGGCTACCAGGGGCAGCGCTCTCCCGGCACACGGGTTAAAACCGCACTCACCATGCCCGACTGGCATCCGGCCATCGTCACCTCTCGCTCCCCTGCAGCCGACGGGCTCACCGACCTCGTGCTCGACATCCAAGGCACGCCGCTCGTGGGCACCCACGCCCACCCGGGGCAGTACGTCAGCCTCGGCCTGCCCGGAATGGAGCCGAGCCTGTTCGCCATCGCCTCCCCGCCCGAGCCCCAGGGCACCCGGTGGGAGTTCCTCATCAAGGACGGCGGCCCCCTGCCCGACGCCCTCGTCCGCCTGTCGCCGGGCGCCCAGGTGAAGGTGTCGGCACCCAAGGGAAAGGGCTTCCCGCTGGAGCGCGCTCGCGGGCATGACCTGCTCCTCTTCGCCACCGGCACCGGCATCTCCGCCATCCGCCCCGTCATCGCCAGCGTGCGGCGCGAGCGGGAGTCCTTCGGCCGCGTGAAGCTCTACTTCGGCGCGCGCACCCCCGGCGCCTTCGCGTACCAGGGAGAGCTGCATTCCTGGGAGGAAGGCGGCATCCAGGTGGTGCGCACCGTCAGCCAGCCCGGCGCGAGCGGCTGGCAGGGCCTCACCGGCTATGTGCAGGCCCACCTCGGCGAGGACACCGTGCAGGACGCCATGGCCTTCGTCTGCGGACAGTCGAGCATGTCCCAGGGCGTCATGGACGCCTTGAAGGACAGGGGCATGCCCCGAGGCCACATCTTCTTCAACTACTGAAGCGCGGGCGCACCGGGAGTCACCACGGAGGCGCCCTCCGCGTAGCGCACGTCGAGCAGCACCGCGGACGGCTCGCTCTCTCCGGTGCGGCTGGCCACCTGCGGCGTCCACGCGGCCACGCCCACCAGGCGCCCGTCCGGGCTGAAGCGCACGCGGCGCACGGACCAGTCGAAGCCGTGGCTCCCGCGCGCGGTGGACTCGCCCTCGATGAAGAGGTGCACCTTCTTGTCCCAGCCTCCGGAGACGAGCGAGCGCCCGTCCGGGGAGATGGCCGCGGTGGACACCACGCCCCGGTGCACGGGCCACTTGTGCAACACCTGGCCGGAGGCCGCGTCCACCACCGCGCCCGCGTTGAAGGGCCCCTGCGGCTCCTCCACGCCCTGGCGCTCGCGCTCGTACACGGCCCTGTCGCGCTCCGGCTTCTGCTCGGAGAGGCCCACGCCCAGCCGCTGCCCGCGCGCGTCCACGGTGACGTCGCTGACGTACGCGGGGAAGGTGAAGTCCGAGCGCGCCGCCAGCACCAGCGTCTCCACGGGCGCCGCGTCCTCCGGCGTCGGCGACTTCAGCGTGAGGAGGGCCTCGTGGTTGACCTCGTCGAAGGACACGCCGACCCGCTCCGAGAAGGGCGCGCCCAGCACGCCCTGCACGCCCTGGGGCACGCACGCGTCACACACCGCCACGTCCACGCCGCGCACCACCAGCGACTTGAAGCGCAGGGACTGGCCGCGCGCCAGCCGCGCCTGGGTAATGCCCAGCGGGCCCGGCACGTCCACCGTCTCCTTCAAGAAGGCCACGTCGATGCCCGCCGCGGTGGCCGCCTCACCTGTCACCACGATTGCGGGCACGCGCGCGTCCAGCGCGAAGCTGACGGATGCCTTGCCATTCACCGAGCCGCCCACCACCGCCGAGCCACCCCGTCGCTCGAAGCGCGCGCGCGTCCCCTGTGAAGCCATGGACTCCAGGCCCGTGCGCCACGCGCGCACGTGCTTGTCCCAGCCGCCCGAGTACAGCGTCCCGTCCGGAGCGAAGGCCACCGCGCTCACCGGACCCTCGTGCCCGCGCTCCTCGGAGGCATGGGCTAGGTCCGGCACCGACAGCACGGTGAGCAGGCCCTTGGCGCCGCCCGCGACCAGCCAGCGGCCGTCCGGGTGGAAGGCCACGCTGGTGAGCGGCTCCTCGGTGACGCGCACGCCGCGAGCCTCACCCGTGGCCGCATCGAACAGGCGCACCGCGCCGTCACGGCCCGCGGTGGCGACCAGGCCGCCGTCCGGCGAGAAGGCCACGCCCTCCACGTCGAACTCGTACGCATTGACGAGCGGATCACCCAGCTTGCGGGGCGGCGTCTCCAGCGCCCAGATGGACAGGAAGTAGGAGCGCGCGCCCAGCCGCGTGTACGCGACGCGGCGCTGCCGGGGCGAGAAGTCCAGGCCCCAGATGAAGTCAGCGCGGTTGAGGATGGCGCCCTTCTCGAGCCCCGCCGTCGCTCCGGTGAGATACGCGCCCGGCGTCTGGCCCAGCCGCGCTTCCACGTTCGGAGCCAGCCCTGCCGCCTGGTGCGCGCACCCACCGCCCACCGCCGCCAGCAATCCCGCCGCCAGCAGCCCCGCCGTCCACCTCATGAACCCGAGCCTCCCGTCGCCGCCTTCTCCCGCTCCTTGTCCACGTTGATTTCGGTGACGCCCTTGTTGTCGATGGACAGGAGGAACAGCTGCTTCACCGCCTCGCGCTTCTCGTTGAACGAGGTGCGGCCGGTGGCGCCGTCGAAGTCCTTCAGGCCGGACAGCGCGTCACGCATCTGCGCGCGCGTGCGAGGCCCGCCCTCCTTCTTCTCCACCAACTGCCGCAGCATGCGCCCGGAGTCGTAGCCAATCGCCTCCAGGAGCCCCGGGTCCTTGCCCGTCTCCTGCTTGTAGGCCTCGCGGTACTTGCGCACGAAGGTGCGCGTCGCCGGCCGCTGCGAGTCCACGAAGAAGCCGTCCACGTACACCGAGCAGGTGACGAACTTGCCGCCGCGCTCAATCAGCTCCGGCAGGCCCGAGCGCCCCTTGGGGCTGCTCCACTGGTTGGCGCCGAAGAGCGTCACCGTCTTCAGCTCCTTCTTGCCCGTCGTCTTGCGGATGCGCTCCAAGTCACGCGGCTCGCACGCGTTGGTGACGATGTCCTCCACCGCCAGCGCCGGGGCCACCAGGCTCACCCGCCGCCAGTCGTCCGGCATGAAGATGGCCTCGAAGTCGATGATGGGCTCCACGCCGCTCTTCACCTTCTCCATCGCCTTGCGGCGACGGAAGGCGTCCAGGTTCTCGCCCTGCACGTCGCGCACGCCCTCGACGTAGTCGCCGCGGTCCTCCAGGTAGTAGCGGCCCACCAGCTTCTTGGCCTCGGTGGTGAAGGTCGTCTGGTCATGCGAGTAGCGCTCCGCGCCCCGGACGACGCCGCCGCGCTCCAGCACCTGGTCCCAGAACGCGTCCGCCAGCTCCACGCCGTAAGGGATGTTCGGGTACAGGAGGGCGAACTTCTTGTAGCCCTTCACGTTGATGGCGTAGTCCGCGATGGCGTCCGCCTGCGCGGCGTTCGTCAGCATGTTGCGGAACACGTAGGGGCCCAGGTCCGTGACGCCCTCCTGGCGCGTCATGGTGAGCAGCGGAAGCTGGAGCTCCTCGGCCACCAGCGCCGCGCGCTTGGAGTCGTCACCGAGCAGCGGCCCCAGCACGGCAATCGCGCCGTCGTCGAAGGCGAGCTGCTCCATCGCCTGGCCCGTCTTGTTGACGTCGCCCTGCGTGTCCTTCACCACCAATTCGATATCGCTGCCCTCCAGCCCCAACTGGATGCCGCGCAGCACCGCCTCGCCGATGGGCTGGTAGCGGCCCGTCATGGGCAAGAGCACGCCCACCGTCTTCGGCTTCGCCTCCACGCGCCGCGTGGCCCGCGCGAGCAGCTCCCGCGCCTGGGGCGCGAAGGGGCTCTGCGGCGCCTCCGCGAGGAAGCGGTTGAGCGTCTCCTCCAGCCGCGTCCACTCGCGCAGGTGGTAGTAGACGCGCGCCAGCTTGAAGGTGAGCACGGGCCACGCCGGGTTGGACGAAGGCAGCCCCTCCGCCACGCGGGCGATGTCCACGAAGTCCGCGCGGCCCTCCACCAGCGCCTCCACCCGGGCCACCGCGGCGTCGCGCTCCTGCTGCGTCTTCGCCTGTCCCGCCTGCTCCACCGCCATGGTCAGCGACTGGCCGTACAGCCCCGCGCCCTCGGCCGCCCGGGCCGCGTCGCGCAACAGCTGCTCACGCTCGGCGCCCTCGGCGCGCTCGGCGAGGCTGGACAGCGTCTGGTACGCGTCCCGGTAGGCGCCCACCTCCATGGCGGACAGCGCCAGCTTGCGCTTGGCGTCCTCGGCCTGGTTGTAGAGGGGGTTCTCGAAGAGCAGCTCGTTGAAGGACTTGCGCGCGTTGACGTAGTCCTTCGACTCGAAGAAGAGGACGCCGGCCTGGTAGAGCGCGTCCTGGCCCGCCGTCGTCGCGGGGTACGCCTTGCGCACCGACAGGTAGGCCTCCGCGGCCTTCTTCTTGTCGGGCGCGGCCTGGGCCGTCTGCCTCGCCTGGGCGAGCGCCGCGTCCGCCGTCGCGTCCTTCTTCGCTTCGACGGTGGGCCGCTTCGGGAACGGGTCTCCCGTGGGGACCTCCTCCCCCGTGTCTCCACCGGCGGGTGGGGTGCGTGAGGGTCGAGGACAGGCCGTCAGCAGCAGGGCCAGCGCGACGAGGAGCGAGCGGCGCAAGATGGGCAGGACTTCCATGGCAGTGGGGTGCATAGCAGCGGCGATGCGCCTCCGTCGACAACGGAGCGGGGAGAAGATTCCTCGTGGAACCCCTCCCGCTGTGCACCCCTCGTGCCCGACCGCCCACGCCCCTGGGACGTTGACTTCCTCACGTTGGCGCGGCGCCAGGGCCACGCCCATGCGGCCCCGAAGCCACGACAAGCAACGGCCGCTCTGCCCTGCTCCTGGGGCGAGCGGCCGACCCTGACTCATGCGTGCCGCACGGCGCGGCTCAGCCGAACAGCTCCTTCACCTTCGCGAAGAAGCTCTTGGACTGCGGATGGGACTCCTCGCCGGACAGCTCCGCGAGCTTCTCCAGCAGCTCGCGCTGCTTGGAGGACAGCTCCGTGGGCGTCTCCACGACGACGCGCACGTGCTGGTCTCCCCGCTGCTGGCTGTGCAGGTGGGGGATGCCCTTGGCCTTCAGCCTGAAGACCTTCCCGGACTGGGTGCCGGCGGGGATGGTCATCTTCACCTTCCCGTCGAGCGTGGGGACATCGATTTTCGCGCCCAGCGCCGCGTGGGTGAAGGAGATGGGCACCTCGCAGAAGACCTCGTACTCCTCGCGCTGGAAGAGCGGGTGCTCCTTGACGATGACGGTGACGTAGAGGTCTCCCGGAGGACCGCCCCGGTCTCCCGGCTCGCCCATGCCCGTCAGCCGCACCCGCGTGCCGTTGTCCACGCCCGCGGGGATGGCGACCTCGATGACCTCTTCCGAGGGCGTCTTCCCGGAGCCCTTGCAGCGCGCGCAGGGGTCCGGCACCACCGCGCCCGTGCCGCCGCAGTCCCCGCAGGGACGCGACACCGCGAAGAAGCCCTGCGTGTAGCGCAGCTCCCCGCTGCCGCCGCACGTTCCGCACGCGCGCGGGCCCGCACCGCTCTTGCTGCCGGAGCCGGTGCACGTCTCGCACTTCTTCGGCCGGGGAATCGTCACCTTGGGACGGCTGCCGAACGCGGCCTCCTCGAAGGTGATCTCCAGGTTGTAGCGCAGGTCCGCGCCACGCGAGCTGGTGCGGCGCCCACCTCCCCGGCCACCGCCGAAGATGTCGCCGAAAATCTCGCCGAAGATGTCGTTGATGTTGACGCCCTGGAACCCGCCGCCGGCGCCACCGAAGCCCTCGAAGGGATTGCCCGAGTGTCCGAAGCGGTCGTACTTCGCCCGCCGCTCGGGGTCGCTCAGCACCTCGTAGGCCTCCGAGGCTTCCTTGAACTTCTCCTCGGCCTCGTTGTTCCCCGGGTTGCGATCCGGGTGGTACTGGAGCGCCACCTTGCGGAACGCGCTCTTCAACTCCTGCGCGGAGACGGTCTTCTGGACGCCCAGGATCTCGTAGTAGTCGCGTTTCTGACTCGCCGCCGCTGCTGGCATTCGCTTCAACCCCTGGAATTTGCTGGACTTTTTAACGCCGCGTAAAACTCTGAGTCACTATAACGCAGCGAAACGCGCCAGCAATCCGAGGGGCAAAACCAAGGCCGCCCGGAGGCCGTGGAGGCTACCGGGCGGCGGAAGAGAGAAGGCGGCGGATCAGGTGAGGGCGGGTGGGCTAGACGGTCCACACGCGGTTGGCGGTGAGCTCCATCCGGGCCAACCTGCGCTTGAGCGCAGGGTCCACAGCTCCGGTGGAGGCCCACTTGGGCACCACGAAGTGCAGCTCCGCGTTGTAGAGCTTGGCGGCGCTGGCGAGCAGACTCCACCGGTTCTCCGCGGTCGGCTCGTCCACCATGCCTGGGGTGACAATCTCCAGGATGATGGGCGTGCGCGCCGAGTCGGACTGGCGGCAGGTGAAGTCGGGACGAGCGTCCTCGATGGTCCCCGACAGGATGGGAGGCGGCATGAATCCGGGGAGACGGGCTTTGATGTCCGTGTATCCGATGGTGCGGAAGTACTCGGCCATGAGCCACAGGAGCCGGCGACGCTCCTCGTCTTCAACCACCGGCTCGCAGCCCGGATTGAAAAGGACCTCTTTTTCGTTATTGGTGTCCATGGCTCCCCTGAACCTGTCCGCAGGGACGAAGGGGGGCAACGGAACGGGCCTGCCTGCCTGTGACGGTTGGTGGGAAAGCAGCCGACGAAGCTCGACGTCTGGCATGCCTCTGGACTTGGTCCTCTGACGACTCAGTGACAGAGTCCGCCGCCAAACAGTGGCTCCCCGTCCCTCCCCTCACGTCTACCGCCGACTCCTCGGCTACCTGCGCCCCTACCGCCGACTGCTGGCGGCGGGTGTCTGCGCGTCACTCGTCGCCGCCGCGGCGACCTCCGCGTATGCATGGGTCGTCGGGCCGCTCCTGCGCGCGGTGCTCACGGACCAGCCCGTCACCGTGGCCGGTGTATCGCTGCCGGGTGATGTGCTGCTGCGGCGACTGCCGCTGGTGGTGGTGGCGCTCGCGTTGATGAAGGCCTTCGCCCAGTTCCTCCAGGGTGGCCTTATGCAGCGGCTGGGCCAGCGCGTCATGGCGGACCTGCGTGGGTTTCTCTACGGACGACTGCTCGGCCAGCCGCCCGCGTTCTTCGAGCGGCGACACTCGGGCGAGCTCTTGTCGCGCTTCACGTCCGATGTGCCGCTCGTCGAGTTCTCGATAACGCAGGCGTTGTCATCGTACGTGAAGGATGGGCTGCAGGCGGTGGCGCTGCTGGCGACGTGCTTCCTCATCGACGCGAAGCTTTTCCTCTTCACGTTCATCGTGGTGCCGGTGACCGTGCTGCCCATCAATCGCTTCGCCCGCTCGCTCAAGAAGGTCGCCGCCCGCTCGCTGCAGAGCCTGGGCGCGCTGACGTCACTGACGGCCGAGCAGCTGCAGAACCTGCCAGTGGTGCAGGCCTACGGCGGGCAGGCGCGCGCGCTCCAGTCCTTCGACGTGGAGGCGGACAAGTACCTGGGCGAGATGCGCCGCTCGCTGTTCCTGCGCGGCGCGGTGAGCCCCACGGTGGAGCTGCTCGGCATCGCCGGCGTGGCCATGGCGGTGGCGTGGGGTGCGCGCGCGGTGTCGGCGGACCCCGAGCTCGCCGGGCGGCTGTTGTCCTTTCTCGCAGCCGCGTTGCTGTTGTATCAGCCTGTCAAATCACTGAGTGGCACGCTGTCCCAGGTGCTCACGGGCCTGGCGGCGGCGGAGCGGTTGTTCGCACTCGCCGACGAGCCGGCGCCACCGGACACGGGTGACGCGGCGGGCCCGCTGTCGCAGGCACTGGTGCTGGAGGGCGTGAAGGCCACGTACCAGGACGGGCGCGAGGCGCTGCGGGGTGTGGACCTGGTGGTGCCCGCGGGCAAGCGGGTGGCGCTGGTGGGGCCGTCCGGCGCGGGGAAGACGACGCTGTTCTCCGTGCTGCTGGGCTTCCTGCCGTCGTCGGGTGGACGCGTGCTGTGGGACGGAGTTCCGCTGGAGTCGCTGAAGCCGTCGAGCGTGCGCGGCCAGGTGGCGTGGGTGCCGCAGGAGCCGGTGCTGTTCTCCGGGACGGTGCGGCACAACCTGCGGCTGGGCCGGCCCGAGGCGACGGACGCGGAGCTGTGGGAGGCGCTCGCGCTGGCGCACGCGGAGGACTTCGTGCGCGCGCTGCCGGGGGGACTCGACGAGTCCGTGGGCGAGCGCGGCGGCCGGCTGTCGGGTGGACAGAAGCAGCGGCTGGCGCTGGCGCGCGCGTTCCTGTGCAAGCCGTCGGTGCTGCTGCTGGACGAGCCCACCAGCGCGCTGGACGCGGCGAGCGAGGCGGCGGTGGGCGCGGGGCTGGAGTCGCTGATGCGCGGGCGCACGGTGCTGGTGATTGCGCATCGCCTGTCCACCGTGCGCGACGCGGACGTGATTGCCGTGGTGGAGGCGGGCCGTGTGGTGGAGTCCGGCACTCACGCGGAGCTGCTCGCGCTGCGAGGCCGCTACCTGCGGCTCCTGGGTGAAGGCGCCGTCGCGGCTTAGCGGCGCGGAGTCGAGGCGAGCCCCTGCTCCGTCCTGGTAAAGGCGCCGTCGCGGCTTAGCGGCGCTGGAGTCGAGGCGAGCCCCTGCTCCGTCCTGGTAAAGGCGCCGGCGCGGCTTAGCGGCGCTGGAGTCGAGGCGAGCCCCTGCTCCGTCCTGGTAAAGGCGCCGGCGCGGCTTAGCGGCGCTGGAGTCGAGGCTCGATCGGGCGCCAGCGCAGCGCGGACTTCGAGCTGGCCCCAGGCGCCGTCGCGGCGTAGCACCACTGGAGTCGAGGCGAGCCCCTGCTCCGTCCCGGCGGAGGCGTCGTCATCATCTCGCGGCGGTCGAAGTCCCTGCGCCGCGGGCGAGCGGCTCGACACGGGAGCCTGCCGCGTGTCGCCCTCCCGACCCCGGCGGGGATGAGCCTCTCGCGAGCTCAAGAAGCTGAACGGGAGACACCCACCCACCCGAGCCGCTTGCCTGCACCCGTGGGCTCTGCCAGCGTTCCCGCCGTCTGATGCGTCAACGGGAGCCCCTGTCCCTCAACGCGTTGCTGCTCGTGCCCGCACTGGCCCTCGCGGCCGTGGGGTGCGTCGCCGTGTCCGCGCGACACCTGGCGCTCGCCGCCGCGGCCACTGGCACCCTCTTCCTGGTCCCCATCGTCTTCCGACTGTGGACACGCACCTGGTACCGGGGCCTCGTCCTCCGCGGCGCCGGTATCTTCCTCATCGGCATGCACGTGCCGCTCCTGCTCGGCGGCGCCCTCGCCTACGGCCGCATCGGGTGCGCCGAAGGCGACTGTCCCGGACTCTACCTGCTGGGTGTGCTCGTATCCCCCATCGTCGGAGCCTTCTCCAGCGTCGTGTACTGGCTGGTCGGTCGTCCCCCAGTCTGAATTCCAAGAATTACCTGGAGAGACTACTCTCTCCTGGAATGCTTGTTACTCTGCGGCTCCGTTTCGCGCCCGGGCTCTCCGTGGCCTCGTCCGTGCCTGTCACGGTGTTCTTGTGGTGTTTCACGCTCGCACCCCTGCTGCACGGGCCGCAGGCCCTCGCGGGCACCGTGGATGCCGCCGGTCCGTTCGCCGCCGTGGTGGCGTTGGCACTACTCGTGGAGTTGCCCTTACTGTCGCTCGCCCTGGCCAGCATCGGCCTGGGGCGCCGCGTGCCGCTCGCCGTCATGCTGGGCATGGCCACCCTGCCGTGGATGGTGGGCCTCTTGGGCACCGAGGTCCTGGTGGGCCGGGCGATGTCCGGACTGACGCGACTGTCCACCCACGACACCGCGCTGGATGTCGCGATGAGCACCGGCCACGCCATGGCACCGCGCCTCCTGGGGGCGTGGACGAGCGCCGCGCTGCTGCTGGGGCTGTCGGTGGGGCTCGCACTGGCGCGCTTCGGCCCGTCGTGCGCGGAAGACGCGGCGGGACTCAGGCGAGGGCGGGGGCTGCTGCTCGCCAGCGCCGTGACGGCGGCACTGGCTTCAGTGGCGGCGGTGGGAGCGCTGGAGGCGCGACACTTCCTGGAGATGCTCACCGGCATGGGCCAGGTGCCCGAGTCGATGCGCGAGGAGTGGGTGGCGACGGGCATGGAGGCCGCCGCGCGGCTGCGCGAGGTGCGCTGGCTGTGCACGTCCCTGCTGGCCGTGCTGGGCGTCATGCTGCTGGCGCGAGGCACCCGCCGCCAGGCCTCCGGTCCCACGCCTCGCTGGGCGCCCCGACTGGTGCCCGCGGCCGCCGTGACGGCACTGCTGGTGATGGACGTGCACCCCGTGCGGTCCGTGGCCGAGAGCGCGCATATCACCCTCCCCCGGAACCGGACCGCGGCGCCCACCACGCTGGACATGCTGCGGCTGCTGGGGCTCGACGTCGCTCCGGCTCAGAGCAGCCAGATGAGCAACAGGAGACCCACCACCACGCCCACGCCGAACACGGCGAGCATCACCAGCCCCTCGGAGCCGCGTGCCTCCGGCGGCACCACCTCCTGAGGGTGAGGCGCACCGTAGATGAAGAGCGGCTGCTCCAAGGGCGCCGGGGCGGGCATGGGCGCGGGCTCCAGGGACGGCAGCGTGGGCTCCGACGGGCGCTGCGCCTCCCGGGCGATGATGCCCGCGCCGGCCATCTCCAGTCCCTCGCGGGCCAGCGCCAGCACCCGCTGCATGTGAAGGATGTAGCGGTCCTGGCCGGTGTACGTGCCCAGGGCCTGCGCGGCGCGCACCAGTCGGTGGGGAACGAGCTGGGGATCCGCCTTCACCACCGCCGCCGCGGGACTGGGGCGCGCGCCTTCGGACTCCACGCGGCCGGTGCGCACGCCCTCGCCGCTGGCCCACATGTAGTGGTCCTCCAGCAGCGTCAGCTCCTGCCGCCGCACCCGGCCGTCGGAGTCCACCTGCGACATCAGCTCCGCGCCGTCCATGCCCATGTGCCAGACGGTGCGCAGGCCATTCTCTCCCGGGGGGCCCTCCACCGCGTGGACGCGGGAGAGCGCTTGCACCGCGGTCTTCAACGTCTCGGGCGAGGACTCGGCCATCAGGAGTCGGAGACTAGGGGCGCCGCGTCGGAAACGGAAGGCGGCCGTGCCCCTGCCCGCTCGCCCCCACCCGCTCCCGCGCTCGCGTCCGTCTGCCCAGCTTGAGGGAGGCGGGAGGCGCGTGCGCCAGCGGACATCTGGCGCGGGGGCGCCTGCCGCGCGGAGCCCCACCATGGCCATCATCATTCCCGACAAGCCCCTGGACACCCCCTTCACCGTCTCCGGCAATCGCGCCGAGGTGACGGGTGAGCCAGATGAACACTTCCTCACCGCGCAGGTGAGCTGGGACGGCGAACGCCAGCACGGCGGCGGCCATGTCCCCGAGGATTTCGAATGGACCTCCAATCCCAAGGAGCGCCAGGACGCGCTGATGGGCGAGTGGCCCGAGGAGCACTGATGCCGCGTGCGCTCGGCTGTCCGCCGGGGTAAGCGTCCCCGCCGCCATGAGCCGCTCCAAGGACAGAGGTGAGGACTTCACGCGCGAGTTCGAGGGCGCGCAGACACTCGACGGACTGCTGGAGGTGTCCGGCAGCGCCTGCGACACCACGGAGGTGCTCGCCCGCATGCAGGCGGCCCACGCCAAGGGGCGCCCGCACAGCGACGTCATCCCAGGGCTGTTCGAGGAGGAGCCGCGCTTCCCCTCGCCGGACGTCGCCCGGCTGCTGTACCAGAACCTCCTGGGCCTCTGGGATTTGGTGGAGGAGGGGCGCGCGGTGCGGCTGGAGGAGGGCCCTCGCCCGCCCCGGCCGAAGAAGGTCAAGGCCAGCCAGCCGCCGGCCTTCCACCCGGACGAGCCCACGGGCGAATTCGTGGAGGCGGCCTGGCGTTACCTGGAAGACGACGAGAAGGCGCGCACGCGGCTGATGCACTCCTTCGAAAACCGGCAGGATGCCTTGCTGGGCGCGCTTGACGCCGCGGGGCTCACGGACGAAGGATACGGGGTCGCCCGCCACCTGCTCTTCGAGCTGTACGCCATGCTGGAGCTGGGGTGGTCGCCGGGCGTCGCTTCGGTGCGCTCGGCGGCGCTGGTCGCGGACACGACGGCTCCACCGGTGCCCCAGTCCCTGCGGACGTATGCGGACGAGGCGCTCTTCGAGGCGGAGCAGGACGAGGAGCAGCCCCTGACCGCACAGGAGCTGGAGGCGGTGCGCACCCTCGTCCGCAGTGGACTCGCGGCGCTCTGGGGCGCACGCAAGGGGAGATGAAGGATGGCAAGGGACAAGGACGACAACGGCGGCGGCTTCTCCGGGAAGCGCGACAAGACGTGGCGAGAAATCGACGCGGGGCGCGCCAAGGGCAGCAAGTACCACTCCCGCCAGGATGACCCCGCGCAGCAGAAGATTGAGCGCAGCGCGAGCTACCAGAAGTACAAGACCGCCGCGGACGCGCTCTTCACCGGCGGCGAGCTTCCCGAGGGACTGGCGAAGACGTTCGACCCGGAGGGCAAGCGCAAGGCCCAGAAGCAGGCCATGCAGAAAGTCACCGAGTCCGAGACGCGCGCCGACTGGGTGAAGGCCGTGGTGGACTACCTGGAGAAGTACCCGGAGCTGCCCGAGGACGCGTACTTCCTGGACAGCCTGCTGGACCATCCGCGCGAGCGCATCGTCGACAAGGCGCTGTCCCGACTGGAGGGGCTTGCCGAAGAGGGCAAGCTGCCGAAGAAGGTGCCGCAGAGCCTGGACCAGCGGCTGAAGTCGGTGGAGCTGACCAGCATGGACCCCGACATGCAGGGCCGCGCCAAGGCGCTGCGCGAGAAGCTGCGCGCCTGAGTCCGGAGTGTCGCGGGCAGGCGATGGACGCCGCGCCGTCGCGAGCGACAAACCTGACACGAGGCTGACAGGAACAGGGGCCATGCTGACTTCGCTCGGGCACTTCGCGCCGGGCGGGAGACACGTCATGGCCCATCGAGTGAACTGGTTCGAGATTCCCGTCGTCGACCTGGCGCGCGCCACGCGCTTCTACGAGGCGGTGCTGTCCACCACGCTGAAGGTGGAGGACTTCCACGGCACGCGGCTCGCCGTCTTCACCCGGAAGCAGGAGGGGGATGTGACGGGGGCGCTCGTCCACTCGGCGCACCTGCGGCCCTCGCTGGAGGGGAGCCGGGTGTACCTGGACGCGGGCACGGATTTGGATGGCGCCATCCGCCGTGTCCCCCAGGCTGGAGGCAAGGTGCTGGTGGAGAAGACGTCCATTGGGGCGCTGGGCGCGTTCGCCGTGGTGCGGGACACCGAGGGCAACGCGGTGGCGCTTCACGCGCATGTGACAGCGTGAGTGCCGTGGCGCGGCGTCAGGGCGCGACGCTGCTTTCCGGCGCGCGGGCGCGGCCTCGGTACACGAGGACGACGGAGCGCAGTCCGCTTTCGGCGGGCTCGTGCATGACGCGCAGCTCCTCGCCGGAGCGCGTGTACACCGTCGTGTCGCCCTCCTCGCGGCGCCATCCGTCGCGACGCAGGGCCTGGGCGTAGAAGGAGTCCACCTCTCCCGCGGACATGGGCACGAGGAAGGACATTGTCCTCGAGCTCTCTTCATTCACGCGCAGGACTTGTTGCGCGCCTGGGGGCAGCGTCGCGATATCGCCGACGGCTCCGGGCTCACGGCGGAGCGTGTGATTGGCCTCGCCCAGGTAGACGAGGGTGATTCCGCCCTCCTGCGGCTGGAGGATGACGGTGAAGGTGATGCCCCGGTACATGTCGACGGCGGTGAGCATGGCCGCGCCGCTCGCGAGCTGGGGCTGCTCGTTGCCCGGTGGGACGTGCAGCCCTCCGGCACGGAAGGCATCCGCGAAGCGCTGGACCAGGTCTTCGGCGCGCTCCTTCACCACCACCGCGCGAAGGACCACCGGTACTCCGCCGGCCTCCACCACCTCGTTGGCGTCGATCTGCTCCAGCACGCGCATCGAGGGCCAGGCGAAGCGCGGCGTACCGGGTGGCGACTCCGCGCTCGGGGATGTCGAGGGCGCGCCCGTGGGCGCTGAGACCGTGCCCGTGGATGTCGAGGGCGCGCGCGCAGGTGCTGAGACCGTACCCGTGGAGGTTGACGCCCCGCTCGTGGGTGCCGAGGCCGCGCCGCCCGCCCTGAGGGCGGAGTTCGAGTTCGCCGAGGGCTTGCCGCGCATGGGCACAGCGCCGGACTTGGAGGCGGAACTCACGCCTGCTTCGACCTTCGAGCTCGCGGACGCAGGGCTCGACTTCGCGGCGCTCGCACCGCCCTGGGGCACGGCGGACACGGGGGCCGCGCACAACAGCAACAGCGCGGCGAACACGGACCTCACCGCACCCGCACTCCACCCAGCCACCGGTTCTGCCGGGGCGTGTTGTACGGACGCCCCAGGTTCGGCGCGCTGAAGGGCGTCGTCTCCCAGACCGACTGACCGCCCGCGTGCGTCCCGCCGATGTTCTCCTGGTAGCGGTCCTCCTCGCCCCGGAAGCTCATGAAGAACTGGTCCTCGTTCACCGACTCCGAGCCCACCAGCCCCGCGAGCGCCGAGCCCGCGCCACCGCCTCCACCGTTCGTC
>Ga0126314_10000108_pt1 | contig 43886 bp, 37 predicted proteins | sample Plot105B_FD_92535 | JGI IMG/M metagenome (GOLD analysis project Ga0126314, IMG submission 92535) | Serpentine soil microbial communities from UC McLaughlin Reserve, CA, USA - Plot105B | ecosystem: Environmental > Terrestrial > Soil > Grasslands | place: USA: UC McLaughlin Reserve, Lake County... | reverse complement strand
CAGGAATAATTTTGACAGAACCAGGCACAAGAGCGGGAGTAGGTCGAATGATTCCCGCTTTTTAATACCTACTGGTTATGTCTTCTTAGTAAAAATCTATGGCATAACGGTAATTCTCCTTCCTTCTATCTTAAAGTGAACATTCTGTGTATAAGTAATTTTCTCCAGTATCTTCGAGATGTTGTCCTTCCTGCTTATAGATCCCGTAAAGGTTTTATCACCAAAATCGCCCTTATAAACAATCTCAGCATCGTACCACCGCGCCAGCTTACGCATCACGCTCTCTATCTTTTCATATTCAAACACAAACTTCCCATCCTTCCAGGCCACCGCATCAGCAGCATCACCCGGAACTTTAAGTGGCCCTTTCGGCGATCCCAATGCCTGCTCACCCGGTTTCAACACCAGCGAAGCCAAACCATTCCTCACACGCACCGACCCCTCAATCAAACTCGTCTTTACCGGCCCTGAGTCAGCATAACTGCTCACGTTAAAATGTGTACCCAATACCTCAATCGACTGTCCTTCCCCACCTTTCAAACCAGCAGTCTCTACAATAAAAGGATGCGCCTTATCCTTAAACACCTCAAAATAAGCCTCACCAGAAAGCTTAACAATTCTTGCCTTCACATTCATAAAACTAGATGGAAACTCAATCTTCGAATCCGCATTCAACCACACCTTAGTCCCATCGCTCAATACCACCTGATACGTCCCCCCTCTTGGCGTGCTCGCAACCAACATCTGCCCTTTTCCATCTGCGCCCTGCAACTCGGTGGGAGCAAGAGCGCGTACGCCAACGGGGCCTGCGCTCCGCTGTGAGCCCTTCTGCGAACCTGCGGAGCGAGACCCGGAGGCGTACCGAACGGCGCTACCGTCCGAGTATATCAACGAATCCCCAACAACCACACCCGCCTTACTATCACTCAACGCTATCACATCACCATTAGCAAGCGTAAGCACTGCCCTGTTGCTGCCTGGTGCAATATCATTACCAGCCACCGTAGCCAAGGCAGCACCCTGCCCAACAGAAGAAGATTGCGAAGTATAAAACCAGATCCCAAAAACAATCGCAGAAACCGCAGCCGCCACCACAACACGCGGCCACAAACGCCTGCTGGTTCCTCGCTGTAACCCCACGGCCCCCACTTCCACAAAGTCCCTTTCCAATTGCACCCATACCATATCCGCATCAGCCAGCAGCTCATGAGCAGCATAACCAGAACCCTCACCTTCATGCAGCTTCAGGTACCAGCCCTCAAAAACAGCCCGTTCCCCATCCGTAGCCTCACCAGACTTATATTTTTCTATTAAAACCTTTAGTTCTTCCTTGTCCATAATAAAAGAGTATCATACCCCATATAATAGTAAGACAAGAAGCAAAGCCCCAACAGGTAAAGGAAAATGAAAATAATTCATCACCTGCTGCAAAACACTTCAAACACCGTCATTTTGGCTACTACAAACCGCAGTATGACCACATGCGCCACTCCCCGTCTTCAGACATTTGTATTGTACAATTAAACAATCAAAAACATGAAAAAGACAATATTCATTACAGGAGCATCCTCAGGCTTAGGAAAAGCCGCCGCCAAATTATTTCAAAGCAAAGGCTGGAACGTCATCGCCACCATGCGCAACCCCGCCAAAGAAACAGAACTGAACACACTCGAAAACGTAACCCTGCTTCCGCTCGACGTCACCAACCTAACACAAATCCAAACCACCATAAAAGTAGCATTCGAACTACACGATGTCGACATCGTATTCAACAACGCCGGCTATGGCCTGGTAGGCGCACTTGAAGCCTTCACCGACGAACAGCTCGTAAAACAGCTCGACACCAACCTCTTAGGCGTCATCCGGGTCACCCAGGCCTTCATCCCCTATTTCAGAGCGAAGAAAAGCGGCCTCTTCATCACCACAACCTCCATTGGCGGCCTGCTCACCTTCCCGCTCGATTCCATTTACCACGCCACAAAATGGGCACTCGAAGGCTGGAGCGAAGGCATGTCATACGAACTGGGACTCCACAACATCGGCATCAAAACCATTGCACCCGGCGGCATCAAAACCAATTTTGCCAAAGAATCATTAGACGTTGCCCGCCACCCCGCCTACGAAGAAGGCTTAGAGAAACTATTCGGCCTGATGGATCCATCCAACTTTGAACCCGTAGAATGGATCGCCGACGTCGTATACGAAGCCGCAACCGATGGCAAAGACCAACTCCGCTACATAGCCGGCGAATTTGCCAATCAACTCTACACAAGACGCCTGGAAATTGGTACCGAAGCTGCAGCCAAAGAAATGAATAAAATGGTCTTCGGAGAATTAGTAAATTAGCCATAGGAATTAACCGAAACTGACAACAGGAATCATCTAAAAAATTAACAATAGAAATTCTCCAAAAGAGTTACAGTAATAGCCACATAGTAAAAAACCAGAATGAAAAAGGAAGCCAATAACCATTTAAAGATCAATTCCATATCAGAACTGCACGGTATGCTGGGCTTGCCCAAACCCCTGCATCCCCTGATCAGCCTTGTAGACAACACCAAAATGGTATTAAACCAGGATTACACCAAAAGCTCCTTTCTGTTCAACTTCTATAAAATCTCTTACAAGAAAACCCTGAAGGGCATAATCGGCTACGGGCAAGGCTATTACGATTTTGATGAGGGCGGTATGGTATTTACCGCCCCCAATCAACTGATCTCCATCATTGGCAACGATCAGGAATATGAAGGCTATTCCCTGCTGGTCCATCCCGACTTCATCAGAAATTATCCCCTTGGCAAAAACATAAAATCTTACGGCTTTTTCTCTTACGAAGCCAACGAAGCACTCCACCTGTCCGACAAAGAAAAGACCATTCTTCTGGGCGTTCTCAGCAACATCCAGCAAGAACTCGACGGCACCATCGACGACTTCAGCCAGGACGTCATGATTTCCTACATCGAAGTGCTGCTCAATTACAGCAACCGCTTTTACAAAAGACAATTCATTACCCGCAAAGCCGTAAACCACGATCTGCTCAGTAAAATGGAAGACATCCTGAACAGTTACTTCGACAAAGAAGAATCGTTAAACAAAGGCCTCCCGACCGTCGAATACCTCGCGCAGCACCTCCATGTCTCCCCAAGATACCTAAGCGACATGCTCCGCTCCCTGACAGGCCAAAATGCCCAGCAACACATCCACGAAAAGCTGATAGAAAAAGCAAAAGAATACCTATCCACCTCACACCAAACCGTAGCAGAAATCGCCTACCAACTTGGCTTCGAACACCCTCAATCCTTCAGCAAAGTATTTAAAAAGAAAACCAACGTCACTCCGCTCGAATTCAGGGCCTCCTTCAATTAGTCACCCGCAATTGCCATAAACTACTAACAGCAGTAACATAAACATCAAATCATCACCATTAACAATGAACATCAAATCTTTTATAACAGAATGGATCAGGCTAAGCAACGCCTTCGATACCGATAAATACCTCGAAAAATACCATACAGACGCAATCCTCGACGACCCATCAGTCGGAAGAAAATTTATCGGCCACAGCGGCATCCGGAACTATTTTACAAGTTACTTTATCGGATATAAAACCCATACCCGATTAATAAAATTAGACATCGACGGCAACAAAGCCCATCTCGAAGTAGAATTTACCGGTGAATTCCCCGAAGGAAAAATCGGAGGCCTATTTGATATTACTTTTAAAGACGAAAAAATAGCAGCAGTAAAAGCAGACTTAATTTAAACACCTAAAATAATGGAAGACAATAATCTTGACAAGATCATAGAACGCTCGCTGGCGCTCAGAGAAAAATACCACGAACTTGAGCTTACACATCATGGCAGCGAATGGACCGTAGAAGAAGATGCGCTCGCATTTTTAACCGATGCGGCTTTGGTAGGCCGTCATACCATGTCGCAGCAGCAACGCTGGCCAAAAGCAGGTACCAATACCGAACTGGAGCACAAACTAGGCGAGAGCATTTGGTGGCTCATCGTTTTGGCCCATCGAATGGATCTAGACATCAAAGATGCTGTAGGCAATTTCCTGGAAAAAACGGAGAAGCTCATGAACGCAGAATAGTTATAAAGCACGCGCTAAAAAGCACTGCCAGCCAGCATCACCACAAAAAGATGGAGCTTAACCTTCAGTATCTTGATCGCATTACTCACATGCTTACTCACCGTCTGCTCAGAAATATTCAATCGCTCAGCAATCTCCCTGTGGCTCAGGTGCTCATTACGGCTCAGTTCAAATACCTCCCGCATTTTTGCCGGCAACGCCTCTATTTCCTTCTCAATATGCTCCTTCAGCTGCCGCTCCCTGATCTGATGGTCAGGGCTCACCTGTTCCGTATTCACAAAATGAAGCAAAGAAGCCATATACTTATCCTCAACCGCCTTATGAATTACCTGGTTCAGGATCAGATTGCGCACCGCAGTATAAAGAAAGCCCGATAGTGTGGTGGTAACCTGCAAAGACTCCCGCTTTAACCAAAGGTTGCTGAATACCTCCTGCACGTGATCCCTCGCAGCCTCCCGGTCTCTCGTCTTATTGTTTGCATGGTTCAATAAAACCATCGCATAGCGATCATAAACCTCGGTAAACGCATCCCTGTCACCAGACCTCATTAAGTCCACCAGTTCAGAATCGGTAAGTGCGCTGTAAGCCGCCATGTCAATATCCCCTGAAATAAAGTTAGTTAAATTTAAAGCGAATGTTAACAATTATTCTGACACCTCAACATATCGAATGATATATTTTATAAATTCATCCTAGACTATTCAACTTTTATCTCTGCCCTTCCTTTGATTTGCTGCCAAGCCTCTGCGGGGTTGCTTCAGGGTTGGCTCAGGCTCAGCGCCCCATGGTGTCGTAACCCTCAAGCAACCCTGTAGTGGATCTAACGCAAAGCCAACCAAGTGCACTAAGAGTAGCGCAGAAAAACCAGGATTTAAACGTTCAGGTGATTCATCCCTTAGGCATCCAATAGCGCTTGAATATTAAACTTCGACATTTGCATAAATGCTTCCACCACACGCGGCGATTTTTCCGGGTCGGCCATCAGTTGGTGCAACACCTTTGGAACCACTTGCCAGGAAAAGCCAAATTTGTCATCAAGCCAGCCGCACCGATCGTACCGGCCGCCTTCGCCCAGCTTTTCCCAGTAGTAATCTATTTCTTCCTGCGTTTCGCATTCTATTACAAATGAAGTGGCTGGTGTTGGTTTGTACATTGGCCCGCCATTTAATGCCATAAATTTATTGCCATTCAATTCAAAAGATACTACAAATGGATTTTCTGCGGTAATTTTTGAGTCTTTAAAAATAGAGCAGTAATGGTCTGCTGCTGCTTTCGCTTGTCCGTCAAGCCATAAGCAAGGGTAAATTTGATTTGTCATTTATTAAAATTAAGTTATTTTATCCTCACCGTATCTGAAAACAAACAACTTTCCACTAACATATCTTTTACACTTTGTTTAGTGGTTTCCAGTTCACACCTAATGCAGCAAATGTCCAAGCTCTCTTAAGTTCTATTCTGGCAGATCTGTTTCAGACCCTGTCCAGTGGCTTTCTGCTCTGGCTGGCCGAAGACTTGTATTTGCTTGGCGATAGGCCCGTTACGGTTTTAAACTGCGAGGAAAGGTGTGCGCTGCTGCTGTAGCCCATTTTGTAAGAGATTTCGTTCAGGTTCAGTTCTCCATATTCCAGCAGTTCCTTCACTTTCTCTATCTTTTGCTGAATGACGTAGCGTTCTATGGTAATGCCTTCGGTATCTGAGAAAGACCTGCTCAGATAGGCATAATCTTTATTTAGCTTTTCTGCTACGATGTGCATCAGGCTCTGGTTAATTTCATTGAGTTCAGAATAATGGACCAGGTTGATGATCTCGTTTTTAACCTGTTCAATGAGCTGATCCTTTTCCTTATCAATCAGTTCAAATCCTAGTACCTGCAGTGCCGAACTGATGTCCTGCAGTTGTTCCTTACCGGGCTCTGGTTTTACATCAACCTTTCCGAGGACAATATTTTCAATACTGAAACCCAGATTGCTCAATTGCTGCTCCACGATCATGATGCAGCGTCCGCAAACCATATTTTTGATATGCAGTGTCATATTTTTTCTGCTTTGTATCCTGCTGTGTCGAGTACGGCAACCACTTCCTTAGGGTTTACAGCCTCGTCGGTTTCAATGCTGAGCACCTTATCGGGATTGTCTGTATCTACCTTCCAGTTGTTGCTGATTTTATCCAGGTAGGGCGTTACTGTAGCTATACAGCCGCCACATTTGATGTTTGTTTTGAATTCTAAAGTATGCATGATTATTTAAATTTAATGAATTTTAACCGTAAGCTGTTGCTTACTACCGAAACCGAGCTTAACGCCATTGCTGCCCCTGCGATCATCGGGTTCAACAAAAATCCGTTGAACGGGTACAATATTCCTGCCGCAAGCGGAATGCCAATCAGGTTGTAAATAAAGGCCCAGAAGAGATTTTGTCTGATCGTACGTACAGTGAACCTCGACAATTGTAAGGCCTTGGGCAACTGCCTCAGATCTGAGGAAACCAATGTAATGCTGGCCATATCTATGGCGATGTCTGATCCTTTACCCATTGCTATTGAAACATCAGCCTGCGCCAGGGCCTGGCTGTCGTTGATGCCATCGCCTACCATAGCTACTACCAGGCCTTCCTGCTGAAGCTTTTGCACAAAGGCTGCTTTTTCAGATGGCATTACCTCAGAACGGTAGTGTTCAATTCCGGTACCTGCTGCCACTGCCGCCGCAGTCTGCTGGTTATCGCCGGTAAGCATGTAAACCGCTACGCCGAGTTTTTTTAAGGTGTTTACCGCTTCTGCGGATCCTGCTTTGATCTGATCGGCTATGGCTGCGACAGCCAGTACTTTCTGCTCATCTGCAAAGTAAATTACCGTTTGCGCTTGTTCCTGCAATGCTTTAGACTGCTGTTGCAGCGCACTGGTTATGAGGTGATTTTTTACCGCCTTGTGGCTTCCTGCCGTATAGTTCTGTTTATTGTATAGCGCTGTTACGCCTGTCCCGGTCAGGCTCTCGAATCCGGTAATTTCCACCGGAATGATACCAGCCTGCTTAAACTGGTTTGCGATCGCTTCTGCCAGCGGATGTTCAGAATGCATTTCCAAGGCGGCAAAGATCTGTTCGTAATGGGCTTGTGCCAGAGTCAAGTCCTTATCCCAGTGAATAGCGGTAACGGCTGGTTTTCCTGCAGTTATGGTGCCTGTTTTATCGAGAATTATGGCGTTTACCTGGTGTCCTTTTTCCAGTGCTTCTGCGTCTTTGATAAGGATTCCGTTCTCTGCCCCTTTACCTATGCCCACCATAATGGCGGTTGGTGTGGCCAGACCCAAAGCACATGGGCAGGCGATAACCAATACGGTAACCATAGCCATCAATCCCTGCGTGAAAGCATGCTCGCCGCCAAACAACAACCATAGTCCGAGCGTTAGTACTGCGATAAAAAGCACAACGGGTACAAAAATTCCGGCTACCTTATCAACCAGCTTCTGCACAGGGGCTTTAGAGCCCTGGGCCTCCTGTACCATTTGAATGATCCGGGCCAGTACGGTTTCAGTACCTACCTGATCTGCCTTGAATCTGAAGCTTCCTTTCTGGTTGATCGTTCCTGCAAAAACCTTGCTTCCGGATGTTTTTAAAACAGCTACCGGTTCACCGGTGATCATGCTTTCATCTACATACGAACTGCTCTCGTATACGGTGCCGTCTACCGGAATTTTTTCTCCCGGTCTTACCAGGAGCCGGTCGCCTTTCTGTACGTCGGCTACAGGGATTTCCCGTTCACCATCTTCGGTTATTTTAAGCACACTTTTAGGCTGTAAACCAATGAGTTTCTTTATCGCACCTGAAGTATTAGATTTGGCATTTTCTTCGAGCAGCTTGCCCAGCATAATGAATACGATAACTACCGCAGCGGCTTCGTAATATACATGCGGATGCAGGCCACGCTGGTGCCAGAACTCTGGCCAAAAGGTATTGAACAAACTGAAGATAAAGGCAATGCCTGTACTCAGGGCTACCAGGGTATCCATATTGGCTTTGTTGTGCCTGGCCTGCTTCCAGGCGTTGATGAAGAAATGCTTGCCAAAATAGAATACCACGGGCGTAGTGAGCACCATCATGATGTAGTTTGCAGCCGGCAGATCCATTAAGAACATGCCGATTACAACTACAGGTAATGTTAATATAGCGGCAGCAATGGTTCTCTTTTTTAATGATTTATAATTATCCTGCTGTGCTTCTTCCTGTTTTTGGTCTGCGTTTTCCAGATCAAGGATCAGGTCGTACCCTATCCCCTGAACAGCCTTTTGAAAATCTGCAGGTTTGATCGCCAGAGGATCATAAACGACCTTCACTTTTTGGGTGGCGTAGTTTACTTCTGCCTGCTTTACGCCTTGCTGCGCAGAGATCATAGATTCTACACTTACTGCGCAGGCGGCGCAGGTCATTCCTAAAACGGGCAGTGAACGTGTAGCTGTATTTGATGCTGAAGCCATGAGATGTCTTTCCTGATTACATTACAAAAGTACGGTAAGCTTGTTCAGCAGTACTTACAGAATATGGTATAAAAGTTATATAATTTTGATAAATGACGGTCACATGATGACCAGATCATCGTGTCGGAAGCTATATTTGCAGCTTAATTTCCCCATGACTAAAAAACGATATTTTTTCCTGATCCTTATACTGGGCTCGCTTACGGCTTTAAGTCCTTTTTCCATAGATATGTACCTGCCCGGCTTTAAAGCAATCGCGCAGGATCTGAATACTACAGACGGTAGAGTCGCCTGGTCTTTGTCCAGCTTTTTTATCGGTATTTCTGGTGGCCAGTTGTTATATGGGCCCCTGTTGGATCGCTTCGGTAGGAAAAAACCACTTTACATTGGTCTTGGTGTCTACATTCTGGTTTCCATTCTTTGTGCTTTTGTAACCGATATCGACACCTTTATCTGGCTTCGGTTTATACAGGCCATCGGCAGTTGTGCCGCAGGTGTGGCATCGATAACCATGGTGAGGGATCTTTTTCCGATCGAAGACAATGCCAAAGTTTTTGCCTTATTGATGCTGGTTCTGGGTGCATCGCCAATGATTGCTCCTACCCTCGGGGGCTATATCTCGGTAGCTTTTGGATGGCATACGATTTTCCTGGCACTGGCCGGTCTGGGCGCATTTAACCTGATCGCCAGCTGGCTCTGGCTGCCCAATAGTTACCAGCCCGATACTTCGCTTTCGCTAAAACCCAAACCCATCATTACCAATTTTATTGCGGTACTGAAAGAACCTCAGTTCTATACCTATGCATTTACGGGTGCATTGGCCTTTGCGGGTCTTTTCGTATACGTGAGCGGTTCACCGATCCTTTTCATGTCTATATTTAAGGTAAAAGAAGAAACCTACGGGTGGATCTTTGCGGGCTTGTCTATCGGCTTTATAGGTGCCAGCCAGGTAAATACCATGATGCTGAAAAAATACAGTAGTGAGCAGCTGATCTATGCGGCGCTGATCGGACAGGCCCTGTCTGCGATCGTGTTCCTGATTGGCAGCATGAATGGCTGGTTCGGCCTTGCGGAGTCGCTGGTGATGCTCTTTATTTTCCTTGCCTGTCTTGGTTTTGCCAATCCCAATGCGGCAGCGCTATCCCTTGCTCCTTTTACAAGAAATGCCGGCAGTGCTTCGGCATTAATGGGCGCCTTCCAAATGGCTTTTGGCGCCATCGCTTCTGCCTTTATCGGCTTCTTCGAACAGACGTCTGCGGTTCCTATGGTTACCATCATGACGGTGACCACCGTGCTGGCGCTGGCTGTTTTGCACGTTGGAAGAAAGACCATAAAGAAGCAGGTTGAGGTTGCTCCGGGACAGGTTTCTAACAGTTTTCATTAATATTTTTTAGTTAAAGCGGTCGTCATGCTGAATTTATTTTGCATGATGATCTTATCCTGGCCTATGTTTTAAGAGATAATAAAGCCCATCTGTAATCCATTAAAAAAAAATTAATACCGGCGTAGGGGTATAAGTTGATCTGGTTGTCTTACTCTAAAATAAGACACAAATGAGCTTTATATTCTACACTCCAAAACATCTTTTGTCAGCTTTTAAGGCTGTCGCTTTTTCCACTATCCTTTTCAGCGGACTTACCGCTGCTGCGCAGAACCAGATACCGGGCAAAATTCATTTCGGACTGGTTTACCCTTTGAGTAGCAATGGTACCCATGCGCCGCTGGACACCAATAACCTTTCCGTAAATCTGATTGCCGGTGTTTCTTCTGCAGAGCGCGGAGTTGCGTTTGCTGGCCTTTCCAATGTTGTGCTCGACGATGTTAACGGTTCTATGTTTGCCGGTTTTTCCAATCATGTGAAAAAGACTGCAAACGGTGCTTTATTTGCCGGCTTCGCGAATACATATGGTGGCGGTCAGGGCCCGGCTTTTGCGGGTTTTACCAATGTTGCCTCGGGTGATGTAAACGGTGCTCAGTTTGCGGGTTTTGCAAACATTGCCAAAGAGGTTACCGGTGCTCAGGTGGGCGGTTTTATCAATGTAGCAAAAAATCTTCAGGGCGCACAGTTCGCAGGTTTTGCCAACATCGCCAAGGATGTAAGCATTTCTCAGTTTGGTGGCTTCATCAATGTTGCTAAAGACGTGAAGGGTTCTCAGTTTGCGGGCTTCATCAATATCGCCAAAAAGGTTAAAGGTGCGCAGATCGCTGGTTTTATCAATATAGCCGACAGCAGCGATTGCCCGATCGGCATCATCAACTTCATTAAAAAGGGAGAAAAGAGCATTGGAGTTACCGTTGATGAAAACCAGACGACCATGCTGTCTTTCAGATCTGGCGGAAGGGTACTGTACGGTATCATCGGTGCTGGTTATAATTTTAAAAATGACGATGCGATTTATGGCATTGAAGCAGGTCTGGGTGCGCATTTCTTCGAGTCGCGCTATTTCAGATTAAATACTGAGCTGATCTCAAGCACACTGACCGATTTCGAAGACGGCAGTTATTTTAAGGCTTCGCTTAGGGTAATGCCTGCATTTAAGGTGGCTTCCTTCCTGGAGATTTTTGCCGGCCCGTCTATGAATTTCGTCACCACAAATACGCTTGAAGGCGAACAGCTTCGCAAAAAATACCTGAAGAAATGGGAAGGAAAATGGGATGAGGATTTCAGGGGCTTGTACCTCGGTTATACCGGCGGAATTCACATTCTTTTTTAAAAATATGTTAAATCCGGGTTTCGGTGTCACCTTAGCTCATTTAAATCATCTGCTTATACAGACCATGCCGACAAAAGTAAAACAGCACAGTAACAAAGTAAAAACGCAAACAACAAGAAAAGTAAAAACACAAATGAAAACACATTACATTATGAAAACATCAATCTTATTCGCATTCATCAGCATCTTCTTCATTTCCTGCTCCAAAGACAGGCTTACGGCCAGCGGCGATAAAAAAACTGAAACGCGTAACCTCCGCGAATTTACAGGTGTGGAAGCCGACGGCAGTACCGACATACACATTTCTTACGGTGCGGAGTTTAAGGTAACATTGAACGGTTCGGACAATTTGCTTCCATACTTTAAAACCGAAGTGGTAGGCAGCACCCTGAAACTTGGTTACGAGCGGGTAAATGTAAGGCATGACGATGTGCAGGTGTATGTAACCCTGCCGGCCATCAATTATGTTTCCATTAACGGCAGCGGAGATGTAGACATCAGGGGTCTGTTCCCTTTACTGGATGTCTTTCAGTTGTCTATAAATGGCAGCGGGGAGATTGATGCGGAAGATGTGATCACCACGGAAGAAGCCATCATTAAAATTTCAGGATCTGGTGAGGCTGATCTTAAAAAACTGCAGAGCAAACGTGCTGAGGTCAATATTTCGGGCAGTGGTGATGCCAAAATCAGCGTATCAGAGACTTTAAAAGCCAGGATCAGTGGAAGCGGCGAAATCCATTACTACGGTTCGCCGGTAATTGATTCGCAGATCAGCGGATCCGGAAAATTGGTTAAACTTTAAAACATACCATCATGCCACTATTTCAATTCGATCTGCAAAATTTCATTTCCATCTTCGGAGCTGTAAAAATCCCTGCCAGTCAGGTGCATCTGCTGGAAAAAAGTGCGCCCAACTTAATGGTTTATGCTTTGCCCGCGGTGTTTGTTTTTACCCTGATTGAGGGGCTGCTGTCTCACTTTGGTGAGCATAAGACTTACGAAAGAAAAGAGACCATTGGCTCTTTGTTCATCGGATTAGGCAACCTTGCTGTAAATCTGCTGATGAAGATGGCCCTGCTTTATGCGGCGCTGTGGATCTACAACATGCTGCCCTGGAGAATGCAGCTGAACTGGTGGACACTGATTCCTTGTTTTATCATTTACGATTGCTGCAGTTACTGGTCGCACCGCATTTCGCACTTTAACCGTTTCTTTTGGGCTACGCATGTGGTGCACCATTCCGCAGAGCATTATAACCTTACCGTTGCTTTCAGACAGAGCTGGGTGCAGCACCTGAAGACCGTATTTTTTATCCCTGTTGCCTTAATGGGCTTTCATCCGGTTATCTTCTTTGTAGCCAGCCAGCTCAGCACCTTGTACCAGTTTTGGGTGCATACCGAAGCCATTGGCAAGCTGCATCCTTTTATCGAGAAGTATTTTGGTACGCCTTCCAATCACCGGGTGCACCACGGCAGCCAGGAAAAGTACCTGGATAAGAATTTTGGTGCCGCTTTTATGATTTGGGATCATTTGTTTGGCACATTCCAGTATGAAGAAGAGAAGCCCATTTACGGATTGACTACTCCTGTGGAAAACAAGACCAATCCTTTTGTGCTCAATTTTCACGAGTACCGTGATATGCTGACGGATATAAAAAGCAGTGACGGATTGCAGGAGTTGCTGTTCTTTATGTTTGCCAGCCCGGGTAAGATCTATCGCCACAAGGCGGCAAAGTCTGTAAGATCGATGAACCTGGCACTGGCGAAAAAAGACGAGTTTCTGGTTCCTGATCCGAGCAGGAAGCTGCGCATCAGGAATGAAAGGGCCGGGAGGATCCTGAAGTTTACAGGCATGCTGATCCTCATCATTGTATTGTTGTTTCAGATCAGCCCGGCGCAAAGCCGGCCTGCAGACAGCCTTCCGACTCCGCGTACGGAAAACATGTTGTTCTTTCTGCAAAGGGATCCTGATGCCAACACGGTGATCTATGAACTGAACTTTGAGCGTGATGGCAAACTGAATCAGCGCAATCCGGTAAAGGGATCATGGATCAGGTATGCTGAAGGCGGCAAATGTAAGGAGCTGAGCGGCATTGAAAGCAGGTTTGCATATGGTGTAAAGTGCAAAGCGCTGGGCAATGAGGAGTTTGAGATCAGGCTGGTAGCTTATAAACAGCTGCCGCTTTACCTGAAACGTTCTTCGGAGGACAACAAATACAAAATTTACATTAAGGATGAGGGTAAGGATCATCTGCTGAAAAGGGTTTTTGTACGGGTAAACGGGGGGTCTTTCTGGTTCCCCCGGGTTCAGTACATCGATCTGATTACGGTAAATAGCACTTCGGGAATAGAATTCCTGAAAAGGATTGATATTTAATATATTTGAAGCGTTTTAAACATCGAAATTGACTTACGACTCTTTACATGCTACACAGCAAACCTATGATGATCAGACTTTTGAACAGTTGTTCAGGGCGCATTACAGGGAGCTTCATTCCTATGCAACGGTCATGCTCAGAGATGAGGACATGGCCGAGGAAATGGTGCAGGGTATGTTTCTGAAATTCTGGGAAAAACGCAGTCTGCTAAACATACAAACTTCGATAAAGGCTTATTTATACAAATGTGTTTACAACGATAGCATGAACTACCTGAAGCATCAGAAGATCAAAACAAAATACCAGGATTTCGCGGCCTATAGCATGAACAGCGAACATGAGGCTGCATCATCTAAAGTGGAACTTACCGAACTGGAACGCAAGCTGGGGGAAGCGCTGAATGAGCTGCCGGAACATTGCCGGACGATATTCCAGATGAGCAGGTTTGAAGAGTTAAAGTACAGAGAAATAGCCGAACAGCTGGGGCTTTCCATTAAAACGGTAGAAAACCAGATGGGAAAGGCTTTAAAAATATTGCGTGTTAAGCTGGCCGATTACGTAACACTGCTTACCTTATCATTACCGGCGATAATTATGTATTACAGGAACTTTTTTAATTAGGGAGCGATGACAGATGAATTATTGATAAAGTTTCTTTTAAACGAAACAACTGAACAGGAAGGTGTTGCTGTACAGGAATGGCTGGATGCCGATCCTGCGAATGCCGCTTATTTCGGACAGTTTGAAAAAATATGGAAGGCGGGCAGAAAATTAGGCGCTTCGAGTACGGTGGACACGGACCTCGCCTGGCTAAAATTTAAAGAAAAGGTGGCTGCTGCAGTACAGGAGGAAGACACACAACCTGAGGCTGTGATCATGCCTTTAAGGCAGAGTTTTGGATGGATGAAAATAGCAGCTGCTGTATTGCTCATCGGCAGTGTATGGCTGGCTTACAGCCTGTTCGGCCCCGATCGCTATGAAGAGCTGATTGCAGCTAATGAGGTGCTGATTGAGCAGCTTCCTGATGGTTCGGAGCTTACCCTGAACAGGAATTCGGAGATCAGCTATGCTGCTAATTTTAAGCATCACCGCAGTGTGAAGCTGAATAAGGGGGATGTATTCTTTAACGTTGCGCACGACAAGAGCAAGCCTTTTGTAATTGATATTGACCAGGTTTCTGTTACGGTGCTGGGTACCTCTTTTAACATCAAGCACTTAAAGGAGCAGACAGAGATTATTGTAGAAACGGGTATCGTGCGGGTGGAACTGAACAAGGAGATGGTCGAGCTTCGCAAGGGTGAAAAGGTGCTGATCGATGCCGCGTCTCCTAAACTGATTAAAGAGCAAAATACCGACCAGCTGTACAATTATTACCGCAGCAAGCTCTTTATAGCCAACGATACACCTCTGGAAAAGCTAACTGCTACCTTAAATGAGGCTTATGGAGTAGAGATTTTAATTAGTGACCCTGATCTGGCTGCTGAGCCTATCTTTACTACATTACCTGAAGAAAAAGGACTGGAAGAGAACCTGAACACGATCTGCAGTACACTAAAATTAAGGATGGAGCGTAACGAAAACCGAATTATGTTGTCTAGACTTAAATGATGAAGACTTTATTGACCGTAGTATTACTGGCCATATCGGTTTATTGCAGCGCGCAGAACAAGGCCGTAATAACCTCTAAACACAATCTGGACAGACGCATCAGTTTGAACATAACCAAAGAACCTGTATCGGAAGTGCTCAATAAGATGAGTAAGGTTGGCGAGTTCTATTTTTCTTATAGCGGCAGGCTTTTCCGTCAGGACAGTATTGTAAGCATCAGGGTACAGAGTAAACCTGTCAGAGATGTGATTGATGAGCTTTTTAACGGCAAGGTAGATTATAAGGAATTTGACGATTATATCTTTCTTAGGTACGCGGCCAATCATTTTACCATAGAGCCCGAGAACATCACGGCTGCCGACCGTTTATACCTGATCAGTGGCTGGGTGGTGGATACCGAAACCGGCCGCAGGGTAAAGCAGGCCAGTGTCTATGAAAAGCGGCTTTTGCAGAGCACCCTGACGGACGACGACGGTTATTTCAAGCTGCGCTTCAAGGGTGATCATTCTGAGGTGATCCTGACGGCGAGCAAGGAGACTTACAGAGATACTTCCCTTATCTTCCTTTCAGACATTAAGGTGAGGCCCGAGGGTTATGCCGATGAAGATGAAAACTCGGGCGGCTTTTTAAACAGCGTTGAGAATTCAGGTTTGAGCAGGTTTTTTCTTTCTTCGAAGCAAAGGCTCCAAAGTCTGAATATTCCTGATTTCTTTGCCAACACCCCCTTTCAGGCTTCATTGACTCCCGGGCTAAGTTCGCATGGCAGCATGAGCTCGCAGGTGATCAATAAGTTTTCGCTGAATGTTATCGGTGGATATACGGCTGGTGTGGATGGCGTGGAGATCGCCGGGGTGTTCAACATCACGAAGGGACATGTTAAGAAATTTCAGATAGCAGGTCTGTTCAATGGGATCGGTGGTTCTGTAGACGGTGTGCAGGTTGCCGGTATAGCCAATGATGTGCGAACCAAGGTTAATGGTGTGCAGGTTGCAGGAGTTATGAACCATGTAAAAGAAGATATGGATGGTGTGCAGGTTGCCGGATTGGTAAATATAGTATCCAACAACATGCGGGGTACGCAAATAGCGGGTCTGCTAAATTTGTCGAGCCAGCAAACGGATGGAATGCAGATCGCGGGTCTGGGAAACATTGCGGCAAAGAGCTTTAGGGGAATGCAGATTGCCGGCTTGTTTAACTATTCTAAGGAGATGAACGGGGTGCAAATCGGTCTGATCAATATCAATGGCCGGAGCAATGGTTATAGTATTGGCCTGATCAATTATTCGCAGCATGGTTACCATAAGATCAGCATGTCCACCAATGAGGTTACCAATGCCAACATTTCGTTAAAGACCGGTAACTCAAAACTGTACAACATCCTTCTGGCCAGCAGGAACTTTTCTGACTCTGCGAAGGTGGATGCTTATGGTTTAGGGTTTGGTCATGATTTTATATTCAGCAACAGGGTATCGATAGCAGCTGAACTTACCGCACAAATGGTTTATCTCGGAAACTGGGACAACATCAATACCCTGAGCAGGTTTCAAACGAATCTGCAGATTGAGTTGTTTAACGGGCTTACGATTTTCGGCGGGCCGGCCTATTCCGTATACCGAACGGAAACTCCGGATATTGCGGTAGCGAAGGGTTATAAAAAGACGATTATCCCTGCTAAACACCATGATTTCAGCAGCCATCTTAAAGGCTGGTGGGGTTGGAATGTGGGCGTTACGTTGTTTTAGCTTTGAAATGTTTTCCTGTTTGTTCGTGTTTTGCGCATAGGTTCTGCGCTGCTGCTGCGCTAAAGGATTCTTTTTAGCGCAGAAAGCACCCTGCAGGTACGCAAAAAAAGCGGATCAGCTCAGTTTCAGGAACCAATTGACAGGGTTCATTCAGGAACCAATTGACAGGGCTCATTTAGCAACCGATTGTCAGGGCTCATTTAGCAAAAGATCGATGGAGCCGCTCAGGGCCCGATCAGATCAATATACCAGTAACCGGATTTTACAGTTTCGGTTTCAAAGGTTTTGTATACTTTTTCTCCCAACTGGTAGGCTACGGGCTGCCTGAATATTGGACCGTCGAATACAAAGGTATGGAACTCACCATTTTCTCCACAGGGGTCGATACCTTCCGGCAGGTCGTTCAGGAAGCTTTCATCGATCACTCTTCCGCAGAATTCTTCCAGCCCTTCCTGCGCACACACGACTACTGTTTGATAACCCAGACCTATAAATTCTTTGATTAATTCTCCGGTATCCTGCTTCCAGAGTGGAAAGATAGCTTCCATACCGATTTCTTTAAGCTGCTCTTCGCGGTATTTTTTGAGGTCTTCGAGGAAGATGTCTCCGAAGATGGAATGGGTAATGCCTTCTGTCTTAAGCTTAGTAAGGTGGTGCCGCATGGCATTTTCATAGGTTTCCATACCGGGCATTTCCGGCAGCCGGACCTGGTATAGGGGAATGCCAATGCTTTCGGTCTGTTGCATCAGTAAAGAGAATCTTACCCCATGCATGGCTATTCTGTCGAAGCCATCGTTAACGGTGGTCAGCAAATATTTAATCGCTAAGTGTGGGTTTTGCAGGGCATAGTGCAGTGCCAGCGTGCTGTCCTTGCCACCGCTCCAGTTGAATAAGCAGTTCAATTCCGATTCATAGCTATTACTTAACCAGTTCAGATTCATATATATTGATAAATCTTTTGGCGATGTGCGGAGCAGGAATGAAGATATCGGGATGGAACATTGCGGCAAGGGCTTCAATACCCTGCACGAGTGTGCCAACACTTGGCTGAGTGAACATGTCGAAGTCGGCGATGTATACGGCTTTGTTCTGGACTGCGGCCAGCTCATCCCAGCCTGGGTTGCCGCTCAGCAGCTGCATTTCTTCCAAACTTCTTTGAATGTTAAAACCGCAGGGTGCAATGACCAGTACTTCTGGATTGTATTTTCTTACCTTTTCCCATTTGGTAACGATGGAATCGCCTGCCGGATTTGGAAGCATATCTACTCCTCCTGCTGCTGCCACCTGGAAGGGAATCCAATGCCCGCAATTATATATGGGGGCTATCCACTCCATAATCATTACTCTTTTTAAGGGTGCTCTTGTGGCCCTCAGCTGATCGATGATGTCATCGAGTTTATTGCTGAGCCCGGCAAGGTAATGCAGTGCGACTTCTTCTTTGCCGATAGTTTGGGCAATTTTGAGTGCACATTCAAATACATCCTGCAGGTTATCGGGGCTTAGGGTAACGAGCTCCGGTCTTTTACTGAGGTTTTCTATGGAAGAGAGGGTGCAGGCGGTGTCGATTAAACAGACCTCGCAGGTGTCTTGTGTAAAGATGACATCGGGCTGTATCTGTTCCAGCAATTCTTCATCTACCCAGTACAGGCTTTTGCCTTGTGCTTTGGATGCGGAAAATATACTGTCGATCTCTGTGCTGGAATAGTTTTTACCCTCGAGTACGCAACGCACGACTTTGGGCAGTGCGGCCGCTTCTTCAGGGCATTCGAAAGTTACGCCGTATAGGTGCTCCTGTAGTCCCATGTCGTAGATCATCTTGGTGGCGGCCGGAAGGAATGACACAATTTTCATATGGCTTGGTATTAAAAACCCCTTTTGCATAGTACAAAAGGGGTCTGTTTTATTTTTAACTGTTTCTTTGTTTACCGGGGCTTATTAAACAGTGGTATTACCGGCTCATGTTAGAAACGATGTCTCAAGAAACGATTTTATACTTTTCAAGCATGCTGTAATGCTCCGGTTTTGTTCGCCTGCAGCGCAGGGAATTTACTTTTGGCATATTCGAAGCCTCCAAACATCACCATGCTGTAAACCAGTGTGCTCACCAGTAAATTGCGTTCCCATGGAATAGCGCCCTGAAGTGCCATCAGGTAACCAGCAAAGCTTTTTGGATACATAGAGCCTTCCATCATCACTACACTGATGTCTGAAATGATCCAGTGAATGAATACACAGGCAAATGAACCTGCAACAACCGTCCACACGTTTATTTTTGTCATATACCGGCCCACGGTTACCATCAGCATAAAGCTCAGGTAGGTCCAGAAGGCTGCTTCAAACTTCCCGTCTATATTGTAATATACGGTCAGGTTGAGAATCAGATCACTACAAAAAAGTGTGATCAGAGGTACAAGATATGCCTTGGTTTTGTCTGCATAGTACGCACCGCCAAACATGGCCATCGCGCCGATCGGCGTGAAGTTAAACCATGAAGTGAAGCTGTCTAAATGTAAGAACCGTGTAGCAGCCGCAGCAACGACTATGAGTATAAGCACATAGTTTCTGATGTTGATTTTATCTAATGACATTGTCGTTTTGTTTGCTGGTAAAATTACCAATTCTTTATTTAATATTAAAACTCAGTCCGGCATTCATATTAAAGCCCATGCTATTGTAGCCATAAAACTCGTCGTACTTCTCGTTGAGTACATTTTTCAGGTCTGCAAACAGTTTCAGTCTTTTGCCGGCCAGGCTGTATTCTGCATAAAAATTCAGCAGTTTATAAGCCGGCAGATTTTCAATCTTATAATCGTTGAAGTTGCCGTCTGTGCGTGTGCCGTTGTATTTAAACGAGGTGCTTACAAATAAGTTTTCCGTTGCCTGTGCACCCAGATTTGCTCCGAAAATATGTTTCGGCCTGCGCAGCAGGTAGTCTGAAACCAGGTTCGTTACAAAGTTGAATTCTGTTCCTTCTACATAAGCGTAATAACCGTTGAGGGTTAAAACTCCATATCTGATGGCGGGTTCTGCTTCAAAGCCTTTTGCTTTTTGGCTCGCCTGGTTGATATAGCCTACATCTCCGTATACAATGGCGTTGGTAAGGTCTCTTTTGAAGCCGGCTACACGCAGGCTGTATTTATCGCCCGCAAAGCTGAAGTTCACACCTGCTTCGTAGTTTTTGGATTTCTCGGGAACCAGGTCCAGATTTGCACCAAAGGCACCGAAAAGGTTCTCCAGGGTTGGTGCCTTAAATGAGGTAGACACGGTTCCGAACAGTTTTACCGCTTTTATGATATTGATCGATGGCGTAATGTTGTAAGTATAGTTTTCGCCATACTGCTTGTGCTTATTGTACCTTCCACCTACTTCTACATTAAAAATACTCAGATCGTGTGCAAAAACCGAGGCATAGGTACTGAAAAGATTCGTGTTGGGTTTTGAACCGGAATTCAGCCTGAATCTTGTGATCCTGTTATCGAGACCTACCAATACATCGAGGTGTGTGCCAATCTTCTGGTTATAGTACACGTCTGCGAGCTGCATGTTCCCTTCAGAAAGGCTGGCGCCATATTGGTTCACCGAATTGGTTTTGGAAGTCTCGTAACTGTAGTTCAGGTTTATTTTCCCGCTGCCGAAATCGTATTTGGTGTTCAGGCCGCCATTGAAATGCTGTAGTTTGAAGTTATTGTCGGGATTGTCTGCAAAGGAGCCTGCGTCGAAGTCATAGTGTCCGTAAAAATAACGCAGAAAGGGGCTGATGCTCAACTGATCGGTAGCCTGCAAAGAAAACTGGGCATTTACTGCTCCTGTTTTGTTGCCGTCTTTATCAAATTGTGCTGCTGCACCCACTGGTGTAGCTGCTTCAGAGATTCCATCTGTTTTTCCTTGTGTGTAGGCGATATTATAGGAAAATCGGTCTACATTGGCGCTCATGCCAATAGTACCTTTATAGGTTTTGTAACTACCATAGCTGGCCACTCCGTAGACACTGTTGCCAGCAGCTTTACCTTTTTTAGTGATGATGTTGACCACACCGGCTACCGCATCTGAACCGTAAATGGTAGACTGTCCGCCTTTGATGATCTCTATCCGGTCGATCTGGTCGATGGAGAACATACGCAGATCGAAAGAGGAGCCAGATCCTGCAGGGTTGCTGACCAGGATACCGTCGATCAGTACCACTGCATAGGCACTTGCCGCGCCACGTACGAATAGACTTTTGTTCAGTCCTACGTTGCCGGTTGTTCCGCCTACCACCAGGCCTGCCTGCTCGTTCAGCAGATCTGTTAGGTTTTTGCCATGACTGCGCTCCAGTACTTCGCTCCCGATAATGGTAACGACCTTACCGGTCTGCGATTGTTTCTGATCGTTTTTGGTTGTAGAAATCACTACGCTGTCCAGATCGATGGCTTCCTGCGCCATTGCTGAACCGCTGATGCCAAATTGAACCAGGCCCAGTGCTGCTGCAATCATTAATTTGTTGTTAATCTTCATTTTCTATTGTTTGTTTAATTTATTCTGTTAAAAAATATGGCAAACAACAACAATAATTTTGTTGTGAGTTGTTACCCACAGCAAACAGTTAGATCAAGGAAATGAAATACAATAAATAAGTACCCACTCCTAGCTTCAATCCCCGAAAGCTATGAAATCATCATGCGAATGGCAGGTCTTCTGACTTACTCCCGGTTGTTCTGCCTTCCCATTCTTTATCCGTTTCAGGATTTTAGAACAGTGGCTTAGATTTGAACACCGTTTCGGAGCTTACAGCTGCGGGACAGTTACGGAATTACACCGTATTCCCTTTTAATCCTTTCTGAAATAGCAGAAAAGGAACCAAAAGCGATGCAAATGTAGTTAATAATTGGCCTTAAAAACAAACATCCCTATATTTATACTTATAGTCTCTGAAAATGAAAGACCTGGCTGTACTTCTTTTCCTTCTTATTGGTATAAACTTTACAGGACAAGAAACAGATACTTCCGATATTGAAAAACCTGATGTAAAGAAATACTGATAGGTTTGCCGGGATATACAATGACGGCAAATACGAATATTAAATTAATATTCTTGCTTATGTGTAGCAGAGTTCCCCTGCTACTCGTCCTTATATGCGTTAACTGATGCTTTCGCTTTAAAATATAGGATGAGAGGGGAAATATAAGTAAATTAAATACGTTAATTTGTACCACAAGTTTTAACACTATTTAACATTAAGAGTTTTACGTTTTTTTTGATCTTTATCCCATGTTTAAAGAAATTCGCAATAGGTTTATACGTTATATAAGTATATTCGTTTATTGCATCATCATCTTCTTTTGTGCGCTGCAACTCAACTTCTTATGGCTGTTTGGCTACTCCCCTTCCAGAAAAGACATCCAGACGCCAACGCTTCGTGTGGGCTCAGAATTATATACTTCCGACGGTAAGCTTATAGGGCGCTATTATAAAGAAAACAGAACGCCGGTAAACTTTAATGAGATATCGACCAGTGTAATCAATGCATTGGTGGCTACCGAGGATGTTCGTTTCTATCAGCATATGGGAATCGATTTCCGCTCGTTATTGTCCAGCGGAATTTCTACAGCTACCGGTGACAGACGCGGTGCGAGTACCATTACACAGCAGCTTGCAAAAAACCTTTACAGAACAAGATATAATAAGTCCCAGGGTCTATTGAGCAGAATTCCTCTGTTACGAACGATCATTCCAAAATTGAAGGAATGGCTCACTGCGGTAAAACTGGAATCCAATTATTCAAAGAACGATATCATCACCATGTATCTGAATACCGTATCATTCGGTAACAATGCTTACGGTATAAAAACTGCTTCAAGGATCTACTTTGATAAAGAAGCCAACGAACTTGACGTTCCTGAGTCGGCTCTTTTGGTCGGTATGCTGAAAGGAACGTCGATTTACAATCCTGTCAGAAATCCGGATAAAGCACTGGAAAGACGAAATGTGGCATTGACCCAAATGAATAAGTACAGCTACATCACTGCTGCACAACTTGATTCTTACAAGAGCACACCGATCAAGCTTAAAGAAGGACGTGTAGATGAGGGCAGCGATGGTGATTCTTATTTGAGAGCTGCTGTAGATAAGTATCTGGAAAAGTGGTGCAAAGAGAACGACTACAATCTGTATGAGGATGGACTGAAGATCTATACAACGATAGACTCCAAATTGCAGAATTATGCCGAAGAAGCTGTGGCTGAACAGATGAAAACACTTCAGCGCAGGTTTTATAGTGTATGGGGCAATGAAGATCCCTGGCAGGATTCTGAAAAAAACAAGGTGGATTATCCGGACCGGGCCATGAAGAACCTGCCGGTATATTCTTTGCTGAAAAAGAAGTTTGCCAGTACTCCTGATTCTGTCGAGGCCTATTTTAACAGAAAGAAGAAGATGAAGATCTTTACCTGGAAGGGTGACAGGGACACGCTTTTCTCTACCCTGGATTCCATCAGGTATTATGGCAAAATACTGAATACAGGTATGATGACGCTGGATCCTTTCAACGGGAAAATCAAGGTATGGGTGGGTGGTATTGACCATAAGTTTTTTAAATATGACCATGTAAAGCAGTCTAAAAGGCAGGCTGGTTCTACCTTTAAGCCATTCGCCTATCTCGCGGCTCTTGAAAAAGGCATGAGCCCCTGCGATAAATTCACAGACAAGCCGGTAAGGATCTCTTACCAGGAAAACGGCAAAACAGAATATTGGGAACCTAAAAATGCAGACTGGAATATTACTTATCGTGAAATGTCGCTGCGCTGGGCGATGGCAAAATCTGTAAATACGATCACCGCTCAGGTGACTGAAGCTGTGGGCGCAGACAATGTGGTGAAATGGGCGCATGAGTGTGGTATTGAAAGTGATCTTGCTCCTGTACCTTCTGTTAGCCTTGGCCCGAATGATGTTTCTGTTTACGAAATGGTTAGGGCTTATGGTACTTTTTTAAATGACGGGATCAGAACAGATCCTATTTTGGTTGAAAAGATTACGGATCTTGATGACAATATTATTGAAGAATTTACCGCAAAGGTTAAGCGTGTACTTTCTGAAGAGATTTCCTGGCTGATGCTATACATGTTCAGAGGTGGTATGGAAGAACCGGGCGGAACTTCTCAAGCGCTTTGGGAGTGGGACCTCTGGAAAAAAAATAACCAGATCGGTGGGAAAACAGGCACTTCTTCTGATTATGTGGATGCCTGGTATATGGGCATCACCAAAGACCTGGTTACCGGGGTATGGGTAGGCTGTGATGAGCGCACTGCACATTTCCTTAACGGCGAAACTGGTGAGGGCTCCAGAACTGCACTCCCTATTTTTGCTAAATTCATGGAGAAGGTCTATAAAGATCCTTCAACGGGGTATACAATGGGCCCTTTCCCTAAATCTAAGGTAAAGATCACAAGAGAGATCAACTGTCCTTCTCCAAGATTTGAGGTCGACACCACTGAATCTGACAGCCTCCTGGTAGATTCTACGGAGTTTATTGTCCCTGGCACTGAAGAAGAGCAGCCAGTGCAGACCGAGCAAAATGAAGAAGTCATTCCCAAACCTGAAGAGCAAAAACCTGCTGAGCCGGCCAAGCAGCCTGCTGTTGCTGTGCCGCTTACGAAAAAGGAAGAACGCCAGTTGAGGAGAAAACAAAGACAGGAAGAAAAGGAAAAAGAAAAGAACAATAATTAAGGCTTATACTCCACACAACTAATTTTGTTAAGATTACGTACATTTAAGCAACATAACTAAACTATTCATATGACAAGAAGCTTTACATTTTTGAGAAGATCAATACTTCCGATGATCGTTCTTATGGTACTTGCTGTTTCAGTTCAGGCTCAATATTTTGGTCAAAATAAGGTGCGGTATAAGAATGAAAAGTTCAAAGTACTGCAAACACCCCATTTTGAGCTGTACTACTACCTCAAAAATGAAAAGATGATCGAAAGGATCGTTCAGGAAGCCGAAACCTGGTACAAGATGCATCAGGAAGTCTTCAGGGACACCTTTCTTAAGAAAAACCCAATCATACTCTACAGCAATCACCCTGATTTTCAGCAGACAACAGCATTGCAGGGAGAAATAGGTATTGGTACCGGTGGTGTTACAGAAGCTTTAAAAAACAGGGTGATCATGCCTGTTATGGAACTCAATAATCAAACGCGGCATGTATTGGGTCATGAGCTGGTCCACGCTTTTCAATACCATATCCTGCTGGAAAAAGATTCTGTCGGCCTGGAAAACGTAAGTGAAATTCCGTTGTGGATGGTCGAAGGTATGGCCGAGTACTTATCTGTCGGAAAGGTAGATGCCTTTACATCAATGTGGATGAGGGATGCATTGCTCAACAGAGATATTCCCTCTTTAAAAGATTTGACCAACTCGAATAAATACTTTCCTTATCGCTACGGACAAGCGTTCTGGACCTTTGTGGGTTCCATGTATGGCGACACTACGATCGTCCCTCTATTTAAAGCGACAGCCAGGTTTGGCTATGAAAATGGATTGAAATACACCTTCGGCTATGATGACAATACTTTATCGGGCCTATGGAAGAATGCCATTGAATCGCATTATCGCCCTATGTTGAAGGCGGATAGTTCACAGGTTAAAATTAGCGGAACCAAGATCATAGATAATAAAAACGCTGGTAATATGAACGTTGCTCCTTCCCTGAGCCCTGATGGGAAGTACCTTGCCTTCCTCTCTGAAAAGGATTTGTTTGGCGTGGATCTTTTTCTGGCAGACGCCAAAACAGGGAAGATCATGAGGAAACTGAGCAGCCAGGTATCCAACTCGCATATCGACGATTTCAACTTTATTGAATCGGCAGGCACCTGGTCGCCGGATGGTAAACAGTTTGCCTTTAGTATTTTCAGTAAGGGTAAAAACCAGTTGATGGTGATCAATATTGACAATGGCAGCGTGGCACTACGGAAGGATATGGGTAAGGTTGAGCAGTTTGGAAATCTGACCTGGTCATCAAGCGGAGATGATATTGCTTTTTCAGGAATGGTTGAAGGGCAAAGTGACATTTTCTCTTACAACTTTAAGACTAAGGCTGTCACTCAGATCACTAACGATATTTATTCGGACTACGCTCCGAATTACGCTCCTGATGGTAAGAAAATAGTGTTTTCTTCTGACAGGGCTGCTATTTCTAAGAATGGCATCAATGCGATCCAGCCCATGAACCTTACAATTTATGACTTTGAAAACAAGACACTATCTGATATACCAGTTTTTCCAGGCGCGAATAACCTGAATGCCCAGTTTTCCGGCGATAGCAAAAGGTTGTTCTTTTTATCGAACAGAGATGGCTTCAGAAACCTTTATGAATACACACTTGAAGGAAATACGGTCAAACAACTTACCGATTACTTTACCGGCATAAGTGGCATTACCGAGTTCTCTCCTGCTATTTCTGTGTCACGCAGCGATGACATCGTTTATAGTTATTACCGCTCACAACGCTATACGCTGTACAATTCTCCGCTTAATAACTTCAGGTCCAAGTCTGTTGATCCCAATGAAGTGAATTTTGATGCGGCGGTTCTACCCCCAAAGGAAAGCGTTGGTGTAGATATCGTTAACTCGAATCTGAGCAATTTCGAACGTTTTGAAAAAACTACTCAGGACTCCATGCGGCTGGTTCCCTACAAGCCAAAGTTCAGGCTGGATTATCTTGCGAATAGCGGAGTTGGGGTATCTACCAGTCGTTTTGGTACTGGCGTTCAGGGTGGTATCGTCGGCATGTTCAGCGACATTCTGGGCAGAAATCAGATTGTCGCAAATTTATCGGTAAATGGAGAGATTTACGATTTCGGAGGTTTAGTCGGCTATATTAACCAGCAAAGCAGAATTAACTGGGGAATTGCACTTTCCCATATCCCCTACATTACAGGATTCAGAGAAATTGTTCCGGATCAGCTTACGGATGGCAGTGGCCAGAGTTTGGACGTGATTAATGATAGAACAAACCTAATCAGAACATTTGAAGATCAGGTACAGATTTTCGGCTCTTATCCTTTTAGCAAGGTTCACCGGTTTGAGGCTGGGGGTGCATTTTCGTATTATAGTTACCGCATAGACAGAATAAGTAATTATTATGACTATAGCGGCATTTACCGTGGCTCAGAACGTTCAAAAGTACCTACAGATCAAGCGACAAACGAATTTGGAATGCCCTTTAATTCGTTTAATATTTTTCAAATCAATGCTTCTTTTGTAGGAGACAATTCCATTAATGGGTTGACTTCTCCCCTGGATGGTTTCAGATACCGGATCGGTGCAGAGAAATATTTTGGAGACTATGAGTTTTCTGCAGTTACAGTAGATCTTAGAAAGTATGTGCGTTTGAAACCAATTACGCTCGCTGCCAGAACTTACAATTACCTAAGAATTGGTAAAGATGGGGAAAACTTATATCCACTATTTGTCGGATACCCTTACTTTATCCGTGGTTATGAAGCCAACTCTCTTTATAAGAGTGAAAACCAAGACGGTTCGCTGGACATTAATCAACTCTCCGGAAGTAAAATGGCCGTATTTAATTTTGAGGTCAGGCTTCCATTTACCGGACCAAAGAAGTTAACTCAAATTCCATCTAAATTCTTGTTCTCCGATTTAAACTTATTTTTTGATGCTGGTCTGGCCTGGAATCAGGGCCAGAAAGTTAAATTTAAAAGCGAACCGACTTATGAAACCGTTATTGTGAAAGATGAGAACGGACAACCCTTGCAGGATGAACAAGGCAACGACATCACTACACGGATCACCAACGAACGTGTTCCTGCCCTGAGCGTTGGCCTCTCTTTAAGGGTAAACGTATTTGGGTATTTTGTGCTTGAACCTTATTATGCTTTTCCTTTCCTGCGTAAGGATAAATCTTCAGGCGTATTCGGTTTGACGTTTGCACCAGGGTGGTAAATACTTAATTACAGACAATCGCTATATCAGAAGGCCCGTATTCAAGTTTTGCATATGGGCCTTCTCTTTTTACGAAAGCATAGTAAATGGCAGATTTACCTGGTTAATGATCTTTTTTCCCGACATCAGATGTTCGAAGTCCAGGCCAATCGTCAGATCAATCCAATCCGGATTACATGACCTTACCACTCTTTCTTTCTGCATCCTGGTAAATCTGCTCATGAGTTTGAATCTATTCAAAGCCTGGGCTTCTGTTTTAAATTCTTCAAAGTATACCAATCTGGTCAGCTGATGGCCGCTATCGAAAAACAGACTCGGCATCTGCTTGTAAAAATCTAATGTCTTAATGAGATCAGCACTCATTCCAACGTGCAAACTAGTACGGTTTCTGTCAGTTACGATGTAGACGAATTTTTTCATTACTTTGAACTTAAATATTTACAAACTAATTTAATTAGTATACCTATTGGTTATTTAAATAAATATTACTAACTTTATTGGCACAATAATACTAACTATTTTAGTAAAAACAAATAAATATTAAATTTTTATTTTATGTCAAATATTTCATCTAACCTGAAGTACTTAAGAAAGAAAAAAGGCCATACACAGCAGCAATTTGCTGATGCAATGGAAATTAAGAGATCTCTCATCGGAGCTTATGAAGAAGACCGTGCAGAACCGAAATATGATTTACTAAAAAGAATAGCAGAATACTTCGATCTGACCATCGATGAATTCATCAATGAAAACATCAATGACAGCTGGAAGCCCAAACCTAAAAGTTCAGGTTCAAATCTTCGTATCTTAAGTATTTCTGTAGACAAGGATGATAATGAAAATATCGAGATGGTTCCTGTTAAAGCAAGCGCAGGCTACCTTAACGGCTTTTCAGATCCTCAATACATCAAAGATCTGCCCAAGTTTCAATTGCCTCTGCCGTTTCTAAAACAGGGTACCTTCAGGGCTTTCGAGATCATCGGCGACTCCATGCTGCCTATACAGTCTGGGAGCGTTATACTAGCTGAGTATATGGACAACTGGAATGACGTGAAAACTGGCGAAACTTATATCATCATCAGCCGAAATGAAGGCGTAGTTTATAAAAGAGCTGGTAACCGTTTTAAAGACAATAAGGAACTAAAGCTCATATCTGATAATAAGGTATACGATCCTTATACTGTTGCCGCAGAAGATATCCTGGAAATCTGGAAAGCAAAGGCTTATATCTCTTCTACCCTGCCAGACCCGACACCAGAACCGACCATTGAAACCTTAACAAACATGATGTCTCAGATGCAAAAATCGATTTCCCAGCTGAACAAGAACTAAGCGACCCTTATATCAGCAAAATCATTCTAAAATATTTAATAGTTGTTGAAAATAAAGAAAGCAGATTGGTCTGCTTTCTTTATTTTTGAGCACAATGAATCCAGCAGAACAGTTTATTAAAGACAGGCTAGAGGATAGAATCAAAAATGGTTCCCTGCGAAAACTTTCGGCTGACCGGTTTTCTATTGATTTCTGTTCAAACGATTACCTGGGCCTGGCCAGATCGATAGAATTAAAAAACGCCGTAAATAAAGAACTGGAACAACATGACCTTCATGCCAATGGTTCTGGTGGATCACGCCTGCTCAGCGGAAATAGTTTTTATACCGAAGAAACCGAATCTTTCATCGCAGCCTTCCATCAGGCAGAAGCAGGATTGATCTTCAATTCTGGTTATGAGGCAAATGTAGGCTTGCTCTCCAGCCTGGCCCGCAGAGGTGATACCATCATCACCGATGAGTTGATCCATGCCAGTCTCATAGACGGCTCCAGGCTTACCCACGCCGGCAGATATACCTTTAGACACAACAATATCGGAGATCTCGAGACCAAGCTGAAACACGCTAAAGGCAATATATATGTCGTTATTGAGAGCGTATACTCAATGGACGGCGATATTGCCCCGCTTCCCGAGATCAGCAGTCTGTGCATAAAATATAATGCCAGCCTGATTGTCGATGAAGCTCATGCAGTTGGCATTTTCGGCGATCACGGCAAAGGGATGGTTCAGCAGGCAGAGCTGCAGGAAAAGGTATTCGCGAGAATAATGACTTTTGGAAAGGCGCTGGGCGGGCATGGCGCAATTGTACTGGGCAGCCATACATTAAGACAATACCTGATCAACTTTGCCAGATCGTTCATTTACACTACTGCTGCACCTGTACACAGCATTGCTTTGGTAAAATGTGCCTATCAGATGCTGATAGAAAAGGATTATACTGTAGAAATCAGCCATAAGATCAGCACCTATAGAAATCTGCTCTCATCGAACGGACTTCATGATATTACAGCTGCACCTGGCACCATCCAGACTATACGACTTAATAGCAATGATACCGCAAAGGCAGCAGCCCGGGCCCTGCAAAGCAAAGGACTGGACGTAAGGGCAATCCTCAGCCCCACCGTACAAACAGGAACAGAACGCCTCAGAATCTGTCTGCACACATTTAATACTGACCAGGAAATTGAACTTCTTGTTGGCGAATTATCCAAATTAAAACATAATGAATAACACATATTTTGTAACCGGAATTGGAACAGGTATCGGTAAGACTGTAATAAGCGCTATACTCACTGAAAAACTGCAGGCAGACTACTGGAAGCCTATACAGTCCGGCGATCTGGACATCAGTGATAGTCTGCACATTAAACATCTGATCAGTAACCCGAAAACCGTCATTCACCCCGAACGCTACAGGCTTGGACAACCCTTATCACCACATCTTTCTGCAAGGTTGGACGGCATTGAAATCACTACAGCGTCTATACAACTTCCCGAGCATGACAATCATCTCATCATTGAAGGGGCCGGAGGCTTGATGGTGCCTTTAAATGACACAGAACTCATCATAGATCTGATCAGGCATTTAAGTGCAAAGGTAATCGTAGTTTCTCAAAATTACCTGGGCAGCATCAATCATACCTTATTGACACTGGAGGTGCTCAAATTAAAGCAAATTGCTGTTCATGGACTGATATTTAATGGACCGAAGAACGAAGAATCCGAAAAATATATTCAAAACTATAGCGGTATCCCCGTAATTGGAAACATCCCCAAATTAAGCGTCATAGACAAGGAAAGCATAAAAAATGCGGGGAAGCACCTCGAAATCCAAGCATAAAAAAAGGGAGCCATAAGCTCCCTTTTTTATTATAACATATCGTTATATCTATTTTACTGCATCAATTACAGCTTTAAAAGCTTCCGGATGATTCATAGCTAAATCAGCTAGAACTTTACGGTTCAGACCGATATTCTTAGTGGCTAACTTACCAATCAATTGAGAGTAAGATATACCGTGCTGACGTGCTCCAGCATTGATACGCTGAATCCACAATCCGCGGAATTCTCTTTTCTTAACTTTACGGTCACGGTATGCATATTGCAAACCTTTTTCTACCGTATTTTTAGCAATGGTGAAAACCTTGCTTCTTGATCCCCAATAGCCTTTGGCTAAATTTAAGACCTTTTTCCTTCTTCTTCTCGAAGCTACTGCGTTTACCGAACGTGGCATGTGTTTGTTGTTTTTGATAAACGGTGTTGCGTATTACAGCAAACTTACTACCGGTTACCTGGTTAAAAAATTAATTATTTGCCGATTGCAAGCATACGTTTAACGTTGCCCATGTCAGCATCAGACACCATTGAAGTCTGACCTAAGTTACGCTTACGTTTAGTCGACATCTTTGTTAAGATGTGGCTTTTGTATGCGTTCTTCCTCGCGATTTTACCTGTTCCAGTAAGCGAAAAACGCTTTTTAGCACTGGAATTGGTTTTCATTTTTGGCATAACCTGTTTTTATTTATGTAATTTATATTATTTCTTGACAACTTTTGGAGCCAACGTTAAAAACATACGTTTACCTTCCAATTTAGGCAGCAACTCTACCTTACCTATATCTTCCAAAGCCTGAGCAAATTTCAGCAACAGGATTTCTCCCTGCTCTTTATATACAATTGCTCTTCCTTTGAAGTGAACATAAGCTCTTACCTTCTCACCGCTTTCAAGGAAACTCACTGCATGTTTCAGCTTAAACTGAAAATCGTGATCACTTGTGTTAGGTCCGAATCTGATCTCCTTAATAACAGTTTGCTTAGCGTTTGCCTTAATCTCCTTCTGCTTTTTCTTCTGCTCGTAAACAAACTTACTGTAGTCCATTATCCGGCACACAGGAGGCACTGCGTTCGGGGAAATCTCTACAAGGTCCAATTCAAGTTCATCAGCAAATGCCAAAGCTTTCGACAAAGGATAAATCCCCTGCTCTACATTATCCCCAGCTAATCTTACTTCTTGCGCCCTGATAAACTGATTAATATTATGTTCTGCTTCTTTTTTCTTAAAAGGAGGACGTGGTCCCCTATTAAATCCTGGTCTGCCTAATGCCAAATTTGTATCCTGTTAAACTGTTATTTCTTTAATTAATAATTCACTAAATTCATGCAGTGTCATTTCACCTAAATCACCCTCACCATGCTTTCTTACCGACACCTTGCCTTCCGCACTTTCCTTCTCTCCGATGATCAGCATGTAAGGTATTTTTTTAACCTCTGCATCTCTGATTTTCCTTCCGATCTTTTCATCTCTAAAGTCAATCAGCCCGCGAATATCGGAATTATTTAGTTCATCTGAAACTTTTTTTGCATATTCTTCATACTTCTCAGAGATAGGAAGAATAATAAATTGCTCCGGAGACAACCATAAAGGAAAATTACCGGCACAATGTTCAATCAGTACGGCAATAAAACGTTCCAATGAGCCGAACGGCGCTCTGTGTATCATCACCGGTCTGTGCTTGGCGTTGTCACTTCCGGTATATTCCAGTTCAAAGCGCTCAGGCAGGTTATAATCCACCTGGATGGTACCCAATTGCCATTTCCTACCCAGTGCATCCTTCACCATAAAATCCAGCTTAGGACCATAAAACGCAGCCTCACCATATTCTACTACAGTTGGTAAGCCCTTTTCAGCTGCTGCTTCGATGATCGCCGATTCTGCCAGATGCCAATTTTCATCACTGCCGATATATTTCGACTTGTTTTCAGCATCTCTCAAAGAAACCTGCGCGATGTAATTGTCAAAACCAAGCGACTTAAACACATACAGTACAAGATCGATCACCTTCTTAAACTCTTCCTTCACCTGATCCGGTCTGCAGAATAAATGCGCATCATCCTGAGTAAAGCCACGAACACGTGTTAAGCCATGGAGCTCACCGCTTTGTTCGTACCTGTATACCGTACCAAACTCAGCGAACCGCAGAGGAAGATCCTTATACGATCGCGGCTTCACTTTATAAATTTCGCAGTGGTGCGGGCAATTCATCGGTTTAAGGAAGAACTCTTCCCCTTCCTGCGGCGTTTTTATAGGCTGAAACGCATCCTTTCCATATTTCTCGTAATGGCCGGATGTAATGTATAAATTTTTGTGTCCGATGTGCGGAGTTACTACCTGCTCATACCCTGCCTTGGCCTGTGCCTTAGTCAGGAACTGCACCAGCCGCTCGCGAAGTGCAGCACCCTTCGGCAGCCACAATGGCAAGCCCATTCCTACTTTTTCAGAAAAGGCAAACAGTTCAAGTTCCTTACCCAATTTTCTGTGATCCCGTTTCTTTGCCTCTTCAATCATATGAAGATACTCAGTCAGTTCACTTGCCTTAGGAAAAGTAACGCCGTAAATCCGTGTCAACTGCTTTCTTGTCTCGTCACCCCGCCAATATGCCCCGGCAACATTCATCAGCTTCACAGCCTTTACAAAACCGGTATTAGGAATATGAGGACCGCGGCACAGATCTGTAAAAGCACCCTGTGTATAGAAGGTAATCTTACCATCTTCCAGACCTTCTAAAAGATCCAGCTTATACTCGTCCCCTTTTTCATTAAAGTAAGCAACTGCATCAGACTTGGAAACCGCCTTCCGTTCAAATACCTCCTTTTGCTTAGCCAGCTCCAGGATCTTATTCTCAATAGCTTTGAAGTCATCAGAAGAAAACTCCCTGTCTCCAAAATCCACATCATAATAAAAACCGGTCTCAATAGCAGGGCCGATCCCAAATTTCGTACCCGGATATAGTGCTTCAAGTGCCTCAGCCATAATGTGTGCCGAAGAATGCCAGAAGGTAGCTTTACCGGCAGCATCATTCCAGGTTAACAATTTTACAGTGGCATCAGACTCGATCGGTCTTGATGAATCCCATATTTCTCCGTCGACCTCAGCGGCCAAAACATTTCGGGCCAGGCCCTCGGAAATTGACAATGCAATTTGATGGGCAGTTGTGCCCTTTTCGTACTGACGGGCAGAGCCATCAGGTAATGTAATGTTAATCATCTACAACTATGATTTAAAAAATTAATAAAATGTATATCGGCAGATCACCTACAATGTGATCATTTTAGACAAAGTTAACTAATATTCCGTACTTTCCAGCCAGCCATTAGCCAAAACATCAGCAAGATGCATGGTTTTCAGCGGAATATTATTTTTGTTAATATATCCCTGCAGATGCATCAGGCAGGAAAGATCGGTAGAGATCACATATTCAGCGCCTTGCTCCAGTGCATTGTTCACTTTCTGCTCGGCCATGGCAGATGAAATGGCATCAAACTTCACCGCAAAAGTACCACCAAATCCGCAGCACATGTCGGTTTCCTTCATCTCGACCATTTCCAGCCCGTGCACCTTAGAAAGCAGCAGCCGCGGTTCTTCTTTGATCTTACACTCACGCAAACCACTGCAGGAATCATGATAAACGGCCTTCCCGTCCAGCTCCGCACCAAAATAATCACGTTTCAGCACATTCACCAAAAAGTCTGAAAGCTCAAAGATATTGGCCTGTATGGCCCTGCACTTATTGTGTACAATCGTATTGGTAAACAAATCATTAAACCCACTCTTAACCATGCCCACACAGGAAGCAGAAGGCGCAACGATGTAATCCGTTTCGGAGAAATCCGATAAGAATTTGTTTCCTATTTCCTTAGCCTGGTCCCAGTAGCCAGCGTTATAGGCAGGTTGGCCGCAGCAGGTCTGCGCAGCATTGAAGTAAACCTCACAGCCCGCCTTTTCAAGAAGCTTAACCGTGTTAAAAGCTGTTTCGGGATACAATTGATCAACAAAGCACGGCACGAATAATTCTATCTTCATCAGGATGTTTTTTCAACGTTAGGCTCTATTTTTCTGAGCAGCAGCAAAAATACCAATCCTATCACGAAAAATGATGCCAAAGCAATAATAGAATTTTTCATACTGCCCGTAGCCTCCTCAATAAACGCAAAGCTAAACAGACCGATAACGATAGCCAGTTTCTCGGTTACATCATAAAAGCTAAAGAATGAAGCTGTGTCTGGTGTATCAGCAGGCAGAAACTTAGAATAGGTAGACCTGGAAAGGGATTGGATCCCGCCCATAATCAGTCCAACCACAGCTGCAAGACCATAAAATTGTGTTGCCGTATTAACAAAATAAGCGCAGATACAAGCCGCGATCCATATCAAAACCACCAGAATGAGGACTTTTACGTTTCCTGCTTTTCTCGCAAAATAAGACATTAGCATAGCACCTAAAATTGCCACCAGCTGAATGATCAAAATAACCTTGATCAAATTTTCCGTTCCCAGTTTCAAAGTCTTTTCACCAAAGCCGGCTGCTGCCAGCATTATGGTTTGCACCCCCATAGAGTAAAAGAAAAAAGCAAGCAGGAATACCTTCAAAAACTTCATCTGTCTAAGCTGCGTCCAGACTTTACCCAATTCCTGAAAGCCATTCTTTACCCTTTTTCTATTAATGGCCTGATGATTTGGGCTTGCCGAAGGCAATTTCCTGAAAGGAATCTGCGCAAATACAATCCACCAGATGCCAACCAATAAGAATGAAAGCCGTGGCGGGAATGACGGATCAGTAATACCAAATAATTCAGGCTTCAGCACAAACACAAAGCAAATGATCTGCAGCAGAACAGAACCAATATAACCGTAAGCATAACCCCTCGCACTCACCTTGTCCTGCTGATCGGGTGTCGCAATCTCCGGCAGATAGGAATTATTGAACAAAATCCCACCGATATATCCCATTGCCGCTACCATAAAGCAGATAATCCCGAGTTCCAGGGTATCCAACTTAAAAAAATATAAGCCCATACAGGCAAACGCCCCCATGTAGGTAAAAAATTTCATGAACACTTTTTTATTACCTCTGTAATCCGCGATCGACGAAAGTACAGGCAATAAGATCACCATTACCAGATAGGCAAAAGATAAAGCGTAATTAGACAATGCTGTATTCGTAAACTGATAACTAAAAAACATGACCTGGTCGCCATGCGCAGCGGTAGTGGTGATAATGGTATAGTAGGCGGGAAATATAGTAGAGGTGATAACTAAATTATAGGCCGAATTGGCCCAATCAAAGAATGCCCATGAGCGGATGATCTTTTTATCGTTCTTTTCCATGTATCAGATAAGGTACTAAAGGTAATAATTTTTACCATCTGTTTTAATTTTTCCCGCATCCAGCAATTCGCTGATGCGCTGTAGCTTTTCTGCTTCTGTTCCGCTCTTCAGCGCAGGAACCAAATCTTCCAGCACATACGTCTCACTTTGCAGCAGTGTAACAATTTCAAAATCAATATTATCGTTTATCATCCTCGCGTCCGACGACTTTTTCTCAGCGATGCACACATCACACACACCACATTTGTCTGCGTCCGGCTCATCAAAGTAAGCCAGTAACTGTCTGCTCCGGCATTCTGGAGTACCCACGTAGGCAATCACGGCATTGATTTGTTCATTCAGGATTTTTTTCCTCAGTTCCACATACTTCACATCTATATCCAGATGCAGCAGATCTACCCTTGGTCTTGTAAACTGCAGTTGCGGCTGATCGGTTTGGGGAAGGTAAGAAAGCAAACCCTGATCCTGTAATAAATTCAGCTGTTTTACTACGTCATTGAAGGACATTCCCATCTTCTTTGCGATGTCCGACTCCTGGATTTTAGTATATTGTTCAAACATCCCCCCGTAGGTACGTAAAATGGTTTTCAGTAAACGGTCATAACCAGCGTTTTCAATCTGATACCTGTACACATCTTCATGCCCGACCAAAAATAGCATCCGCGATTGCAGAAACACATTTTCCGATAAAGTTACATAACCCTCCCGTTCCAGAAATTTTAAAGCCGACATGGTCTTTGCCACCCCGGTATCAAATCTTCTGCAATAATCTGCGAGGTCAAAATTCAGGCTCAATCCCTCACCGGCACCATAGGCCAGCTGGAAATAGTTGCCCAGATTATGATATATCTTTTTAATCTCATCTATGGTGGGAAAGCTATTGGAATACCTTGCCTTTAAGGCCATTTGATCGGCCCTGTTTGCCAATAAAACACCATATGCCCGCCTGCCATCCCTCCCCGCCCTGCCTGCCTCCTGGTAATAAGCCTCCAAGCTCTCCGGCAGATCGAGGTGCACCACAAAACGTACATCAGATTTATCTATTCCCATCCCAAAAGCATTGGTAGCCACCATGATTCTGATTTTACCCTGCTTCCAGAACTCCTGTCTTTTAAAACGTTCCTCTTTCTCGACTCCCGCATGATAAAAATCTGCGGCAATTCCATTTCTCTGCAAAAAAAGAGCAACCTCAGAGGTCTCTCTCCTGTTGCGGACATACACCAGTCCACTCCCCTTCACATTGGCAGTAATGCTCAATAATTTCCTATGTTTGTCATCATCATCTGCCACCACATAACTCAGGTTGCCGCGCGCAAAGCTCTGCACAAATATTCCCGGATTTTTGAATGCCAGCTTCAGCACTATGTCTTCGCGGACACGCGCGGTAGCCGTAGCCGTGAGTGCCAAAACCGGCACATCAGGTATAATTTCTCTCAATGCCCCGATGAGCAGATAAGGCGGCCTGAAATCATATCCCCATTGCGACACACAATGCGCCTCATCCACTGCGATCAGGTTCACATTCATATAGGAAATGCGCTCGCGTACCAGCTCAGAAAGCAGTCTTTCAGGAGACAGGTAAAGAAACTTGATCTTACCGTAAATACAGTTATCCAGTAAAATATCAATTTCCCGCTTGCCCATGCCTGCATAGATCGCGACAGCATTGATGCCGCGTCCCTTCAGATTTTCTACCTGATCCTTCATCAGCGCCACTAAAGGAGAGATTACAATGCAGATACCCTCCATAACCATGGCTGGCACCTGGAAGCACAAAGACTTACCCCCGCCGGTTGGCAACAGCGCCAGATTATCATTCCCATCTAACACAGACCTGATGATTTCATCCTGCAAAGGCCTGAAACTGTCAAAACCCCAGTATCTTTTTAATATTTCCGCTTCATTCATATTTTACCCTCGCCATTCCCGGAATAATTTATGCATAGAAAAGCAATAATCGCGCATAGATTAACAGTTTCTTCCCTCCAAAACTATAAAAATGAACTGATATTACTAAATTGCAGCCAAACTAACAATCCTACTCCGCTTATGAGAACATCATTACTCCTATTGTGTTTCCTCGCTATATTTAAACCTGTGTTTTCCCAAGATAAACAGTGGGATATTGAAAAATATTCAGGAACTGCTAAAACGTTTGAAATCAATACAGACGAGGGCACCTGGATGAATCTTGACGTCAGTTCGGATGGGAAAGACATTGTTTTCGACTTACTGGGAGACATCTATGTGATGCCTGTTACCGGTGGTACCGCCACTGTTTTGAGCCAGGGCATAGCCTGGGATGTACAACCCAGGTTTAGTCCGAACGGCAAATACATTTCCTACACCAGCGATAAGAGTGGCGCAGACAACATCTGGATCATGAATCGCGATGGCTCAAATAAAAAACAGGTAACAAAAGAAACCTTCAGACTGCTCAATAATGCAACCTGGTTGCCAAACAGTGAATACCTTATCGCCCGCAAACACTTTACAGGTACCCGTTCACTTGGTGCAGGCGAAATGTGGATGTATAACATTTACGGAGGCGACGGCATACAGCTTACGCAACGCAAAAATGATCAGCAGGATGCAGGAGAGCCCAATGTCTCACCCGATGGCAAATACTTGTATTTTAGCGAAGACGTATCGCCAGGCCCTAACTTTGAATACAGCAAAGACCCCAACGGCCTGATCTACGCCATCCGCAGACTCGACCTGAACAATGGCAAGCTAACCAGTTTTATTGCTACACAGGGTGGTGCTGCCAGACCGCAAGCCTCACCAGATGGCAAGATGATCGCTTATGTAAAAAGAGTAAGGTTAAAATCAGTGCTTTATGTACAAAACCTATCGACCGGCGAAGAGTGGCCACTTACCGAAGACCTCTCACATGACCAGCAGGAAACGTGGGCTATATTTGGTGTATATCCCAATTTCGCCTGGACACCCGATTCAAAAAGTATTGTATTCTACGCGAAAGGTAAGTTTAAAAAAATAGAAGTTGGCTCTCTGGTCTCTGTAGACATACCATTCCAGGTCACCAGCAAACAAACTGTGCAGGAATCACTTCATTTCCCGCAGCAGGTATATATGGAAGAATTTACTTCCAAAATGATCAGACAACTGACAACATCTCCCGACGGCAAATTCGTGGTATTCAACGCCGCAGGCTTTCTATACAGAAAAGACCTCCCGGATGGCAAGCCGGAAAGGATCACCAACGGACTCGACTTTGAATTTGAACCAGACATCAGTCCTGACGGCAAATTTGTGATCTATTCAACCTGGAGCGACGAATTTAAAGGTGCGATCAAAAGATCTGAAGTAAGAGGCGGCGGAAAAACCATAACCCTTACCGATGAGAAGGGTTTTTACTACTCCCCGGGATATTCCAATAAAGGAGATAAGATCGTATTCAGAAAAGGCTCGGGTAATGACGTACTTGGCTACAATTATGGCCGTGGTACAGGCATTTATATGATGGGTGCCAATGGTGGTGCCAAAACCCTCATCTCTGAATCAGGCATCAGGCCTCAGTTCAATGCAGATGACAGCCGGATCTTTTTCCAGGGCAACGAAGATGGGAAGAAAGCTTTCAAAAGCATGAACCTCAACGGAAGCGATGAACGCACACACTATACCTCGGCTTATGCCAGCCAGTTCAGCCCAAGTCCCGATGGCAAATGGATGGCCTTTACAGAACTCTTTAACCTTTACATCACCCCGATGGTCACAATAGGCTCCGCACTCGACCTTTCGGCATCCAACAATGCCATCCCCGTTACCAGGATTACCAGGGATGCCGGAACCTACATGCATTGGAGCGGCGACAGCAAGAAACTCATGTGGATGCTGGGTGAACAATATTACAGCCGTGAAATTAAAACCGCTTTTACCTTTGTGGAGGGCGCACCTCAGGAAATCCCTAAACCGGATACTTCAGGCATCTCCATGAACCTGAGAATAAAAACAGATTCCCCTACCGGCCTTACCGCACTGAAAGGTGCACGCATTATTACCATGAAGGGCGATGAAGTAATAGAAGAAGGAACGATCCTTATTGAAAATAACAAGATCATATCCATAAGTAAGGCTTCGGAAGCAGTAATTCCGGAAAAAGCAAGGGTAATAGACGTAACAGGCAAAACCATTATGCCAGGCATAATAGATGTACACGCTCACCTGCGTACCAGTCCTGATGGTATAAGTCCACAAAATGACTGGTCTTATCTTGCCAATTTAGCCTTCGGGGTTACTACATCACACGATCCTTCCAGCAATACAGAAATGGTATTCAGCCAGGCCGAAATGATTAAGGCAGGCCGTCTTGTTGGCCCACGTCTGTATTCTACCGGTTCTATCCTATATGGTGCCGACGGAGATTTTAAAGTTGTGATCAACAACCTGGATGATGCCATGTCGCATCTGCGCAGACTCAAAGCAGTTGGCGCATTTTCTGTAAAATCTTACAACCAGCCGCGCAGAGACCAAAGGCAACAGATTCTGGAAGCAGCCAGAAGACTGAAAATGGAAGTAGTTCCCGAAGGCGGTTCTACGTTTTACCACAACATGAACATGATTGCAGACGGTCATACCGGAATAGAGCACAGCATCCCTATAGCACCAGTCTATAAAGATGTGGTCTCTTTCTGGAACAATACCAAAGTAGCCTATACCCCAACACTGATTGTAAGTTATGGCAGCCAGTGGGGAGAAAACTACTGGTACGACCGTACGAACGTGTGGGAAAATGAGCGGCTGATGGCTTTCACCCCGCGTCCTATCATTGATGAGCGTTCAAGAAGAAGAACTACATCTGAATACGGAGATTACGGGCACATAGACGTTTCCAAGGCAGCAAAACAGATTTCAGACGGAGGCACCAAGGTGAATCTCGGTGCCCACGGACAGATTCAGGGTTTAGGCGCACACTGGGAGCTCTGGATGCTGGTACAAGGCGGCATGACTCCGCTGCAGGCCATTCGCTGTGCCACAATAAATGGCGCTTCATACCTCGGCATGAATTACGAAATAGGGTCTTTAGAACCTGGTAAACTGGCAGATATGGTAATTATGGATGCCAATCCGCTGGACGATATCCGCAATTCCGAGAAAATCAAATATGTGATGATCAATGGCAGAATTTACGACAGCTTATCTATGAACGAAATCGGCGGACGAGAAAAACTCAGAGGAAAATTGTGGTTTGAAACCGGAAAGGGTATGCTTTACAGCTTCCCTACCGGAGAATCTACAGGTGAGTCAGAAACCTGGACCTATACAGTTCCGCACTGCGACTAAGGCGCGGCCGGTCCTGAAGCAGGTTAACTACGTACTAGCTTCTTCCTGTGGATCAGTATCACAATTAAAAGGCGAACTGCAAGGTTCGCCTTTTATATTAATGCTTTTCTGAAATTTCCTTAATACTTTTCAAAGCCTGATCCCATTGCGGCTTCATACCATCAAGGTATTTGTCTTCCAGCGGTCCTGATTCAATCGTTAAAACTGTTTTCCCTTCGTGCTCGGCCAGCAGATAATGTTCTTTATAATCACCAAATTCGGCATTATCAGGAGCATTTTCGTTATCAAAAAAACCAATTTTAAGAATCTTGGGAGCGTAATTAACTTCGACACGGCCTTTTACCATAAGCTTACCCTCTTTGTTTTTCCAGAGCACCACAGCGCCCTCCTGCCAGTCCGAAACTACATTTGATCCTTCTTCAAAAGCGTTGGCCCATTCTTTAATAGATTGAGAATTTGTGAGTGTATTCCAGACTTTGTCTCCGAAGCATTAATCTCTATAGATTTGATTATCGTTTCCATATTTATATACAGTCGTTATCAACTATAAACGGTTTTGGAAAACATAAGTTTTATTTTTAATTGACTGATGCTCCGCTGCGCTGTTGTAAATCGCCAATTTTTGGACAATAACTCGCTATTGTTCAGTATTACTGCTAGCAACTTTTGGTGAATAAATAGTCAATAAATTAATGATCTGTTATGATTTGCTTAAATAAGGTTTTCGTATGGTCTTTGTTAGGTTTACCTTAACCAACCCTTAACCAACCCCTACTCAACCCTTACTCAAAACATAAGCAATTCGTAATTCGTGAATAGCGCTAAAGATAAGGATCAAATATTCTGCGCGATAACAAAACCGCCTGCCCAGGCCCACTGAAAATTGTAGCCCCCGAGCCAGCCCGTTACATCTACACATTCTCCACCGAAGAACACACCGGGGATCTTTTTGCATTCCAGTGTTTTGGAAGAAAGTTCATCTGTACTGATTCCGCCACGCATGACTTCAGCCTTATCATAGCCTTTATCTCCTGCTGGTTTCACCTTAAATAAATGAAGGGTTTGATGGATCAGTTCTATTTCGGCCCGGGTTAGTGCAGCAACCTGCTTTTCTATGGGCAGGAATTTTGACAGCGCATCGCTGAACTTTTTTGGGTAAAAACGACTAAGCAGGGTAGAAAGCAATAGTTTGCCATTGTCCTTCCGCTCTGCTTCTATTCGTTCACGGATATTTTGATGTGGAAGCAGATCGATATTTATTTGTTCACCCCTGCGCCAAAAGGAAGATATTTGTAAAATAGCTGGTCCGCTAAGCCCCCAATGCGTGAAAAGAATATTCTCCTCAAAGGAGATATTGCTGTTGCTGACGGCACAAAAAACAGAATTTCCTGAAAGCTGTGCATACCATTCTTCATCCTTGCCGGTAATGGTAAGCGGAACCAATGCCGGAGCGGTTTCAATGACCTCCAGGGCATGTTTTCTGGCAAATTTAAGGGCAAAATCTGTAGCCCCCATTTTCGGGATGGGCAGTCCGCCGGTCGCAATAACCAGTTTAGGTGCGGTAAGGTTTCTGGTTTTGCCGGCTTTCTGATACTCCACAGTAAAACCATCTTCAAGCTGCAGGATCTCGCCTACCTCTGCTCCACAAATGATCTTCTGTTCAAAATCGGCACAAAGTGAAGTGAATACTTCTACTACGTCTTTTGCATTTTTACCATCAGGGAAAAGCTGACCCAATGTCTTTTCTACGCCGCTAATACCATAGGTCTCAAAAAAGCTAATGGTATCTTCGACGGTCCATTGCGTGAAAGCTGATTTGATGAAATGTTTGTTGGCAGATATGAACTGCTCATCGGTAGCGTACAGGTTGGTGTAGTTGCAGCGCCCTCCTCCGGAGATCAGGATCTTGGCACCAGGCTTTTCATTCTTTTCCAGTAGGATAACCTTTTTTCCGAGGTATCCGGCCTGTACCGCACACATCAGACCGCAGGCACCTGCACCTATAATTATTGCATCAGCATCCATCAATATTTCCTTATTTTAGTATTTGCAGCCGGCATTTCCCTGGTTTAGCAGTTGGTATTTTGCGGTCAATCCTTTAGTATTTTTACTGCAATCCGTTTATATTGTTATT
>Ga0126314_10000107_pt1 | contig 43911 bp, 53 predicted proteins | sample Plot105B_FD_92535 | JGI IMG/M metagenome (GOLD analysis project Ga0126314, IMG submission 92535) | Serpentine soil microbial communities from UC McLaughlin Reserve, CA, USA - Plot105B | ecosystem: Environmental > Terrestrial > Soil > Grasslands | place: USA: UC McLaughlin Reserve, Lake County... | reverse complement strand
TGGGCAGGTCGATCTTGTTGATGACCGGGATGATCTCCAGGTCATGGTCCAACGCCATGTAGACGTTGGACAGCGTCTGCGCCTCCACGCCCTGCGACGCGTCCACCACCAGGAGCGCGCCCTCGCACGCGGCCAGGCTGCGGCTGACTTCGTACGCGAAGTCGACGTGCCCCGGCGTGTCGATGAGGTTGAGGACGTACTGCTTGCCGTCCTTCGCGGTGTAGTTCATCCGCACGGACTGGGCCTTGATGGTGATGCCCCGTTCGCGCTCGATGTCCATGTTGTCGAGGAACTGGGCCTGCGCCTCGCGCTTGCTCAGCGTCCCCGTCTTGTCGAGGAGGCGATCAGCCAGCGTCGACTTTCCATGGTCGATATGGGCGATGATGCAGAAGTTGCGGATGTGCGCGTTTTCAGCCGGCATGTTCGTGGCGCTCGTCGGAAGAAGCGGGCGTGCCTAACATCGAACCGCGCGAAAATCTACGCGCGAACGCCCGCCAGACGAGCAACCCGCCGGGGGCGCCCGATTGTTCCCCACCACCGTGTTCCCCTGAACGGACGCCCGGACACCTGGGGACGGCAGGGCACGAGGCCCCGTCCGGGAGGCGACTGTCTCCCGGACTCCCCTGCCCTGCTCCCCGTCAGCCTCAGCCGTGGACGCGGACCGGCTCGGCCTTCTCGCGGAAGTAGGCGACGGTGCGGCGCGCCCCCTCGCGCAGGTCGGCGGTCGGCTCCCAGCCGAGCACCTTCTTCGCGAGCGAGTTGTCGATGCACGAGCGCAGCTGCTCACCGGGCTTGCCGGGAGCGTGGGCCACCGCGGCCGTGGAGCCCGCGGCCTCGGCCAGCAGCGCGTAGAGGCGGTTGATGTCGGTCTCCACGCCGGTGCCGATGTTGATGGCGCCCACGTAGTCCTTCTCGAAGGCCAGCCGGTTCGCCCGGGCCACGTCGGGCCCGAAGACGAAGTCGCGGGTCTGCTTGCCCTCGCCGAAGATGGTGCAGCCCTGCCCGGAGAGCAGGCGCTGGCAGAAGATGGCCACCACGCCCGCTTCGCCGTGCGGGTTCTGTCGCGGGCCGTACACGTTGGCGTAGCGCAGGGCGACGTACTGCAGGCCGTACTGGGCCCGGTAGTAGCCCAGGTACAGCTCGCCCGCCGCCTTGGAGACGCCGTACGGGGACACCGGGCGCGTCGCGTGGGACTCGGTCGCGGGGAACACGTCCTGCTCGCCGTAGATGGCGCCGCCGGTGGAGCTGAAGATGACCTTCTTCACGCCGGAGACGCGCGAGGCCTCCAGCAGATTGAGCATGCCGCGGATGTTCACGTCCGCGTCGAAGCCCGGATCATCCACGCTGCGCCGCACGTCCATCTGCGCCGCCAGGTGACAGAGCACCTGGGGCTTCTCCGACTTGATGAGCTCCGCGGCCTCGCGGCTGCGGATGTCATGCACGGCCAGCCGGACGCGCGGGTCCAGGTTCTCCTTCTTGCCGCCGGACAGGTCATCCAACGCGATGACCTCATGTCCCGCCTTCAGGAACTCATCGCACACGTGCGAGCCGATGAAGCCCGCTCCACCCGTCACCAGGACTTTCACGCTTCCGTCTCCCCGCCACCCGGCCGTGGCCAAACTGTCTTTGATTCCAGAATCTCGCGGCGGCAACCTATGCCGGGGATCGCCGCACGGCAACCTCGCGGAACCACGCGATGGTCTCCCGCAAACCCTCTTCCAGAGGCACCTTGGGCTCCCAGCCCAGCAGTGTACGGGCGCGGGTGATGTCTGGCTGACGCTGCTTGGGATCATCCTTGGGCAGGGGCTTCTCGATGATGCTCCCGCCACCGCCCGCCGCCGTGCGCACGGCTTCCGCGAACTGACGGATGGTCATCTCCCGGGGGTTGCCGATGTTGACGGGGTGGGGCTCGTCCGACAGCGCGAGCCGGACCAGGCCATCCACCAGGTCCTTCACGTAACAGAACGAGCGCGTCTGGCTGCCATCGCCGAAGACGGTGAAGTCCTCGCCCTTGAGCGCCTGCCCCACGAAGGCCGGGACCACGCGGCCGTCGTTGAGCCGCATGCGCGGGCCGTAGGTGTTGAAGATGCGAACAATGCGGACCTGCACGCCCTTGCGACCGTAGGCCGCCGTCACCGCCTCCGCGTAGCGCTTGGCCTCGTCGTACACCGAACGCGGGCCAATGGGATTGACGTTGCCCCAGTAGTCCTCGCGCTGCGGGTGCACCAGCGGATCTCCGTACACCTCGGAGGTGGACGCCATCAGGAAGACGGCCTTGTTCGCCTCCGCCAGCTTCAGCCCGTTCTCCGTGCCGATGGAGCCCACGCGCAGCGTCTCCAGCGGGAGGTTCGCGTAGTCGATGGGCGACGCGGGCGACGCCATGTTGAACATGTAGTCGAACGGCTCCTTCACGGGGATGCCGTCGATGATGTCCGCCTTCACGTACCCGAAGCCCGGCCGCCCCTGCAGCGTGCGGATGTTCTCCTCGTTGCCGGTGATGAGATTGTCCACGGCCGTCACGGCGGCCGCGCCGTCATCCAGAAGGCGCTCGCACAGGTGCGAGCCCACGAAGCCCGCGCCCCCCAAAACCACCACTCGCTTGCCCTGCATGCTCTTCACGTCGCGCCTCGTCTCTCTCAAATCTCGTCGAAGGTCGCCTGCCCTGGCAGCTGCGCTTTGTACTTCTCCAGGACCAGGTCGATGCCCTGGCGGATGTACTCGGCCACGGGCACCTTCGTCTTCTGGTTCAGCGCCTTGAGGAGCTCGTTCTGCTCCGGGGTGATGTAGATGGTGGTGCTGATCTTCTTTCGGGCCATGGCGATATGTGAAAATATATGGAATGACGTGGCGCGCGAAAGCATCTCGTGCACACGACTCGGCGCAGAGGCCCCTGCGTCCCGGGAGCACCGAATGAGCCGCTGCAAGCGCTGGATTTTCCTCGGGTTGATGACTTCCGGCCTGCTCACCGGCTGCGCCAGGGACAAGTCCGCGGAGCGCGGCAACGGCACCCCGGGTAGGTCCTCACCCACCTCATCCGGCTCGGCCGAGTCCATCCAGCCGGAGCGCTCGCGCGACGAGCACGTCACCCAGTTGGACGTGAACGGCGACGGAAAGCCGGACGTGTGGACGTACACGGTGGCGGACACGGGCGCGAATGGCGAGGAGCGCTTCCGCAAGGTGCGCCAGGAGCTGGACCTGAACTGGGACGGCCGCGTGGACCTGACGCGCTCCTTCGACGACGTCGGCGCGCTGATGCGCGAGGTGATGGACCTGGACTACGACGGCAAGGTGGACGCCACCTACTTCTACGAGAAGGGGGCCAACACGCGCCGCGAGCGGGACTTCGACGGCGATGGCCGCACCGACAGCGTCACCTTCTACGAGCGCGGTGTCCTGGTGCGCAAGGAGCGCGACACCAACACCGACGGGCGCGTGGACTACTGGGAGTACTGGGAGGCGGGCCAGGTGGACCGCATCGGCGAGGACCTGGATGGTGATGGCACCGTCGACAAGTGGACCCGCAATCCCAACAACGCGGCCCGCGACTGAAGGGCGAGCCGCGCCTGCACGGCGCAGCGACTACGCCTTGCTGGTACCGGTGCGGCCGTAGGAGTCCTCCAACCGGACGACGTCATCCAGCTCGGGCGTGCTGACCTCGAGGATGTCGCAGTCGGTGAGGGCCACCATGCGGTGCTTGGTGAGAGGCTTGATGTGGTAGCTCTCCCCGGGCTTCATCTCCTTCTCGATGAGCCCCTGTCCCTCATCGACGATGAAGAGCAGCGTGCCGCTCTGGACGTGGATCGTCTCGTCCTTCTGGTTGTGGTACTGCAGGCTGAGCTTGTGGCCCTGCTTCACGTGCAGCAGCTTGCCCACGTAGCGCTCGGTGTGGGCCCAGATGAGCTCGTGGCCCCAGGGCTTCTCCACCCGCCTAGTCGTCGTCATGGTGCTTCCCGTCTTCCTCGCCCGCTCTTTAGTTCGTGCCGGCCACGAACGCGTCGAGCTGGGTCTCACGCTTGAAGTCTGACAGATACCGCGTCGCAGCGTCCTTCGAGGCGAAGGTGCCCATGCGCACGCGGTACCAGGTGCCCTTACCAGCCACCTCCGCCGTGACGATATACGGGGCATAACCCCTATCACGCAACCGGGCCATGAACCGGTCGGCCTCCTGCTTGTCCTGGAAGGCCGACAGCTGGAGCGTGAACGCCCCACCCTTCACCGCCGGGTCCGGCAACTGCGCGGCGCGGGCCAGGGCTTCCTTCATCCCGCTGCCCCCCTCCTTCTGCGTCGTCCGCGTGGGCACGGCCGCCGTCTCCACCTTCCCCGACACCTGGGCGGGCCTGGCGGCGACAGTCGCGGGCTTCTCGGCGGGAGCGGCGGTGGGCTTCTCGGCGACGGGCTTGGGCGTCTCCGCGACAGCGGCGGGCTTGGGCGTCTCCGCGACGGCCACGGGCTCCTCGGAGGGCTCCTCCGGGGGCAGCTCGCCGGTATCCGGGTCCGGCGTCGGCGCCATCGCGGCCGTCTTCACGGGCTCGGGCGGCTTGGGCGCGGGCTTCTCGGCGGGAGCGGCGGTGGGCTTCGCGGGAGCGGGCTTCGGGGCGACGGCGACGGGCTCCGCGCTGGCCTTGCGCGTCAGCTCGTCCTGGAAGGTGAGCGCGGAGTCCTTCTGCCGCACTTCCTGGAGCGCCTGGGCATTGGCGTCCAGCGCGGAGAGCAGGTCGGGAGCGCTGGCCGTCTGCACGTCACCGGCGAGCTTCTTGCCCACCACGACACCCAGCACGAAGACGGCGCCGAGCACGACGATGCCGGCGATCAACAGGCTCACAATCTGCCGGTTGTCGAGAGAGACGTCGAACTTCTCCTTCATCCGGTGGGCGTCTCGCATGACTCAGGGATCCTCGCGCGCGGACAGAGCGGGCCACACGAGTCCGTGTTGCGGCCTGTAGCGTCGGCGTCGAGGGGAAGGTACGCCCCACCCCCCACCCGGTCAAATTCACGGAAGGCGGCCGCCAGGGCCGCGTTTGTCACGGCGCCACGGACGTCACCGGCACCACCGCCGAGGCGAGCGCCACCGAGGGGAGCACGGCTGCCACGGGCTCCTGTCCGGGCGTGGGGGCATTGAGCCGCGCGCGCAGCTCCTTGCCGGCGGCGAAGCTGAGCGTGCGGCGCTCCGGCACGGACACGCTCTGCCCTGTCTTCGGGTTGCGCCCCGTCCGGGCGCGACGCGTGCGCAGGGAGAAGACGCCGAAGCCTCGCAGCTCGATGCGCTTTCCCGCCACGAGCGCCTCCGCCATGCAGTCGAAGACCGCATGGACAATGGCCTCCAACTCCCGCCGCGGGACGTGGGGTGCACGCGCCGCGATGCGCTCGATGAGCTCACTCCTCGTCATGGGACACCTCCGAGGGACGGTGGACTCTACAGAAGGCGCACCCGCGAGGACAAACCGGCCCGCCCCTCCCTCAGCGCAGGCGCAGGTCCACGGGGCCTTCGACCTCCACCTCGGAGCCATCCTTGCCCTTCAGGGTGACCTCCGCGCCATCCGGCACCAGCAGGCGGACGGTGCGGCCCAGGGGCACCTCGCGGTCCTCCAGGAGCACCGCGGTGGCCAGGTCATCCGTCTCCGCCACGGCGAAGCCATCATCCACCACCGCCACCAGCTCCCCCTCCCCCAGGTCCCCCGCATGGATGAAGGGCACCTTGGGACGGAACGGCGGCGCGGGCAGCGGCGTGTGAGGCCCCTCGTGCTCGGTGTCGGAGCCCATCCTCTGCAGGCCGTTGGGCGTGAAGAAGGCGACGAAGTACTGGGTGGACGAGTACGCGTCCTCGTGCGCGCTCTTGGGCGTCACCTGCACGTTGGTGTAGCGGGCGGCGACAATGCGCAGCGCGCGGGGCGCCTCCTGCACGGCGCCCTCCACCCAGCGGTGGGACGGAAGGTTGGAGCCGTGCAGCTTCGCCTCGTCCGCGTCGCCGACCTCCAGCGTGTCACCCTTCTCCAGGAACCTCAGGCCACCGCCGAAGTACTCCAGTACGGCGGGGCCGGTGGCGGTGAGCAGCATGTCCCCGGTGAGCTGGGCGCCGACGGCGACGGTGCGCTGCTCCTTGCCCTGCGTGCGCAGCACCGGGGCTCCGGCCGCGAGCAACCCGGCGATGGGCTTGTCCGAGCGCTCCTTGCAGGCGGAAAGCAAGCCGGCCGTCGAGACCACGAGCAGACATCCCATGAGGCGCCGCGCCATTGTCCTGCTTCCTTCCTCAAGCCGACTCGAGCTCAGACGATCCAACCCCCACCCAGCACCTTGTCCTGAGCGTAGACCACCGCGGCCTGTCCGGGGGTGACGGCGCGAGCGGGGGCGTCCAACTTCACCGAAACGAGACCATGGGGGGAGATCTCCACACGCCCCGAGGCCCCCGCGTGGCGGTGCCGGATGCGGACCTCCACGGGCGTCTCCGGCGACGGCGGCGCGTCCACCCAGTGGGGCTGGAGCAGGCCGAAGCGATCACGCCCCGTCTGCTCGGCGCTGCCCACCACCACGCGGTGCGTCTCGGGCTCCAGCCGCTGGACGTAGCGAACCTCTCCGCCGCCCAGGTTGAGCCCCTTGCGCTGCCCCACCGTGTAGCGGTGGATGCCCTGGTGGGTGCCGAGCACGTGCCCCTCCGTGTCGACGACCTCGCCCGAGGGCTGGGGGCCGGCGACCTTCTCCACGAAGCCCGCGTAGTCGCCGTCCGGCACGAAGCAGATCTCCATGCTCTCCGGCTTGTGGCTGGTGACCAGGCCGTGGCGCTCGGCGACGGCGCGGACCTCCGCCTTCGTCATGTCCCCCACGGGGAAGACGATGTCGCGCAGCTCGTCCTGGCCGAGCGTGAAGAGGAAGTAGCTCTGGTCCTTCGCGGCGTCGACGGCGCGGCGCAGGACGTAGCGGCCGTCCGTCTCCTCCACGCGCGCGTAGTGGCCGGTCGCCAGCCGCGCCCCTAGCGCCCGGGCGCGCTTGAGGAGGAAGTTGAACTTCACGTCGCGGTTGCAGGCCACGCAGGGGATGGGCGTGCGGCCGCCGAGGTAGGACTGGACGAAGGGATTGACGACGCGGTCCTGGAAGATCTCCTCCGCGTTGGCGACGTAGAACGGAATCCCCAACGACTGGGCGACGGCACGCGCGTCATCGATGTCGTCCGGACTGCAGCAACTCCCACACTTCGCCTTGCCCTCGTAGGACCAGACGCGCAGGGTGATGCCGATGACTTCGTGGCCCTGTTCCTTGAGCAGGGCGGCAGCGGCCGAGGAATCCACCCCGCCGCTCATCGCAACGACGACTCGCATGGTGCCCCTTCCTACACGCCCCGGCTTCCGGGCGCACGCGGCAGGACGCGGGGAGCGCCCCAAACCCGACCCCGGAGGCTGGCTGGGCACTCGGTAGAGGCTCGGGAGGGGCTCGGTGGCAGCCCGGTGGGAGGGCTGCCCACCAGTCGGGCTCAAGCCCCCGCGCGCGAGGCCTGCCAGGCCTGGAGCCGCTGCTTGAGGCTCTCGGCGGTGTTCAGGGCCGGCTCGTCGAGCACCGAGTCCATGAGGAAGCGTGTCGCCTCCCCGACGATGGGAGACGGGCCGACGGCGAGGGTGGCCATGATGTCGCCCCCCGTGAGTGCCAGGTCCTTGGGCACCAGGGGCGGCTTGGCGGCGGCCTGGGCCTCCAGTCGCGCGAACAGGCGCTCCACCTCCGCCACCCGTTCCGGAGCGCGGACCTGGATTCGGGCCCTCGCCACGGCGACGAGCTGGGGAAGCTGGGGCGGCCCCACGCGGGCCAGGAGCCGGCGCAGCGCGGGGTCCGCGTCCGAGACGCGCTCCTCCAGCTTCGCGGTCTCCACCAGCAGGGCGACGAGGTCCGCGACCTTGTTGGGGAACTTGAGCCGCAGACCGATTTCCCGGGCCTGGGCGCGGTCGACGAGGTCTGCGAGCAGCGCGGCCATGCGCAACTCGATTTCCGCTGGCGCGGCCTGCACGGCGGCACGTGCGAGCCGGGCGGCGTCCGGGGTGGCCTGGGCCACTTCGGGGAGGAACACGTCCATCAGCCCGGTGTCCTTGAGCAGCACGAGCCCTCCCTCCGCGCGCGGAGAGAGCAGCAGCTTGGTCAGCTCCTCGCGCACGCGCTCCAGGGCAACCTTGCGGAACACTCCGAGCGTGGCGGGGATGGCGTCGCGGGTGTCGGGGTCCAGGGTGAAGCCGAGCACGGCGGCGAAGCGGACCGCGCGCATGGGGCGCAGGCCGTCCTCGGAGAAGCGCTCCAGCGCCGAGCCCACGCACTTGATGAGCTGGGCCTGGAGGTCCGTCTGGCCGCCGAAGGGGTCCGCGAGGTCGCGGTCCAACGGGTTGTAGGCCATCGCGTTGATGGTGAAGTCGCGGCGAGACAGGTCCTTGACGATGTCGCGCTCGAAGGCGACGGAGCTGGGGCGGCGCCCGTCGAGGTAGTCCCCCTCCGAGCGGAACGTCGTCACCTCGACGTGGGTGCCGCCCTGCACGACGGTGACGGTGCCGTGCTGGATGCCCGTGGGGATGACCTTGCGGAAGGCGCGCTGGACCTCCTCCGGGAGCGCGCTGGTGGCGACGTCGAAGTCCTTCGGAGTGACCTGGCGCACCATGTCCCGGACGCAGCCGCCCACCAGGTACACGGCGTGGCCCAGCTCGCGCAGCCGGGCGATGACGTCGAGCACGGGCTGGGGGATGTCGGCGTTGTGGAGGTTGGCGAGCATGTGTCCCTGGGCTGCGAGCGACGTGCCCGCATGCCCAGGTTGTACTTGCGTGCCCGCCCTTGGATCCAGGGCCACGATGAGAGGCCCTGTCCTCGTTCCGTCACATCGACTCTTCGTCGCAGGGCGGCTCGGGGTTGTCCACCTGCGCGGAAGGCGAGGCGCACGCGAGAATCTGGCACTCGGCCTTCGTCCCGCAGTTGCCGTCACAGCAGCGCTGCTGCCCGGTGGGACACGAAGAGCCGCCGTCGACACAAGAGCCACAGTTCATGATCTCCCCGCAGCCGTTCGAGACACAGCCGCAGAGACCCAGACAGGAGGACGGGTTGGGCTGACAGGTGGACTCGCAGATGAACTGGGCGTTGCAGATGTAACCCACGGAACAGGTGCCGCAGTCGAGCGTCCCGCCACAGGTATCCGAGGGAGTACCGCACTGTCCTCCGATGAGGGGACAGGTCGTCCGCGGAACGCACCCCGTCGAGTACAGCTCGCTGGGCTGACGGGTCCAGGTTGTTCCACTTACATCCCGGGTCCATCCGCCGTTGATGAGCACCTGGTCGGGCGCGGAGCCGATGAGCGACACCTTGAAGTCCCGGCGCGCCCGCACGAGCGCCGGCATCGTCGTCCACCCGTTGGTGCCGATGTCGAACCGCGCCGCGGACGTCACCGGAACGCCGGTGGTCGGATTCAGACCGCCCACCACGAGCACGGTGCCATTGCTCAGCTCGACAGCGGCGTGGCCCGTGCGCACGAAGGGAGCCCCCCCCGAGGCGGACCAGGTGTTCGTCACCGGGTCGAAGAGGGAGGCCACCTGTATCGGCGCGTCGTTGACCCAGCGCGGGCCCACCACCAGGACCAGACCCGGGGCGGTCTTCGTCAGCACGGTCGCTGAGTGGCCGGAGGCCAGCACGTTGTTGCTGTTCCCCACGGATGACCAGGTGTGGGTCGTGGAGTTGTACCGCTCGTGCTGGATGCGATTGCCGAGCACGAGCACGTCCCCCTGCTTGAGCAACGTGGCCGTATGCCCCGAATAGGTGTGGGTGGGAGCGGCCGTCAGGGCCCACGTTCCGGTGGCCGGGTCGAAGAGCTCCGCGGACGCGAGCCCCTGGGTGGAGTCGGGGTTGTCGCCGCCCACCACCAGCACCTTGCCGTCGGGCAGAAGCGTCTGGGTGTGGCGAGCCCGGGCGACCTGGAGCGAGCCCGTGGCGGACCAGAGGCCCGTGGTCGGGTCGTAGAGTTCGGCGCTCCTGCCAATCCCACTCGGGGTGACGCCACCGGAGACCAGGACGCGGCCGTCCGACAGGCGCGTGGCGGCATGCTCGTGGCGAGCGGTCAACAGGCTTCCCGTGGTGCTCCAAAGCGTGGAGGCGCCTGGGGTGTACAGCTCACAGGTTCGGAAATCACTGGGGGCCCCCTGCGCGGTGCCGCCGACGAGGAGGACTCGCCCGTCCGAGAGGACCGTCTGCGTGAAGCCCGTCCGGAGGAAGGCAGGCGAGGTCGTCAGGACCCGCGCCTCCTGGGACGCCAAGGCGGGGTCCTCGGCCTTGGGCGAGCTGCACGCCACTCCCATGAACAGCCCCAGGAGCGCGGCGGCCCCTCTCATCCCACCCAGCTGGCTCAAGACGCCTCCGGAATACGGTCCGAGCTGTATACGAACCGAGCCCGCCACTCGGGTCGTCGAGGGCCTTCCGGGTGTCGCCGCACCCCACCCAGGCCGCAATGGCCGTGACGGATCAGCCGGCGTTTCTGTCCGACACGCGGGTCGCCGACAGCACGCCGGACAAGGCCAGCACGAGCACGCCTGCGATGGGCACCACGAGCAGCCCGACTCGCAGACCCACCGCGTCGGCGACGAGTCCGACGATGGGAGGCGACAGGAGGAAGCCCAGGCGCATCAACCAGCTCACGAGCGTCAGGCCCGTGCCTGGACGCAATCCGGGCAGCTCGTCGGCGCCGTGCATGGCGGCGGGCACCAGCGTCGAGACTCCGAAGCCCGCGAGCGCGAACCCGGAGATGGTGGCGGGCACCGAGGGGAACAGCAGCGCTGTGCCCATGCCCAGCGCCGTGAGTGCCCCTCCCGCCCGAGCCACGGCGCGCTGCCCGAACCTGTCGACGAGCCTGTCGCCGAGCATGCGTCCGACGAACTGCGCGCCCACGAGCGCCACGTATCCGAGCGAAGCCACGGTGACACCCGCGCCCAGCGTCCCGGAAAGATAGACAGCCGCCCAGGTCATCCCGGCGTCTTCGACGAGCGCCCCGCCCAGGGCAATCATGACCAGCGCTGCGACTGTCAATCCCAGACGGAGTCGCCCCGAGTATCCACGTCGCGCCTGGCCGCCCTCTTCCTGAGTCGCGGACTCGGGTGGCTCGGTGGAGGCGGTGGGCTCGGGGCCAGGGAGCAGGAAGCGCAAGGCGGTCAGCGACACGGCGGAGAAGAGGAGCGCGGAGAAGCCCAGATGGAGGCCGCGTGGCACATTGAGCCCCGCGGCGAGCCCGCCCATGAGTCCCCCCAACACTGCACCGATGCTCCAGATGGCGTGAAAGGAATTGAGGATGGAGCGACCGTAGAGTCGCTGCACCCGCAGGCCATGGGAGTTCTGCGCCACGTCGGTGATGGCATCCATGCTGCCCGCGAGGAAGAGCGTCCCGGCGAGCACCGCCCACGAGGGCGCGATGCCGGCGAAGAGCATTCCCAGTCCCGTGAGCACAGTCCCGGCCACGGCGACCCGGGACGAGCGGAAGCGGCGGATGAGCGCTCCAGCGGCCAGTCCCGCCATCAGGGCACCGAACGGGAAGGACGCGACGGCGAGGCCATACTGGGCATTGCTGAGTCCCAGGTCGGATTTGATCTGCGGATAGCGCGGCAACAGGTTGGCGAGGATGGCGCCGTTGGTGAGGAACAGCACCGCCACGGCGGCGCGGGCGGCTCGGTGCTCGCGGGGCACCGGGGGCCGGAGGGGGGAGGTCATGGTGAGGCGGCTCTAGGATGAGAGGAATCGGAGCACGGCATCGCGAGTGACGTCGCGGCCATGCGGTGTGGCATCGAGGCTGACGTGGATGAACAGCCCCTCAATCAAGGCATCGAGCTTGTGGGCGGTCTTCGCGTCGACATGTTGTTCGAGCACGTCGCGGCTGCGGCGCATCCAGTCGTGGGTGATTTGCCGGAAGGCGGGCTTGCGAGCGGCGAGGGTGTAGAGCTCCAGCGTGAGCACCAGGTCATCGGGTCCTTCCACGAGGTCCGAGTGCACCAGGTCGACAATGGCCGAGGCGAGCTGATCTCGATGGGACACCGCCGAGAGTCGCGCCGCGAAGCGCTCGCTGATGCGCTCGGCGAAGCGCGTGAAGGCCTCGTGCAGGAGTTCCTCCATGTTGGTGAAATGGTAGGTCATCGACCCCAGCGGCACCCCGGCACGGTCGGCGACTCGGCGGTGTGACGTTCCTGCCACCCCACCCTCCGCGATGACGGCGAGCGCGGCATCGATGATGCGGTCGCGTCGGTCTGGGTCATTCCGGCGGGTCGCCAAGGGGGGCTGCCTGTTTCGAGGGCTAGTATGAGAGCGACATGGAGAGGAAGTCCCTTGTGTGTACGTTCGTACATATCGACAAGATGCGGAACGGCTTTGTTCCCGGGAGCCACCGCCGCCCCCAGGAATGAAGCCGTCGAGCAGGCGACCCGCGGCCCGCGCGGCGGGTGCCTCATCTCATCGACTACGGCAGGAGCTGCGAGCGCATGGGGACGGTGAGGAACACGGGGCGTCCGCTGCCAAGCTGGCCGTCGGAGTTGAAGCCCCAACCCAGCACCGAGCCATTCACGCGCACCGCCAGGGTGAAGGCGTCACCTGCGGCCACGGAGGCGGCGGTGAAGACGACCTGGCTCCCGGGCTCCGTCACCGTGACGGGGAGCAGGGAGTAGGCGCCCAGGGGAGCGAGCGACCCGAGCTCGCCATAGGCGTTCACGCCCCAAGCGAACACCGAGCCGTCGGAGCGAGCCGCCGCGCCGTGATAGCTCCCGACCGCCACCTGGCCTCCCCCGCTCCAGCCGGGTGACTGCGTGGCGAGCGTGCGCGAGGTCTGCGTGCCATCCGCGAGCTGCCCGAAATCATTGTTGCCCCAGGCCCAGATGGAGCCGCCCGCGCGCACGGCGGTCGACACGGCGCCGCGAGCGCTGATGGACACCACAGACGACAAGTCCGTCACGAGCGCCGGCATCGAACGCCGCGTGTACGTTCCGTCACCCAGCTCTCCGAATTCGTTGCTCCCCCAGCTGAACATCTTGCCGTCCGAGCGAAGGGCCAGTGAATGGGCCGCGCCCGCCGCCACCGCGATGATGTTGGTCAGCCCCGGGACAGGCACCGGAGTACGGCGATTCGTGGTGGTGCCATCCCCCAGGCCACCTAAGCCATTGTAGCCCCAAGCCCAGACGGTGCCATTCGAGCGAAGAGCGAGCGTGTGGGCGGAGCCGGCGGCCACCGCCACCACGTTGTCCACCCCTCCGACCAGGATGGGCAGTTCGCGGTCCACCAACGTCGCGTCTCCCAACTGGCCCAGGATGTTCGAGCCCCACGTCAGCACCGAGCCATTCCAGAGGACCGCCACCGAGTGGAAGGCCCCGGCGGCGATGGACCGCACGTCCGTCAGTCCCAGCACGGGGACGGGCGACGCGCGGTTGGAGCGGCTGAAGTCCCCCAACTGACCGCTCTGATTGGAACCCCAGGCCCAGACACTGCCGTCCGCGCGCAGCGCCAACGCGTGGAGGTCTCCCGCGACCACCTTCGTCACATCCGTCAGCCCCGGCACGGGCGAGGGCGCCGCGCGCCCGGACTCCGTGCCGTCTCCTCGTGCGGCGCTCAACGCGGAGCCCCAGGCCCACAGCGTCCCATCCGAGCACACCGCGAGCGAGTGCTGAACCCCCGCGGCCGCTGCCACGACGCCCGTCAAGCCTTGGACGGCCACCGGCGCCAGACGATACTGGCGGCTGTCATCGCCCAACTGGCCACCATAATTGTCGCCCCAGGACCACAGCGTCCCGTCCGCACGCACGGCGAGGGAGAATTGCGAGCCCGCCGAAATGGACACGACCTGATCCGGCCAGGAGAGCCTCACCGGCACTGAGCTTTGGTACGGCGTCGAGGTCCCCAACCCCAGGGCCCCCTGCGAATTGGAGCCCCAGGCCCAGACGAACCCATCCGAGCGCACCGCCAGCGTGTGGGACAGGCCCGCGGAGAGGGCCACCACGTTCGACAACGAGGGCACCGTCACGGGAGAAGCGCGGTCCACCTGGGTGCCATCCCCCAACTGGCCATCATTGTTCCGCCCCCAGGCCGCGAGCGTCCCGTCCGTGCGCAGCAGCACGGAGTGCAAGCCCGCCGCCGCCACGATGGCTCCGTTGGCGAGCCCCGGAACCAGACCTGGGGAGGAGCGGGAGGTCGTCGTACCCGTTCCCAGGCTACCGACCGCGTTGTAGCCCCAGGACCACACCGAGCCATCCGCGCGGACCGCGAGGACATGGTACTCGCCGGCGGCCACGGACACGACATTGGTGAGCCCCGGCACCGGGCCTGGCACCAGACGCGCGGTGGTTCCTCCCGTCCCGAGCTGCCCGTAGCTGTTGTTTCCCCAGGACCACACCGAGCCATCGGCACGAAGCGCGATGGAGAAGAAGCGGCCCGCGGCCACCGAGACCACGTCCGTCAAGCCCGAGGCCCGCACGGGAGTGGCGCGCTGAAGTTGGGTGCCATCGCCCAGTTCGCCATTCGTGTTGGCACCAGCGGACCAGACGGTTCCATCCGGCCGGATGGCCAGCGAATGCGCCAGGCCCGCAGCCACCCGGTTGTGGGGGGAGACCAGCGCCTTCGTGGAGACGCCCTGCCCTCCTTGAGCGGCTCCTGGCTCTGGAGCAGCGCCACATGCGATGCCCGCGAGCAATCCCAGACAAACGACCCATGTCCCGAAGGACTTCCGTGTCGCACCCATACCCGTGCCTCGATTCTCGTTGGAGGAGAGACGTCGACGGATCCGCACGCGTTCGCACGGCCACCGGCCTTGCCACGGTAACGAGGCTTCGTCGGCGCGCCTCGAATTCGTTGTCAATTGACAGGTTTCCCATTGCATCATCATTCAGGACACCGTCACGATTTGCCCTCCCCCGCAGTGCCAAGGCACGTCCATGACACCCAGGCTGTGTGCGGTTCTCCTCGTCCTCCTCACCCTTCCGCTTCACGCGTCAGCGGAATCTTTCGACAGGGCTTTCATCTATGAGGCCGAGAGGGACTTGAAGCATGCCATTGGCTACGCGGAAGGCGCGGGCTGGGCCGTGAACACGGCGGGTCATGCGCGGGGCACGCTGGTCTACGGACCCTATGCCACGAACTGGGGCTCGGGTGCGGGCAAGGCTGTCTTTCGCATCATGATTGACAACAACAGCTCCAACAACGTTCCCGTCGCGAACCTGGACGTCTACTGCTACGACAGTAATCGCCTCATCGCCACGAAAGAGCTGCGGCGAGGAGACTTCACCCGGAACTTCGAATATCAGGACTTCGACCTCTGGTTTGACCTGCGTCTCTGCGCCGGTCAACAGATGGAGGTCCGCCTGGGCTGGCTCGCTCAGGCCTACATGAACATCGACAAAGTCACGGTCCACCTCGATGACTTCTTGGTGGGAGAGCCACAGGTGAGGAACTTCACCGAAAGCTCACCTGCTCATGTCCAGGGCCTCGTTCGAAGGGCTCTCGAAGGGCTGGGATTTGGAACCTATGACCCGGCCACCGCCCCGCTCCGTCGAGACGGACCGAACGCCGGGGACCTCGTCTTCGTCGGCAAGCACTACATGGCGTGGATTGACCAAACCGGCTTCTACGGGAAGATGAACGCGCTCTGGCTTCTCAATGGCGCCTCGGGAGATGCGCTGGCCTTCCTCCATGAGCAGCCCACCACCCGTCGTCCCGTGAGCTTCCTTGGTGTGGCCGAGGACGGCGATGGCGCGTGGATGCCGGGCTATAGCGGCGCGGAACACTATGAGCTGCCCCATGAGGTTCCGGAGCCCGGCGAGGACCCCAATGGGAACGGGCAATGCGACACCAACGAGGCCTGCACGGGCAGCGCCTGCGTCCGCACCATCTGCAACTGGTACAGCATCAACGAAGCGGCGCCCATCACCGACTCCGACGTGCCGCACTGGACGGCGTGTGGGCAGAACCGCATGGCCTGGGCCCGGCGGGTCCGCCCTGCGCTTCAGGAAGAAAGCTCCACCTCGCTCCGCCTTGCGTACGAGGCGCCCATCACCAAGGAGTCCGATGCGGGGAAGGACGGCGCGAAGGAAGGAGATCGCTGCCACCAGGACTTCCTCTTCAGCAACGGCTCTCGGCGTCCCGTGTTCCTGCGGCTCGGCTATGTCTTGCATGGGGACAAGGCGTTCTTTGATCGGACCTACCAGTTCGACAATCCGACCGGGAACCCGGCCTTCGGACAGGAGGTCTGGTCCGTGATTGGAGGACTGGTCCTGTCGAAGCTGCCAGCGACGCAGCCGACCAAGGCGAACCTATTCCATACAGTGCGTCCGGAGCTGCGCGCCGTGTCGGGGCCTGTGCCGCCCTATACGTTCCCCGCGGGCCAGTGGACCGTGCGCGGCCCGGCCACGTCGTCGAACGAGGACGAGGTCTGGGGCTGGATGGCGACGCCCATCTCGTGGAGCGCGCGGGGACGTGCTTCGCGCGGAGACTCGTTGAAGATGGAGTCCCTGGGCCCTGTCGACAATGACGACACGGGATTCTGCCTGTGCAACGTCCACGGAGGGATGGAGGTCGGTGGTGGCGTGCTCCATCGCGGCATCTCACTGCCTATCGCGAGCGGCACCCGGTCCATCGAAACCACGCGACGCATCTCGTTTCCGGCGGAGTACACCCTCCCGTTCGTCTACGAGGCGGAGGGCAGCTCACTCTTCAAGCTCGTGGGTCGCGCCGACGGTGACGGATGGTCGGCCAACACGACGGCCGACTCGCAGGGCCGGCTCATCTACGGTCCCTATGCCACCCACTGGGGGGATGGCGCCAAGAACGCAGTCTTCAGGCTGATGGTCGACTCCATCACCACCGGCGGCAATGTGGTGACGGTGGATGTCTATGACGCGACGGCGGACCAGGTCATCGCGACGCGAGCCATCCCCCGCTCGTCATTCACCCAGCCCTACATGTATCGGGACTTCAGCCTGGGCTTCTCGCTGGACAACCGGCTGGGTCACGCCATCGAGACGCGCGTGTACTGGCATGACATCTCCTATGTGAAGGTCGACAAGATCTCCGTGTTCGACCAGTAGACGGGCGGACAACCCAGGCCCCGAGCAGGCTTCGAGTCCCCGTGGACCGGGGCGGGCACCTCGCGACTCGGCGCGAGGTGCCTCTGCATGCGGAGCGACAAGGTAGCTGTCGCGTGAGAGGGCTCAGCCGAGGCGACATCTTCCCTGGCACATCGCGGATTGAAGGGCATACCCGTCATGCCGGGTCCAGGGCCCAAGTCCCTTCCTCCCACCGCTTCAACGCCTGCTGAGCCTCGAAAGGAACCATCCCCGTGCCTCTCGCGGCCTCCTCCAGCACCGCCTTGGACTCTTCCGTGCGGTGGCGGAGCAGGAACGCCGCCGCTGAAACACGGACATCCATGCGTGGATGCGTGAAAAGAGCGGCAAGGGCGTTGCGCCCTGCATCTCCGTGGGCACGAAGTTCGTCGAACACGGCGAGGTACTCATCAACATGCTTGTTCGCGGCTCGAGCGTCCCCCTTCCAGCCAGCCTCGGTTTCCGCCTGAACGTGCCGAGCGAATTGCTCAACCAACTCTTCGAGATTCATCACCAGATTCCCATCTTGATGTTCTCGATGACCTGCAACCCGAATGCACGCTGAGCCCAGCTTGTCCAATTCGCTCAGGCCCATCCCGTCGTCGAGCAAGGAGAGGCAGTGCTCCCGCGTTGGCCCGGCGCGCAGAGACCGCCGAAGCTCTTGCGCATCAGGCGCTGCCATCGGGAGTCAGCGCGACTGTCGCTCCCCGGGTGGGAGACGCGCACCAACCAACCTTGGTGAGGAGCGCCAAGCGTCGGGGGCACCTCCAACACCAGTAACGCCAACGCCTCCTCGAATGCTCCGGCGTCGACCTTCATGGGCGTGTTCGAGGAGGACGGCCTGTACTCCAGTGGCGTCCCCTGCCCCGTGTCGAAGCGGATGACACGCGGCGCGGCGCACGCATTGAACAGGATGAGGAGCAGGACCGTGGCGCCCAGTCGATTTGTCATGAGACGCCTTCCAGCTCGAGGAGGGCACCAGTCTACGGAAAGGTCGCTCCAGAGACGATGACGTTCAGGCCCTCATCCAGCGGAAGATGATACGGGCCTGCCTCTCCATCACGGGTCTCGACACCCATCGATGTGCTTGAAAGCCTGATCTGCCCACCAAGAAAGAGCGCTTCGCACTGGTAGGGCCTCGAGCACCGCCAAGCCCCAATGGAGGTCACGCAGCGACCAGACGCGGGGGCCCACCGCTCCCTGGTCATGAGGTGGGCGAGGGGGCGGACTCTCGGGCTCGTCGGACGGAGCTGCGTTATCGTCCAGGCGTCAGGGCGGACTCGGACGGACATGCTCCATCAGCGCTTCGCTCTCGTTGCACGCGTCATGGCACCTGTTATAAACCGGCCCGGCGCGAAGGGAACCGCCTCTGGTGGTCGCCCTTCACCTGAAAAGACGAGTGGTTCCGCAGACTTGGTCGCACGACCTCGTAGCTCAGTTGGATAGAGCGGCGGTTTCCTAAACCGCAGGCCACAGGTTCGATTCCTGTCGGGGTCAAGCAACATGCAGCACCTCCATTGTGGCACCTTTGTGGCGAGGTGCCGGTGAGTAAGAAAGAACGCTGGGCGGGCGGATACATCCACCCACAGCAGGACGGACGCCCGCTGTTCATCATCGAGAGGCGCGTGGGTGGGCACAGGTTCCACGTTTCGACCCGGGCCCACACCATCCGCGCCGCCCTCAAGCAACTCGAGCGGTTTGAGGCGGACCCCCTCGCTTACGCACCAGAGGGGGACGCCGCTGACGAGCCACTGCGCATGACCGCCAAGCTCGTCGAGGAGTACCGCGAGTACCAGGTGGGCACGAAGGGCACGACATCCAAGCACGCCAACGAGATGTCGGCGCGCCTCGCGGACTGGATTGAGGACCTTGGCGGGAAAGACCTCCGGCAGGTCACGCTCCGCGACCACATCAAGCCCGCCCTCGCGGCCCGTCGCACGGGGCGACCACACCGAATCATCGCGCTCAAGGGCTTCTACGGGTGGCTGAGGAAGGAGAAGCACCTCCTCGCATCCAAGGACGACCCCACGCTCGACCTGCCTGTGCCCCAGGCCGTCCCTGAAAAGAGGAAGAAGAAGAAGGCAGTCCCGTTCCCAAACGTCCTCGCCGCTGGCCAGCACCTCGGCCAGGAGCTGCTGGACATGCTCACGGTGCTCGCGGGCACCGGATGGCACGTCACAGAGCTTGAGCGATTCGTTCGGAGCCCGGAGAGTGAGCTTGTCCGAGCTCACCGCGGCGACACCCTGGCCGTCCTCGTGACCCGGCACAAGGTCGGCGAGATGACGCGCACGCCGGTGAATGACCCCAACGTCCTTGAGGCAGCGACACGGCTCCGTGAGAAGGGCACCCTGCCTCGGCGGGCAAACAAGTCCCTCAAGGAAGCGTGCGCCGCAGCCAAAGTGCCCGCCTTCACCTTCGGCGTCATGCGCCACTCGGTGGCGACCTGGGCAATCGAACTCGGGGGACTGCCGGCGGTCGTCTCTGCCTTCCTGAATCACAAGGACAAGCGAACGACCGACCGCTTCTATGCTGACGTCCATGTGCCGACCGTCCAGGTACCCCTGCCGCGCCTCACACTGGTTCCGGCCGAGCGACAGGGCGTTGGTGGGGAGCCGGCTCAGAACGTCGGCTAGGACTGCTTCCGACGGCGGAGGGCTGACCGGACCTCCGCCGCCTCGTCCTTCGGGCTTCCCGTCCGCAAGGCCCGGCGCGGGCGCCGCATTCGGGGCGCCTTCGTGTCGAGCACTGCCGAAGCAATTCGTCGAATCTCCGATGCAGGGATGCCGGTTGTCCCGCCAACCTCGCAGACCAGAATAGCGCCCTGGCGAATCATCCCCTTGAGCTTCGAGAGGGAGATCGACAGTTCCTCTGCCGCACGCCGCTTCGAGAGCACGGTGGGTAGCGACCGCTCCCTGTCCTCGCGGAGCGCCTTCATCTCGCCCATGAGGCGCTCGAACAGCACCTGCACATCGTCCATGCCCGTCCCCACGGGGGGCGAGTGCCCCCTCTGGATTCCCCCCGGCAGACAGAGGGCAGGATTTCGCGGTCGTCACGTGCCCTCCTTCGTCATTGAACATTCGTTCGGCAGCACAGAGCACAGACACTCTCGCTGCGACTCACCACGTTGCCCGTCAGCGTGACCGCGATTGCTTCTTCAGCCGAGTGACCGCGCGCTTAATGAAGTCCTCCCGTCCCTCCACGGACTCCGGGCGACCTCCTACCTGCTGCCAGAACCCATCAATACCGACATCGATGAGCCGCTCGACAACCAGGGACGGCTTCCACTTCTTCTCGCGCTTCGTCCCCAGGGCAGCGTCAAACTCGGTCCACAGCCGGACCAGCATCTTGATGTCTTCGTGGCGGTCGGGCTGCAGCCGGACAGTCAGAGGCACCCGGCCGGTATCGCGGTCCCCATCCAGGGGGTAGTAGCTCTTGCTCATGCGGTTCAGCATCGCACCAAAATCTGGTGCGAGCCACCGCACGGGGAAGCCCTCACCAGCATCGCCAGCGACTGCTTCTGTGCTTGCGTCCTGACCCATTGAACCTCCCCCACGAGGTGCCCCGTCGAATGCATCAGCAGGGCTTGTGCCAACCGTTGAGACAGGGGGCCGCCTGTCCTGGAGTGTGGTCGCCCTCCGCTCACCCCCCGGCCAACGCCTGAAACACAGACGAGCCTCGCGGCAACCACGTACGTTTACTACCAGCCGCCATGCAGACAAGCAACTGAGCCACCCGAAATGGCTTGACGTGGGCTGTGTCGCGCGGGGAGTCCGAGTTTTCGGCGTCCGACGCGAGTTGCAGACTGTATGGGATTGGGCAATGCGACAGTCCGTCAGGCGAGACGCCTCGCGCATAGTGGGACACTGAAACATTCAGTGACACGGCACGGAGGTGGTTGGTGTGGACGGACACGACGCACCCAAAAAGACGGCGCGCAGACGATGACGGCTAGAGCACCGTCCGCGCGCCGGAGCAGTTACCGGCCCACCGAAGTGGCCGGACTCCCGCTCGTGAAGTGGTCGTCTTAGTCGCTGGCTAGCCGTTACACCCAGCGAGTACGTCAGGGTCAGGATGAGCCCGCTGCGCGGGCCCTGTCAAGTCCGTCGAAGCCTGCTGCTCATCAACGTACGTGGCGGCGCCGGGCGGCGTTGACGGGCGTCATCGCGCTCGCCGGTCAATCCGGCTGGGGAACTTCATCTGCACGCCGCCCTTCAACCCCATGTAGCAGTAGCCCCCGTGCTCAGCGGTGTTCTCGGGGCAGCACGGCGAGGGTTTGTCCGCGATTTTGACCCAGCAACCACCATTCAAACCCCGAGCTGGGGAGCGGCAGTTCGGCGGCACGTCTTGCCCAGGCATTGGCGCCGTGGGCACCCTCATGCAGATGGGCTTTTCGCCCATCTGCTGCATCAGAGGACGGAACTCCACCAGGTCGGACATGAATTGCTCGGCCGTCGCGCGTTCGGGATACGCGTATGCCACCGGGGGCGACCCGTCAGCGTCTGGCCAGCGCTCGACGTGCTCCGTGGCGCGAGGCAACATAAATGCAGCGACGCACGCCGCAGAGACGCACGCCGCAGAGACGACAGGGAGCGCCCAACGCGGCAGGCGTGATGCTGGCGGGTGCCACGGCACCATCGTCATCGAGACGGCGGGACGGGTGTCCGGCCGGCCGGATGCGAGATGGGCGCGGCCCTGCTCCTCCTCAAGCGCCGCCTCGTATGCGGCGGCCACCATGTCCAGCACTCTGGGGACGAGATCGGCTCGCCCGGCGCGGTGCTCGGCTACTACGTAGTCGGCATAGCCCGTGACCAACACCTGAGTAGCACCAGGCAGAGGCCGGTCCTTCTTCGCGCGCAAAAGCAATGCTGGCCAGCCGAGTCCCTTGTTCCACGTGAGATGCAAGAGCCCGAGCGTTCGCGCGGCAGCGCCGCGAAGGCGCGGGCCGAAGTGGTAGGGCCCAGTCATGGCTTGCCGCCCTTCTTGGCGGGCTTCTTCGGTGAAGTCTCCTCGGGCTCATCCTGCTCCCGAGCCTCGGCCTGGAGGCGCTTGTACGCCTCGTCGTAGCGCTTGCGTTGGTCCGGCGTCGCGCTCGCAAGCCACTGGGCGTTCATGACCTCGAACCATTTGATGGCCACCTCGTTCTGACTGTTGCCCGTCGCCTCAGCGATGGCGGACGTCTGGAGCACGAGGGGTTGTGGCATTCGGAGCGTCGTCTTGGACATCGGGACTGCTCGTTTGTCTTCCAGCACGGCCTGGTCCTCTCTATCGGCGGTCGGCACTCACCCTCCTACATCAGTGGTCATCTGACAGCAATAGTGCCGTCATTTGTGACGGCACTTAAGCATCTTGACTGCCGTCATTTATGCCGTCACTATTGCCGTCATCGATGGGCGGCATGGGCCCCTGAAGGGACGGCGGACGGGCGGGAGCGAGGCACTTCGAGTGCCGAGGACGTCGAGCAGGGCAGCGCGCAGCACCAACACGGGGGAAGCACATGAAGAAGCTGAATGAGTTGGATGGGCAGGCTGTCGAGGTGAAGCGGGTCGTCTGGGTCGCGGACCACTACCCCCCGACGAGGGAAGTCCCGGCGACCACGTTGGACATGGCGTTCGGACGGCCGAACCCGCTGGACGAGACCTACCGCGCGTGGGGGCAGGTGGAGGAGACGGACCCCGGGAAGTGGCTCCCGGTGAAGGACCTCCCGCCGAAGCAGTAGCCAGCCCACGGAGGGGGACTCCACATCCCCCTCCAAACCGGGCCTCTCTTCCGAGGGGCCCTCCTCTCCTGCCCGGACCAACCCGATGAAAGTCCATGAGCTGCGTGCCGCCCTGGCGGCCCTCCCCGATGACGCTGACGCCCCGCTTCGCGTGGTGGTGGAGGCGATGCCCACCCCGAAGCCCTCCATGACCAGCTACCCCGGATACGCGACCGTCACGTGCAGCTGTGACGAGGATGGCTGCGATGGGGCTGTGACCAACTTCTTCGCCATCAAGGCCGAGTCCCACAAGGCGGCGAAGGCCGTGTTCGAGGAGTTCCTCGAAGAGCATGGGGACGCAGCGGGCGCGGCCCTCTGGCCGGACGCGAAGTCCCCGCGTCTCGTCGGCTGGAGTGTCGACGCCATCGAGTACCTCCCCCGCTTCGATGGGCAGGTGATGAAGTGAGCCCCCTCCCCACCGGCGCGGCATGGCCCGGCGGGCCCGAGTGGGTCCCCGGCGCCGACTCCGCGTGCCTCCACCTGCCGGACGGAGCCCAGCTGCACATCAACCGCGACGGCGGCGACTGGGTCGTCGAGTTTGGTCGCACCCCTTCCGAGGCGCGTGGGTGCCACTACGCAGGGCCGAAATTGGATGAAGCGCAGGCGACCGTCACAAGCCTCGTCGAGGCTTGGCACGAGTGGCACGCCCGCGAGGATTGAGCACCTGCCGGGGACGCGTCCCGGCCAAACCCTTTCACACTGAGACGGAGGCTCGACATGAGCCTGTTGGCGGAGCTGCACCTTGTCGTCGAGGAACGAAAGTCTCCGGGGCCGTGGCTCCGGCGCGCGCTGCTCACACTGGAGTCACAGGCCGACCGCGCCGGTGTGCGGACGTGGATGGTGGAGCGTGCCGCGTACGGCACGCTCCTGCTCGGTGCCGTCGCGGCGCAGCACGGGCCCACGCTGGGCACGGCGCCGCTGGCGGAGACGCTCGTGCAGGTGGCCGGGCTCTCGGTGTCCGTCGTCGCGCTCTTGGTGGGCGCGGAGCTGGACTCCATCAGCACCCGGGAGCGCGAGCAGGCGGAGGCGGAGGGGCGCGAGCCGGTGCGCGTGGCGTGCTCGGCACGTGCCGAGCAGCTGCGGACACTGCTTCCCTGGCTGGGGCTCGCGGGCCTCGCCCTGGCCTTCGGCGCGGTGGGCGCTGTCGCGATGGGCTGGCGCACGCTGTACCCGGCATGGCGGCGCTGGTACCGCGCCCACCGCCCCCTGGGGCGCAAGTCGTTGACGGACGTGACGTGGCAGGCGCAGCCCACGGCCCTGACGTGCGGCCAGACGTGCGTCGCGATGCTGACGGGGCGCTCAGTGGGCGAGGTCTGCGAGGAGATGGGCCGCTGGGGACAGACCGGCGACACCGGCATCTGGCTGGTGCTCCAGGCGCAGGGCCTGGAGATGGACTACGGCGGCTCTCGGGGCCTGCCCCGGCCAGGGACGCCTTCCACCCTCTTCCTGCGGTACGAGGACGGGCGCGGGCGCTGGGCCGTCTGGACGGGCGAGCGCGTGTTCGACCCGGGGTGCGGTGAGTTCGCGTCGTTGCTCGCGGCACAGGAGCGCTGGGCCGCGTCCAGCATGACGCTGGAGAGCCACCACGCGGTGAGGCCACGCCTTGGGCCGGCGCCGGAGAACCTGCACGAGAGTCTGGCCCGGTACCGGAGAGACGGTGAGACCTGCCCTCCAGGGCCAGGGGACCGCCTCCGCATCGCCCTCACCGCCCTGCGCGACGCGGAGCTCGTCCACCTCATGGCCAACGTGGGCGGCCGGTACCCGTCCGACGAGCACTCCGCCGTGCAAGCCGAGGCCGGGCGTCGTGGGCGCGAGCGCATCCGCGCCGCCGTCCATGCCGTCGCCCTCACCGAGTCCGCCCAGGAGGGCATGTAGATGGCCACCCAAACCAGCGCACCGGAGCACCCCACCCCTGCGGATGACCGCGCCGACTTCGCCGCCCTCGTCGTCCAGGCGGAACGCGACCTCGTGGCCTGTCGGGCCGACAACGTGGCGAAGAGCGAGGCGTTCCTCGCCTACTGCCACGAGCACGGCGTCGAGCACGAAGACGGCTGCCCCGAAGACGACACGTGCCGTTGCCCGTTGGTGGTCGCCCTCAACGCCGCGTTCGGCCCCCGCCCCGGCGACGCACTGCTGGAGAAGATGAGGCGGATGGAGGTGGCGCTGCGGACCATCGAAGCGTGGGACGCCCGCACCTTCCCGCGCGTGCCGGACCGACAGAATCCCGGCCAGACCATCTCGTACGGCTTCGCGTACGGGAGCATGGGCGAGCGCGACTACATGCGCGGGGTCGCCCGGGAGGCGCTCGCGATTGATGTCGAGGTCGCACCGTGACGGCCCTTCGCGACTCGGCCGAGCAGCTCACCGCGCTGGTGGACTACGCCCGCCCGGAGACGGACGTGCCGCGCCTCGTGGAGCGCGCGGCCGACCTGCTGAGCCAGCGGACCGCGCTCCTCGAGGAGCTGGTGGTGGCCGAGCCGCAGCTCCGCGAGCTGGCACCTGACGGCACGCCGGCCGCGCGCGAGAAGCGGTCGGAGTTGCGGCACACGGTGTTGCGCCTCCGCGTGCGCCTGGCCGAGCTGAGCGTCGAGGAGGCGTACCTCCTCACGGAGTTGGAGAGCGAGGCGTACTGGGCCGGCGAGCGCCAGGCGCTGGCCCACACCGTCGCGGCCTGAGCGGCGACACCCTGTGCCTGTCCGGGCGGGGCCCTTCACCGGCGCTGAGTCTCGCGCCACGTGGTGTCCGGCTGGTTTCCCCCCCGTACCAGCCGGGCACCGCACCTTTTCAGTGCAGCACCAGCCCAGAACAGGAGCAGGCCATGAAGCCAGGACAGTGGTGCATCACGAAGGACGAAGACGAGTGGATGAACACCAGCGCGTTCGACACGAAAGAGGACGCCGTGGCGAGCGCTCGCGTCGAACTGGAGCTGCAGCCGGGTGAGAAGTTCTGGGTCGGGCTCGCCACGCGAGCGCCATCCGCCCTGGATGCCGCCCTCGTGGTGGACGCGCTCGACAACCACGCCTCCGACGAAGGCCCGGACGACGGTGACGGCTACGACATCTCCGACAAGGCTCGCGAGGAACTGGACGTCCTCCTTGAGTACTGGGCGCACAAGCACGACGTGAAGCCCTTGTGGTTCGACATTGGTGACGTGAGCGCGCACGTGGTGCCTGCCGAGTCGTCGACCTCCCCGTAGCAGCCCCTTTCCCCGCCAGCACGCACGAACACCAGCCCGGTCCGACTGTCTCGGATGGCGGGCACGCCACCCCTCCATGCAGTCCAAGGTCAATTCAATCCGTAGCATCCAGAGGACAAAACCATGTTGAAAGCGATTGCTCTGTTCCTGCTGCTCACCTGGGCGCCCGTCGCGCTCGCCGCCGACCCGCTCACGGAGAGCACGCGTATCCCCGGACTGAGGAGCAGCTTCTCGCGCATCATCTACAACAACTCCAAAGACCTCCTGGTGAACCTGGGCAGGGCGTTCCGCAACCACGTCGACATGAAGACGCCGCTGGCCCTGAATGACATTCAGTGCGCCCTCGCGAAGCTCGGCGCGGGCTTCGTTCAGGACATGATGCTGAACCCGAATCCGAGTCTGACGCCGGACGACATCAAGGGGCTGCCGGACGCGCTGGCTCACTACCGAGCGCTGGATGCTGAGTTCTGCGGTCCGCCACCTGGCGCTTCGACAAACCGCGGGGCGCAGCTCGTGGCCCTCTTCATCAAGCGGAACACAGAGGGAACCCCGCAGGCCAAGGGCATCCACAAGAAGTACGAGGCGCGCGCGGAGCATCTCGAGGACAACGACGGCCCGGAGTTGAACAGCTCCCAGGTGGCCATCGCCGTCGCCATCGCTATCGCCATCCTGGCCAAGGAAGCGGTCCCCGTCCTGCCGTAGCCGTGGGCCCCTGACTCATGCGCGGGCGGTACAGCACGGGCCGCCCGCGCCTCTTCCTTTGCAACACCCGAGGTGTGCCATGTCGACGCGCGACGCGCAGTTGCGGACCATGCAGGAGCTGGAGGAAGCGATGGAACCGCTGAGCGCGGATGCCGAGGCGCTCGTGGCCGGCCACATCGAGGCGTTGACGGTCGAGGCCGCCAAGGTGCCGGGGCTGGAGGCGACGGCTGCCCAGCTCGAGGAGATTCGGCAGTACCTGACGCCGGAACAGCAGCGCGACACGAAGGGCCAGGACGGGTGGCGTGGGCATGTCTTCTCGGCCATCGATACCGAGCGCGACCTCGTTGAGCGCATCGCAGAGCGCCTTCCCAGCCACTACGCATGGACGGAGGGTCCTGCGGAGGTGGTGGACTACCTCGCCGGCAGGGTGGAGGACGTCGAGCAGGAGCGCGACGGTGCGCTGGAGGCGGTACGCAACGCGCGCTCGACGCTCGCCGTCCTCACTGGCACCCACTCCATTTCGGAGCACGCCTACCAGGAGCTGGCCTGCCACCTGGCCGACGAGCCCCTGGGTGCCGACGGGGAGCGCATCACCACCCGCGCCGAGCGGGCCGAGTCCGAGCGGGACGCCCTCAAGGCCCGGCTCGACCAGGTTGGCAACGCAGTTCAGGTCGGCGTCGAGTACGACGTGGCGAACAGGGATGCCGCCCGCGAGCAGGTGGCCGACCTCTCGGCCGAGAACGCCGCCCTCGTGGCCGAGCGCGCCGCCGCCGAGGCGCGTGTGAAGGAGCTGACAGCAGCGCTGGAGCACGAGGTGGTGCAGTGGAGCGGCGACCGCTCGTGGTGCCGGCGCTGCCGGACCGAGCAGCCCCAGGTCCCCTCTCCCCGCGTGCCGCACCAGCACGCCGACCGCTGCCCTCTGGCTGGCGCGTCGTCCCAGCCCCCACCCGCCACGGCGCGGGAGGTGGAACAGGCCATGGTCGAAGAGGCGTGGGGCGTGGTGGAAGAGGCGGGCTTGGAGCGCGACTGCTCGCTCCCGGACGCGCTCCGGCGGTTGCTCAACGCTGCCTCCCAGCGGGCCGCCAAGGCGGACCTGTCCGAGGCGAAGGCATGGGCGAAATTTCGAGAAGTGAAGGCCACCCTCCGTATGGCACTGGAGCGCGTCGATGCCGCGAGGATGGCGCTGCACGACTGGGACCAGACGAGCCCGAGCGACTGCGGATTCACCGGCGCTGGTGTGGAGGGATTCGCGGCGCTGACGTCCGCGCTCCGGGATGCGTTCCTCGCGCTCCGGCCGGTGACAGCCCCCACCCTGGGCCTGATTGAGGCGGTGGGAGCCGTCGCGCGCTGGGCGGATGGCCTCGCGTCGACGTTCGACATCCACACCCCCGACACCCACCACGGCGCGAAGCTGGGCAATGAAGTCCTGACGCTCGGCCACCTCCGCGCGCTCGCCTTCGCTGACCGTGAATTCGCCACCCTCGACGCTGCGAAGGGCCCCCAGGACGACGTGGCAGCCGACCTCCGCCGCATCCTGGAGCTGGCGCGCACCGGCAGCCACGTGGGCGACACGGCGACGGATCTGGGCGAGAAGGCGGTGCAGGCCGTGCGGGCGTTGCACGGCGACTCCCAGAAGTGGTGGACGGCGAAGGCGCGCGGAGAGGACCGCGCCGAGCTGGCCCGAGTCATCGACGTCGAAGCTGAGGAACTGGGCGTCACCATCGCCTATCAGTCCCTGACCTCGCTGGCCTGCGCCGTGGGCAGCCACATCATCGGGGACGACGGCACGGAGCCCGCCGCAACGGTGAGCAAGGCGCGGCTGGTGGATGTGCTGCGGACGCGCCGCGATGCAGCGCGAGGGAGCGAGGACCGGGCGCGCGAGTGGGACATCAGTCGGCTCCGAGCACATCACGCCGGCGCACGCGACATGGCGGAAGCCATCGCTCAGGACCTGCACCTCACCCTCGACACGTCCCCGTCCGGGCCGAAGCCTGAGCCCGAGGACCGCCAATTCGAAGCGTGGGCGCAGGGCCAGCGTGAGGCGGATGCGCGGCGCTACGAGTGGGTCCGCGCGCGGCGGGCCAGCCCTCCGGTCGCTCCAAAGAGTTCGACGCCGCTCCTCCTGGCCAAGAACCCCGTCAACTCCACGCCGGTGCCTGCTGCGGCTCGGCCCCCCTGCCGGCCGACGCCCCTGCCCGATGTGCCGGGGCTGGCCCAGGAGCCCATCGTCGACACAGCGGCGCTCGCCAGGGCCATGTCCGAGCCCGACGCGCCCGGGGAGGACGAGGGCCATGGCTGAGCCGAGCGTGAACGTCCACGACATCAACGCACGCGGGCCCTACCGCTTCACCCGCGAGGGGCGCAGCGTCTTCCACCTACCGCTGGTGCGTCCCTGGAGCTGGGCGCTCACGCACCACGGCATGTGGAGCGTGTTCGTCACCGACGAGGAGCCCGCGCGGACGGGAGTGCCAGCGCGGCGCATGCCTCTCCACCCGCCCCAGGGGTTGCTGGGGCACTGGCTCGCCATCTACGCCACGCGCGAGTACGACGCGGACGCGGTGCGCTGGCTCCGCGCGGCCCATGGGCTGGAGGCACCTGCCGGCGACGTCCTCCCAGCCGGCGCCTACGTCGCCATGGCACGGCTCGCGGAGGTCTCCACCATCGGCAACGACTCACGCTCCTTCGGGTCGGACCCGTGGTGGGCCCCCCGCGGCGCGCCCTACTGCCGGGGCACCATCGCGTGGTGGCTGGAGGAAATCGTCGTGTTCGAGCCGCTCCCAGCTCCCTCCGCGGGCCGCCTCACCCATGTGGACGCCGAGCTGCTGCCCGAGCTCCGCGAGCGCGTCCGCATGGCACGGGACGGCATCTGGAGGCCCGAGGTGTTCGCCGTGCCCGTGGCCCTGCCGCTGCTCACACCCGAGCCCGAGGAGCCGCCCGCGCCCTCCCCGCTCCCAGCGGCACCAGCGCCAGCGCGCCACGAGCTTCCAGCCGATGACAGCCCCGTCGCCCCCATGGGAGCCGTCGAGCAGCTCGGGCTCTTCGGGGAGGTGCTGCCCCGGCCTGCGCCCGCCGTCGCCAGGGAGACGCCGGTTCCGCCCATGGCCCCAGAGGAGAAGTTGACCCAAGGGGTCGGTACCCAACCGAGTTCGGCGCCGAAACCCACCACATCGGATTCGAGGCCTTCTTTTCAGGAGCCTGCCCAGGACCTGCACGCCGCGGCCTCGCGGGTGCGGGAGCTGCTGGCCAGGGGCGAGGCCTCCATGGCGGAGGTGATGGGTGCCGCCGGCCAGGACGGCGCGGGGCGGACGCTGCTCTACCGGGTGACGTGCCTGCCCGGCACCACCCCGCGCGCCCACCAGGTGCCCGTCGTCCTGCGTGGGGATGGCCAAGGGGGCTGCTGGTACGTCGCCGCTGGGACGCCCGCCCTCGCCTGTCCGGAGCTGGCGTCATGATGCTCCGGCACACCCTCACCAAGGCGCTGGAGCAGGTCCTCGACCGCGTCGCCTCCGGAGACCCGGACCTCACGTCCGCCCTGCGCTTCGTCGCCCGCTCCCGGCGCATCACCGTCAACAGCACCGAGGCGCTCGCGGCCAAGGTGGGCGCGGAGTTGGACAAGCTGCTCGACGACGTCCGCTACGACGCGCCGCCGGCACTCCTGGACAACCCCTTCCCGCACGGCCCGTCACCCGCCCAGGCCCTGTTACACCGCGCGTGGGTGGATGCTTGCGCGCGGGCCCGGCGCAACATGGCCCCGCCGCCCCATGGGCTGGGGCTCGCGGCGTGGGACGACGTCGGAGGGCTGACGCGCCTCCAGGCGCTGGGCCTGGTGGTGGTGGCCATCCAGCATCTGGCCACCATGCCCGAGTTCGGGGCTGGCCCCCTCTTCCCGGGGCTGCGCCGCTGACGGCCTCGTGTAGCCTCCGGGCTCATGTCCGACGCACGAGTCACGCACGCCATCGACTTCCTCGAGCTTCTCCAGCGCCTCACGGATAGGGACGCCGATGCCCTGGTGATGCGACTTGCCGGTCCGGCACTGCCTAGCGTCTTCGAGGCGCACACGCGAAGCATCCTGGATGACGTCGCCGGCATGCTACCCGCGGAGGTCCGCGCAGGCGTCCTCAACGAGGTCGGCTCGCTCATGTTGCTCGGCTACCTCGTGCGCGCCAGCGAGGACACGGCCCGCCGCGAGCCGAGCGCCAAGTCCTGATGCCTACCACCCAGGGGTGAGGCGAATAATGGTCGCCACATTCTGACGCCCATTCACAAGGTGGCTACACTTCATTCATCGACGCAGGCATGACGCCGCGTCGCGAACGGGGGCTGTCATGTCCATCACTATCACCGAAGAGACCCTCAAGCGCATCACCTGGACCGACATGCGCGAGGCGGCCGAAGCAGCGCTCAAGGAGGGCAGCAGCATGGAGTTGCATCTGCGCAGCACGAAGTCCGGCCAGCCCTGCGATACGCTCGTCGTGGACAATGACACGGCTGGCCAGTGCACCGGAGGAACCACGGCATGGGGTGACTGGGAGCCCAAGACGCAGACGCTCAAGGTGGATGGCATGCGCATCAACCTCGACGGCGAAGAGGTCGAGTGACAAAGGGCCGCGAAGCACCTACCAGAGAGGCAATCGGCGCGGTGGTGCTCCGCGCCGTCCTGCGGCAGCCGATGACGACGCTGGAGATTGCCGGCCTGCTCGACGTGAGCGAGCGGACCGTCCGGCGCCTCATGGCTGCCCTCGTCAGCGTGGGGCTGCCGTTGGAGCAGGCGCAGGCCATGCCGGGGCAGCAGGGCCGCTGGAGCCCGACGCCCGAGTCCGTGGCCGCGTGGTTCGGACTCGAGAAGAAGCGACGCTGAGCGCGAGGGATTCGCTCGCGGTTGGCGTCTCCCAGCAGAGCGGTGATGCCCTTGGGCGTTGAGCACTCGCCGTGATGCCGCAAGGCGATTGACGGCTGGCGACTGGTTGCCCTCGTACCAGCGCATGGAGTCAGATGCGCTCTTCACTTCAACGGGGGCACCATGAGCATCAAAGAACGGCTTGAAGAATACCGGGCAGCACGAGCCGACGTCATTGCCGAGGCAGACCTTGTGCTGAAACTCAGCGAGGTCGTCGCCAAGCAGATCATCCCGCTAGATGCCGCCGCAGCAGAAGCCGTGCACCACGCCAGCGTGCGCCTCGGAACCGTGACGATTCCCGCATACACGGGGGCGCTCACGCGACTCCAGACGGACGGAGGAAAGTGACGTAGGACCGCCCCGGGATTCAGGAGCGGGCCGTCTCAGCTACAGGCCGAACGTCCACCGCGCGCCGATGCCCGCCATCCGCTCGCGGGCGTTGGCCGAGGTGAAGGCGAACAGCCCCAAGCTGTCGAGCAGCCTGTACCCTCCCGCCGCCCGCGTAACAACCGACAGTGAGGAGACGCCGGCCTGCGCCTCCCCACTGGCCTCTGCGGGTCCGCCACCACAGCAGCCTGCTAGCGCTAGCAGGTGGGCATGGGGGGATGGACGGGGGACTACCTGTGCGTGCAGTGCCGTGCCGTCTTCTCCGGTGACGAGAAGCGGGAGCTTGAGGCCGAGCGCGCGAGCAAACCCGAAGCGCCGCAGTCGTAGCAGACAATCTGCGCCAAGCATCAGCACGCTGAATCAGCCAGAACGAGCCGCAGCACCGGAGTGCTGCCAGTCGCCCCACAGCTTGGGAACCCACCCCTCCTCCCCAAGTCCACCGCGCCGTAGACAGGAGCAACCGCATGACCTGGCATGAGTTTCAGGAAAAGTTCGAGGAACTGATGAGCCAGCGTCCTCGGGTTTATTACCCCCACGACCCCGGCGGTGTCGGGTTCGAGAAGGACGTCGCAGCAGTCAGGGGGCGCATTGAAATCGAAATCGCCATTGCTCCGACCCCGGCTGATTTGGCCGACGTCGCGGTGCGGCTGGGACTCGCGACGCCTCCGAAGAAGGAGGAGTAGCACTACCCCTCGATAGGCAGCACCTGGTAGCCCGCGAAGTCGGGCGGTACTGCGCGCTGCGCCTGAACTTCACCCGAGCCCCCACCTTCCGCGCCGCCTCGACGGGGATGAGGGTGAAGTGCCTCGCATCTGATATGAATCCGCAATGGACCCATTCTGGGAAAAGGTCTTCTTTCTCGTCCTCGACAAGGGGTTGCTGGCTCTCGCAGGCGGCGGCATTGCATTCGCCGCCGCGCTAGCTCTCGAAAAGTACCGTCGCCAGCAGGCTGTCGCGCTGGAGCTTGGAAAGCTCCGCGCGCAGGCGTACGCACGAATCGTGGGTGCAACCGGTGTCGTGCAAGCGAAACTGGAGCTGCGCCAGAAGTTTGCGCGCATCCAGGCATCACCATCTGCGCGCACAACGCTGGAGGAGGAACTCCGGACGGCCCTAGTGAAGCTCTATGAGGTCGCCGCGAACGATGCTGGGATGCTCGATGAGGACGCCGTCCTGGTGTCCAATGAATACATCACAGCCCTCTTCGATTTCGACGAAATGAGCGGGCGCGGCGCCGAGCCTCCCGGCGAGGCGAAAGACTTGGCCGCGCAGCGTGCCCGCCTCAAGGAGTTGCGACAGAAGTTGGTGAAGTACGTTCCGCCCCTGCCCAGGGTGGGCTGAGAGCCAACCTCATCTACAAGCCGAACGTGAACCGCGCGCCGATGCCCGCCATCCGCTCGCGGGCGTTGGCCTCAGCCCGTGCGGACCAGTCCGACAGCGAGGAGAAGCCGTCCTCCGCCACCCCTTCTCTCTAGGCACGGAGGTGTTGCACCGTGCGACGAGACCGACCCCCAGCGCAGACACCCGAGCAGCTCCGGCGCAAGCGCGTCCGCGAGGACTTCGCGCGAGAGTTGCGCCAGCTCCGTGGCGAGCCCGAGCCCTCGGTCACCGCTGCGCCGGTGACTCCTCCGTCCGAGCGGTGCCTCTGCGGCGGACCCACGCTGCTCGTCGGCGGGCGGCGCATCTGCAGCCTGGGCCGCCACGACGACTGATGCCTTTCGTGGTGGGGGCAGGCCCCGGCGCGGCACATCGGCCTGTCGTCCCTCCACACCCGCTCGGCATCGTGCTGGGCGGGGTTGTTCTTTCCGTTGCGAGGAATCCATGCCCACCGAGCCCATGCCAGGCGAGCACGTGCGGTGGCAGGCCGAGGACCTGCGAGTCATCAGGGAGCCCGGCCGCCCTGCGCGCCTTGAGGTGTACGACGCGCACGGGGACTACTCACCCTGGTGGGAGCCGGCGGAGCTGGCCGGGCGGGACGCCGTTGATCTCCGCCGGCTCCTGGACAGGGTCATCGAGGTTCTGGGGCGGCAAGGGCCCAGGCCAGCGCAGGGCTCACCCCTGGAACCGCGAAGCATCGCCCCACTCCTCGACGGGGACGAAGCGGAGCCCCTCCGGCGCGGGCACCATGGCCTGCACACGCGCGACAACGTCGCGGTGGAAGATGTGCACGGTCGACTCGGCGAGCCGGAAGGCCCGGCGCTCCTCGAGGGGCACGTCACGGAGGACGCGCTCGTCGAGCACCAGCCGGTCGAGCGACACCATGAAGAGCCCTGAGTCCGAGTCCTCGAAGACGCTGCGCTCGCGGTCGACGCAGCGGAGCGTGCGCCACATGTGGACCAGCCAGTAGCGCAACTCCGAGTCCCCCACCTGGACGTCCGCCGGAACGAGCTGCACCCCGCGGAGGTCGGCCGCCTCGAGCACGTCGCGCAGGCGCGCGGACACGACGGGCGACGGCAAGCTGTGGTGGTCGGCCATGACCAGGCGAGGGGGAACCGGGTCGCCCAGTCGGAGCTTCACCGGCTCGTCCACGTCCACCGGCCGGCCCTTGCGGAACGCTGACGCCGACTGATTCCAGGCCAGCAACGGATGCACCTGGGAGAGAGCGCGCTGGAGCACGAAGTAGTCGCGTTGCACGCTACACCCCCACCTGCAGCGCTCGGCGCTGGAGAGGCGCGCCCGTCTGGCCATGCTGGTGGCCGTGCCGGCGCGCCTTGGGGCAGGCCTGGCGCGGCTTGTCCTGGATGCTCCGCACGCCCGAGCAGCCAATGCCCCCGGGCAGATAGTCCAGTCCGTCCGTGGTGATGGTCCACTGCCCGCCCGCGAGCTTGCGGAGGATGGTGGCGCTCACCCTATCCAGTTCGCGGGCCAGTCCGTCCGGGTCCGCGCAGTAGCTGCCGGACTCCAGGAGGCCAGCCACCGAGTCCAGGAGGCCTTTGACGGCATCGGGATAGGCCAGGTTGACGTCATAGGCCCAGCCCGCGGAGTGCGGCCCGACGTGCACGGGCACATGCAACTCGCACGCGACCGCTGGCACGGATGGGAGGATGACACCGTTACGAGCACAGTTGATGTCGTAGCCGAACCGGAAGCAGTAGACGGGCCAGTCGTCGTCGTCCATCGCCTCGGTGCAGATGAGGTGATGCGCGGCCAGGGTTCGCAGCCCCGTGTACCAGGGGTGCGACTTGATGTCGGGGTCCGTCACCATGTTGTCCCGCAGCACGGGAGAGGAGCCCACGCTCCACCCGGGCGTCGCCGCGAACTTGTGCTCGGGCTTGCCGCAGTAGCTGCACGGCGGTCGCTTCGGCGGCTTCGGGCCATCGCCCGGGCGGGCCTGGAGGAATTGGACGGTGCGCCCCCGGATGACGACGGACATGGCAACAGCACACTCCCAGTCCAGTCAGATGTGAACACCCCGAAAGAGCGTTAATCCTGGCCACGTCCTGACGGGTAGTCCTGTCCTTGATGCGGCAATGCAACCTCGCGGGGCTCGCTGCTGCGCGCGGTGGCCTGCCCCGGGGTACGAGACAGGTCACCGCGTCGCTGGTCATCAGCTCGCGCGCTCGGAATCCACGCGGAGCGCGTCTTCGAGGCGCTTGGCAGCGGCCTCGCAGTAGCTCTCCTCAAGCTCGACGCCCACGGCGCGCACGCCGAACTGCTGCGCGGCCACCAGCGTTGAGCCGGTGCCGGCGAACGGATCAAGCACCAGGCCATCCGTTGGGCACGACTTCTTCAGCAGGTGGGCAAGCAGAGCCACCGGCTTCTCCGTGGGGTGCGTGCGCTGCTTCGGTGGCACGGGCGGGTACCCGGCGATGACGGCGCCCTCGCGCTTCCCGGCCAGGGCGCGCCGGGACGACTGCGCCGCGAAGAGCACCACCTCGTAGTCGGGCGCGTAGGACTGGCGCAGGTCCCCGGTGCCGCCCTGGGCCTTCCACCAGATTCGGGCCGAGCGGACGCGCAGGTGGCTGCTGCACGCGTCCCAGAAGTCCGGCCAGCTCTGCCAGTGGCAGAACACGTAGGCATGCGCGTCCAGCGACAGCGCGCGGCTCGCGGAGGTGAGCGCCTCGCGCAGCACGCGCATCCCCTGGCGAGTGCCATCGGCGCGGATGGGCTTGGCGCCCTTCCCCTTCGACTCCCACGCCATGCCATAGGGCGGGTCCGTGAGCAGGCAGTCCACGGACTGAGACGGGAGGTCCAGCAACAGGTCGCGGCAGTCCGCGTTGTAGAGAGTGACGGTGTGGTTCGTGTAGTACGGCTTCAAGGTCCCTTTCAGGCGCGGCGAAGCTGGGACTGCACGCGCTGGGCCTGAACCACGCCGGGCCGACCCAGTAGGAGCGCGGCATTGGCCGGGCGGGACGCCATTGAGGCCCGGAGGATCCTGGACCAGCTCGTCGCGCTGCTCAGGAGACAGGGCGGGCCACCGTAGTCGGCCTGCTGTTTCGAGACGGGGACCGGTCCCGTCAATGCTTACTGCTGCAAGCATCGACGGGACCTCATTGACGTCCGCCTTTCCAACGGTCATCATGCTTGCCGCAGTAAGCATCGGAGGCCAAATGGCTGATTCCAAAAGCGATGGCGAAGGGCAGGACCGGCGAGCAATGGCGTCGAAGGGGGGCAATGCAAGGGCTCAGGCCTTGACGCCGGAAGAGCGCAGCGAGGTCGCTAGGCGGGCCGCCGAGAAACGCTGGGAGGGGCATGACCTCTCAAGGCCCCGCCCACTTCACGCCACACACGAGGGGCCTCTTCAGATTGGAGACATTGAACTCGGCGCCTTCGTGCTCTCAGACGGGACCCGCGTACTCAGCGGACGAGGCCTTGCGCGAGCATTCGGCCTACGGTCAGGATCGGCCGGATCAACTGCCGAGGTGGACGGTGCTCGCCAACTTCCAACATTCTTGGCCTCCGATGCACTTTCGGCCTTTATTTCCAGTGAGTTAGCCGTGCTCGCGCGCTCACCAATCCGCTTTCGGCCAAAGCATGGCGGCAAGTTGGTGATGGGTTATAGGGCCGACATTCTCCCGGAGGTCTGCCGCGCCATCCTTCAAGCCCAGCGCGATTCGAAGCTCAAGAAGAACCAAGAGGGGATGGCCAACGCGGCGGACGTGCTCTACTTCGCCCTCGCAAAGACTGGTATCACCGCCCTCGTCGACGAAGCTACGGGGTTCCAGGCAGAGCGCGAGCGGGACGAACTGCAGCGCATTCTGGCCGCATACATTGCCAAAGGGCTGCTGCCGTGGGCACGACGCTTCCCGGATGCTTTTTTTCGACAGCTCTTCCGGCTTTACAAGTGGCCAGTGCGCGAGGACAACAGAAGGCCGCACCCCGTTGCCCACTTCATCAGAGAGTATGTCTACGGACGGTTGCCAAGCGGGGTTCTCGACGAGCTTGAGCGCCGCAACCCGCCCGCTGAGAACGGTAGACGCAAGCACAAGCACCATCAGTTCCTGACCGTCGACACGGGCCACCCGCATCTGGACCGCCAGATCATGACGGTGACCACTCTAATGTCGGCGGCCACGGACATGGTCGAGTTCCAACGGCTTCTTGACAGGGTTCAGCCGGCCGCCGGGACTCCGATGGATGCGGCTCTTCGTCAGGCGTCCAGTGAGAAAGAAAAGACCTGAGCAGCGGCTCACGTGAGTTCGACTGGGCTCTACAACTGCCCACATGGGACGGCCCGCCCCGGTGCTCAGGAGCGGGCCGTCGTGCTCTACCAGCCGAACGTCCACCGGATGCCTGCGCCAGCCATCCGCTCGCGGGCGTTGCCCTCGGCGAACGCGAAGAGGCCTAGGTCCGGCCTCAACCTCGCGCCCGCCTCCAGCCGCGCGTACGCACCGGAGAGGGAGGAGGCACCAGCCTGCGCCTCCAGGTAGCCCGTCCTCACCGGGACATCAGCGAGGACGCGTGAGAGCCCCGCGGCGACTGCCGCGCGCGGGGCGTCTAAGGGACCGCCGCACCCACCGGGGCCAGCGCCGCCGCGCTGCCGATGGCGCCGAGCGCGGCCGTGAGAGCCGCCTCCTGCACCTTCTCGGCGACCTTCTGCTCACCGTGCAGGGACTTGAACTCCAGCTTCGCCAGTTCCTGCTCGCCGTGCTTGAGCGGGCGCCAGCCGTTGGCGCGCATCCACTCGTCGAGCACCTGGAACCCCTTGGCCACCTTGTCGACGGCGTTCTCCGACTCGTCGAGCGCGGCCCAGTCCTCGACGATGTGGAAGGCGTGGAAGGCTGCCGTGGCGATGATGCGCTTGCGCCGCGCAGTCAGCCACGCCTGGCCCCCGAAGAAGAGGCCCACGGCCCCGACGATGATGGAGAGCCCCGTGCCGATGACGCTCGGCGTGAGGAGCGACGACAGGATGGAGTCCGGGGGGCTGGTGCCCTCGGCGGCCAGCGCGGGCGGCGCGGCGAGGACGGCCATCATGAGGACGGCGAGGACTGCGAAGTGCTTCTTCATGGGGTGCAGCTCCTGGGACAGCGAGAGGACAGCACCCCGAAGAAGAGGCGGTCACTCCGCGAACGGCAGGCGGCAGAACCCCATCAGCCCCGGCCGGTAGTCGACGCGGGCGTACTGCTTCACTCGGGCATCCGCGCGCTTCGCATCCTCCAGCGTCAGCGTCGCACTCCCGCCGCCGGAAGCGCCCACCACCACGCCCGCTCCCACGTAGACCATGACGTGCTCCGCGTCCGTCGGCGCGCCGCGGCGGTGGTACAGCACCAGGTCGCCGGGCAGGAGTTCACCGGGCAGGACACGGCGGCACTCCGCCCACAGCTTGTCGGTATTGTGGGTAGCCCTCCAGTCCACGCCCGTCACCTCGTGGAGGGCGGACGTAACGAGGCCTGAGCAATCGAAGAGGCGCTGCCCTGTGGCACGGTCGCGCTCGCCCTTCGCGTTCCACTTGTAGGGGGCGTGCATCTGGGCGAGGACGGCGGAGAGGAAGGCGGCGCGCAGCGTGGGGGCGGACATAGGCACTCCTGGAGGAGAGGGTTTCCCCCAGGAGAAGAGGCGGCCCGCGCCGAGACGGGCACGGGCCGGGGAATCACTCAGGAGCCGAAGCCCATCTCCTCCAACGGCAGGGTGTGCCGCCCGACGGCGAGCCAGCCGGCACGCACCAGCACGGAGCAGGCCGCGAAGGCTGGGAGCTCGGCCCCCGTCACCGCTGAGCGCCCGCCCGTCGCCTTGCAATACGTGCTGTAGGCGCGTTCGGCCGCGTGGAGTTCGTCGCTCGTCGCAGCGGCGAGGTCGAGTCGCGCGCTCTCGACCAGGTCGGCGGGCGGGGTATAGGACGGCTGCTGCTGGCTCATCTGGTGCTCCCGGGGCTGCGAGGGGACAACACCCGGGGAGAAGGGGCGCGCATGAGGTGTCAGAGGGCTCGCCACCGGCAGTCGCCATGGACCCACCCAGGCGCACATTGCGTGGCGGAACACAGCGCAGACTAGATTGGCAAGCTGTGCTTCCCGCCGAAATATGCAGGATTCTCAAAGACGTCGTTCGCAGCAGTGAGCAACTCAGCCTTCGCCGACCAGTGAATTAAAATGACAGAAGCCAAACCCACTCGCGCCCCTCACTCAACCGATCCAACACCGACGACAAAGCCTGATCGTATCACGCCCTCCAGGATCGACGAAGACCTCACTCAGCGAGCGCTCGCCGCCCTCGACAAGAAAGAGATTTCCACAGAGTGCCCCCGGTGCCGCAAGTACAACTGGAGCGGTTACGCAATCAAAATTGTTGCAACACACGCATCCGAGGAAACCTTCCCAGTCGACTCTCCCATCAACGTCCCTGTCATCATGCTGGTATGCCTTGAGTGCGGCTGGACGTCCATGCACAGCCTCGTGGTTCTCGGAGTCGTTGAATGAGCGAGCCACTGCGCTTCGCCTACAGAAAAGATGTTCGTGTAGGGCTGGAAGCCATACTTCCGTCAGCGCCTGAAGCCATCAAAGCCTGCCCCATCACGAGACAGGACCTCGATATCCTGATTGAAGGCAGTGGTGCAGGACACCACAAGACTCGTCGTGATTTCATGGTCGGCATATTTGTATCCGCTCTCACCGGCGTAATCGGACTAATAACCACAGTACCGGACGACATCGCCAAGACTCCCAAGGCAACCTTCATATTTCTGCTTCTTCTGGGGTCGGCGGCCATGGCCACACTAGTGCTTTCTGTTCAGCACCACTATCAGGCCCAAACGGAAGAAGGGCGCATCTCGTTCCGAAACTGCAAGGATCGACTGGAGCGACTGCTCGACAGCAGCCCTCCGTAACGAGGATGCATGACTCCACGCATACGGCCAGAAAGGATTGCAAGATTACGCCATTTGCCATTCCACCCAAGCAAGAGAAATAATCCTTCTCCATAGGACCGAACGGATGCTGTCATCCGCAACAGCAGCGATTTGAGTTCACTAGGATGGGCGTGCGCCTCGCTCGCCCATCAGGATGTGGACGTTGTTGGTGACCTGGCCGAGCTGGGGCCGGGCCTCACCCTGCCACGACTCCATCGCACGCAGGCGCTGGTCCACCAGGCGCAGCTCCGCGTCGTGCTCGCGCACCACGCGCAACTCCGTCTTGATGTCCTTCACGTCGGCGGCGATGGCCCCCATGCTCTGCACCAGCAAGGGCACCTGGTCGGCGGCCTGTTCCTGCCGCGTCGCACGCCGGGCCAGCAGCCCGTTGAGGAGGGGCACCAGGAAGCCGCTCACGGCGAGGGCGAAGATGGCGGTTTCCATCGAGGGGTTCATGCATGCCAAGAAGGGGCGGACGGGCGCGGCCGACACTCACGCGCCCGACGCTGCTGGGCCCTTCCGAAACGAATCAAGAGGGGTCCACCGACAGCCTCACTACCGGGACTCGCCCTCGACCCATGAATCGGAGCAGGGGGTAGCCACGACGCGGACGACAACATCCGCCCTGCCGGCAGCTATCGTGGCCAGCACCTTGAACTTCTCCACGGCATCGCGCGCACCAATCGCGTCGACCAGCACGGTCGTGTCCGGGAGCTGCCTGGCTCCGCCAATGATGAGTGTCATCTTGTCGGTGAAGCCGTTCGCCAGAAGCTTGGACTTCACAACCGACTGGTACCCGTCCTTCACGTCGTATGCGAGCAGATGCAGCGGCATCGTTGTCCTCCCCCCGAGGGGTGACGTCCCGAGCACTCCATGTGCCGGGCGTGGCAAACAAATAGGCCGCAGCAATTTCTCGGTAAAGAACTGGGATTTAATTCAGCCCGTGGCGTGTCGGGGCCCGTCGTCTCTCTTCCCACCCTGCGCCAGGCTCCTCCCCTCTCAAGCGATGCGTTCCAGCGCCTCGCTCTCCAGCGCGCCAGTGGTGGCCTACACGAAGACGGGTGATCGACGAACTGAATGCGTCGGAGGCGCTCAGCGGAGCATGAACTGGACTCCACGCCGCTCGTTCTCCATGCACGTCGTACGATGTGCGCCTGGTCCCTGCGCACCGCAGTGCTGACAGAACGCCCAGCGCGCGAGCGGTGGGCGGTTGAGTGCGACGAGCCCGCCCGGGTTGCGGAGGCGTTGGCGGCCACCCGGCTGGATGGACGAGTGGCCGCCCAATGAGTAAGAGGGCCTACTCGCTGAGGTAGTAGTCGTCTCCGACCACCATCACGAAGAGTCTCTTGAGGGGCGAGCCGTTCACCAATGCCATTGCATCCACCGGCATCGCTTCCTTGAATCGTCTAGCGACCTCGTCGGCCGATGCGCCCTCAACGAGTAGCGTCGTGTTCGGAAGGCTCTCAAGCCAACCGCCAAGGCGATGTCGAATCTTGTCCCTGAACCCCATCGCCTTGAGGCTGTCCTTCACCTGCTGGTGTCTGTCACCCAGGTCATACGTCACAAGGAACCACGCCATGATTTACCTCCCCCTAGGGGGTGTCTGCTTGGCACGCCTCCGTGGCGGCCTCGGCACGACAAAAGTAACCCCGGCGAATTTGCGAGCAATTAGGGCCGATTTCCCATCACGTCGACCGGATGAGGAAGGGCCCACGGACACCCGCACAGCAACGCTCCGCAGCGCGGAGCGCCATTCGCACCCGCGCCTCGGGCTTGAGGTGCCGGGCCGCAAAGAGGGCTCCACGCGCCGCCTCGGAACCGCACCCAACCGCGTCGAACCCGTCGCGGGACTCGCCCACCTGGTGGTCACTGTCGACGCGAAAGAGGTGGCCGGACACCCCCACCAGGAAGACGCCGCCCGCCTCCTGCTCGTTGTGCTTCGTCGCCCAGCCCTTGTCCTTGAGGGTCACGCGCACGGCGTCGATGAAGTCCACCACCATGTACCGACCGAGGGACCCGGGCTTCTTCGGCACCGGCGGCGGCTTGAAGGAGTGCTGGAGCAACTGGCCCATGCGGAACGAGGAGGTGAACCCGATGATGAACGGGCCGTTGGTGAACACCTTCACGTCTGCCCTCACGGTGAGGTCGTACCCGCCGACGCCTGCGCTGTCGCCGCCGAGGACAACGCGCCCGCGATGGGCCACCCCTTCGATGCAGGTCATCGCGCCACCGTCGGGGGCGTCAGGGTGCACTCGAAGCGAACCGGGCGCCCATCCTCGAGGACGCACGTCACCCAGCCCCATTCTGCGAGCGGGCCGCCGTCGATGACGCCCAGGCAGCCGTTGATGAGGCCGAGGACACCGACCGTGAGAGAGCCATCGGCCTCCTGCCCGACCTGGACGGAGGGGTGCCGCCCCAGTTCCTCTGTGCATGGGGCGCGGACGGCGAGGAGTTGCTGCAGCGCGAGCGGGTCGGCACGCAGCGCCTCGTTGAGTGCGGAGACGGCATCGACCGCCTGACGCGGCGGACCCTTCATCCCGTTGATGGCGGCGTTCGCGACAGCCCGCGCCAGCCCCCGCATGCGCTGCCGCTCCCGCAGACGGTCGGCCCAGGTCCATCCCGCGCAGAACAGGGCGACCTCTGTCAGGAGGACGGCACCGAGACCACAGCTTGTCGCAAGCGCGTGAGCACCGAGTGACTCGCACCCAACTGCGGCAACGAGGAGCACGGTGCACACCACGGCGGAACCCACTCCAAACTGCCGACACGGTCGTGATGATCATGCCCGGGAGAAGGGGCGCGCCATCACCGTCCCGCGCGAAGACGATGCCTCATGGACGGAGGCGACGGGCGAGCTTCGCCCCTCGCTTACGAGCGCGCCGTGCCTTCTTCGGGCGCCACGCCATCCACTCACTGGACTTCATGTGGACATTGGCCAGAGGACAAGTAGTGGGCCACAGATGCCGGAAGTCAGGGGTGACGCACATCGGTTCCCCATCCAGGAGCTCCGCACCACATCGCCTGCAGATGGCCTTTCGCGGTGGCAGATCCTCGGCCATGTCCGTCCTCGCTCCCGCGTGCGTTCTCGGTTGGGCTGCTCGCCTTGTCCTGGTTGAGCACGAGCCGCGCGCAGTGACGCGGGCGCCGTGCGTGCCGGACAAGCGTCGTGCCAGCATCCAGGTAGGACATGGTGAAATCCAGTCGGACTGGATGTGGGTATGGACCCCCTGGGGTGGGAAACCCACATGTGCCCCCTGAAATCGGATTGCTCGGCGCCCCACAATCCAGGCACACGAATTCTTCTGGGTTTTTCCGAGGGAGAACTGCGAGACGACCCCCTGTTTTTTGGGGTCCCTGGGGTTCCTGGCGGGCCCCTGGCGGGTCGGCAGGCGTTCTCGTGGGCCGGGGCGGGCTCGGCGCATCGTCGAATGGCGGCCTGCTGGCGCCCCTTCTGGTGGGGCATGACCGAATCCACCATCCAGCGCCTTGCCGACCGCCTCCGTGGGCACTCCGACGTCACCGCCATCGCCACGCCCACCGGGCTCGCCCTCTCCGGTAGGCGCCAGTACGAAGGGCGCTCCGCACACCTCTCCATCGAGCAGGTCGAACAGGCGCAGAGGAACGGCACCGACATCC
>Ga0126314_10000106_pt1 | contig 44160 bp, 39 predicted proteins | sample Plot105B_FD_92535 | JGI IMG/M metagenome (GOLD analysis project Ga0126314, IMG submission 92535) | Serpentine soil microbial communities from UC McLaughlin Reserve, CA, USA - Plot105B | ecosystem: Environmental > Terrestrial > Soil > Grasslands | place: USA: UC McLaughlin Reserve, Lake County... | reverse complement strand
GCCTCACGCTGAACAGCCATGAAGGTGGGGAGGTGGTGCGGAGCGCTCCCGGCTTCGTCCGGGATTGTCGGTGGTGGAAGCTACGAAGCTGAGACGAAACAGCAGCGCTCCGCGAAGTCCGTTATCCGGAAGCCGCCGGTAGGCAGTGCTATTGGCACTTAGCCGGCAGAAGCCTCCGACGGGCGGGGACCTTGGCAGGTCTCCCGGACCGGACGAGTAACCCCCTCGCCCCTGTCCCCGTTCGAACTCCATCCCCATCACCGCAAGGTCGCCGGCCTAGCGCCCTCCCCGTGTGATCGGGACCGGCTGAGACTACGCGACGCCGGATCGGGGTGGACAAGTTCGGCTGTCGATGTCGGGGCTTTCGGAAAGCCTCTAGCGGAATCAGCTGGTTAGCCGCTGCGATTGATCCCAAGCGCGACAGTCCTCTCCCACTTGGGAGAGGGGGACCATGCGGAGCATGGGGGAGAGGGAAGCGTGGTGGACAGAGGGCTTGGCGAGGATCGTAACGCGGCGAACGCCGCGGCCAACCGGCCGTCTCACCACATCCCTCTCCACCACCCTTCGGGCGGTTCCCCTCCCCCAAAAGGGGGAGGATCGCGCTATGCATTGCAGAGCGGACCACAGGGGGCCGCGAGGATGGCCTTGCGCAGCCGGGCGAGGCGATCCCGGGCTTCGGGCGCCGCAGAGCCGCCCATCATATCGATCGCGTTGATGATCTTCTGGCGGGACGAAGGGTCGAGCAAGCGGCTGATCGCGTCCGCGTTGCGCAGGGCCGTGTCGAGCATAAGGTCCCGATTGGGCTGCCGGATGATGGGCGTCTGGAGCAGCACTGCGCCCAGGTACATTTGCGCCATACCGAGTTGAAGGCTCCTGAGCCCATCTCGACGCACCTTTGTGCGCTGTGTGGGTGGCAGTGAGACCCAGAAGGCTTCCGTGAGAGGGGCGAGGATCCCGTAACAACCGAGATTGAAACTCTGGGCCCCCGCGAACTCGTCCTGAAGCGCAAGAGCGGCCTCCGGCGCCGCATATCGACGGCTCGTCTCGCCGCCGATCTCACAGATTTCCATGGTCGCCGAAAGACCGAGATCGCCGAGGTTCAGCAACGCGCGCTGGTCAAACGCTGCCCGTAGCAGGGGCGCGGCGTCCGGATCGGATAGAGTCGGCGTTCCCTTATGCCCGTCAGCTTCCCAAAGCTGAAGCTTCAGGCTCGCGTGGCGAAACTGCGTGAGCGCGGCGTCCGGCGGCCGAGTCCAGGCCGAGGAAGCGGTCACCAACAGGACGACGATCAAAACTTGCAACATGGATAATCTCCATCATCGACCCATCAAGGCGTCCACGATAAATATCGTCTTATAGTTGCAATCTTTCGTCAACTCTCGTTGAAGACGAACGCTTACGCCGCCTGCTCGTACCCCAGCTGCCGGTTCAGCTTTTCCAGCAGGTCGATGGCCGCCTCGGCGATCACGGTGCCCGGCGGGAAGATCGCGGTGACGCCGGCGTCGAGCAGCGCCTGGAAGTCCTGGGGCGGGATCACGCCGCCGATCACGGTCATGATGTCGCCGCGGCCCTGTTTGGCCAGCTCGTTCTTGAGCTCGGGGGCCAGCGTCAGGTGCCCCGCCGCCAGCGAGCTCGCGCCGACGACGTGGACGTCGTTCTCCACCGCCTGACGGGCGGCCTCGGCCGGGGTCTGGAACAGCGGGCCGATGTCGACGTCGAAGCCGAGGTCGGCGAAGGCCGTGGCGATGACCTTCTGGCCGCGATCGTGGCCGTCCTGGCCCATCTTGGCGATCAGGATGCGCGGGCGGCGGCCGTCGGCCTGTTCGAAAGCCTCGACCATGCCCTTGGCGCGGGCGACCAGGGCGTTGTTGCCGGCTTCGGCCATATAGACCCCCGTGATCGATTTGATCTCGGCCCGGTGACGGCCAAAGACCTTCTCCAGCGCCAGGCTGATCTCGCCGACGGTGGCCTTGGCGCGGCCGGCGTCGACGGCGAGGGCGAGCAGGTTGCCGTCGCCGCGCGCGCCGGCTTCGAGGGCGGCGAGGGCGGCCTGGGTCTCGTCCTCGTTGCGCTCGGCCTTCAGGCGGCGGAGCTTCTCGAGCTGGGCGTTGCGGACGGTGGTGTTGTCGACCTTCATCACCGGGATGTCGTCGGCGACCTCCGGCTTGTAGCGGTTGACGCCGACCAGGCTCTGCTTGCCGCTGTCGATGCGGGCCTGGGTGCGGGCGGCGGCTTCCTCGATGCGCAGCTTGGGCACGCCCTGGTCGATGGCCTTGGCCATGCCGCCCAACGCCTCGACCTCCTCAATGTGGGCCAGCGCCTTGGCGGCCAGATCGTGGGTCAGGCGCTCGACGTAGTAGCTGCCGCCCCAGGGGTCGGCGACGTCGGTCGTGCCGCTTTCCATCTGCAGGAACAGCTGGGTGTTGCGGCTGATCCGGGCCGAGAAGTCGGTCGGCAGGGCCAGCGCCTCGTCGAGGCTGTTGGTGTGCAGGCTCTGGGTCTGGCCGTTGACCGCGGCCATGGCTTCCACGGAGGTGCGGGCGACGTTGTTGAACACGTCCTGGGCCGCCAGCGACCAGCCGCTGGTCTGGCTGTGGGTGCGGAGGCTGAGCGAGCGGTCGTCCTTGGGGTCGAACTCGCGCTTCATCAGGCGGGCCCAGAGCAGGCGCGCGGCCCGCATCTTCGCCACTTCCATGAAGTAGTTCATGCCGATGGCCCAGAAGAACGACAGGCGCGGCGCGAACTTGTCGATGCTCATCCCGGCGGCGACACCGGCGCGGGCGTACTCGATGCCGTCAGCCAGGGTGTAGGCCAGCTCGAGGTCGGCGGAGGCGCCGGCCTCCTGCATGTGATAGCCGCTGATCGAGATCGAGTTGAACTTCGGCATGTTCGTCGAAGTGTATGAAAAGATGTCGGAAATGATCCGCATCGAAGGCAGGGGCGGATAGATGTAGGTGTTCCGCACCATGAACTCTTTGAGGATGTCGTTCTGGATCGTGCCCGACAGCTTGTCGGGGCTGACGCCCTGTTCCTCGGCGGCGACGATGTAGAGCGCCAGGATCGGCAGCACCGCGCCGTTCATGGTCATCGACACGCTCATCTTGTCGAGCGGGATGCCGTCGAACAGGGTCCGCATGTCGAGGATGCTGTCGATGGCCACGCCGGCCATGCCGACGTCGCCCGTCACCCGTTCGTGGTCGCTGTCGTAACCGCGGTGGGTGGCCAGGTCGAAGGCCACCGACAGGCCCATCTGACCGGCCGCGAGGTTGCGGCGGTAGAAGGCGTTGGAATCCTCGGCGGTCGAGAAGCCGGCGTACTGACGCACCGTCCAGGGGTTGGTGACGTACATGGTCGGGTAGGGGCCGCGGCCGAACGGGGCCAGGCCCGGATAGCCGTCCAGGAAGTCGAGACCGGCGATGTCGTCCGGACCGTAGGACGGGGCCACGGCCACGCCCTCGGGCGTCTGCCAGATCGCGCCGCCTTCGGGCGCGGCGATCTGGGTTCCGGCGGCGAACTCGACGGCGGTGAAGTCGGGGAATTTGCTCATGGCTCAGGCCTCCTCGAACGCGGCGGCGAAGCGGATGGGCGACAGGGGCGGGCAGGATGAGTCCGGCCCGGGCAGGCGAACGTCGGGTCCTTCCACGGCGAAGGCGGCGGGATCGACGACGGCGACCTCCGGCGTCTTGTCCTCGGCGTTGGGGAAGACGGTGACGCCGAGGATCTTGCGCGACTTGTCGGCGTAGGCGGCGGCCTGGGCGTCGCGGGTGGCGATGACCGCCTCGGCGACGGCGCCGCTCTCCAGCGCCCGGACGATGCCGCCGGCCGCCTCGATGGTCTGGAACCCGCCCCAGGCGCCGCGGGCGATCTGGTCGGTAAGCTTGTCGATGTACCAGGCCCCGCCGGCCGGATCGGCGACGCGGCCCAGGTGGCTCTCTTCCATGAGCACCAGCTGGGTGTTGCGTGACTGGCGGCGGCTGAAGGCGGTGGGCAGGCCGATGGCGTCGGTGAAGCCGCCGAGCACGATGGCGTCCGCCCCGCCGACCGCGCCGGCGAACCCGGCGCTGGTGAGACGCAGCAGGTTGGTCCAGGCGTCGGCCTTGGCCAGCATCCGGTGCGAGGACCGGGCCTCGATCCGGGCGGGGACATCGACCCCACAGGCGTCGGTCAGTCGCGCCCAGATGGCGCGGGCGGCGCGCAGCTTGGCGACGCCGGTGAAGTATTCCGCGTCGAGGCTGACGCCGATGACGATGCGCGAGAACGCTTCTTCCATCGACAGGCCGGCGCGGACCAGAGCCTTGGCGTAGGCCAGCGCGCTGGCGGCCATGACCGCCAGTTCCTCGGTATTCGAGCCGCCGGCTTCGTGGGCGGCGCGGCCGGTGGCCAGGAACAGGCCGGCCTTGGCGTAGGTCCCGGCCAGGCGCGCGCCGACGGTGGCGGCGGAGACGATGTGGCTCTCGATCGGCCCGGGACTGGCGCCCGTCTCGGCGAAGGCCGTCAGCGGATCCATGTGGAAGGCGAGGGGAGCGTTCGGCGCGGCCTTGGCCAGCGAGGCCAGCCAGTCGGCGGCCTTGGGGCCGAGATAGCCCGCGTCCAGCGCCACAGGGGCGAGGTCGAGCAGGACACCGTCCAGCACCTTGGCCAGGGTCTCGGCCGAGCCGACGGCGACGCCGTCCTTTCCGGTCGGGTCGATGGCCAGCAGCAGCGAGGCGGCGCCGCTCTCGAGGTCCTTCAGACCCTCGGCGCCGGCCTGTTTGGGATCGGGATGGGCGACCCGCATGCGCAGGTCCCAGGGACGCTCGGCGTCGCGGGCGCGCAGGTCGCGGGTCACCGTCGCGGCGTCGTCGGCGGTGTAGAGCGGCTGGATGGCCAGGCCGTCGGCGGTCTGGCGGACGAGCGCGTCTTCGAAGCTCTCGCCCTTGAGGGTCTTCTCGACGAGCTTCAGCCAGGCCTCGCGGGCGGGGGCTTCGAAGTCATCGGCCAGCGGCAGAATCGTCCCGGACAAGTCTCGCGTCTCCCCTGTGCATTGCAGCATTCCGCGCGCGTCAATGCGCCCCTGCCGCTAGGTGCGTCAAGCGCGTCATCCAGCCGCTTTTGCCGCTAGGGAACGCGGAAAAGACGCTTGCGAAGGCCAAACATGCGTTTTACTTACAGTGTATATTCATAGCCGGAGTTGCTCCCATGGCCCTGCCGCCCGTTCTCCGTGACCGCCTGCGTCTGCCGGTGATCGCCTCGCCGCTGTTCATCATCTCCGGCCCGGACTTGGTGATCGCCCAGTGCAAGGCCGGGATCGTCGGCTCGTTCCCGTCGCTGAATGCTCGCCCGATCAGCCAGCTCGACGAATGGCTGGCGCGGATCACCGAGGAGCTGGCGGCCTGGGACAAAGCCAACCCGGACCTGCCCTCGGCGCCGTTCGCGGTGAACCAGATCGTGCACAAGACCAACAACCGCCTCGAGGAGGACCTCGAGCTCTGCGCCAAGTACAAGGCCCCGATCGTGATCACCTCGCTGGGCGCCCGTGAGGAGCTGAACCAGGCGGTGCACGGCTGGGGCGGCATCGTCATGCACGACGTCATCAACGACCGGCATGCCCACAAGGCGATCGAGAAGGGCGCCGATGGCCTGATCCCGGTCGCCGCCGGCGCCGGCGGCCACGCCGGGGCGCTGTCGCCGTTCGCGCTGGTGCAGGAGATCCGCGCCTGGTTCGACGGCCCGGTGGCGCTGTCCGGCTCGATCGCCAGCGGCTCGGCGATCCTGTCGGCCCAGGCCATGGGCGCCGACCTCGCCTATATCGGCTCGGCCTTCATCGCCACGAAGGAAGCCAATGCCGTCGAGGGCTACAAGCAGATGATCGTCGACAGCTCCGGCGAGGACATCGTCTATTCGAACCTCTTCACCGGGGTGCACGGCAACTATCTGCGGCCGTCGATCGTCAAGGCGGGCATGGACCCCGATGACCTGCCGGTCAGCGACCCTTCGGCGATGAACTTCGGCTCGGGCGGCAACCAGGAGGCCAAGGCCTGGAAGGACATCTGGGGCTGCGGCCAGGGCATCGGCGCGATCGACGCCGTGCTCAGCGCCGGCGAACTGGTCGCCAAGCTGTCCGAGGAGTACGAGGCGGCCAAGGCCGCGCTGGCGGCCAAGACGGCCCTGACCTCCGGCGTCAAGCTGGCCTTCGCGGCGGAGTAATTCCGCCCGCCGGTCCACGGCGCCTTTCCGCCGGAGTTCAATCGTTTCAGACGGTTGGCTCCGGCGGTTTCGTTTTCATCCACCCCCTGTGGACCTCGCCCATCCTTGTCGTCGCAACGACAGGGAGTTTGCCGCGATGTCCGACGACGCCACCCCGCGCCTGGGGCTGCCCTATGTGGCGGCCGCCCAGGCCCAGAAGCATGTGACCGTGAACGAGGCGCTGGCCCGGCTCGACGGTCTGGTCCAGACGGCGGTGGTCAGCCGCGTCGTCGCTGCCCAGCCGGCCGATCCGGAGGACGGCGCGCTCTACATCCTTCCCGCCGGCGCGACCGGCGAGGCCTGGGGCGGTGAGGCCGAGGGCGCGCTGATGCGGTTCGAAGCCGGCGGCTGGAGGCGTCTGCAGCCGCCGCCCGGACAGATCGCCTGGGTCGCGGATGAGGCGCAGGTGCTGCTGTTCGACGGCGCCTGGAAGCGGCTTTCGCAGTTCATCGCCCACGAGAGCGTCACCGCCGCGCTGTCGGCCAACGGCGCCCGGACGCGCCTGTCGATCCGTGAGGAAGACGTGACGCTCCTGGGCCCGCATGTGGCGACCACGATGGTCATCCCGTCGCGCGCGATCGTGCTGTCAGTGGGGACGCGGACGCTGACAACAGTGACCGGGGCGAGCGCCTACGACTGCGGGATCTCTGGCGAGCCGGGCAAGTTCGGCGGGTCGCTGGGCGCGGCCGCGGGCTCGACCAACCAGGGTGTCATCGGCCCGCAGGCCTTCTATGCCGACACCCCGCTGAGGATCACCGCCATCGGCGCGAACTTCACCGGCGGCGTGGTCCGCGCGGCGGTTCACCTGCTGCAGTTCGACCTGCCGGACGCCTAGAACAGGTCCGGTCGACGCAGCTTCAAGGTCTGGACCAGGATCCGGGTCTTGGCGTCGGCCGGGGCCTCGCCCTCGGCGATGGCGAACAGGTCGGCCAGCGGCGTCTCGACCACGGTGATGTTCTCGTTCTCGGTCTCAAGACCGCCGCCGGCGCCGGTGCGCTGGTCGTCGGAATAGGCGGCCAGGAACAGGTCGATCCGCTCGGTGGTCATTCCGGGCGACACCCAGATGGCGCCGGCGGGTTCGAGATCCTCGACCGCCAGTCCCGCTTCCTCCACGAGTTCGCGGCGGGCGCAGTCCTGCAGATCTTCGCCGGGTTCGACCAGGCCGGCCGGCGCTTCCAGCACCGTGGTCCCGCCCGCGAACATCAGGGCGGCGCGCGGCATGCTCACCAGCAGCGCCACCCGGGTTTCGGGATTGTAGGGCAGCACCGCCACGGCGCGACCGTGATCCTCGACATAGCGCTCGTAGGTCGCACCGCCCGGGTCGGTCAGGGTGACGATATGAAGGTCGAGCCACCCGGAGTGCACGGTGGTTACGGGCATGTCGGCGGGCGGACGGCCGCCGTCCTTGCGAAGCAGAGTCATGCGCGGCCTTTTGCCCGACGGTTCCGCCAGATCAACCGCTTTGTGTGCGCCATGGCGCGGGGCCGCCATGTCACCGAGTTGAAGGCCGGCAGGGTCGATATCCCGAATTCGCTTCGCCGAGTGTGGGGTAAACCGCGCCATCCGCCTCTACCAGAAGCCGGGACCCATCCCCGGAGCCGTTTCCCATCAATGAGGAGGCGGAAGTGTGTCTATCAACTAGCGCTATGCGCGAATTTAGGATCGGCATTCCCGTATTCAGGGAGCTCGGTCTTTCATCGAGCGCGGCGCCTAATAATAAAGGAGGAAGCTTGATGTTGATTTTGATGCTGGCCGCGATGGCGGCTTCCACCACGCCCGCGACAATGGGATCGTCGGCCTTCGCCGATCCGCTGGCGCCGGCGCGCGCCGGCAAGCTGTTGTGCCAGACGCCCAACGCGGCGGCCAAGACCTGCCTCATGCTCACCGACTACAGCTTTGGCCCCGACGGACAAATCACCAATCGATATGAGGTCATGCTGACCAGGAGCCCCTGGCTCAACATCAAGGTTTCGGCCCCCGTCAGGGTGAAGGACGGCGCCGTCTGCGGTCTTCTGGAAGGAACCGAAAAGGCCGAAGTGTTCACGGACGGCAAGCCCGCCGACGCCGAGACCACCACGAAGATTCGGGACGGCCTTCAGCAATTCTACAGCGCGTTCAGGGGCAAGGACGCCTGCACCTCCTACACGGCCAATGGCGATTTCTACGACGCCGCGCTGAGCATCGGCGGCGTGGCGTCGAAGGGACCGCCCGACCGCGTGATCTGGGTGGACCCGGCCGACGGCTGGGCGGTCAAGCCCTAGCGGCGGGGCTCCCGCCCGTCTTGGAATGGGGCGAGATCAGCGGGGCGGCGGCGGCGCCGGTGGGGGCAATGTCCAGATCACCGTGTCGCCCGGCTTCAGGCCGGACAGGACCTCGACCCTGTCCGGCCCGATCTTGCCGATCCGCACCTGGACCTTACGGGGGTCGCCGCGCCCGGCGCCGCGCACCGTGACATAGGTCCCGTCCCCGCCGGCCTGAAGTGACTGCGGCGGGACAGTCAGGGCCGACGGATTGCTGTAGGTAATGACGTTGAGGTTGGCCGACATCCCGATCCGGACCTGACGCGCCTGCTCGGGCGTCAGCGGGTCCAGCAGGGCGGTCGCCACGAAGGTGGCCTTGCCGCCCTGACTTCCGCCACCGGTCGCCTGCCCGGCGATGCTTTGAATTCGGCCCTTCAGGAGCGCACCTGGGAAGCCCGCGCCGGAGACCGTCACGGCCTGCCCCGGGGTGATCGAGTTGACGTCGCTTTCGTCCAGCTGGAATCGGACGCCCAGTCCGCCCGCCCGCGCGATGACGCCAAGCGGTTGGCCCTTGGACATACGCGCGCCGACACGGACGCTGACATCCGTGGCGCCGGCGCTCTGGTTCCCGGTGGGCGGCAGGACGATGATCCCCGCGTCCGGAGCGACGACCGTGGCGTCCTCGATGTCGGCGTTCAAACTTGCCAGTCGCTCGGTGGCGTTGGCCAGGTCGAGCGCGGCGACGCGGCGCGATACGCCTCCGCCACGTTCGGCCGTCAGTCGCAGATCCTGCTCCGCCGCTTCGACGGTCATCTTCTGGGATCGAAGCTGCTGCTCAATGGTCTCGTACTCCGCTCGCGGCACCAGGCCACGGTCCAGCAGCATCTTCGTCTCTTGGGCTCTGCGTTCGGTCTGCTGAAGATCGATGGTCGCGGACGTCAGGCTTCGGCGCGCGCGCGACATCTCAGGCCCGTTCTGCCAATCCCGGAGGTCTGCGGAACTGCTCAGGGCTGTCAGATAGGCGCCCTCGGCGTCGTTCCGCGCGCGCAGGACATCGGAGGGATCCAGCTCCGCCAGGACCTGTCCGCCCCCCACCTGATCGCCATAGGCAAAGCTGAGACGCTTCACGACGCCATCGAAGGGGGCGATGACGGTGATGCTCTCCCCGGGCGCGATCTCCCCGCTGAAGCCTGTTCCCAGGATGAAGGGGGCCCGGCTGACGACCGCGGTCATTTCCGTCTGCGCCATACCGTTCGCGGCGCGCGGTTTGCCGGCCACGACCTTCCACAGGACAGCGGCGATCAACGCCGCCAGCACAACAAGCACCGTGCGACCTGGCCGCACCCGGATCGTGTCCATCAGTCGTTCAAGTCGATGCGCCATGTTTCGAGCGTGCTCCCGATTTGCTGGTCGAGCGCCGTAAGCGCATTCAGGTAGGCGATGCGGGCGTTGAGTTCCTGAGCGTCGGCGTTGCGCAGGCTGTCCTGGAAGGAGAGCACCTCGAAATTCGAGGCTCGACCGACCTTCAGCTTCTCCTGCTGCAGATCGAGGGCCCTGCCGGCGAGGTCGCGGGCCCGCCGCGCCGCTTCGAGCTGGAGCCAGTTCATCTCGACGGTCTGGACCGCGTCGCGGATCTGGGCTTCGACCGCCGCCGTCAGCTCCTCGTAGCGGAGCTCCGTCGTCTGGAGCGACGTCTCGGCGCGCAGCTCAGCCTGCCTGGGGCCATAGTCGCCCAGCGGGATGCCGAGGCGCAGGCCGACCGTGCTGTCGGTCTGGGGATCCAAAGCGCCCCAGACCGGATCGACGTCCTCGCGGCGGCCCACCGACGCGGTCAGGGACAGGTCCCAGAGACGGTTGTTCCTGGCCAGCATCAAGGTCTGGCGAGCCTGGTCGAGCGCCAGCCGCTGACTGAGGATGTCCATGCGGGAGTCGAAGCCCAGCGCCGTGGCCCGGTCCAGGTCGATGATGATCTTCTCGGCCTTTACCTGATCGTCGGCGACGACGTTGGTGCGCGGATCCAGCGCGAGAAGCTGCAACAGCGCCAGCTGGGCGCTTTCTCGCTGGCGATAGGCGGAGAGGACCGCGACTTCCTGGTTGGCGAGCCCGGACTCGGTCTGGACGATGTCGGCCGCGGCCATGCGGCCGGCCTCGATGAGGGCGCGGTTGGTCTCGAGCAGGGAGCGTGTCCGCGTCAGCGACAGCTCCGTCAGGCGGACCTGCTCCTGCGCCTGGAGGAGGGTCCGATAGCTGTAGATGATCGAGGAAACGACGCCGGACACCGTCGATTCCAGCGCCAGCTTGTTGATCCGCTCCGCGATGCGCGCCGAGCGTAGCGGCGCCAGGTTGACGGCGAGCCCGGCGCTGCGAAGCAGCGGCTGGTTCAGCGACAGCGACGCCGTGTCCGTTCGATCCGTTGTGCGCGAGTCGAGACGCTCGAAGCGTCCCCACGAAAAGCCGATGGTCGCGCCCGTCGGCAGCAGCCAACTGCCGTCGATACCGCCGGAGGCGCTGGTGTCGTCGCTGCCGGAGCCATTGCCGCGACGGTCCGTGACCTGGGCCGAGATGCGCGCGACGGGCATGAAGCGCCGCTCCGCCACCACCAGATCGAATTTCTGAACGACACGCTCGAGATAGGCCGATTTGATCTCCCGGTTGTCGCGCAGGCCGATGGCCACAGCGTCGGTCAGGCTGAGCGCAACGGCGGGGCCTCTGGGAAGCGGGGCCGAGGGTGGCGAGGGGACCGGCGAGAGAGGCTGGGCGCCGGCGGCGGACGCCGCGGCGACCGACGCGGCGACCGACGCGGCCAGGGCGAGGACCAATCGCAGGCCAAGCGAACGCCTATTCCGCACGGAGGGCCTCAATCGGATCGATCCGCGACGCCGAGACCGCGGGATACAGGCCAAACAGCACGCCGATCACGCCGGAGCCGAGCGGGCCGATGGGCATCAGGTGATAGGCGACCGCGAAGTCCCAGTGGAACAGCTTCACCACCAGGGCCGAGATCAGCAGGCCGAGGATCGCGCCGGCGATGCCGCCCGCGGCCGCGAGCATGGCCGCCTCGACCAGGAACATCGTCTGGATGTCTCTCGGCGTCGCGCCGATCGCGGCGCGCAGGCCAATCTCGCGTCTTCGCTCCATGATGTTCATGAGCATGACGTTCATCACTCCGATCCCCCCGACCAGAAGCGAGATGCCGCCGATGGCGGCGAGCACCGCCGCGAGCAGCCCCTTCTGGCGGTTCATTGTTGTTATGATCGACTTGGCGTTGGTGGTCTGAACAAGGGTCGTCTTGTTGGCGAGGGTGCGCTGCAGCTCGCTGTCGATGGCGTCGATGTCGGCATCGGCCGCGGTCCGAACCAGCACGGCGGTGGGCAGGTTGCTGGGCAGCACCCGCCGGGCGCAGGCGAGCGGGATCAGGAAGGCGTCGTCGTACCGGGCCACGCTCACGGCGTCATTGGGGGTCGGCCGCAGGACCCCGACGACGGTGAAAAGATAGCCGCTGAGCGCGATCTGCCTTCCGAGCAGATCGTCGACGCGAGGGGAGAGCTCCGCGCCGGCCTTGGCGCCGATCACGCCGACCTGCGCACAGTCGTCGATGTCGGTCAGCAGGCGGCCGGACTGGGGCGCCAAGGCCAGCCGGGCGGTCATTACCGCCGGCGCCGCCATGACGAAGACCGAGGCCTCCTTGCCGTTTGCCCGCGCGGTGACCTGTTCCGTCGAATAGGGGGTCGCTTCCACGATCCCCGGGATGGTCCGTGGCAGGTTGTCGATCAGCGCAGGCTCGAAACCGGGAGGGGCGCCGTTCGGAGATCCCAGCACCTGGATGATGTCGACGCCGAGACGCTCGAACTGCTTCATCGTTTCCAGCTGGGCGACGTGGCCGATGTTCAGCATGGCGATGATCGCCGCCGTCCCGATCACGATGCCGAGCAGGGCGAGACCGGACCGTTGCCCGCGCGACCGCAGGTTGGCGAAGGCTTCGCGGACGATTTCGCCGAAAGGCACGCCATAGGCCGGGGGGCGCGGCATCAGTGGCCCCTAGTGTCGGCGATGATCCGGCCATCGCGGATCTCGATCCGCCGACCGCAGGCCGTCGCCAGATCGCGGTCATGGGTCACGATGACAATGGTCACGCCGAAGTCCTGACTGAGCGACCGCAGGAGGGTCAGGACCTCGCCGGCGGTCACGCTGTCCAGGTTGCCGGTCGGCTCGTCGGCCAGCAGCAGGCGCGGATCGCTGACCAAGGCCCGGGCCAGGGCGACACGCTGGCTCTGGCCGCCGGAGAGCTGGTTGGGGCGGTGCTCGGCGCGATCTGCCAGGCCGACCCGCTCCAGCATGGCCAACGCCCGCGGCCTGCGCTCGGCACGCGGCACATTGCGATAGAGCAGGGGGAGGGCGACATTTTCCCAGGCGGTCAGTCGCGGCAGCAGCTGGAAGGACTGGAAGACGAACCCGATCAGCCGGTTACGGAGCCGCGCGGCTTCCGCGGCGTTGGCGAAGTCGGCCGTCTCGCCGTCCAGGAACACCTGGCCACTGTCCGGTCGGTCGAGCAGGCCGATGATGTTCAGCAGCGTGCTCTTGCCCGAGCCCGAGGGCCCCACGATCGCGCAGAGTCCGCCGGCCTCGATCTCCAGGGACAGGCCATGGAGGACCGGAACCGTCCCCCCGGGGGTCTTGTAGGCCTTTTCGATGCCGGCCAGCTTAAGCACTGTTCTTTCCAATCAAGCGCCTGGGCAACTGGCGCCCAGGCCGAACACGAATGACGCGAGGTCTCCGGCCCGCTCCCCCGGAGGGTGTACTCTACACAGACGAAGTGATCCGTGGAGGGGCAAAATTAGAGGTTGATGACGGTCACATTGCCAAGCCTGTCAGCAATTCAGGGGGTGATCGTCAGGGCAGGGCCAGAGACCCTGCTGAGAGAGCCGTTGAGGATCATGCAGTTCACCGGCGGCTCGATGACTGCCGAGCTGAAGGTGATGATCTGGGCGGGCGACCAGCCCACCTCCACAGTATCGGGGCCGCAAGTACTGAAGCCTGACACCCGCATGTTCTGGATGTCGATCGCTGTCGTCGTCAGGGCGTCGAGGGGGTAGGGCAGGATGTTAAACGAGATCAGCCCGCAGAGGCCGCCCGTGATGTTCAGGCTGCTCACCCCCGCCGCTGTCGTGGTTGTGCTGGTGGTGATGTCGAGGGTGGCGCTGCAGGTCAACGAGATGGTGTGTGTCACACTGAGGGCGCCCGCGAACCGGGTTGTCACGCTCGCGGGGCTGAAGGTGTCGGCCTTGGCTGCCGAGCCTCCGGCAAGGGCCAGCGCGAAGGCGACGGCAAACATCGTCCTGTTCATACTGTTCTCCTCGAACGATCTCCGGTCCTGCCGGGGCGGGTGAAACGGAAGGGCGTCATCGTGAGGCGCGTCACGCTGCGCGCCGCGGTTCACGACCAACGCGGTGGCGTGACCTAGTTGGTGATGGCGAGCGATGGACCGCTGGACTGGGTAAGCGTCCCCTGGATGCGGCATGAGCTGAGCATGGTCCCGATCGGGAAGGTGATCGACGGGCCGCTGGAATTCCAGTTGGCCAGCAGGTCGCCCGGCCCGCAGGGGCCGGCCTGGACGTTCGCAACCTTGATCTGGGTGGCGGTGACGCCCGTCGGGGGCGGAAGGGGTGCGGTGACGTCGATGTTCCAGGTGAAATTGGTTGGGGGAAACAGGGAGCAGAGGCCCGACCCGAGCGTGGCGGCGGAGACCCAGGCGTCGGTGCCGCCGCCGTTGGCGATGATGGTCACCGTCATGGTGCAGGACAGCGTGAGGCTTCCCGAACTGAAGCCGACGGTTCCCGTGAACACGCTGGTGCTGCTTGGCGGGGTGAAGGTGTCGGCGTGAGCGCTCGAGAGGCCCGAGAGCGCCAGGACAGCTGTCGTGAGGCCGAGGATTGCGTTCTTCATGGGGGCTTCTCCTACCTGATGTGGGCGGCGAGGTCGGCGAGGCGATCCAGCATGGGGCCGCCTCCGATCGTCGCGATGTCGGATCGAGGAAGAAAAAAGGTCCCGGAGGCGCAGACCCCCGGGACCAGTCCACACAGGTGAGATTACCTGCTGAGGGGGGAGCTAGTTCGTGATCACGAGCGGCGGGCCGCTCACTTGGGTAAGCGTGCCCGAGACCTTGCAGCCCGGGGTCGGCGGGTTGATTTCGGTGCCGAGCGGGATGGTGATCGTCGCGGGCGGGCCCGGGTTCCAGTTGACCACGATGTCATCCGGTCCGCAGACCGTGCCGGTGACGGTCCGCGCCGTGACGCCTTTGAGCTTGAGCGTGGTGGCGGGCAGGCCGTTTGGAGGCGCCACGGGGGTCAGGACATCGACGTTCCAGGGAAGGCCGATGAAGCCGACCGCAGCGCACAGACCGCCCGTCAGGGTGGCGCCGGTGATGTTGGCGTCAGTGCCGGCGGCGGTGCTGACGACCGTGGCGGTCATCGTACAGGTCAGCGGGATCGTATACGACACGGCCACGGTTCCGCTGAAGCCGAAGGTGCCACCAGCCGGGGTGAAGGTGTCGGCGGAAGCGGCCGTGGCGCCGGAAAGCGCCATCGCGCCGGCCGCCAGGGCGAACATCATCTTTTTCATATTGAATCCTCTCCTAGGTTTTCTTGACCTCGATGCAATCTCGAGGCGAGGAAACTCTCACGGATGTTAATAGCAGAGTCCAGATAAAAACTCGCGTTAAGGAAGAAAAATACAATTCAAGGTAGTGTATTGGGGGAGTCAGCAGGATGATCGGGCTCGCTTATTCCAGCGAGCCCGAAATTTATGCCTGGAACTACTTCTGCTCCTTAGAAGCGGCCCATAATGCTTACGCCGAAGACCCTGGGGTCCAGCGTGAACACGTTGGCGGTAAGGCCGGTGTCGTCGGAGTTGGTGAAGAAGTCGGTGATCGGCGTCTCATCAAAGACGTTCTTCACGTAGACCTGGATGACCATGTTGGAGTCCGGGTTCTCGAGCGTCGCGGACAGGTTGGTGTTGTCCCAGGCTTCGAGACGGTCGTAGGCGGTGTTGTAGACGCGGGCGTAGCTTTCGCTCTGGCGGTAGTAGTCACCCCGAACGGTCAGGCGCCAGTCATTGACGTTGAACGTGTACTGGGCGCCGAAGTTGAGGGTCCAGTTCGGCGCGTTGGGCAGCTCGTTGCCTTCCAGATCCGCGTAGAAGCCGCGACCGCCGTTCGGGGCCTCCACGAGGGGGTTGTAGGTGAAGTTGTAGAAGAGCCAGAACGGAAGCGTCGACGGAATGGTGGGGTCGAACGTGCCGTTGCGCACGGCGCCCCCGCAGAGCGCCGATAGCGCCTGGGCCGTCAGGAAGTCGTCGAAGGAGAATATCCCGCCGACGATCGCCTCGACATGTTGCTTCGGCGCGATGCAGTTGGATGGAACCTGCAGCCACGGACGGACCAGCATCCAGTCCTCGTCGCCCTGGGTCCGGTTCATGACGTCGATCGACTCGGCGCCCTTGCCCAGTTCGGTGTGCAGATAGCCGATGTTGGCGTCCAGCCGCAGCTCGGGTGTCGGCTTCCAGATGACCTCCAGTTCGGCGCCCATGTTCTTGGCGTCGAAGTTCTCGTTGAGCGAGATCCGATCGACGATCTGCGAGACCTGATAGTCCTTGTAGTCGTAGTAGAAGGCCGTCGCGTTCAGGCGCAGGGCGCCGCCCAGGAAGGTGTTCTTTGTCCCGATCTCGAACGCGTTCAGATATTCGGGCCGGAATGTCTCGGCGAGCGGCTGGTACTGAACCACCGTCGGATCGATATCGACGCGTGGCGGATTGGCGCCGCCGCCCTTGTAGCCGCGGGCATAGGACGCATAGAGCATCGTCTCGTCGCTGAACGACAGTTCGGGCTTCCAGTCGACGACGAAGCGCCCGGTGAACTCGTTCCAGCCCTGGTTGATGTCAGGCAGGGCGGGATAGCCGCGGCAGACCTTGCCCCCGGTCGAAGGACCACTGGCGCCCCGGTCGCAACCGAGCAGGAGTTGGCTGGGGTAGGGCGTGCTGGTCTTGCTGTCGTCGGTGTAGCGCAGGCCGGTGGTGACCTTGATGTTCTGCGTCACATCCCAGTAGGCCTCACCGAAGAGCGCCCAGGACTCGGTTTTCACCACATTCTTGCTACGGAAGTAGTTGTGCCCCTCGCCGTTGATGCTGCTCAGCGGATTGGGATCGACGTAGACGCATTCCTTAGGCGTCGTCGGCCCGCAGGTCAGAGGAACCCGATGAGAGAGCGTGACGTCGGTGTTGTAGAAATACTCCGCCAGCAGGCTGAAGGTGTTGTTGAAGACATAGTAGTCGTCTTGCGATTTGAACTTCAGATAGTTGGCGCCGAGGCTGAAGTTGAACGCGCCGTCGAACGACGACTGGAGGCGAAGCTCCTGGCTCCATTGGCGATTGCTGGACTGGCTGAGATCGACCGACACCATCCGGTCTGAGGGACCGAGTTGCGGGTCAGTGTAGATCCCGCCCGGCAAGGCCGGCGAAGGCAGCATGGGGTTGCCGAGGACGTCTGTCATCGGCTGGCTGGTGTCGCTGAAGAGCTGATTGGTGACGAACCGGTTGTAGTCCTGTGAGGAGTAGTAGCGATCCTCGGCGTAGGCCGACTGCGAGATCAGCTGCAGATTATCCGTCAGGTCGAAGGTCAGGTTCAGCTGGAACACGTCGTTCTTGGCCCGGAACACCGGGTCATAGCTGGTGCGGATTTCCCGAAGGTCCTTGGACTGGGTGACGCCCAGGAAGGGGTCGGTGTAGTGGTTCCGGAACGCCCGGATCACGGTGTCCAAAGTGATCGGCCCGCCTACCGGCCAGCCAAAGGTGATGTCGTTGCCGACGACGAACTGCGCGAGCGACAGGCCGTTCGGCACGCCATACGCCTCGTCCTGGAACAGAGACCCCGGCTTGCAGCCCTGGCTCAGACGGGCCTGGATCAGGTTGCTGGTCGCGACGCCGCCGACGCTCGTCGGGCCATCGTCGCGGGTGCAGAGCTGCTTGCCGGTGCGCGCGCGCTGGTCGTCTTCCTCGAAATGCTCCCAGATCGCCGAGGCGGTGAACCAGTCCGTCGGGTCCCATTTGGCCGACAGCCGGGTCGACCACAGGTCGCGATCGTTCACGTTCTGCTTGGTGAAGGTGTTGTAGTCGAAGCCCTCGCGCTGGGTCATGCCGCCGGCGAAGCGGACGGCGAGGGTGTCGCCCAGCGGCACGTTGACCATCGCGCTCAGGCGGCCGGTGGCGTAGTTGCCGAGCTCGGCCTTCATCGTGGCTTCGAGGTTCGGCCCCGGCAGCTTGGGGATCATGTTGACCACGCCGGCGGTGGCGTTGCGGCCGTACAGCGTGCCCTGCGGCCCGCGCAGCACCTCGACCCGCTCGACGTCGAGGAACTCCGACTCGAACAGGCGGTTGCGGATCAGGGGGGTGTTGTTGAAGCTGACGGCGACGGCCGGGTCGCTGCCCGCCGAGATCGCCTTGGTCCCGATCCCGCGGATCGAGAAGTTGTACATGCTGAAGTTGCTTTTGGAGAAGCTGACGTTCGGGATCGCCCGAAGCAGCTCGGCGCCGCCCTCGATCTTGCGGTCGTCGAGGGCCTGGGCCGAGAAGGCCGAGACGGCGATCGGCACGTCCTGGATCGACTCCTCACGCTTCTGAGCCGTTACGACCAGCTCATCAACGAGGCTTGGTTCGGCGCGCTCGTCCGCGCTTTGGCTCTGGGGGGCGGGCGCGTCCTCTACCCGGCGGACGATCAGGAAGGCCGCGCCGTTGCGGCGATAGTCCAGGCCCGTGCCGGTCAGCAGGGCCTTCATCGCGGCCTCCGGCTCCGCGGCGTTGTTGACCGCGTTGGAAACCTTGGCCTCGGCCAGGCCGGGGCCGTAGAGGACCGGCGAGCCGGTCTTGAGGCCAAACTCCTTCAGCGCCGCCGAAAGGGGCTGGGCCGGGATGTCGATCTTGCGGGACCCAGCCTGCGCCTGAGCCACGCCAATGGAAAATACCGTCGCGGCGACGGCCACGCCAGCCAGAAGACCAGCCCTGTACTTATGGACGCTCACGTTTCACTCCCCCGTGTTTTGCGAACGTTGATCGCTCGCTTGAGACGGAGGAGGCAGACGCGTCAAAACACCACACACGCCGTCCGAGAAAAAATGTCCTCAGGGCGTGGAAAGTGCAATCGATCCGTCGCCTCGCGAGGTCGCCGAGGCGTAGTCGTAAGCCTCGAGGGCGCTGACGAAGCCGGCGACATCCCCGGGCCGGAAATTGCCGCTGATCAGCGTGCGGCCGACCGACGGGTCGAGGACGACGATCTTGCGCGGGGAGCGCTGGTTCATCTGCTCGACCACTTCGGCCAGAGGTTCGGCCTCGAAGACCAGTTGCTCCCGGGTCCAGTTGGTCGCCTCGCCGACGTCTGCCCGCGTCACGCTCCAGCCTTGCGGACTGGCCGCCAGCTGGGAGCCGGCGACCATCTCGGTGGCCTCGATCGGGTTCGACGCCGTGCCCGATGGGCGTGCGCCGGGCGCGGCGAGCGCCTGGGACTGGATCCTGACGCGACCCTCGACCAGCACGATGGCGAAGTTGCGCGGCTCGACGCTGACGTCGAAGGCGGTGCCGACGGCGGTGATGGTGCGCCCACCCGCCTCGACGATGAAGGGATGCGCCGTGTCCTTGGCGACCCTGAAGAAGGCCTGGCCCCGCTCGAGCCGCAGCAGCCTGCGGCCGCCGTCCGGAATGGTGCGCAGGCTGCCGCCGCCGTTCAGGATCACCTCGGAGCCGTCGGGCAGGGCGATGACCACGCGCTCGTTGGCGCCGGTGCGATAGATCTGGCTCTGATAGAGGCTGGGCGGCGGCGCGTCGGGTGCGCGCTGCGTGGTCCAGTAGCCGATCGCGATCATCCCCATGACGCAGGCGGCGAGGGACGCCGCGACCGCCCGCGGCGGCACACGCCAGCGCATCGGGAATGGCCGCCGGGTGGGCAAGACGGGCAGGGCGTCGCGCATCGCGAGCACCCGTGGATGCATGCGCACCAGTTCCAGCGCGTTCCAGGTCAGCTCGACCGAGTCGTAGGCGGAGCGATGGGCTGGGTCCTGTTCCAGCCACTCTTCCAGCGAGATCTCGTCGATCTCCGAGAGGGCGCCCGAGCGCGTGCGTGAGAACCAGGCCGCGGCGGCGGTTTCGATGTCCTCGGGGCGGGGCGCGTCGTGGGTCACCGGCGGGCCTCCAGTCCGGTGGTCAACTGCTTCAGGGCGCGCATGATGAGCCGCTCCACCGCGCTGACGGTGATCCCCATGCGACGGGCGACCGAGGCGTAGGTCGCCTCCTCGAAACGATGCAGCAGGAGCGCCTCACGTGATCGCGGCGGCAGATTCTCGAGCGCGACCAGCAGTTTGTCCAACGCCTGCTTCCCCATCAATATGCGTTCGGGCGAAAGTTCTTCGATCGCCGCGTCGCTCTGGGTCATGGTCAGACCGAGAGACGGATAGTTGTAGCGACGATGGGCGAGGACGCTCCGGGCCACCTGGAACAGATAGCCCTTGGCGTGGTTGATCCCCGCCGTCCCGCCCCGCACCTGCAGGGACAGGAACACGTCCTGGACCATGTCTTCAGCTTCGGCGGGGTTCACGCGTTTCTCGAAATATCGCCTCAGCGCCGGCCCATAATCCTCCAGCCAGACGCGCAGGGTCTGATCGGCAGGGCCGCCAGGTCCATCGTGCGGTATCGGCGAAGAGGCCATGCGGCCGAATTCCTTCAGCGGATCATCACGTCGCCCGAGGTCGCGGAAATCCCTCCGCAGCCACCGGCGTCACAGGAAGAGGCAATCGGCGCGGTTCACCCCACATGCTAAATTCAGCATCGGGCGCACCTCTTTTGGTTGCAAGCGAGATTCGATCGCCCGCCACCCTAGGCTGGACGTCGCCCGACCAGCCAGCCGAAGCCTGCGGCGGTGAAGAACATCAGCACGCCGTAGACCGCGGCCGGCACCGCCATCTCCGCGTCGTTGAGCAGCAGCGGGGACATCGCCACCATGATCGCCAGCGACGCGTTGTGGATGCCGACCTCCATACCGATGGCCACCGCCTGGCCGTGCTCGAGCTTGAGCAGGCGCGGGATGCCGTAGCCGACCGCGAGGCTGACCAGGTTGAAGGCCAGGCAGGCGGCGCCGACGACCTGGATGTAGCCGCCGATGCTGTCGCGGTTCTGCAGCACGGCCACACCGACCACCAGCACCAGCAAAATCAATGAGATGAGCTTGAGCGGACCGCGCAGCCGCGCCGCGAAGAGCTCCGCGCGCCGGTTGACCAGCATCCCCGCCAGCACCGGACCCAGCACGATCACGAACACCTGCATGATCTTGGTGAACTGCAGAGGCAGAGCCTCTCCGGCGCCCATGAAGTGAAGCATCGACAGGTTCACGATCAGCGGCAAGGTGACCACGGTCAGCACCGAGTTGACCGCCGTCAGGGTGATGTTGAGCGCCACGTCGCCGTGGGCCAGATGGCTGTACAGATTGGCCACCGCGCCGCCGGGCGAGGCCGCCAGCAGCATCAGCCCAACCGCCAGCGACGGGCCTAACCCGAACAGATGGGCGATGAGCAGGCAGACCGGCGGCAGCAGCAGCATCTGCGCCGCCAGGCCGACGATTACCGCCTTGGGAAACCGCAGCACGCGCGTGAAGTCGGCCACGGTGAGGGAGAGGCCCAGCCCGAACATGATGATGCCCAGGGCGATGGGCAGCAGGAGGCTGGTCGACAGGCTGGCGGTCATCGTCGCCTCCGCACTGAAAGAAATGAAACGGGATGAGGGACGGGTCTAGGGCGCGCCGCTGGCGGTGGAGCCCGCGCGTCGCCAGACCTGGGTCTTGCAGAGCGGCCGGACAACGCAACCGGTGAGGTGCAGCCGCCCGTCGGGCTCGACCCGCAAGGCGCCCTTGTAGGTCCTGCCATCCTCGGGATTGTAGACCCAGCCGTCGGCCCGAAGGCCGTCGGCGCGGGGCGTCACCTCGAGGATCCGAAGGCCCTTCAGCTTGCGGCCGCGCCGGGTCGCGTCCGTATTGAGCACGTCCTGCTGGGCGGGGTTCACCGTCAGCCGGGGTGAGCTGACGATGCTGCCGCAAAGCTTGCCGCCGCAGGGCTCGACCCGCACCAGGCTGCCGCCATCGGACGGCGTGCGCCACAGCCCGGAGGCTTGCACGGGCAGGTCCGCCGCCGAGGCCAGCAGCGCGGCCAGGGACAGGCTCAGGATCACGCCAGAGCTCCCGCCGGATAAGCCGCCGACAGCTCCTGCTCGGCGTCGCGCAGCAGGTTGCGGTCGTCGTGGTCCCACGGGTGGAAGCGCGGCGCGAAGTAGGTGAGGTACGGACCCAGCGCCTGGCGCAGCATGCCGGGCTTGAACCACAGCAGCTTCATGGTGCCGGCCCAGGCTTTCCAGCCGCGGATGCCGTCTCGCGCCAGAAGATCACGCATGTTCTGGCTGACGACGATGAACAGCAGCGCCGTGGCCATGACCATGGTCCAGACCCGGATGTGCCAGCGGCGGAAGGCGGTGATGTCCTTCGTCACGGCCATGAAGGTGTCGAAGGCGACCGACTTGTGCTCGATCTCCTCGACCGCGTGCCAGCGCCACAGGTCGCGGGCTTCCGGCGTGGCGCCTTCGAGGTGACGCGGGTCCGACAGCAGGGCGTTGGCGAGGACCGCCGTGAAATGCTCGAGCGCGATGGTGGCGCCGAGCTGCAGGCGCGGGTGCCGGGTGCGGGCGAAGTCGAGCCGCTTGCGGGTGCGCGCCTCCATCCCGGCGACGTCGAAGCCGTGGACCGCGACCTGGCGGTTGAAGGCGACATGCTCGCGGGTGTGCATGGCTTCCTGGGTGATGAAGGCGTTGATCTGCTCCAGCAGAACGCCGTCGGCCTGGTCCTTGTAGCGACGGACGGCGTCCATGAAGAAGCGCTCGCCCTGGGGGAAGGTCACGGACAGGGCGTTGAAGAAGGCGGTGGCGAACGGGTCGCCGCCCAGCCACCAGCGGTCGTCCTTGCCAACCGGGGCGAACGAGATGTTGCGGGGGCGGATGGTCAGGTTCTGGGGCGTGCTCATCGGCGGGCTCCATGCGGAGAGGAATGAGATCGGAGCTCCAGCCATGGGCCGGCCGTGGCTCGCACAGGATCGTGCGCCGCCAAGGTGTTTGCTTGAACTCCGAGGTGCGTGGGTCTACCGCGAGACCAACGCTATCTAATTGGACTCAACTGACATCAATGTCAATAGAAGATCCCGCACCTCGCGCCACGCGTCGTCGTCGCTCCTCGGAAGAGGCGCGTAGCGAGGCGATCGCCTCGGCGCGGGCGCTGCTGCTCAGCGGCGGACCGACGGCGGTGACCCTGGCCTCCGTCGCCGGCGACATCGGCGTCACCCATGGCAACCTGATCCACCACTTCGGATCGGCGGGCGGGCTGCAGTCGGCCTTGATGGGGTCGATGGTCAACGACCTGCGGGTGGCGCTGGACGCGGCCGTGGACCGGCTGCGCACCGACAGCGGCGCGCCGCTGGCGGTGGTCAACGAGGTGTTCGACGCCTTCGCCGATCGCGGGGCCGGGCGGCTAGCCGCCTGGATCGTGCTGTCCGGCGATCTCGAGCATCTGGAGCCGGTCCGCGCGGCCGTGCAGGATCTGGTCAAGGCGATCCGCGAGAAGCTCGGCGACGAGGATGGGCGCGCCCACGACCGCATCTCCTCGGCCGTGCTGCTGATCGCCATCAGCGCCTTCGGCGACGCCCTGATCGGGCCGCCGCTGCGGGACATGCTCGGACGCGAGAGCGACGCCGGCCGCAAGGTGGTGGCGGCGCTGCTGCCCCAGTTCCTCGCCAGACTGCCCGAGCCGGGTCAGGACTCGTAGGCGTCAGGCGACGTCGGCGGCGTCCTCGACCTTCAGACCCTCGCGCAGTTCGCGCCGCAGGAACTTGCCGCTCGCGTTGCGGGGCAGGGGTTCGTCGCGGATCCAGATGTAGCGCGGGGCCTTGTGCTTGGCCGCGATCGTCAGGCAGTGCTCGCGCAGCTCGGCGGCGCTGACCGTCTGACCGGGAGCGAGCTTGATCGCCACCCCCACTTCCTCGCCCAGCCGCGCGTCGGCGACGCCGAAGACGCAACATTCGGCGATCGCGGCGTGGCGGTGCAGGGTCGCCTCGACCTCGGCGCAGTAGACGTTCTCGCCGCCGCGCAGGACCATGTCCTTCTTGCGGTCGACCAGGAAGATGAAGCCCTGGTCGTCGATGCGGGCGACGTCGCCGGTGTGCAGCCAGCCGTCGGTGATGCTCTCGGCGGTGGCGTCAGGACGGTTGATGTAGCCCTTGATCACCGAGGCGCCGCGCACCCAAAGCTCGCCGGGCTGGCCGACGGGCAGGGTGTTTCCCTCGTCGTCGACGACCTTGGCCTCGAAGCTCGGCATCGCCCGGCCGCAGCTGGCCGGCTTGTCGACGAAGAAGTCTCCGGCGATCGAGGTGATGATGCCGCAGGTCTCGGTCATGCCGTAGCCGGTGTTGGGGCGGGCGGTGGCGACCGTCTTCTCGATCTTCTCGACCAGGTCCGGCTGAATTTGGGCTCCGCCGCCGCCGACCGCGAGCAGGCTGGAGGTGTCGTACTTGTGGAAGTCAGGGTGGGTGACCAGTTCGCGGGCCATCACCGGCACGCCGCTCACGGTCAGGATCTTCTCGCGCTCGACCAGCTTCAGCGCCTCGCCCGCGTCCCAGCGGTACATCAGCACCATCTTGCCGCCCGCCGCCGTGGTGGCGTAGGCGCCGCAGTTGTTGGCGGTGACATGGAACAGCGGCGTGGTCACCAGGGTCACCGGAACCGGGACCGGCGCCTCGGGATCGACGAAGACGCCGGTGCCGCGCTGGGTCGCGAGACCGGAGGCCTGGCCGGCGAACATCATGTTCATCAGGTTGTTGATGCAGCCGCGATGGGTCAGCTGCGCGCCCTTGGGGAAGCCGGTGGTGCCCGAGGTGTAGAAGATGCAGGCGTCGGCGTCGGGATCGATGGCGACCTCCGGCAGCTCGCCGCCACGGGCGAGAACGTCGGCATAGGCGACCGCGCCGGCGGGCGCGTTGTCGGCGCGCACGGCGACCAGGGTCGCGGCGCCGATCATGTCCGGCTGCTCGGCGATGCGGGCGATGCGCTCGCCGTCCGCGAACACCACCTTGGGCGCGGAATCGGCGAAGCCGTAGACCATCTCGGCGGCGGTCCACCAGGCGTTGACGCCGACCACGGCGACGCCGATCGAGACCCCGGCCCAGTAGATCAGCATCCATTCCGGATAGTTGCGCATGGCGATAGCGACGCGGTCGCCGGGCTTCACGCCGTGGTCGACCAGCCAGTTGGCGATCGCGGCCACCTGCTCATGGGCCTGCGCATAGGTGATGCGCTCGTCTTCGTAGACGAGGTAGTCACGCTCGGCGAACTGCAGGGTCGATTGCCACAGGGCGCGGACGTCCGGCGGAGCGGCGACGAAGGTCTTCATCGGTGCGCCGCGCACCTCGATGGTTGTGATCTCGAACGGTTGCCCCGGCGCCGTCAGTTCAGCCCAGGCCTCATCAAGTTCCGCGTAGTGCAACCGTCGTCTCCCTGTGTGCTGTCGTAGCGGCCCGATCTTCGCCGGGCTCGTCGTCTTGAAGTAGGCGGCCGCGCCCTTCGTTTGAAGAGCGCGGCGCCGTCAGTGTCAGAGCAGGTCGCCGCCGACCGCCGAGGCGGTGGTGCCGTGCTGCTGGTAGGCCTTGATCACGTTGCGGCCGGTGGTCCAGCGGTGAACCTCGTCCGGTCCATCCACGAGTCGCTGGCTGCGGATGTGGGTGTACCAGCGGGCCAGCGGCGTATCCATCGAGTAGCCGAGGGCGCCGTGCAGCTGGATCGCGGTGTCGACGACACGGTGCACCATGTTGGCCAGGAACACCTTGGCGATGCCGTTCTCCTGGCGCAGATCCATGCCTTTTTCCGCCTTGTAGGCGATGTGCAGCAGCATCAGCCGGGCGATGTAGATGTCCTGCGCGCAGTCGGCGAGCATGAACTGGACGCCCTGGCGCTCGTGCAGCGGTTTGCCGAAGGTCTCGCGCTGGGTGATGAAGCCGACGGCCAGATCGAGCGCGCGCTGGGCCATGGCGACATTGTGCATGCCGTGGCGGAGACGGCCGTAGGCGAGACGGTGCTGGCCCATGTTGAAGCCGCCCCCGACGCCGCCGAGCAGGTTTTCCGCCGGCACGACCAGGTCCTTGATCTCGACCTCGGCGTGGCCGCCGCCGAGGATGTCGGTCAGCGGACCATGCGCGGCCATGGTCTCGATGTCGCGGACGATGCGGTAGCCGGGGTTGGGCAGCTCGACGATGAAGGTCGAGAACTGCTGGTGGCGCGGCGCGTCGGGATCGGTGCGGGCCATGACCAGGGCGATGTCGGCGACCGAGGCAGCCGAGGAGAACCACTTCTCGCCGTTGAGGACGTAGTTCTCGTTGCCGTCCTTGACGGCCGTGGTGCGCATGCCGGTGGCGTCTGCGCCGGCGGCCTTCTCGGTCATCGAGTAGCAGATGCGCTTCTCGCCGTTCAGCAGCGGCTTGAGGAACTTTTCCTTCTGATAGTCGGTGCCGTGCGCCAGCAGCGTCATCATGGTGGCGTCGTCGGGACCCTGGGTGTTCAGCGACAGGGCGCCGAGATAGCTCTCGCCGAGCTCCATCTGCACCAGGGCGTTGGCGAGAGGGCCGAGCCCCATGCCGCCATGCTCGGTGGGGATGAACGGGCACCACAGGCCCTGGGCGCGGGCCTTGGCGCGCAGCTCGCCGAGGACGGTCTTGTAGTCCTCGCCGGCCAGCAGGCGCTTTTCCGCGGGAATGCATTCGTCGTGGACCCACTGGCGCACGCGCTCGCGAACCGCCTTGGCGTCCGCGGGAATTTCGAAGTCGATGGCCATCCTGGCTCTCCCTTTTCGTTCTTCTTGTCTGTCGTGTCGGTCAGCGGCCGCCCTGGCCGTCGTCGACCTTGATCGAGGTTCCGGTGACGGCGTCGGAGGCGGGCGAGCAGAGGTAGAGCAGCGTGCTGTCCAGCTGCGCCGGATCGCCCAGGCGCTTGCGCGGCATGTGCTGGCTGATGTCGCCCATGCGCTCCAGCATGCCGTCCATCATCTCCGAGGCAAAGGCCCCCGGCGCGATGGCGTTGACGTTGATGTGGAACTTGGACCACTCGACCGCCAGCGCCTCGGTCATCCGCACCACGGCGGCCTTGCTCACCGAGTAGAGGGCCGCGCCCTCGCCGCGATAGCTGTAGGCCGACATCGAGGCGATGTTGATGATCCGGCCGGGAAGCTTGGCGTCCAGGCGGCGCTTGGCGAACTCGGTGGCCAGGATCCAGGGCGCGCGCAGGTTGGTGCCGAGCACCGCGTCGATCAGCTCGACCGACATCTTGGTCGCGCGCTGGGCGTCGGGGATGCCGGCGTTGTTGACGAGGATGTCCACTGGACCGAGCGCCGCCTCGGCGCGCTCGAACAGGCCCAGAAGCTGATCGGTGTCGGTGACGTCGAGTTGCAGCGGCGCGGCGACGCCGCCGTCCGCCGCGATCTCGGCGGCCAGGGCTTCGAGACGGTCCAGCCGACGCCCGGTGATGGCGACCTTGGCGCCCTGCCTCGCCAGCACCTGGGCGAACCGTCGTCCCAGACCCGAGGACGCCCCGGTCACCAGCGCGACCTTGCCGGTCAGGTCGATGGAGGCGTTGGGCAGCGGATAGGACATGGCGGTCTCCCTTTTGTTTTCCACGACTATCCCCGCCTGACCGTGGGGCAGGGAAGCCGGAAAGCGTCGAGGAGGCCGCTCGCCTACGCCCCGGTGCGGCCCGCCGCCGCTTCGGCGATGGCCGACTTCCAGTGGCGGTGGATGATGTCGCCGCGGGCAAACCAGGCGTCGTGCCGGCCCTTGAGCCAGCCGAGCAGCTCCTCGAACGCGTTGATCCGATACGGCAGGCCCATGATGTAGGGCGTGACGTTCAGCGGCAGGATGCGGGGACCGCCCTTCACCGCTTCGCGCGACAGCCACTGATAGGCGTCCTTGATCTGCTCGACGTAGGAATCGATGTCGTGCTGCTGGGTCAGCAGGATCTGGCGGTCCGACAGCTCATGGTTCAACGGCATGTTGCCGATCGGCCCGGCCGGGGTGGTCATGGTGTAGGGCAGGTCGTCGTTGGGCCAGTCGCACTGGTACTCGAACCCGGCCTCGGCCAGCAGCTTCAGGGTGTTGAAGCTCTGCGACCGCGCAATTGAGGCCCAGCCCTTCGGCGCGCTGCCGGTGATGCGGATCAGCGCATCCCGCGCCGCCAGGATCAGGGCCCGTTCCTCGTCTTCCGGCAGGCCGCTGGCGATCGTGCCGTTCATGTCGGTGGAGTGGGCGACGACCTCGTGGACCTCACGGCTGAGCGCGGCCATCAGGTCGGGGTAGCGTTCGGCCACCGCCGCGTTGACGGCGAACGAGGCCGGCATCCGCGCCTTCTTCAGCGCCTCCAGCAGCCGCCAGGCGCCGACGCGCGAGCCGTAGTCGCGGGCGGTGTAGTGGCGATAGTCGGGGTAGGGCGTCTGCATATGGCCCGGCGCGCGGAACGGCGTGTCCGACGGCTCCAGCGGAAACCACTCCAGGTTCACGACGATCCAGACCGCGACGCGCTTGCCGCCCGGCCAGAAGAAGTCCGGCCGCTCGAAGATGTTCGACGGCTCGTAGAAGCTGTGGTCCATGCCTTCGCGGCGGTGCGGGTACTTGAGATAGGAGGGATCGAGCGCCATGGTCACGCCTCCGCCCCGGCCGTGACGGACGCGCCGTCGCGGTAGTGGCTGTTGTAGTGGTCGGTGATCGCGCCGGCGGTGGTGATCCAGACGCGCGGATCGGCGGCGATGTGCTTCAGCGCCTCTTCGAACGGGCCGATGCGGTGCGGCTGGCCGATCAGGTAGCTGTGCAGCGGAATGCACATCACCGTGCCCGGGCCGCGCTCGCCCTCCGCCGCCAGCCGTTCGAACTGCCGGATCAGGGTCTCGGCATACGCCCGCGGGCTCATATTGTAGACGAAGAAGCCGTAGTGGTCGTTGATCTCGAGGCTGTAGGGGATCGACAGCAGCTTGCCGGTCTTGGTGTGAATCGGGGTCGGCTGGTCGTCGTGATAGAAGTCGCAGGTGTAGCTGAAGCCGTATTCGGCCAGCAGATCCATGGTCCGCGGTGTGTGGGTCAGCGCCGGGCCGAGCCAGCCCTTGATGGTCTGGCCGGTGAGGTCCTTCACCGTACGGATGGCGTCCTCGATCACGGCCCGCTCCTGGGCCTCGTCCATGCCGTAGATGTAGCGGGTGTTGTAGATGCCGTGGGAGAACAGCTCCCAGCCCAGGTCGTGGGCGTGCATGACGATTTCGGGATGGTGGTCGCAGAGCGCCACCGACAGCGACACCGAGCCTTTGAAGCCGTGCTTTTCCATGACCTCGGCCATGCGCCAGTGGCCGACCCGGTTGGCGTAGTCGCGGTGGCCGTAGCCGACTACGTCCGGATGGGGCCGGGGCCAGCTCTTGCGCTGCGGATGGGCCGGCGGGTCGAGTTCGTAGAACTCCAGGTTGGGGGCCACCCAGACCGCGATCGACTTGCCGTCGGGCCAGACCAGCGGCGGGCGGCTGTCATAAGGCGCGTAGTCGTAGAGCGCGGGGTCGCTGAGGCGGGTCTCGGTCATGGTCAGGCCTCGTAGGCGGCGAGCCAGTCGATCACGGCCTGGACCGGTTCGACGTCGGCGTACTTGAGCTGAAGGTCGGTCAGGTTGGCGAAGTGATAGCTCTCGTGCTTGTCCGCGCAGGTCTCGATCGGGACGATCGTGCGGTAGCCGTAGGACAGCGCATCCACCGCCGTCGCCCGCACGCAGCCCGAGGTCGAGCCGCCGGTGACGATCACGGTGTCGACCTTCTTGAAGGTCAGGTAGCTGGCCAATGGCGTTTCGAAGAAGGCCGACGGCATGCGCTTGACGTAGACCGCGTCCTTGTCGTGGTCGATCTCGCAGCGGTCGTCGAAGGCGTGTCGGCGCGAGCCGATCTTGATGTTCTGCAGGCTGTCGGGCGTGTCGGTGCGCGTGCCCCAGACCCCGGCGTCGCCGGCGTCCGCCATGTAGCCGACGTGTGTCCAGATCACCGGCAGGCCGCGCTCACGGGCCATGCGGGAGATGGTGTTCACGTGCTCGATCTGGCGCGGATCGGTCTCATAGGCGGTCTTGAACTCGTCGATCCGCGTGTAGGCGTTCTGGAAGTCGACGTTGACGATGGCCAGCCGCGAGCCGAAGCCGAACTTCTTGCGCGCGGGGTTGGCCATCACCTCCTCGAACAGCTGGCGGGCGGTCTTGTCCTCGACCACCATCCGCGTGCCGATGATCTCTTCGCTCATGTGCCGGTCCTTCAGGCTGCGGTCGGTTGGGAGGCGGCGGGCGTCGCCGGGACGAAGCCCAGCGGCAGGCCTGCGTCTGGGATGAAGCCATAGATCGCCTCGAGGGGGAGGGCGGTGGCGACGATGTGACGGACCTGAAGCAAGGCTTCCAGGTCGATGCCGGTGCGGATGCCCATGGCTTCCAGCATGAAGACCAGATCCTCGGTGACGATATTGCCGCTGGCGCCGGGCGCGAACGGACAGCCGCCGAGGCCGCCGAGCGAACTGTCGAAGGTGGTCAGACCCTCGTCGAGCGCCGCCATGACGTTGGCGAGGCCGAGGCCCCGGGTGTTGTGCAGATGGATGCCGGTCACGGCCTCGCGGCCCACCGCCGAACGCACCACTCGCAGGACATCTCGCACCTGGGTCGGATTGGCGTAGCCGGTGGTGTCGGACAAGCCGACTTCGTCACAGCCGGCGGCCATCAGGGATTCGGCCAGCCTGGCGACCTGGGCGTCTGGAATCTGCCCTTCTAATGTGCAGCCGAAGACCGTGGAGAGGCTGCCTTCGAATTTCGGACGCTCGTCTTCGGGTAGCGCGGCGATCAGATCGGCGATCGCGGCGGCCTCGGCCAGCACCTGATCGTGGGTGCGGCGCAGGTTGCGCAGGCTGTGGGTCTCGCTGACCGACAGCGGAAGGGTGAGCTTGTGGGCGCCCGCCGCGATGGCGTTGGCGGCGCCGCGGCTGTTGGGCACCAACACCGCAACGGTCAGGCCCGACAAGGTGCGGGCAAAGCTGACGATTTCGGCGGTGTCGGCCAGCTGCGGCAACAGCTTCGGGGGCACGAACGAGCCGACCTCGATCTCGCGGACCCCGGCCAGGTACTCGGCCTGGATCCAGCGCTTCTTGGCCTCGGTGGGCATGATCGAGTCGACGCTCTGCAGGCCGTCGCGCGGACCGACCTCGCTGATCAGGACTTCTGGCGGTAGCGACATCGACCCCTCTTGCGTCGTGATATGTTATGTATCTATCTCAATTAAATTGAGGCGTCACGCTCCGGTTCAAGGGCGCGTGCAACGGGATCGGAATTGATGCGAACAGAGGCAGAGGCGCCCTTGGCGGGGCTCAGGGTCGTCGAGTTCACCCACATGGTGATGGGTCCGTCGATCGGCCTGGTGCTCGCGGAGCTGGGCGCCGACGTGATCAAGGTCGAGCCCGTCGGCGGCGACGCGACGCGTCGGCTGAAGGGCTCGGGCGCCGGCTACTTCCCGATGTTCAACCGCAGCAAGCGCAGCATCTGCCTGGACCTGAAAAGCGCGGAAGGCCTGGCCTCGGCGCGTCAGCTCGCGGCCTCCGCCGACATCGTCATCGAGAACTTCCGCGCCCGCGTGCTCGACCGTCTGGGCCTCGGCTACGAGACCCTGAGCGCCGAGAATCCGCGCCTGATCTACTGCTCGGCCAAGGGCTTCCTCAAGGGGCCCTACGAGAACCGCGCCGCCCTTGACGAGGTCGCGCAGATGATGGGCGGGCTGGCCTACATGACCGGTCCTCCGGGGCGGCCGCTGCGGGCCGGGGCCTCGGTGATCGACATCGCCGGCGGCATGTTCGGCGTGATCGGCATCATGGCCGCGCTCGAGCAGCGCTGGCGGACGGGTGTCGGCAAGAAGGTGGTCTGCTCGCTGTACGAGACCACCGCCTTCTTCGTGGGCCAGCACATGGCCCAGAAGGCGGTGACCGGCGTCGCCGCCGCGCCGATGCCGGCCCGGATCTCGGCCTGGGGCGTCTACGACGTGTTCGAGACCAGCGACGGCGAGAGCGTCTTCATCGGCGTCGTCAGCGACCTGCAGTGGGCGCCGTTCTGCGCCGCCTTCGGCCTGACCGAGCTGGCGGCCGACGAGAGCCTCGCCCTCAACAACCAGCGCGTCGAGGCGCGCGACCGGATGATGCCGCTGCTGCGGGCGTCGCTGAAGACTTACAGCAAGGCGGAGCTGCTGGTGAAGCTTGAGGCGGCGGGCCTGCCGTTCGCGCCGATTACCCGTCCCGAGGACCTGTTCGATGACCTGCACCTCAACGCAGAGGGCGGGCTGGTCGATGTCGGGATGCCGGACGGGTCGAGCATGCGGCTGCCGGCTCTGCCGCTGGAATTCGACGGCCGGCGCCCGGGCGCGTCGCGCGCGGTGCCGTCGGCGGGCGAGCACGGCGAGGAGATCATGACCGACCTCGCCGACATCTGGGCGAAGCTCGACGAACCCCAGCCGGCGGCCGGCTAGGACATGCTGACCTGGTTGCTGTCCGAGCCCATGTTGAGGCGGATATGGTAGCGGTCCGACCGGTACTGGGCGATCGTCAGCAGGATCGGCTTGCCGCCGTCGGCATAGACCGTGCGGGTGATGCGCATCACCGGCGCCATCATGGCGATGCCCAGCGCCTGCGACAGGCCTGCGTCGGCCGCGGCGGCGGTGATGATCTGCGAAGCGTAGCCGATGTGGATGCCGGCGCGCTGCAGCACCTGCAGGGTGGGGGTGGCCTTGAGGGTCTCGCGGCTGATGTTCAACCCCAGGTCCGGCGGCAGATAGCTGACGATGTGGCCGAGCGGCTCATCCTCCAGCCAGCGGGTCTTCACCGCCTTGATGACGGCGGAGCCGAGCGGCAGCCTGAGCGCCTCGGCCACCGCCTCGTTGGCGAAGTCCTCGCCGACCTCGGCCGACCGCACCTCGGTGTTGCGGCCCCAGGCCAGCAGGCTGTCGACGGCCTGGTCGACGTTGGCCTCGATCGGCTTGGACACGCTCTTGTGGATCACATGGGTGCCGATGCGGCGCTTGCGCTCGACCAGGTTCTGGGCGGCCAGTTCGTCGAGCGCGCGGCGGGCGGTGATGCGGGAGACGTTGTAGATTTCCGAGACCTCGGCCTCTGTCGGCATGCGCGATCCGTGAGGCCGCTGGCCCGACAGGATCTGCTCGCGCAGCGTCAGATAGATCTGGTGGTAGAGCGACACCGCTCCCCGCGCCGGCGACGTTCCGGTCTCCTGGCTCGCCGTCCGCGTGGTCAAGGCCGCTCCCTCATCCGCTCAAAAAAATCGCAGCCCCGTCGCGGGGTGATTCAATTGCTATATATAAATAGCAATTATTTCGCGACCCTGCGCCTGACTGCACGACAAGCCTAACGAGGGAACGGGGATTTGCGAACCCTTCTAGACAGGATCTGGGCCGATCATCTGGTCGAGACGCTGCCGGGCGGGGCCGGTCTGCTGTTCATCGACCGGGTGCTGCTGCACGAGCGTACAGGCGGCGTGGCGCTGAAGAGCCTGGAGCAGGCGAATCGGTCTCCCGCCGACCCGTCGCGGGTGTTCTGCACCATGGACCATGTCGTCGACACCCGGCCGGGCCGCACCGACGCCACGCTGATGCCGACGGGCGGCGCCTTCATCAAGGCCACGCGCGAAGCGGCGCTGGCCGCGGGCATCACCCTGTTCGATCTCGGCGATCCGCGGCAGGGCATCGTCCACGTGATCTCGCCGGAGCAGGGCCTGATCCTGCCGGGCGTGACCCTGGTCTGCCCGGACAGCCACACCTGCACGCAAGGCGCCTTCGGGGCGCTGGCCTGGGGCATCGGCTCGACCGAGGCCGAGCACGCGATGGCCACCTCGACGCTGAGAATGGCGCAGCCGCGCGCCATGAAGATCGAGATCGACGGCGTGCTGGGGGAGGGGGTCACCGCCAAGGACCTGGCCTTGCATCTGCTGGCGCGGTTCGGATCCTCCGGCGGGCAGGGCTACGTCGTCGAGTACGCCGGTTCGGCGGTCCGCGCGCTCGACATGGAAGCGCGCATGACCCTGTGCAACATGGCCACCGAGTTCTCGGCCGTGACCGCCCTGATCGCGCCGGACGACAAGACCTTCGAATATCTGCACGGCCGCCCGTTCGCGCCGAAAGGCGAGGCCTGGGACCAGGCGGTCGCCTACTGGCGCACTCTGCGCTCGGACGACGACGCATCCTTCGACGCGGTGCTGTCGGTCGACGCCGCCGAGGTCTCGCCGATGATCAGCTGGGGCTCCAGCCCGCAACAGTCGGTCGGCATCGACGGCCGCATCCCGCAGTTCGCGGAGGTTTCCGGACGCGACAGCCGAGAGGCCTGGGGGCGGGCGCTGGTCTATATGGGCGTAACCCCCGGCCAGTCGCTGGAGGGGCTGCCGATCGACGCGGCCTTCATCGGCTCCTGCACCAACAGCCGCATCTCCGACCTGCGCCGGGCCGCCGCCGTGCTTCGCGAGCGCAAGGTGGCGCCGGGCGTGCGCGCGATCTGCGTGCCGGGCTCCAGCGCCGTGAAGCGCCAGGCCGAGGCCGAGGGGCTGCACGAGGTGTTCCTGTCCGCTGGATTCGAATGGCGGGAGTCGGGCTGCTCGATGTGCTTCTTCTCCGGCGGCGAGAGCTTCGGGGCCGGCGAGCGGGTCGTCACCTCCACCAACCGCAACTTCGAGAGCCGGCAGGGGCCCAATACCCGGTCGCATCTAGCCTCGCCGGAGATGGTCGCCGCCTCGGCGATCGCCGGCCGCCTGGCCGATCCCCGCAAGCTGGCGAGCTGACCCGGATTCATGGACCCTCTCACCATCCTCACGGCCGTCGCCGCCCCGTTGCTGCGGGCCAACATCGACACCGACGCCATCATACCGTCGCGGGAGATGCGCAGTGTGTCCAAGAGCGGCCTCGCCGACGGCCTGTTCGCCGGCTGGCGCTATCTGACCATCGGCTCGCGCGATCCGGACCCGGCCTTCGTCCTCAACCAGCCCGCCTTCGCCAGGGCGCGGATCCTGGTCGGCGGGGAGAACTTCGGCTGCGGCTCAAGCCGCGAGCATGCGGTCTGGGCTCTGGCCGAGTACGGCTTCCGGGCGGTGATCGCGCCATCCTTCAGTCCGATCTTCCGCAGCAACTGCGTCCGCAACGGCGTGGCTCCGGTGGTGCTGTCCGAGGCGGAGGTCGTGCGCCTCGCCGAGATCTTGACCGCCGACGCCGGGCATACGCCGGTGACCGTCGATGTCCGGGATCAGACCGTGGTCGGGCCCGAAGGTTTCGTGGGCCACTTCGAGCTCGACAGCGAGTCGCGGGAGATGCTGCTGCACGGTCTCGACGCCATCGAGCTGACCTTGCGGTCGGGTGAGGCGATCGACGCGTTCACGACGCGAGACCGGGCTTTGCGCCCCTGGGTTTATCTGTGAGCCGTCTTGGTGCGCGCGCGCCACACAATGGCGCCCAATCGGCGGGCGCCGCAGCCAATCGTTCTATTTCCATGACAATTGGTCGTTGACGATTTGTCATTGTTGCATAACATTTAAAATCACAAGGTTCGGTGGTTCGAGGTAGCCCATGTCTTCCAATGCGTTTTCCCGACGTCAGGCGCTGATCGGCGGCGCCGCCGTCACCGCCGCGGCCGCTTCGGTCACGACCAAGACGGCGGCCGAGGCTGCCACGCCGACGGCGCCCGCCACCGGAACCAGGAGCGAAGTGCTCAAGGAGTGGCGCAACCCGCAGATGGTCGCCCACCTCCGCCAGGCGCCGAAGCTGATCAACGTCGAGCGCGCCTACAAGGTGATGGACAAGTACGGCCTCGACGGTCTCGTCGCCGCCGTGCCGCACAACATCTACTACCTGTCGAGCCACATGGGCCCGATGCAGATGATGGGCCGCGGGTTCTCGACCTATGCCTTCTTCCCGCGCCGTCCTGACGCGGCGCCGGCGCTGATCGTGCCGGGCTCGATGGTCTACCACCTCGACTACCGGCCGACCTGGATGCCGATCCAGGTCTACACCTACGCCAAGCAGGTCGCGGTCGCCGAGCAGAACACCATGGTCGGCGGCGGCAACGCCAAGGCGGCCGGCGCCTACGCCGATCCGATCCCGTCGCCGTGGGCGCTGAACGTGCGTCGCGACGGCGTCCAGGATCGCGACCGGCTGCTGATGGCGATCTATGCGGAGTTCGAAGGCGACACCTCGGTCTCGGCCCTGGCGGGGCTGGGCAAGGCGATCAAGGCGGCGGGCCTGACCCGCGGCAAGATCGGCTTCGACGACCCCCGCGTCGGCGGCTGGCTGCAGCAGGAGGGCCTGAAGGACATCAAGGTCAACGACGCGACCAACGCCATCCGCGAGATCCGCATGGTCAAGACGCCGGCCGAGGTCGACATCATCCGGCTGGCCGCCCAGAAGAACGAGGACGCGCTCCTCTACGCCATCAACAACACCTCGGTCGGACAGCAGCTGGACGACATCGAGTTCGCCCACGGCAAGCGCTGGGGTGAACTGGGCGGCAGCACCCTGTGGTGCATCACCAACCAGCGCGGCGTCGCCTCGGGTGTGATCGCGCCAAACACCGTGACCAAGGTCGACAGCGTCGGCCAGTACAAGGCCTATCGCGGCGACGTCGGCCGGACGGTGGTCTGGGGCACGGCGCCCGACGAGGTGATGCGGCGCAACGAGGCCAACACCAAGGCGCTGCGCATCGTCTACGACGCCATCCATCCGGGCATGACCTTCGCCGAGTCGAGCAAGATCATGCGGGACGTGATGCAGCAGGCCGGCTTCGATCGGGGCGGCGGCGGGGCTCACCCGGTGGGTCTGGAGCACACCGACCAGCCCTGGCCCACCGGCGCCGAGCTGAGCCCGGACGAGATCTACACCAACCTCGTCTACGAGGAGAACATGGTCTTCACGATGGACGTTCCGTACCACGAGGTCGGCTACGGCACGTCCCACGTCGAGGACATGATGCTGGTGAAGAAAACGAAGGGCTGCGAGGGCCTTTCATCGATGGACACCAGCCTGATTATCCGGCCCGCTTAATCAGGAAATACAACGCGTTATCGAGTTTCAGACTGACTCCGCGCTCGGCGTTTCGGAGAGCGGCTAACTGCGTCCAATTCAAAGCCAAAATCAGAATACGAGGGGATCACATGAGGTATTCGTTGAGAGGGGCGCTGTGCGTCAGCACGGTGTTGGTAAGCGTCGCGGCGGCGACGTCCGCGTTCGCGCAGGCGGCGGAACCGGCGAGCATCAGTGAGCTGGAAGAGATCGTCGTCACGGCCCGCAAGACGTCGGAATCGCTGATCGACGTGCCCATGGCCGTCACCGCCATCTCGGCCGCGCAGATCGAGGATCGCGGCATTTCCGAAGTGCAGGACATCGCGTCCTTCACCCCCGGCTTCAAGCAGCAGGCCCAGTCGGTCGGCCGCAACGATCGCGGCTTCAAGCAGTACGTCATCCGCGGCATCGTGCCGAACAGCGCCCTGGCCACGCGCCAGGCCGCGACCCTGTTCGTCGACGGCGCGCCGGTCTCGGGCGGCAACGTCGCCGGCATCGGCGAGATCGAGCGGGTCGAGACCGTGAAGGGTCCGCAGAGCGCCTTCTTCGGCCGCTCGACCTTCGCCGGCGCCATCAACCTGATCACCCGTCGGCCCGGCTTCGACTGGGGCGGCAAGGTCAGCGCCGAGGTCGCCAGCTACGGCACGCACGATCTCAACGCGATGATCGAAGGGCCGCTGCTCGAGGACAAGGTCGCCTTCCGGCTCAGCGCCCGCGACTACAACACCGACGGCGCCTACGGAAACGTCGGCAACCCTGGCGAACGGCTGGGCGAGCGCTCGACGCAGTCGCTGGCCGCGACCCTCTACTTCGAGCCCTTCGAAGGCCTCGACGCCCAGTTGTTCGTGGTCGGCTGGAAGGACAGCGACGGCCCCGCCGCCAACGGTCAGTTCAACAGCGCCGACTACAACTGCGTGACCCCGGTCACCAGCTACATCTGCGGCGGCGTCGGCATGCCGCGCAACGCCACGCGCTTCCATCAGTCCTACATCGAGCCGGTCGCCTTCGACGCGGTCACCAGCGGCAAGACGCTGCACGGCGGCGGCTTCATCAACCACCTCGGCCTCGAGCGGGAAGCCTACCAGGCGCGCCTGCTGGTCAACTACGAGCTGCCGGGCGGCTACGAAGTCAGCGGCACCCTCTCGCGCAGCGACAACACCTGGGGCTTCCTGGTCAACCCGGCCCTGAAGGACACGCGCGGCATCCCCAATCCCACCTTCGCGCCCGGTCGCGTGCCGTACTGGTACTCGCTCGCGCTCGGCAACACCCGCGACCAGGACACCTCGGGCGAAATCCGCCTGACCTCGCCGCAGGACGGCCGCTTCCGCTGGCTCGCCGGCATTAACTACACCGACGCCCGCACCGACAACCTGACGGCCGTCTTCGGCAACACCGGCTACCTGCTGCCGACGCCGCAGACGATCAACTCCAGCAAGACGCTCGGCTACTTCGGCTCGGTCGCCTTCGACTTCACCGAGAAGCTGACCCTGTCGCTGGAAGGGCGCTACCAGACCGACGAGCTGTTCCAGACCACCCGCGCCGGGACCTTCCCCGAATATGAGGAGACCTTCGACTCCTTCACCCCGCGGGTGATCCTCGAGTTCAAGCCGCGCGATGACCTGACGATCTACGGCTCCTATTCCGAAGGTCGCCGGCCGGGCGAGTTCAACACCATCTACTTCGCCCAGACCCCGGACGTGCAGGCGCAGATCGCGGCGCAGGCCAACGTCGAGGGCGTGGTCCCCGAAGACGAGTTGAAGATGGTCGAGTTCGGCGTGAAGGGCCGCTTCTTCGAGAACCGCCTGCAGGTGATGGCCGCGGCCTACGCCGGCAGCTGGACCAACCGGCACATCCCCAACTACGTCTACTTCTTCCTGCCGGGGAACCCGCAGCAACAGAGCATCCAGGTCACCTCGGCCAACGGCGAGGTCGATCTGAAGGGCTTCGAGCTCGAAGGTTCGGCGCTGCTCTACACCGGCCTGACGGTGGACTTCACCTTCGCCTACAACGACACCGAGATCGTCGAGACCTTTTGCACCGACTGTCTGCTGACCTCGGGCGACGCCTCGCCGACCGGGACCCAGCTGCCCTTCTATCCGAAGTACTCGGGCACGCTGTCGGCGCAGTACGAGCGTGACATCCTCGACGACAAGCGCGGCTTCGTGCGGGTGGACTACATCTACACCGGCAAGCAGTTCGACACCGAAGCCAACCTCGCCTGGACCAACGAGTCCCACATCGTGAACCTGCGGGCCGGCGTCGAGTTCGACAACTATCGGGTCGAGGTCTTCGCGACCAACATCCTCGACGAGGACGCCCCGACCAGCCTCGCCCGCTCGACCGAGCCGGTGAACAATCTTCAGGCGATCACCGTCTCGCTGCCTGAACCGACCATCGTCGGGCTGCGCCTGTCGGCATCGTTCTGATAGCGACGCCGGGGAGACCTGCCCCCTTGGTCTCCCCGGCGGACCTTTGATTTGCGCCGGCGACGGCGGAGGAAGCGACCATGAAGCAGAAGAGCACAAGTCCTGGCGACCTGGCGGCCACCGCGCTCGTCACGGTCGCCTTTCTCGGCTTCCTGATCAGCGTCGCCCTGGCGCCGGACGCCCTCGCCCGACCGGTGGCGGCGGGGCAGGTGGTGTCCTGGGGCATCATCGCCGGGCTGGCCATGATCGCTCTGGTCGTCGGCGTGTCGCTGGCCTGGACCCTGGACCGCAACCGGCGCGACCGCGCCCTCCAGTCGCGGGATGACGCGCAGTGAACGTTCCCGCCTTCGTCATCTTCGTCGCCTTCATTTTACTTACCCTGGCCATCACGGCCTGGGCTGCCAGGCGCACCCGCTCGCTTGGCGACTTTTATACCGCCGGCGGGAAGGTCACCGGCTTCCAGAACGGCCTCGCCTTCGCCGGCGACTTCCTGTCCGCGGCAGCGCTGCTCGGCGTCGCCGGGCTCTATTTCACGGCCGGGATGGACGGGCTGATCTACGGCCTGGGCGCCCTGGTCGGCTGTCCGGTGCTGCTGTTCCTGCTGTCGGAGCGGCTGCGGCGGCTGGGCAAGTTCACCCTCACCGACGTACTCGTCACCCGCATCTCCGAGCGGCCCGCGCGGATCTTCGCCGGGACCGCCAACCTCACCGTGCTGGTGTTCTACATGGTCTCGCAGCTGGTCGGGGCGGGGCTGCTGGTCAACCTGCTGGCCGGGATCAGCTTCGGCTGGTCGACGCTGCTCGTCGGCACGCTGATGGTCGTCTACGTCTTCTTCGGCGGCATGGTCGCCGCCACCTGGGTGCAGATCGTCAAGGCGGGCCTGCTGATCGTCGCCGCCTTCGGCCTGTCGATGCTGGTGCTGTCCCGCTTCGACTTCAACATCCTCACCGTCTTCAAGGCCGCGGCAGACGCCGGCGGCGAGAAGGTCATGCAGCCGGGCGCCCTGGTAACCGGGGTCGGCGGCGCGCTGTCGCTGGGCCTGGCGCTGATGTTCGGTCCGGCCGGCCTGCCGCATGTCCTGATGCGCTTCTTCACCGTGCCCGACGCGACCCAGGCCCGGCGCTCGGCGCTGGTGGCGACGCTGCTGATCTCGGTCTTCTGCGTGTTCATGCTGGTCATCGGCTACGGCGCCATCGCGATCCTGTCCGGCGACCCCGCTTTCGTCGTCGAGGGCGCGCTGAAGGGCGGCAGCAACATGGCCGCTCTCCATCTGGCCCAGAGCCTGGGCGGCGACATCCTGCTCGGCTTCATCGCCGCGGTGGCCTTCGCCACCATCCTGGCGGTGGTGTCCGGCATCACCATCGCGGCGGCGGCCACGGTCTCGCACGACCTCTATGGCGCGCTCACGGGCAAGGAGCCGGACGAGGTCCAGGAGCTGAAGGTCTCGCGCATCGCCACGGTGGCCTTCGCGGTGGTCTCGATCGCCCTCAGCTTCGCATTCCAGCACGAGAACATCACCTTCCTGTCGGCGACCGCCTTCTCGATCGCCGCCAGCGCCACCTTCCCGGTGCTGGCCCTGTGCCTGTTCTGGAAACCGTTGACGACCAAGGGCGCGATCAGCGGCGGCATCGCCGGGCTGGCTTCGGCGGTTGGAGCGCTGATCCTGGGCCCATCGATCTGGGTCGCCATCTTCGGCAACGCCGAGGCCATCTATCCGCACCAATACCCGACACTGCTCTCCATGCCGCTGGCCTTCGGCGTCGCCATCGTGGTGTCGCTGCTCACAAAGCAGTCGCCGTCCGAGGTGCTGCACGAGGCCGAGGCCTGATGGCGCAGTGGATCTACTCCGATGCGCGCAGGGCGGAGGCGGCGGGTTCGATCCTGCCGCCGGACCAGGCCGACTTCGCCGCCGAGGTCCCGGTGCTGGTGATCGGCGGTGGAGGCTGCGGCCTGACCGCCGCCCTGGCCGCGCGTGAAACCGGGGTGGACGTGGTCGTCGTCGAGCGGGACCGCTCGGCGCTCGGCACCACGGCCATGTCCACCGGACTGATCCCCGGCGCCGGCAGTCGCTTCCAGCGGGAGGCGGGGATCGAGGACGATCCCACACTGTTCGCCGGCGACATCATGGCCAAGACCCACGGCCGCACGGACCCGGACATGGCCGCCTTCATCGCTGAACAATCGGCGGTCACGGTCGAGTGGCTAGCTGACAGCCACGCCGTGCCGTTCAGCCTGGTCGACACCTTTCGCTACCCGGGCCATGCACGGATGCGCATGCACGGCACACCGAACCGCACCGGCGCCGAGCTGATGGGCGCGCTTCACGCTGCCGCCGAGCGGGCAGGGGTCGACATTCTGCTCGAGGCGCCGGTCAGCCATCTGTTCGCCGAGGCCGACGGCCGTGTGCGCGGCATCCGCATCACGCGCCCCGACGGCGGGACCGAGGACATCGCCTGCGAAGCCCTGATCCTCGCCTGCTGCGGTTTCGGCGGCGCGCCGGAGATGGTCGCCGAGCTGATCCCGGAGATCGCCGGCGCCACCTTTTTCGGTCACCCGGGCAACAAGGGCGACGCACTGCGCTGGGGCATGACGCTCGGCGCCGCCGCCGCCGACATCCATGCCTATCAGGGCCACGCAGGCCTGATCCACGGCCAGGGCATCCCGCTGCTGTGGGCGCACATCATCGAAGGTGGCATCCAGGTGAACCTGGAAGGCCGACGCTTCTCCGACGAGACCCGGGGCTACTCCGAACAGGCCGTCGATGTCGTCGCCCAGCCGGACAGCGTCGCCTGGAGCCTTTACGACCAGCGCCGGCATGACGTGATGATGGAGTTCGAGGACTATCGCGACGCCATCCGCGCCGACTGTCTGCGCACCGCCGGCAGCGTCGCCGAGCTTGCCGCCGTCACCGGCCTGCCTGAGACGGCGCTGGCCGAGACCCTGGCCGGCGTCGAAGCGATGGTCGCCGGCGCACAGGCCGATCCGCTCGGCCGCGACTTCGGCGGCAAACCGCCGCTCGCGGCGCCCTATTACGCGGTCAAGGTCACTGGAGCGCTGTTCCATACCCAGGGTGGCCTGGTGGTCGATCGCGACGCCCGGGTTCTGCGGCAGGACGGCGCGCCGCTGCCCAACCTGTTCGCCGGCGGTGGCGCGGCGAGGGGCGTCTCCGGCCCGTCCTGTTGGGGCTACCTGGCCGGCAACGGCCTCGTCAGCGCCACCGTCCTCGGCCGCGCCGCCGGAAGCGCGGCCGCCCGACAGGTGCTCGAGGCGTTGAGCTAACCTTCAGATCAGGCCAGGTGCTCGGCCAGGAACCTTGCGCCGAGCTGCAAGCCCAGGTCATCGACGCTGTGTCCCAGACCCGGGGAGACATAAGTCCCCGTCTGGAAGCCCAGCGCCTCGAGCCGGGTCTGCGCCTGATAGAGAGCGCTGACGGGCAAGACCTCATCGGCGTCGCCATGAACGAGCAGAACCGGCGGCTTGGTGACGACCTCGGCGGCGAGGGCGTCCGGATCGGCGAGCATTCCGGAGTAGCCCAGAATGCCGGCGATCGGTTTGGCCCGGCGCGGGCCGACATGCAGGGCCATCATCGTCCCCTGGCTGAAGCCCACCAGCGCCAGCCGGTCTTCGGTCAGACCGTATTTCGCCAGCTGACTGTCGATGTAGGCGTTCAGCACCGGCGCCGAGACGCGCACCCCGGCGGCCCGGACTTCGGGGGAAAGGCTCTCCAGCGCCCACCATTGCCGTCCGCCCGGCGCGCCGGGGCAGGGCTGCGGGGCGTTGGGCGACAGGAACAGCGTGTCGGGCAGGGCCTCACGCCAATAGGGCACGAGGCCGATCAGATCGTCGCCGTTGGACCCGTAGCCATGCAGCAGGATCACCAGTGATCGCGGTGCGGCGCCGGAGGCGGGAGCGGAAGAGGGGCCGTCGAGGACGAGGGACTGGGTCATGCCCCATCTCCTGCTGGAGGCGCGGGCGGGGGTCAACCGGCCGACGTCTCAGCCTTCGTCTAGATCGCCCAGAACGGGCCGGGCGGCGAGGATGGCCTGGCTGCGGTTGTTCACGCCCAGCTTCTTGAAGATGGCCGAGACATGCTGCTTCACCGTGCCTTCGGTCAGCTCCAGGTCGGCGGCGATCTGCTTGTTCAGCTTGCCGTCGGCCATCACCCGCAGCACGCGCAGCTGGGCGACGGACAGGGCGGCCAGCTTGCGCTGCAGGGCCTTGGCGTCGGAGGGCTCGACGATGTCGGCCGGAAACAGCTGCTGCCCCTCCAACAGGGCGCCGACGTCGCGGACCAGGGCGTCCACCGGCTGGGTCTTGCTCAGATACCCCGCCGCGCCGAAGGAGGCGGCCATAGACACCAGGTGCGCGTTCACCCGCGCCGAGATGATGGCGATCGGGCAGTCCGGAACCTGCTGCTGCAATCGCAGGAAGGCGCTGAAGCCGCTGGCGTCCGGCAGCATCAGATCGAGCAGGATCAGCTTCAGCCGGCCGGCGCGCAGCCGGACATACTCTTCCGCGTCGGCGGCCGAGGTGACCCGACCGATTTCCATCTTCGGGTAGCCGGCGCGTATCGACATTTCGAACGCCTCCCCGACGAGGGGATGGTCATCGACGATCAGAACAATTCCACGCATGGCCTGCTCGGTACTCCCCCTCTGGTCGGGGCCGATATTCCCGTGGCAGGGTACTCGTTCCGGGGAGTCGTTCAACCGTCAGGAGAAAATGCCGCATGTTCCCCACAGGTTTCTCAGCGGGCGGAATTTGACGCCTGGGCCTATAACTTTGGTATCGATCCGGCCGGATTCCGGGTCGGTGGGGTGGACCATGCCCCGTATTCGCATAGTTGGACCGTCAACTTCGTCAAACACAAACGTTGGAGACACCGACATGCAACTCAAAGCCCTCGCCGCCGCCGCTGCTCTCGCCGCCGTCGCCATCGCCTCGCCGGCCCTGGCCCAATCGACCGGTTCGGCCACCGGGACCGGCTCGATCACCGTGATCCGCCCGCTGACCGTGACCAAGAACG
>Ga0126314_10000105_pt1 | contig 44181 bp, 70 predicted proteins | sample Plot105B_FD_92535 | JGI IMG/M metagenome (GOLD analysis project Ga0126314, IMG submission 92535) | Serpentine soil microbial communities from UC McLaughlin Reserve, CA, USA - Plot105B | ecosystem: Environmental > Terrestrial > Soil > Grasslands | place: USA: UC McLaughlin Reserve, Lake County... | reverse complement strand
GCGATGCAAGCAATGGTGCCGCATCCGACAACCTTGAGTTTGTCGAGCGGGTCGTTTTCAGAAGCGGAGGCCGTGAAATAATTCATGTTGAAGCCGACGCCAGGCAGAGAGTGCTTCTCGATTGCGTCAGCGACCTTCCGAATGTTCTCGGCATTGACCATCTCTCTATCTCCTAGATGCGCCCACGATGGGCGAAGGGTTGGGGTCTCATCTCCACACGCATAGGCTGTGAAGCTCTTGAGGGGCTGGAAGGGTGGGAGCCCTATGAGGGTGGTGGAAGTCATCACTTGCCCTCTGAGAGAGCGGCTCGGGGCACGGTGACAAGTTCGACTAGGGGTCGTGGTGCTGGGCCGCTTCTCCGCGCCTGACAGACGCCTCCGACGATATCGTCACCGGCAGCCGTAGCTGGACAATCAGGGCAAGGCAGAGCCTCGTCGGTCGCCCCGCAGTATTCTGGACGTTGGCTGTCCACCAGCATCGGGCGCGTCACTACAGTCCATGCAGGCGTGTGTTCCTGTGCCATGGCCATCACTCCGCAGCGATCTTCATTGCGTCGAAGCAATCAGCCACCATCGGCGCATTGATCGCCTTGGCCCGGTCACGACGCATCTTGAGGTCGCGGACAAACTCGCCAGCCGTGATTTCATCGAACCAGAATTCCAGCCACGGAAACACGTAGCCCTGATCTTCGGAGAAATCGGCGTAGCTCTGGTAATCGCCCATCAGATCATCAGCGATGACGTGGGTGATATCGTCGGCGGCAAAGTCCTCAATGCTCAGAAGCGAGATCGAGATGGCCTTGGCTTCCTCATAGGAGGCGCTGTCGAGCCATTCGTTCACCAGCTTCATTGACGGGCAGTACGCAACTGGCTTGCCCTTCTGTGCGATGACAAAGACGCCCTGCACAAGGGAGAGCTTGTGGGTGTTGATCGCGACTATGGTTTGCATCTTCATCTCCCAACGCGGTGCGTCTGTGGTGTGAGATGATGAAAGCATATCTTTCAGATGTCCGCAAGCAAAAAGAAAGCATCGCTTTCAATTTCTTTGAGAAAGGGGATTCTTGACCAGCGAAACTGGTTGCCGGCAATCGCAGATCGGTGAGCACGATGATGATCGCAGGATATCGGCGTTTGGCGCTCAAGGTGCTGATGCCGCGAGATAACAGGTCAGCTATTCTGTCTTGAGCGCAGACCCTTACTGTGCCTTAATCGGAACAAGAGGGGAACAGATAATGCAAACGGATGAGGAGCGATTTAGTTTCGCGCTTTTGCGGCTGACGCCGGAGCAGTTGTCGGAGGCGCTCCGATTTGGCCGTCATCTACAAGCCCGAGCACAAACTGGAGAAACTCACGTTTGTCCGCTTCTGGAAGCTGCGCGTAGATCTTCAAAGCGTCGGCGGTCGTAGGCCGATCAATAGCGGACATAGCATTCGAAGCTTTTTCCGGGGTCGGGCCTGTCCCTGACAATATCCACTCTATAGACGCGCCCGACATCTCAGCTAGGGCCTTTACGTATTTCACGCCTATAGGCTGACCCAATTCCCAATTTCCGACCGCGCCCCGGCTTACGCCGATTTTGACGGCCAACGCGTCCTGGCTCGATAGATCGAGAACCTGCTCGCGCAAAATTTGAATGCGCTGGGCTCTTTTCAAATCGGGCGGTTTCTTGCTGGTCATAAATGCAGTTATCGCTGACACACGCGCTGCTTTCACTGAAAGAGATGCTTGCCAAGCATTGAAAGATATGCTTTCAATAGGGGCATGAGTGATCCTATTGAACGTCTCCGCACCGCAGGCTTTGGACCGGCAGAGTTGGCCCGGCTCCTCGGCAACATTTCCTCCCAAGCCATCTCACAGTGGCGGAAGGTTCCAGAAGATCGCGTGGTTGATGTCGAGCGTGTAACGGGCATTTCCCGCCACGAGCTGCGCCCCGACCTGTCGCGAATTTTCGTGGACGCTGCCCCATCACCAGAGGCCTCCGCATGACCGTCAACTTCGACCATCCCAAAGCCCGCGCTCTCTCTGGTGGAGCAGAACACGCCTCCAAGACAGAGCGAAAATACTACCTCATGCAGGGCGGGCAGTACCTTCATTGGTCGGCATCAAAACTGACCGAGAAGCGCTCCGAAGCGTGGTCAGGATCCGACGAACAGGCCCGCAAGTGCAAGCTGGTTTTCGCCGCTGCCGTTGGCTGCACCCGTGTTTCCGTTGCGTCCATTACCCCGACATTCCAGCCAGTGGGAGAGGACGCATGAGCCGCCCCGAGGATATCAGCCAAGAGGCTTGGGAAGCGGCTGTAAAGTGCTGGGATGACTTCCCGCCTGCGCACGACATGGACGCTACTGAGGAGGGCTACTTGGTCGTGCTCGCCCGCGCCATCCTTACCGCGAAGGCAGAGGAGCGCGAGGACATAGCGGCATGGCACGACCATGAGCGCGAAGTGCTTGAGCAATTGGCTGTTGGGTACGACCAAGATGTTGCCACCAAGTGGCAAGCCCAAAAGTGCCTCGCTCGCGCTTCCAATCATCGCATTGATGCCGCCGCCATCCGTAAGCGCGGAAACGCTGATGTAAGCACTGCTCGCAAATCCGAAATCGAGGGCTAAGCCATGACCGAGGGGAATGGACAACTGCGCTCCTACTTCGCCCGCATAGAACGGATGGAGGAAGAAAAAGCCGCGCTCGTGGCTGACATCGGTGAAATTTACAAAGAGGCCAAGTCTTCCGGCCTCGATACCAAAATCATGAAGCGCGCCGTCCGTCTGCGGAAAATCCCAAAGGCCGAGCGCATGGAGCAGGAGGCCCTTTTGGAACTGTATCTTGCCGAAGCGGAGGCTGCAGAATGAGCCCGACCCGCTCCACCAAAGCACTCTCTGACTTCGCATGGTTCCTCTGGCTATCGGCTGGCGTCCTTCTCGGCGCATGGCTTGCAACGGGAGCATGGTAATGACCCAGCGCATCAAATACGCCCTCCTGTCATGGCTTGGTGCCGGTCTGATCATCGGCACCGCCTACTGCGCTATTCAGGCCGCTGTCCTTGTCATGGGGGCTGTGTGATGGCCCCGAAGGTTTGCGAGTGCTGCGGGCAGATACTTCCCGACCTATTTGACGAGGTGGCGAAATCCGCTCGCCTCACCCGAAGCGAGGCGGCGATCTTCCTTGCCGTTGCGGCGTCCAACGGGCGGACCGTCACGCATGGCGGTATCATCAGCCATATGTGGGGCGGCGATCCTGACGGCGGCCCGATGACGGCTGATAATCTCATCAAAGTTTTCGTGCATCGGCTCAACAAGAAGTTGGTCGGAACCGGATACCGCGTCCGTAGCGTCTGGGGTGAGGGGTATTGCCTCGCACTGACCGGCGACAGGAAGGCGGCGTGATGGCACCCGAATATTGTCCATCCAATTATGCCGCCGTGGCAACTGGCCTTTCCAGGGCCAGCCTTTCTGCACGGTCGTCATCGCTTGCCCCCAATGATGAGCATCAGGAAGGGCACGCGCGTCTTGCGTATCGTGCCCTGCCTCATACCCATCGGTTGGCGTTCTCCTCCCTCGCCAGCCGGTTGGTGGCGCGGATCGCTTTTGCCAGCGGTCCCGCCATCACCAATTCCGCGCGTCGTCTCGGTTCCCGCCGATCCATTGCGCAATCCCTCGGAGACAAGGCGGCGTCTCAACTCGCTATCTCCGAAATCCATCATCTAAGCCTTTCCAAAGCCTGTTCTCGTGCTGGTTCAATTAATGCCAGCAAGGGTTTCCAAGGCCGTGGAATTTTTATCCAAGAATGCGGAAAAATCCGCACCAGAGAGCGCTCCCATGACTGATGCCGCTTTTGCCTCCGAGCTTATCCATGAAACTTTTCCCACCCGCGCCGGCCGCAACGTGCAGGCCGCGATAGGGGAGGCGTTCGAAGCCCTCAAGAGGCGTGAGCGCAAGCTGCCTAAAGACGTGCTGCGGACGCGTCAACGGCAATGGACTGAGCGGCGCGTCAAGGCCCTCTGGTTTCAAGAAGCACGCCGCGTCGACCACTACGAAATCCAGGATCTTACGGCGATTGCTGTGGAGGAGGCCCGAATTGAACGACAACGCATCCAAGCCCGTGAGGAACGTCTGGCAGCGTTTCTTTCCGCTCATTCGCCGGGCTCGTTTGGCTCGGATGGTGAATACCCAGGCGGGCAATCTGTCGGACTGGATATGCCCCGAACTGGCGCTGAAAAGCGGGATCGCTAACCCGTACGCAGGCATTGCGCCGGCCTTTGGCAATTACGCTCCGCCGGCCCCGTCAACTGAGAAATCAACCCCACGCGTCGAGGACTGAACCATCATGGTCAAGATCACACTCAATCGTCCAGTCGAAGTCAATGCGGTGTACCTCCGCGCCGAATGTGGCGTCCGCTATTGGGATGATGGCTCGGTCAATGGCGAGCAGGACAGCGAAGAGGCCCCCACCATTCCGTTCGTCACGAATGACACGTGGGCGCCGCTTATCGACATCGAAGCCGGGGCCATTGTTGATTGGCCTCAGGGCACCACTGCATCTGTTCATTACAAGGTCTGCGATGCCGGGGTCTATTGGCTGCTCGATGCGGACAAAGCAGTCCTCACCAAGATTGACGGCTATGTGCCCGACATCATGTGCCCTAACGAGCCCGGATACGGCGACTATGTGATTATGGACATCGGCGCGGACGGAAAGATTGCCAACTGGCGTATCGATCTCGACGTGTTCACTGGCGACAAACAATGAACGCCCATTTCACCCCAGCGCTCCCGGCTTGGCTCTCCCGGCTCATTGCCTCCAAGCCCACCGTCACCGTCCAGCCCCGCTGCACATGCGGACGCTTCTGCTCAACCAAGTCTGAAAAGAAGGTTGATCCTGTATTGGCCGAACGGTTGGCTAAGGGGCAGTCGGTGCCGGCGTATTTCGAGAGGGCAGGGGAATGATCCTGTTTTCGGCTTCGGTGCCCATGCCGCCATCCCTGAACAACGCTTTCCTCAACGTGCCAGGCAAAGGCCGCGTTCGCTCACAGTCATATAGGGCATGGGCTGAAGAAGCGGGCTGGATGGTCAAGGCAAAGCGCAATGGTTCCATCACCGAGGCCGTGAGTGTCCACATCGATATTCGCCCGGCCAACAAGAGGGCCTTTGATCTCGATAACCGGGTGAAGCCCTGCCTCGACATTCTGGTCGCGTGCGGCGTGCTCTCCGATGACAGCAACAAATTCGTCAAGGCGGTTTCCGTCCGTGAGGTCACGGAAGGCCCGGCTTGCACCATCACCATTGAGGCAATCGCATGAGCTACACCCTCAATCTGCTCGACCATTACGCTGGCGTGCGATCGCGTCTCTATGGCGCCAAGGTTGTTATGGCATTGGCAGCGCCGGCGGCTGTCGAGATCGATCCGCTGTATGTCGAGCCCGATGAAGAGTGCGACGAGGCAGAGAATGCGCCGCACGGTGCTCCGCTCAATATGCTTGGCGGATCATCCTGGCGTTTCCTGCTCGCGCTCGCATCAGCAAAGCATGGCATCGGAAAACGCAGCATTTGCAGCGATTCCCGCAATGTCGAGGTCGTTGCAGCGCGGCACTACGCCATGGCGCTCATCTATCAGCACACACAGAACAGCATGCCGCAAGTCGCGGGCTTCTTCGGAATGAACCACACGTCGATTTTGCACGCGCTCAAGAAGCTCAATGCGCGTCGGAAGCTGGTCGATATCCACGAATGGGTTGAGGCCAAGCAGCGCGCGAAAACCTCCACCATGGAGCGTCAGAATGGGTGACCTGATCTTGTTTAAGCAGGCTCAAGAGCGGCGTGACGATACTCTTCAGGCGCTTTGGGACAACTATCGCCAGGCGCAAGGTGTGGCCCAGCGCAGCGGCGACATAAAGCACGGTATTCTTGCGGGAAAGGCTTGGGCTGCATGGCTCGCGGCCTTTCAGACGGTGTGCGCATGAACGCCCCCGCCGCCAAGATCGAACTTTCAGAAGTCGATGTCGAGCTGACATTACTTGGCTCGCTGTTCATCAACGATGGTGCCTTTGACCAGTATGGTCCGTTCATCAAGCCCGAGTGGTTTGGCGATAGCCTTTCGCAATATCTCTATGCCGAATGTCTGAAGATCGTTGAGGCTGGAAACCGGCTATCGGCGCCCGCAATCATGGCGGTTCTACCGCTCGATCTTGGCGGCATCTCACGCGGTGAATTCTACTCCCGCGCATGCTCTGCCGGCCTGCCGATCAATACAATCGGCGGCCTCATCGCCACGCTCAAGGACCGCTGGGCCCGCCGCTCGCTGGTAAATATGGGTCAGATGGCCGTCGAACAGGCCAAGCAGTTTGAAGCTGATCCATACAAGGTCGCCAGCGCATGTCTCTCTGATCTCGACAACCTCATGGAAGTGCAGGCGGCCAAATCTGGCGTGAGCCTCAATCGGTCCATGCAGGACTTGTTCGAGGACATTCGCAACCCGGACAACCTCAAGGGTGCCACGACCGGCCTTCGCATTTTGGATGCAAAGCTCAACGGCTATCGCCGCGGGCAGCTCTACGTCATCGCCGGGCGTCCTGGCATGGGTAAATCGGCCTTCATGTGCTCCTCGCTCCGCCAAACGGCGTTGCGCGGTACAGGTGTGGCAATCTTCTCGCTGGAAATGACGCGGCAGGAAATCTCGGCCCGCATGATCTCGGATCAATGCGATTGGACCGGAGCCCCCAAGTTTGGCGACGTGATCAAAGGCTCTATCGAGGGCCACGAAGATCTGCTGGGCCGCTCTTATGAGGCCATGCGCGATGCCCCCATGCACGTTGATGACAGCGCCCGCCTGACCTTTGCGGAGATTGCGGCAAAGAGCCGGCGCGTCAAAACCGAGATGGAATCCTATGGCGTCAAGCTGGGCGTGGTCTGCATCGACCATATGGGGCTCGTGACGCCTTCTGATCGATACGCCGGCAACAAGGTTGCCGAAGCCGGGGAAGTCTCTGGGCGGGCTCGCGCGCTGGCCAAGGAGCTAGATTGCTGTGTCATCCTTTTGTGCCAGCTCTCCCGTGAGGTTGAGAAGCGCGACGACAAGCGCCCCATCATGTCGGATCTGCGCTGGTCCGGTGAAATCGAGCAGGACGCCCATGTGGTCGGCTTCCTGTTCCGTGAAGAATATTACCTCAACCAAGACCCGGACGCCGACGAGTTCGCGCTGCGCGATGCACGTTGGAAGATGGACTTCCTCATTCGCAAGAACCGGAACGGCGAGACGGCGGATTGTCGTCTGTGGTGTTCCATCGCCCACTCCAGCATCAGGGACAATCTATGATCCAAGAAACCTATGTGTACCTGATTGCGCATCTGGATGGCGCCGGCGAATGTACGGCCCCTGTGAAAATTGGCTACTCTTCTTTCCCAGACAAGCGGCTTGCAACTCTTCAGACAGGCAACCCATCTCGACTTGTGATGATGTTCAAGTTGCGAGCGCCATCTGTCGAATTGGCGAGGCAGTCTGAGGCTTACTTCCATCGTGTGGCGGCATCGGATCGCCTTTCAGGCGAGTGGTTCTCTACCGCTCCCATAAAGGCCCTGGCGGGCCTTTCCTCTGCATTCGCGGCGCTGATTCTGCAGGATGTTCGAAACGATAAGGACGCCGAGCTTCTCATGGAATGGTCTGGGGTGATGAGCGCAGCAGAAATGGTGGCGAGGGCATCTGAATGAGCGCTTCTGCAATGATCCGTCAAATGGTTGAGCGCGGCCTCACCCATGACCAGGCATTGATTGCTCTTGAGGTGATTGAGGCCGCAGACGAAAGCCGTCGCGCCGTCAAACGTCAGAATGATGCCGAACGTCAACGCCGTCACCGTTCCCGCAACGAAGTGTCACGCGATGTAACACCTGTCACGCGTGACGAGTGTAACGTCCCCGCCCCCCTTTCCCCCTCTGATAAAGAAAGCTCCCCCACACCCCCTAAAGAAATTAACTCCCCCCTTACCCCCCGCCCCGTGGCGGAGCGCGACCGGTTCGCAGACCCATCGATCGTGCTTCAAGGCGTTCTTGACGGCATGACGGCAAAGCGGTTTTCGGATCACTGCGCTCAGAAACGCCGGCCACTGTCTGCGGAAACCGCCAGCGCAATCGTCAGCGAGCTTCGCAAATGGCGGGAGATGGGCGGCAACCCATTCGAGGCAATCGAACTGGCGATGAGGAAGGGCTGGGTGTCCGTCGAAATCGAATACCTCGTGAACGCCGGTTTGAAGTCCGCCCCGACAGGTAAGGCGGTCGATTGGTCGAGCCGGGTCCGCGCCTTCCGCGAGGACGGCACTTGGGCGACATCGTGGGGCCCCAAGCCAGATGAGGCCGGATGCAAAGCCCCAGATGAGGTCCGAAAGGCCGCTGCATGACGATCCGCGTCCCTCTCGAAGCCCAGATTTCCTACATGGAAAGACATCGGGACAAGGGCCGGGAGATGGTCAAGACCAAGCCGGAGACACAAGCGGCGCTCGATATTGCCGAGGCGATCCTTTTGACCCTTACCGCCTACGCAGCATTTGAAGACGAGATCAACAGAATGGAGAGGATGAGATGAGCGACTGGCAACCGATCGAAACAGCGCCGAAGGATGGGACAGACATCATCCTTGGCGCTCCTGCCCAAGAGTATCAGGGCAAGCCTACAGAGCCGCGCTCGACCGTTGGGCATTGGACGACTGCCGAGGAGTGCCAAGTCGATATTGGCGACTGCGGCGGAGAGTGCCGGTGCCGGGAATACGAATATACCGACCCATTTTGGCTGTCTTGGGATGGCGGATTCACCGTCGAGAACCCGCCAACCCACTGGATGCCACTACCCCCACCACCCCAGACAGAGAGGGAAGAGAAATGAAGGCGATCACCAGTGTTTATTACCAAATCCGATTCCCAGCGAAGGCGGGGACAGGAGGCGAGTTTTACTCCTCAAACAACGGAACCGACCGCTGGTATGAGCTGTCGAAGGTGAAAGGCCTGATCACGAGAGGTAGGCCCTACGGTTACCGCGGCCTCATTCCTTTCGAGGATTTCGAGATCGTAGAGGTGACCGAGAAAATCCAGCGCACCCAGAAGACGATTTCCCTTTCCTAACCCACCCAACAAGAGAAACCCCAATGGCAAGACGCAGCATAGCAATTGGACCGGAGATGTTGATGGATGTGCTTGCACGGCAAAAGGCCAGAAAGCCATCAGTCGAGACATCTCTGGATTTCATTATGGCTCACACAGGCCATGATAGCGATGAATGCCTCATCTGGCCTTTCTCTCGCTTCCCCGTTGGGTACGGGAAAGTTGGCATCGCCAACAAGGTGATGGCGGCACACCGGGTTATGTGTGCCGCTGCGCATGGCGCGCCTCCCACTGCCGACCATCAAGCCGCGCATTCGTGTGGGAATGGATATGGCGGATGTATTCACCCCAAGCACTTGCGCTGGGCAACCCCATTAGAAAACAGCCACGACAAGTTCATTCATGGAACGGTGATCGCTGGGCACAGGCACTACGCCTCCGCGCTGACCCCGGAGGACGTTAGTCGAGCGCGCAGCGCGGATCTATCTCGGTGGGGCGACCTATCCAAATTGGCAAGATCGATCGGTGTCAGCACCTCAACAATAATCAGGCTTCGTGCCGGCGAGTCATACAGGGGCTAAAATATGTGGTTTGTAGTTCGTACAAATATCAAAAGCGAGCAGAAGGCAGAGCGGAATCTTCGCCGGGCCGGGTTCTCGACCTATGCCCCACTGGCGCGGATCGAGCGCTTCAACAAGCGCCGCAAGGTGTGGATCGAAACAGAGCTTCGACTCATGCCGCGCTATCTGTTCGTGGAAACGACTGGCGCGGTCCCGTGGTTCGTTCTCCGGGCCTGTGAGGGGGTAGAGAGTGTCTTGGGCTCCGAAGGCTGCCCATGCCGTCTCCATGGCCTTGAGGAGCGCGCCCTCCGCGAAGTCATGGCGGCCGAGGCTGATCTGCAATTCGACACCACGCGGGCCGGAAAAATCCGTCGCGGCGAGATCGGGAAGAACAAGCGAGACACCGTGCGCATGAAATTCCCCACTGGCGCGACCATCCGGGTGACAGAAGGGCCGTTTGCGGAGTTCATGGCAGAGGTTACCAACGTCACCGCGAAGGGCAAGCTAGAGGCGCTTATCAGGGTTTTTGGGGAATTGACGCCCGTAACCATCAAAGCCGAGTGGGCAGAGGCAGCGTAACGCTTGCATCCGTGGGCAAATCATCATAGAATTACCCACGGATGAGGCCGATGTCATATGTTGCGAGGCAGCTTTGTGCTGAGACTCTCGCCGGTTGGCCCCCAGCTTTCACGTAGAAAAGCCCGATTCTTTTTTGCGTCTAGAATTTGCCCGATGGGCATACGAAATGGGGATGCGCAGGATGCTGTAGCGGCGGGGTGATTCCCGAGCGCCAGCAACCGAGGCGGTCAGGCGACAATAGCGGGCCTTATCAGCCTGCAACGATAGCCGCCCAACTATTTTGAGGCGGTGCCGCCATCTCGCGGCCATCGAAAATCAGAACGGGTCCGCAAGGATAGACAAGCACTCTGGTGCGCCCGGTCGGTTCCTCACCCCATCGAGCGCGGCATGAACACCCACAGCCATTAAGCAGAGTATCGCCCGCTCGACCCTATAGCCCGCCGTAAGGTCCAAACCGATGAAGAAGCGCGCGGCAGGCAAGTGCAACGGTCTTGTCAGTGCCCTTTTTCTTGTAGCTGATAATGGTGTCGTCAGTTTTGCCCAGCATCCGGGCGCATTCAGCATCCGAACGAGCGAGGCCCGCTGATTTCATTTCATCGAGCCAAGCAGTGAATTGTTCCGGCGTCATTAGCGCCTCCAGTTGGGGCCGAATGTCTTGGCCATCATGTAATCGCTATAAGCCTGCTCTTCGCTCCTGTGTATGAAAATTGGAGCATAGTGCCTAGGTAGGGATTTTCCTTCGATATCAAAGGCTTTGTCGCCTAGCCGTGCTGTTCGAAAGCGCCCTTGCAAGTATGTCATGCCGCCGCCCTCCCGCTCCGTGTTCCCCAAGAAAACCTCTTGAGAGCCACAGGACTCGTGGTGGCCGCTCACGCGGCCTTCTCCTCGATGTAAGCGGCTTCGTCTAGGATCAGGGCAATCTGGTACTCTTCGCTCTGCCCTTTTGCCTGATTGAGAATGTCTTGGACCGCGTAAGCCAGTGCCACGTTCTTGTCGAGGCAAGCGGCCTTCGGTGCAACATGGGCCATGTAGGCGGTTGCGAACTTGGTGATGGCTGCGGTCTTGGTCATTTCGATCTCCTTGTTTGTGAGATCAATCTATCCGAGATATTCGGATGATGCAAGTGCTAAATCCGAGTAATTCGGATAAAGTGCACTAGGCCTGTTTATCCGAAATCCTCCCCGCCTAACCCGAGGTTTCCCATGGGCTTGTCTCTCAGTCTCAGCCTGTTTGAAACAAATTCAAACAATCAAAGAAATTCAAAGTGACCCGAGGCGGACCAAGGGAAGGCGCCGGCCGTAAGCCAGGCGCTGCAACCAAGATGAACGAGAAGGCGCGCCAAGCTGCTGCTGAGGGCGGGCTAATGCCGCTGGAGTTCATGCTGTCGGTGCTTCGTGATGAGACGGCTGGGCGTGAGGATCGGATGGATGCGGCAAAGGCTGCGGCGCCCTATGTCCATGCCAAGCTGGCGAGTGTTGAACTAAGCGGCAAGCTCGACGTAACTAGCCAGACCAAGGAACAGCGCGATGCCGCAGTTGCAGCCGCTGCCCGCGCCGACACCTGAGGACTTCGCGTTCTCCCGCCTCATAAGCTATGCCGCTTACCAGTGGCCTGGATATAGAGATGCCGGCCATCACCGTTTGATTGCTCGTCACCTCGAAGCTGTAGAGCGCGGCGACATCACACGCCTCATGATCACGATGCCGCCGCGTCACGGCAAGAGCATGCTGGCTTCAGAGTTCTTCCCGGCTTGGTACCTCGGTCGCAACCCTGATCATTACGTGGTCACGGCGACATATGCCCAGGAACTGGCTGACGACTTCGGCCGCAAGGTCAAGAACCAGATCGAGGATGCAGCATATGCTGCTGTGTTCCCTGGCGTGGGGTTGGCCGATGACAGCAAAAGTGCCAAGCGCTTTCATATTGAGGGATCGGACGGCGGTTACGAGCATGGTCTGACGCAGCGCGGAGCATTCTATGCCGTTGGCGTAGGCGGTCCTCTCACAGGTCGCGGAGCCCATCTGCTGCTTATCGATGATCCTGTAAAGAACCGAGAAGACGCCGAATCCGAAGTTATCCGCAAGAAGACCAAGGACTGGTACACATCGACGGCGTACACCCGCCTTATGCCAGGCGGGCGCATTGTGGTCATCCAGACGCGCTGGCACGAGGACGATCTTAGCGGCTGGCTCCAAGCTGACCACGCGCACGAGGGATGGGTAGTTCTCGACCTGCCAGCTATTGGCGATGATGGTAAAGCGCTTTGGCCAGAGCAATATGACTTGCCAGTCTTAGAGAAGATCAAGAAAGCCATTGGCCCTCGCGACTGGTCTGCGCTCTATCAGCAGCGACCCAGCCCAGAGACGGGCGACTATTTTAAGCGCGAGTGGATCCACACAGTTGATCACCTGCCGCCCCGCGAAAGCATGCTGGTTTATGGTGGCAGCGACTATGCTGTAACAGCCAACGGCGGTGACTACACCGTTCATGGCGTCCTTGGCCTTGATCCTGACGGCAATCCTTGGCTTCTCGATCTATGGCGTCAGCAGGCCTCGTCCGATGTTTGGGTGGACGCCTTCTGCGACCTAGTCCGCAAGCATAAGCCAGTTGGGTGGGCCGAAGAGACAGGTCAGATCAAGTCGGGTGTTGGGCCATTCCTGCTCAAACGCCAAATGGAGCGAGAGGCTTATGTTGCGCGCGAGCAGTTTGCCACAAGGGGTGACAAAGCCATCCGTGCGCAATCGTTCCGAGGCCTAATCGCAACACGTGGTTTGCGCATACACAAAGACGCACCATTCCTGGCCGATCTGGTCAGCGAAATGATGAGTTTCCCTGTCGGCGTGCATGATGACCAAGTCGATATGCTCGGCCTTATCGGCCAGCTGATCGACAGAATGAGCAACGGCAGCAAGCCGAAGCCTCCCCCAGATAAGCCCGTCTATCAGATGGAAGACGGGTACGTTCTCGCCCCGGCATTGCCGAGCATGAAACGGAGATGACCATGTCCAAGCTCACCAAAGAAGAACTCACGATGTTGAAGGCCATTGGCTACATCGAGGGCAATGCGCCAACGATTCCCGATGCCCTCAAGATCGGTGATGAGCTGCGCGGAAAGGTCGTGGCTTACGATACCGACTACACCGAGAAGCAGGCTCGCAAGGCCAAGCGCGACGACAAGGCCGAGTAACCGACTTGGCCGATACCCAAGACACCGAACTGGTCGATACGTTGAAGGTCGAAGGCGAAGCTAAGTCTTCGTCTCGCGTCCTCACGGCCATTCGGAAGGCAACAGACACCTTTCGGGACTATCAGGACACGTGCCGCCGCATCGATGATGTCTATTCGCGTGAAGGCGCCGATGGCAATTGGCTTGACCCGAACTATGATCTGTTCTGGGCTTCGATGGAAATCCTCAAGCCCGCGATCTATGCCAAGCCTCCAGTGCCGGCCGTCGCGCCCATGTTCTCGGATCGCCGTCCGCTCTACAATGTGACGGCTGAACTGCTTGAGCGCGTGGTGTCGACGGACTTCGATCGCGCCAATATCGATCAGACCATGCTATCGCTGCGGGATGACCTGGCATTCACCAATCGCGGTGTGCCTTGGGTCATCTATGAGAGCGACGAGAAGGGCGGCGGACAGCGCGCCTGTGTTGATCACATTGACCGCATGGACTTCCTGCACGAGCCCGCCCGCTCATGGGCTGAGGTTGGTTGGGCTGCGCGCCGCGCTTGGATGACCAAGACGGAAATGCGCAAGCGTTTCCTCAAGACGAGCGGCGAAACCTACAAAGCAGCCAAGACCGAGATCCGCCGCGACGACAAGGACAATGGCGGCGCGGACGACAGCAAGAAGGCTGGCGTTTGGGAGGTTTGGCACAAGGCTGACAACAAGGTCTATTGGGTTGCTGATGGCTGCGATAAGCTGCTCGATGAGGGCAAGCCGCACCTCACGCTCAAGGACTTCTTTCCGTGCCCGCGCCCGGCCTATGGGACGCTGCGCCGTCGCTCGCTGGTGCCGATCCCCGACTATGTGCGGTATGCGGCGCACCTGAACCAGATCAACACCCTCACGGGCCGCATCTATCTGCTGCTCGACAAGATCAAGCTCAAGGGCTTGGTGCCGGCCGGCGGTGATATTGGCGCTGCAGTTGAGCAGGCTCTGCGCAGCGATGACGATGAGCTGCTTATTCCCGTGCCCGGCGCCGCGCTCATGCAGGGCAGCGGCCAGTTCGTGGTCTGGCTGCCGATCAAGGAGATTGCAGAGGCTATCCAAGGCTTGATTGCAGCCCGCGGCCAACTGTTTGACGACTTCTACCAGCTTTCGGGCATCAGCGACATTATGCGTGGCGCGACCGAGGCTGAGGAAACCTTGGGCGCACAACAGCTCAAGAGCCAATACGGCTCGGTTCGCGTCCGCGACAAGATCGATGAGTTGCAGCGCGTAGCCCGTGATGTGGCGCGCATCGTTGCCGAGATCGCAGCCGACAAGTTCAGCCAGAAGACGCTGCTCGAAATGTCGATGATGGAGATCCCGTCAAAGGCTGACATTGCCAAGCAGATCAAAGGCATTGAGAAGGCCGCCGAAGAGGAATTGAAGGCCCTAAAGGTCAAAGCCCAGGAGATGGCTGAGAAGGCCCAGCAGCCCACGGCAGAAGGCCAGCCAGACCCAATGATGGGCCACAATGGCGGGCCGCCGATGGACCCGGACGCCGAGTTCGGCAAGGCACAGCAGCAAGTCCTGCAGAAATATGCACAGCAGCTTGCCGAGGTCGAAAAGGTCGTGCCGATCGAAGACGTTGTGGCGCTGCTCAGGGATGACCGGGCGCGCGGCTTTGCATTCGAGATTGCCACCGACAGCACCATCATGACTGACGAGATGGCCGAAAAGGCCTCTCGCAATGAGTTCTTGGGCGTGGTGGCAACCTCTGTTCAATCCCTCATGGGTCTGGCGGCAGCTGGCGAGGCTGGTGCGGCATTGGCCGGCGGGCTTATCAAGTTCACCACGGCGCCATATCGCGTTGGCCGTGAGCTGAATGGCCTGATCGACGACTTTGTCGACGCCGCGCCGCAGATGGCACAGCAGATGGCAGGGCAGGGGCAGCCAGAAGGGCAGGCGGAGCTTATCGCGGCCCAGAACAAGCTTGCCGAAGCCGAGATCATGAAGGCGCAGGCCCAGACGCAGAAGGTTAGCGCCGATGCCCAGGGCAAGATGCAGGAACTGCAACTGAAGGGTGCCGAAGCGCAATCCAAGGCACAGCAGGACCAGCAGCGCTTGATGCTCGAATTGCAGGCCAGCCAGTCTGCTCTGGAAGAAACCAACGCGCGCATTCAGAAGATCTTCGCTGAGATCGAAGCCATGGGGATCAAGACCCAAGTTGATGTGGCAAAGGTCGGCATCGAGCAGCAGCGCGAGCAGCGTGAGACGGTTCGCACCGCGGCCGATATCCAAGGGCAGCAGCAGGACCGCGCGATGGGCGCCCAGCATCATGCCGAGGAATCTGCTTTCCGGGCCAAGGGCGAAGAGCGCGCCGATCGGCAGCAGGATTTCACCGAACGCAACACGGATCGCCAGCAGACCTTTGCCGAGCGGCAGGCTGAGATGGAGAAGCCAGATGCCTAGCGGTTTCCCCGTTGTTGTCGTGGAAAAGGGCGGCGCTCCGTTCACTCAGGTGATGGGCAATGCGCCTGTGGCGACTGTGACCGATAACCTGGGCGCTCCCATCACCCTCGTGGAGGCAGGCGGCGCTCCACTGATGCTCTTCAACCGGGATGGCACCCCATATACGGGCGGGGGTGGTTCTGATGTGCCGGCGAACAACCGGCTGTCTATCAAGCCACTGGATAATACCCCAGCTAACTTCAATCAGTTCGGCACTTGGCGTGGGAAGAGTGCAGACTTTGTGATCGTGTTCCAAGGTCATGTCAGTTGGGCCGACTACCTCGGGTCAATCGGTTTCTATGTTAACCGGTATTCGGGCCTCGCGACGCCCAAGCTGTGGGCCGTCGCCCTCTGCATCGACACTGTCACGCTGTCAGACGGCCTTGGCGGTGCGTTTGACACTTACTATACGCAAGCAGCTCAGGCGATCTTGGCGAATGCACCGGCATCGGGGCAAATCATTGTCCGTCCCGGTCATGAGCCTCAATTGCCCGCGCCGACCTATCCATGGAACGCGAACTTCACAAATACCCCGGCTGAATACATCGCAATGTTCCGGCGGCTGGTGAACTGCTATCGCGCTGTCTCGCCACGGTTCCGCTTCGAATGGTGTCTGGGGTGGACCTCTGGAAGCCCCCCATACTTCAACAATGAGCTTTGCTATCCGGGTGATGCCTATGTCGATGTGGTCGGCATGGATTATTACTACAATTCGCTCTACGACAATGCGAATGCTCGCGCTTCATTCATATTCGCTCGTGATAAAGACTACGGCCTAGCGTGGCAGGTTGCTTTTGCGAAGGCGCATCGTCGGGCGCTTTCGCTTCACGAGTGGGGTCTTAACTGGGACAAGCCAGACTGGATCAATCTCGTGGCCAATTGGCTTGAGAAGAACAAATACGCGTATTCTGGCTATTGGAATGACACGGCTGCTTTCAACGGAATTTTGAGCGATGGTTCGAAGCCGAATGCAGGTGATCAATTCATCCGCCGGTTTGGCACGCCTTCCGGTGCGCCCGCTCCCATGTACACGGCCGACTTCGTGGATGGCGTTCAAGGGTGGGCCAAGACTGGTGGCGCCGTATTCTCCGTAACCAGCGGCGTTGCCAGCATTACCAACGTTGCGAACTATTCTGACCTTACTCAGTATGTCGGCGCCGTTGTCGATTACGGCAAAGCCTGCGTCCTCTCAATCGACATCCATACAGGTGGGCTGGCTGGTCGTGTCGTTGTCAGAGATGCCGACGCCCCCGCACCTGTTTTGGTGGCCCAAAACTTCACAACATCATCGCTATCGACACGTACCCTCGCATTTAATGCGCCAGAAAGCGGGCAGGTCATTATCCAAGTGTTGCCCTACAATGGACAGGCTGGGCAGGTTGTCCAGTTCGACAACGTGCGCATCGATCGCGCCTAACCCACACCCGCAAATCATCTGGCAACCACCCAGCCCGCCTAGAGCGGGCTTTTTTACACCCAAAAGGAGGCCAACATGGCCAGCGCAAAACGTCTTGTTGAACTCGCAATGGTGCCGCCTCTTGCCAAAGAGGTTGCATCCCAGATTGACGGCGCAATTGCCGCCAAAGCTCAGGTTGCGGCCATTGTTGCCCTCACCGACAATACCGGCGGCGGCGCTGCGGATAACACGCTGGTCGTGGTGCCTGCGGCAACGGCTGCAACCACAGACACCACGGCAGCGTCTCTCACCTCGACCAATGCGGCTATCAACGCCGTGAAGGCCGATCTCGCTGACCTTGCGGCCAAGGTCAACACCATCATCGCAGCCCTCAAAGCCTGATGACCTCCCAAGCCTTTCGGGACAACTACAATCTCATTGATTGGTCCCGGCCTCCCCCAAAGGCTCCGCGTCCAGTCAAGGCTGCGGCACAACGCTCCACTCTCGCCTGTCCGATGATCGTCCGCAACTTTGCCGAGCCGATCCAGTCAATGGCCGATGGCAAATACTACGACACGCCACGCGACCTTGAGCGCACCTATCGCGCTGATGGCAATCCCCGCGGCGAAGAATTCATCGCCCTGGGCAATGAGACGATCAAGACCACCGAATACGTGCCCGACGCCACCGAGCGCCGGAACGATATGCGCCAGGCCATCCATGATGTGGTGACCGGCAACCTGCCGCCGGAAATCGCAGCAATCGAATAACCCCTGTCCTCCTCAGACTAGGATAACCCCTCATGTCCAATACCGCAGCGCCCATTCAGGGCACGGCGCCCATTTCCACGACTCTCGATGTGGGTGCCTCTTCCGTCGCAGTTGGTGCAGGCGCTCCGCCTCCCGAGGTCAAAGACGTTCCGGCCAAGCCCGAAAGCCCCGGCGACACCATGCGCGCCGAACTTGCTCGCCAACGCGAGGAAGAGTCCAAGGACGCCGACAAGGTCAAGGCCCAAGGCGAAGATGCGGCCAAAGACGCCAAGACCAAGCTGGCGGAGACCGAGAAGAAGGACGAGGGCAACGATAAGGCCAAGCCAGAAGATGGCAAGCCCGCTGCCGAAAAGGCCACAAAAGACACCGACACCGAGACAAGCGAACCTGCCGACAAGGCGGAAAAGAGCGCGGCTGACAAGCCCGCAACCGGGCAGGAGGCCGATAAGTCTCGCCAGTCTGAGGGGTCGAAACGCGCCGATCCTCCTGCCCGTTTCCTTCCCAAGGCCAAAGAGGCTTGGATCAACGTTCCCCATGCAGTCCGCGAGGACGTTTACCGCATGGAGCAGGAGCACGAAGCCGAGCGCACCCAGACCAAGCAGGTCGTGGAGCGCTACGAAAGCATCCGGCAGTACGACGAGACAGCCCAGAAGAACGGCCGGCAGCTGAAAGACAGCCTCGCTAAGGTCGTGCAGGTTGAGCAGGCCTTGGCCCGCAACCCCATCATGGGGATTGAGATGATCCTTCGAGAGATCGGCCCGCGCCGTCCTGATGGCTCGGCTCTCTCGCTCTATGAGGTTGCGCAGCACATCGCCAAGCAATCCCCCGAGCAGTATCGGGCCTCAATCAACGGCGCCTTTTCGCAGCAGCAGAACCAGCAGCGCGAGCAGGCCCAAACCAGCGAAGTGCAGGAGCTTCGCTCAACCGTCCAATCCTTGCAGGCAGAACGCGCCGCCGAAAAGATCATCGAGCCGTTCAAAGCCGAGCATCCCCGTTACCAGGAATTGCAGGAAGACATCGCGTTCTTCCTCAAGTCTGGGAAAATCCCGACATCTCTAAGCCCGTCCGAACGTCTTTCGGCTGCCTATGACATGGCTGAGAGGATCAACCCTGTTGGTTCTCGCTCTGCGTCTCAGGCTCTGGAAAACAGCGACACCGCTCCGGCTGATGTCAAGAAGGCTGCCACCGTCGATGACGCAGGCAGCAAATCCGTCCGTGGTGCGCCGTCCGGTGGTTCCGACCACGACGATGACGGCGACGACGCAACTGATCTCAGGAAGCTGCTCGAGCGCGAAAAGCGCAAGCTGGCTTCATAAGGAGCAACCAACATGCCTATCACTTCCGATCGGCAGTACCGTCAGCTTCTGACGGCGGCTGTCGCCAAGCGTTCGCGCGTGGTTCAGGACATCGTCTATAAGGCGACCCCGCTCACACGCATTCTCAAGGATTCCGGGCGCATCAAGACCAAGCGCGCCGGCGGCCCAGAGCTTCGCGTTCCCATTGAGTTCGACAAGCTGCAGGCGCAGTGGTTCACCGGGTACGACAAGATCGAAATCACCCCCAAGGAACTGCTCAACTCCGCAGTGTTCAATTGGGCCCGCGTCGTCAGCATGTTCTCGCTGAACGGCACGGAACTGCTCTATACCTCTGGCGAGGAAGAGCAGATCGACCTGATGGATTTCTATATCTCGGCTGCCGAGAAGACCATCAAGGAAGAATGGGAAGCCTCGATCGTCGCTGACGGCACCGGCTCCGGCGGGCGCCAGATGATCGGCCTCGGTGGCGCCGTTCCCATCGTCGCCAATACCGGCGTCTATGGCGGTATTGACCGCGCCGCAGTGCCCAACTGGCGCACGACTTCCTATCAGGTCACGACCGACTTCACCGACATCGGCACGGTCTGGGATTCGACCACGGCGCGCCCAATCATCGAGCGCATCGCCCTCAACCGTTCGCGCAATGCTCAGTATCCCGATCTGATGATCACGGATTCTCTGGCTTACGCGCCGATCTCCGCTTCCATGGTTGCGCACCAGCGCATCACCACACAGCGCGCCGCTAATCTCGGCTTTGAAAGCCTTGGCGTGTGGACCCCTGCCGGTCTGGTCGACGTGGTTGCCGCAGGCGGCATCGGCAATGTCATGCCGGCGAATACCGCCTTCATGCTCGATACAGCCGGCCTCGCCATCTACGAATTCCCCGGCCAGTCCTTCGTGCCCTTCCATCCCGGCGACGGCATCCGTCCGATCAATCAGGATGCATGGGCTCAGGGCATCGTGTGGTCCGGTCAGTTCGTGGTCGAAAATCCACTCCACCAGGTCCGTCTCCGCACGGCGTAACCCCAGAACAGAAAGGAGAACGAAATGCCTAATTCCGTTCCGTTCCGCACTACGCCTCAGCTGGGCCCGCAGCTCAATGAGGTTTTCACCGGCGTTCCCTATTGGGACACCGGCCTTGGTATCGGCACCCCGGCCAATGGTCAGGGCCCGTCCTATAAGCTCGGCAACAAAGAAGTCGGTGATGATGGCCATGACTATGTCTGGGTCCAGGCATCGGCCAATATTGCGGCCGCTGCATCCCCCGGCACCCAGATCGCCATTACCGAACCCGCCTTCACGGCAGCGACGGGCTCTGGCGGCTTTTATGCCCCTATCGCTGGCGTCAGCTCCGGCCAGTACTTCCACGCGCGCAAGGGCATCCTTGGCGCCCTCTGATCTTCCTCCCTTCAAGCGCGATAGGGGCGGCTCCGGCTGCCCCTTTTTCACACCCCTCAGAAGGAATTGAAGCATGGCCGAATCCGTTCTTATCGATACCCGAGATATTACCGTCACTCCGGTTTTCCGCTGGGAAACTGTCGAGAACATCAATCAATCCGAGCGCGAAGGTCATCTGGTCAAAGAGATGATCCAGGTTGTCGAAGTGCGCTTCGCCGGCTCCCGCAATTATCAGCCGGTGTTTCCCGTTGAAGCCATCTGGAAGCGCGAGAATGGCCGCGCGGTCACCTATGCCGAGCGCTGGGGTGAGCAGTATCGCGCCTTTCTCGCCGGCAATGCCCAGGAAGCACAAGGCACGCCGCTCGAAATGCTTCGGAACTACGGCATCTCCGATGCCCTTTTGTCCCTTTGCCGCGCGCTCAAGATCTATTCCATCGAAGCTCTGCATCACCTTGAAGGCGACGGCCTCAAAAGCCTTGGCATGGCCAGCAACACCCTCAAGGACATGACTCGTGCCTATATGGCGGACCGCGAGCGCAACACCGGACATGTCGATGAGCTTGCCGAGCTGCGCGCCGAGGTTGCAGCCCTAAAGCTTGCGCAGGCTGGCGCGACCCCGCAGACTACCGAAGTGCTTGTTCCTGTTGCCACAGAGCCTCAGGTTGATGCCGCTATTCTGGCCGCCAATCTCGAAATCGACCAGATGGACGACGCGCAGCTGAAGACCTTTATCAAGGCCAAGACAGGATCGGCGCCGCGCGGCACACCAAGCCATGAATGGCTGGTGAATACCGCCATGGAACTCGCCACGGCGCCGGCGGCGGCATAAGCCATGACGATCCTCAGCGCCCTTCAAAGTGCGATGGTGAGATTGGTCGGCCGCAGGCCCAACACCATTTTCTCCACGACCAATCAGACCGAATTGGAGTTGGCTGACCTCGCTACTGAAGTCGCGACCGACATCATGAAGTCGCACGAATGGCAGGCGCTGACCAAGATCGAGACCATTGTTGGAGACGGCGTTGCAACCGCCTTCGACAAGCCCTCGGACTATGACCGCATGTGTCAGGGGCAGGCCATGCACGATGGCAATTCTTGGTTTTGGAATTATACCCCGGCCGCCGATCTGAATGAATGGCTTTATCTCCAGTCTGGCGGATGGGAAGCCCTCAATCCGGGCTGGTGGATTTTGCTGGAAAACCAGTTCCAATTCTATCCCGCCCCAAGCGGCAATGCGCCATACCCCTATATCAGCAAGAATTTTGCGCGATCAGCTCCAGCATCCGGAACTGGCATTATCACGCCGAAAGCAGCATTCACGGCCGATGATGACACGTTCCTTCTCGATGATCGGCTGATCACGCTCGGCGTCATCTGGCGCTATCGGGAGCAGAAGGGCATGGGCTATGCCGAGGACATGGCGACCTATGAGATGGCGCTGTCCCAAGAGCAGGCCCGTGACAAGGGAAGCCGCGTCATTCGCCGCAACTCCCGCAATGTACCATCCGGTGTCAGCACTGGCTGGCCTTGGCCATTGGGGCCCGATCTCGCATGAGGCAGCCCGTTCAACAGGCCAAGCAGGCCGCAGCAATACCAAAGGAATGGCCAGCCCCGCGTGACGGCTGGATTGCCAACCTCAACCTTGCCCAGCCGGGCGCCAAGAAGGCAGACGGCACGACATTGGCTGGCGCAAAGGTGCTGGACAACATGTTCCCGACCGCAACCGGCGTTCTGCTGCTCCGCGGCAGCGAGCTTTACGCCACGCTGGGGCAGGGCGACCAGTCGGTCACTGCGATGTTCTCCTATGTGGCAGGCTCGGACGAGAAGATGTTCGCCGCCACTGAAACGGCAATCTACGACATCACCACCATTCTGAACCCGGCCAATGACCGTCTCGGCACTGAAAACGAGGACGTAATCGGCACAGAGGACGATGATGAGATTGGGTGGCTCTCAACCGAAGGCCTCGATCTTGTCGCGGACCAGACCGGTGGCAACTGGATCTCGGCGCAATTCGCAACGGCCGGCGGCGTGTTTCTACGTCTCGTCAATGGCATGGATACGCCTCTTGTTTATGATGGCACTGATTTCGATGTCATCCCAGCATTGACCTTCGCCACGCCCGATGAAGACCTTGATCCTTCGATCTTGAGCTATGTCTGGGCCTATCAGCAGCGCCTCTTCTTCATCCAGAAAGACAGTCTGGACGCTTGGTATCTGCCCGTCGACCAGATCGGCGGGGAACTCAAGAAAATCCCATTGGGCGGGGTATTCGAGCGCGGCGGTTCGCTGCTGTTCGGCGGCGTCTGGTCCAATGATAGCGGCAACCAGGGTGGCCTTTCGGAGCAGTGCATCTTCGTCACCACCAAAGGCGAAGTGGCGGTGTTTCAGGGCCTCAATCCCAGCGATGCAAATGCGTGGTCAAAGGTCGGTGTTTATCGCATCGGTATTCCGCGCGGCAACAAGGCTTGGGTGCGCGATGGCGGCGATCTGATATTCGCAACCTCAATCGGTTATGTGCGCTTGAGCGAGGCGGTTCGGCGTGAAGTCGCAGCGCTTGGCCCGGTGGCCGTTTCCTACCCCATCGAGACAGCGTGGAACGAGGCCGTGGAGCGGCGCTCTGATCCTTGGCACTGCGAGATATGGGCTAACAAGCAAATGGCCGTGGTGGCACTCCCTACGCAGGGCGAAGAGGCTCCGGCCATGTTCCTCGCCAATGTTCGCACCGGGGCATGGTGCCGACGCTTAAACTGGAGCGCAACCTGCGTTCTGGTGTTCAAGGAGCGGCTGTTTTACGGCTCGCAGGACGGCAAGGTCGTTGAGGCCAACGTGACCGGCCTTGACCAAGGCTTGCCCTATACCGGCGTTTGCGTTCCGCTCTTCGATAGCCTCGGCGCCCCGGCCTCGCTCAAGATCAGCGAAATGATCATGGCCTTTGGCATGTCGCCAACGCCGGTCACGGTCCAAACCTCAATGCAGATTGATTTCGTGGTTGATTTGCCGCCTGCGCCTGATGCTTTGCCCGTGCCGATCGGCAATGAATGGGGCAATGCGATCTGGGGGCAAAGCGTGTGGGGCAGCCAGCCGACACTCATCCCGCGGCGTCAATGGGAAGCAGCGGCCGGCGAAGGATATGCGCTCTCCCCCGCCATTCAGGTGTCGTCCGGTTCACTCGTGCCATTGGATTATGAGCTGGTGAGCGTCCAGACCACCTATCGCGTGGCAAAGCCTATCTCGTGATTGTCTCCGATGATCGGGTTGCCCCCTTCGTGGCGAAAGCCTGCAAGGTGCAGATTGTGCCGCCTTATACCGCCGTCGGGATCGAGCGCGGCGGCGAAATCATCGGCGGCGTCGTCTTCAACCTCTGGACCGGGCCCGACATTCATCTGACCGTCGCGGGCCATGGCTGGACCAGGGGATTTCTCGCAGAGGTTGGCCACTTCGTATTCACCCAGCACCGTTGCGAGCGAATGACCTTTGTCACCGAGCAGCCCTCAGTGGTTCGGCTCGCGGAACGTCTTGGTGGCCAAGTCGAAGGCCTCCTACGCAACCATTTCGGAAAAGACCGGCCCGGCTTCATCGTCGGCGTATTGAAGGATGACTATCCATGGTGAGTTCTCCCGCCGCACCAGATCCATGGGAAACCGCCTCTGCGCAAAGCCAGTGGAACAACACCACAGCGCAGACGCAGCAGGCCCTTAATATGGTCGACCAGACGAACCCATGGGGATCGTCCACCTATAGCCAGAATGGCACCCAGACCATTGTGGGCGCCGATGGTAAGCCGATCAGCGTTCCGAAGTACCAGCAGACCACAACGCTCTCCCCCGAGCAGCAGGCCATCTTCGAGCAGACGCAGAGCGCTCAGGGTAATCTGGCAGGCCTGGCGTCCGACCAGTCCGCAGCAATGCGCGACTATCTCAATAAGCCGTTCGAGTTCAACAACGGCGATGCGGAACAATGGGCCTATGATCTGGCCTCACCGCGCATTCTCGCGCAGCAGGGGCAGAACGAGGAATCGCTGCGCTCCACGCTTGGGGCAAAGGGTATCCGAGAGGGTTCGCCTGCATGGAATGCAGAGATGGCGCGTCTCACCAACTCCAACAGCGACCAGTTGAACCAGCTGGCGCTCACCGGGCGTGGGCAGGCATATAACGAGGCTTTGACGAGCCGAAATCAGCCGATCAACGAATTGTCTGCGCTGCTCTCAGGCTCCCAGGTCGGAATGCCACAGTTTGGCGCAACGCCGCAAACGGGCGTGGGCGGCGTAGATTACTCCGGCCTCGTGAACAGCAAATACGAGGCGGATTCTCGTCAATCCAGCGCAATGAATGGTGGCCTCTTCGGCCTTCTGGGTGCTGGCATGTCGCTTTTCTCCGACGAGCGCCTCAAGACCGAGATTCGCCGCGTAGGCCAGACCGATGCTGGCGTTCCGATCTACACCTATCGCTACAAGTGGGGCGGCCCAACCATGATGGGCGTCATGGCTCAAGACGTTCCGGACGCCGCTGAAATGGATAGCAGCGGCTTCTTGAAGGTCGATTACGAAAGGGTGCATTGATGGCTCTCGCTGCTCCAGAAACGCCGTTCCTTTGGGGCGCTGGCGGCTCCATGAAGACGCCCGAGCAGGTTGCGCGCGATCGAGAGATTGCCGCGGCGCTGATGCAGGGTGGCATGGACTTCTCGCCCGTTGATCATTGGCTTCAGGGCGCGGCGCGCGCGGCTCAAGGCGGTGTTGGTGCGCTCAAGGATGTGTGGGCGAACGAGGCAGAAACCGCCGGCCGCGATGGCTATAAGCAGCAGTGGGACAGCGTCTTCGGAGGTGCATCTCCTCAGGTTGCCTCGATCGATCCAGTTGCGCAGGCCTTGACCGGCACGCCACAGACGGCAAACGACGCCACGGCGGCAATGGCAGCGGTGCCTTCCGGCAACACGGCTGAATACATTCGCTCAGGCCTCCTTTCTCGCGGCCTTCCCGAGCATGTCGCTGACGGCTTCCTGATGAACTTTCAGGACGAAAGCGGCTTTGATCCGAGCATCAATGAAGCCGCGCCAACTGTTCCCGGCTCTCGTGGTGGCTATGGGCTCTATCAGCTCACAGGGCCGCGCCGTGTAGCCTATGAGCAGTATGCTCAGCAGCAAGGCGTCGATCCGTCGAACGTCGATGCGCAGCTCGATTTCATGATGAGCGAATTGGCCGGGCCAGAGGCTTCGGCCTATCAGGCAATCATGGCGGCACCAGATACTGGCTCGGCAGCCGCCGCCATCGTGAACAAGTTCTTGCGGCCGGCGGAGCAGCATCGCGCCGCGCGCGTGGCCGAATATACTGGCGGCGGTGTCGACCCTGTCGCACAGGCTCTCATGGGCTCCGGCGGAGGCCAGGGCGGCGGTGCGCCATCGATGCAGCAGCTTATGGGCCTCGCCAGCGACCCATGGGCCAACGACACGCAGAAGAGCATCGTGCAGTCCCTTCTGGGGCAGCAGATGCAGCGTCAAGATCCGATGTATCAGCTCCAAATGCAGGCCGCCCAGCAGGGGTTGACTAAGGGGGATCTTGAAATTGCGCAGCTGCTCAATCCAGCGCCCCAAAAGCCAATCGAGGTCAATGGCCGGCTTGTGAACCCGGCGAACGGAGAGGTTATCGCGGATTATTCTGATCCAAATACAGCTACCGTTGGTAACGCCGTCATCGATGTCAGCACGGGTTTGCCTATTTACGAAGGGCAGCCCGATCCGACAAGCAACATGCAGGATTATGAGGCATATGCTGCCGACGAGCGCGCGGCAGGACGAGAGCCTATCGGTCGACTGGCGTATGAACAGGAGGTCCGCAAATCGGGCGCTAGCAATATCAACGTTGGCGGGACTAGCCAGACGCCGGGCGACGACAAGTTTTATGAAACATTGGGGACGGAAAGCGGCAAGCGGTTCTCCGCTATGATACAGCAGGGCGCCGACGCGCGTCGCAACCTTTCTCAACTCGACGTTGCCAGCGACCTTCTCGATACCGCACCACAGGGCCCAATGGGCGTTGCGACGCTCCTGGCAGGCAAGCTCGGCGTCGATCTTGGCGGGCTGAATGAAACCCAAGCCTTGAACGCCGTTATTGAGCAGATGGTACCCGCGCAGCGCGAGCCCGGAGCGGGGCCGATGTCGGACAAAGACATCGAAATGTATCGCGGTTCGGTCGTGTCGCTCTCGAATATGCCCGGCGGCAATAAGCTGATCATTGATACGGCAAGGGCCATAAATCAATACGACATGCAGATCGCTGACATTGCTGGCAAAGTGGAAGATGGCGTTCTCACCCGCGCCCAAGCGCGCGAGGAGATGGCGAAAGTCCCCAACCCAATCGATGGCTTCCGTGAGGCCCGGAAGCAATTGGAGGGAGCCGGCTCGGACGCGACACCGCCAATGTCGCAACAGCCTGCGCTGGGCCAGTCTCAAGCGCCGACAGTCACGACGCAGCAGGAATATGACGCACTCCCATCGGGCGCCCCTTACAAGGCCCCGGATGGAACGATCAGGACTAAGCGCTGATGGCAAACTTCTGGGAAAATGACGAGGTTGCAGGCGGCCAGTCTCCGGCGCGCGTAAACTTCTGGGAGCAGGACGCCCTTTCTGGCGATGCGCCGATGCTGGAGAGCACTGCGCCAACGCCGGAGCCTGAGGCGTGGAACCCGGCCCTCGGTCTTTCGCGCGATCTCGTCAATGGCATTCCAATCCTCGGCCCAATGTATACCGGCGCTGTCGACGCCGTGACCACGAACCTTGCTGGCCTACTGACCGGCGAAAATCCGCAGGCGATCAAAGACCGGGTCTATGCCAAGCAGGACGCCTATGAGGAAGAAAACCCTATCTTGTCCACCACGGGGCAGATGGTGGGCGGTACTGCGGCTATGGCGCCGCTCGGCATGTCTGCGGCCGGCGCTAGGTTCCTTGGAGCAGCGCCGGGGCAGGCATTGCTGTCGCGGCTTGGTTTCGGCGCGGGGTCGGGCGCTCTTATATCGGGCGCTGATAGCCTGGCACGTGGCAATGATCTTGGCACGGCGGGTCTTACGGCACTTGGGGGCGGACTAATAGGTGCCGGCGGCGGCGCGGTCGCCCCCTATATCGGTGCGGGCTTTAGCAAAGCGGGCGAGATCGGGCGCAAGGCGCTCGACATGGGTCCGTCCGCTGGGGAAGTTGGTATTTCACGCCCTGCCGCAGATATCCTCACAGACGTTCTCAGCGCCGATGGCACGCTTGGCACCCAAGCTGGCATCAATATGAGCAATGCCGGTCCTCGTGCAATGCTTGCCGATGCCGGAAACAACACTGCTCAGCTGCTCGACACCGCCATTCAGAAAAGCGGCCCAGCTTCTCGTATCGCCGCAGACGCCGTCGAAACACGCGCCTCGCAGGCCAATCTCGACATCGCCAACGCGCTGGATGGCGCCTTTGGCAAGGTGGGTGAAAGCAGCGCGCGCGACCTGATCGTATATGGCGACAAAACCAACCCGCTCGATCTAATCTACAAGCGAGCATACGAAACGCCGATCGACTATTCCAATCCGCTAGCGATGGAAATTGAGGATATCGTAGGAACCCGCGTTCCCGCCTCTGCGATCAAGGCTGCCAACGAATTGATGCGTGTCGAGGGCAAAACCTCGCAGCAGATCATGGCGAACTTTGCCGACGATGGCACGGTCACATTCACCCAACAGCCAGACGTTCGCCAGCTGGATTATATCACCCGCGGCCTCAATGAGGTTGCAGACCAAGCCAATGGGCAAGGCAAGCTCGGCGGCACAACGGCGATCGGCCGGGCCTACGGCAACCTTTCTCGCGACATTCGCAGCAAACTTAAGGAGCTGGTGCCAGAATACCGAACGGCTCTAGATCGTGCCGCGACGGATATCGGCAAGTTCAATGCGCGCCAGCTCGGCGAAACCGTGTTTTCCTCTGGCACCACGCGCGCGGAACTTGCCGAAGAACTTGCCGGGATGAGCGCTGCCGAAATGGGCAAGGTCCGTGAAGGCGTTCGTCAGCAGTTTGACGACATGCTTGCAAATGTCACGCGCTCGGTCACGGATTCGAACATGGATGCGCGGGAGGCCGTTGCCGCGCTCCGCGGCCTGTCCAGTCGGGCTGCCCGCGATAAGGTGGAAATGATTGTTGGAAAGCCTCAGGCGGAGGCTTTCTTCGCAAAGCTCGATGAGGCAGCAAAGGCCCTAGAGCTGCGCGCCTCGGTCGCGACCAATAGCAAGACCTTTGCCCGCACCAGCACCGATGCCACGGTCAACAGCTATATCAATGACGGCCCGATTAATCAGGCGTTGCAGGGCAAACCGCTCAACGCCACCCAATCCATCATTCAGGCCCTGACAGGCCGCGATGCGCGCGGGAACAAGGCCATCAGCGACAAGGTCTATTCGGAAATTGCGCAGCTGCTTATTCAGGGCCCCGATGCGGGAATGGACCTCATTTCAGGGCTCGCAACGCGCAAGGCCTTGGCAGGAAATCCACGGTTCGGCGCATCGCTGGCTCCGGGTGCCGCAAACACCACAACCCAGCAAATCGCAGAAATGCTTCTAGGGAACGTCCCGCAGTAGGACGCCCAAGGCGGCTCCAATGAGTAAGCCGGCAAATAGGCCGCAACTGACTTGGACCCATGCGCCTGGTGCGCCGGCATAGCCCAGGAAGAGCATAAAAAGCGCACATAGCGGCAGATACCAGAAAAACGCCCGGTCGTATTTCACGACGCGCCGGGACTTTCCATCAATTTGTTTCATCCCCCGAAACTACAGCCTCCCAACCCCGCCGACAAGCGGGGCTTTTTGCTTTGGAGTAGCCAATGCCTCGCGATTCAGCCGGGAATTACAGCCTGCCACCTGGCTATCTGGCGGTGACGGGCCAGACGGTTCTTGCCAGTCAGCACAATCCCCCCCTTGAGGATCTAGGCGCGGCCATGACGGCATCCATGCCGCGCGATGGGCGTGCGCCTTTGCTCGGCAATCTTCCTATGAACGGCTATCGAGCAACGGGCGCGGGAAATGCCGTCGATCCACAAGACCTTGTAACTCTCTCTCAGGTCCAAGCGCTGCTTGCGTCAGTGCAGGGCATCCCGACCGGTGCATTGATTCCGCTCACTGGCATGGTGGTTCCAGCTGCATGGGTCATTGCGAACGGCCAGGCGCTTCTCCGAGCGACGTTTCAGACATTCTGGACATGGGTGCAGGCTAGCGGAAACCTCGCCGCCACAGAGGGCGCAAAGACCGCGGGACAATATGGCCCAGGCGATGGTTCAACCACTTTCACCGTGCCAAACCTCTATGCGGACAATGGGTATTTCATCCGCCCAATCAGCTCGGGGCGCACAATCGGCACGGTGCAGGCTGACGAAAACAAAAGTCACACCCACACCGGCATCACCAGCACAGATGGTCAGCACTCTCACGGCTACACCTCTCCCGCGCTCAACTCATTTTTCGGTGGTGGACCTAACAGCGGATATGTCAGCTCCACACCGGACAATACCTTACAGGCTGGGTCACACAGCCACACTCTGACCATCGATGCGGTCGGCGGGGTAGAGGCTCGCCCCAAAAACATCGCCTATCCCGTTTTGATCAAGACCTGAGGTTCAACCATGGCCGGCGAAATCATTCGTCCATCCAATCTGCCAGCACGACCCAACCCGGTCGCGAGCGAGATTGTCCCATCCGACAACGGCTCCATCGTGGGGGGTGTCACCTGGTCTGCTGGCGTTGCTGCTGCGCGACCCTTTGCAAGCCAAGCAAGTGGCGAGGCTGGCATAAGCGCTACCGACACCATGAGCCCGTTGACAACAAAGCAGGCAATTATTGCTCAAGGTGATGTTCGCTTCGCCTCGGCGGCCCAAGGCGACCTTGCCGATAGCGCTACCCAGCCGGTCGACCTGGCGACCGTTGCAACATCTGGCGCGTATGCTGATTTGTCTGGCAAGCCATCACTAGGCACGATGGCGGCCCAAAACACGAGCGCATGGACGCCGATCGCGCGGGCAGTGCCTACGGGCGGCACCACGGGACAGGTCTTGGCCAAGGCCAGTAATACCAACAATGATGTGATTTGGGCCGATGGCGCTGCGCCCGCCGATGGGTCTGTGACGCTCGCAAAGCTCAACACGGCGCTGACGATTGCCACTCCTGTGATGGCCAAGGCGGATGCGCTCAGCGTTGCATTTACCCGAACAGGCATCGGCACTGCATCCGTAAAGGCAGGGACGGTCGTTAAGGTCGGAACTGTGCTCGTGCACTTTGCAAGCGATACGGCCATTACTATGCCGACGCTGGTTGCAGGCACAGACTATGCGATTTTTGTTTCCACTGCGGGCGCCATCCAAGCAGTTGCATGGAGCGCCAATACTGGCGTTGCGCCAACCCAGCCTGTCGGCGGAGTATGGACGTGGATCGGCGGATTCCATTTTGCTCCTGGTTCCAATGCCACGGCCTACAACACCGGCGGGAACCGCACCCCTCAGATAAATGCTTTTTCTATCTGGGATCTACAGTTTCGCCCCAAATGCCCCGACCCCCGCGGCATGACGCTGGTAGCTGGCAAATTCTGGGCTGACATCTATTTCACCGGAGTTGATCACCATCTGAACGGCACCAGCCGCATGGGCGCAACTATCGCTACTGGCGTCGTAAAGCCCAAGCTTCCCCTGCTCTTTGGAGGCGACGGGACCACTCTGGTAACAGAGCTCGATTGGTTCTGGTCCAACGAAATACTCGATAGCCATGGCAAGCGGATGATGCGGCATCCCGAGTTCCGCACTGCGGCTTTTGGCGTCATCGAGGAAGCCGCCGGCGGACGGGCAAATGCGGCTGTACAGACCGGCATCAATTTCAACAACAACGGCGGCGGCACCAACAATGACGAGCGCTACACCTCACTCTGGGGGCTAAACCTATCGATCGCCAACCATTACGTGTGGGGTCAAGACCTCATCGGTCACACGTACAACGGAGCATACACCGGAGGGGCGCAGACAGCGCCGCAGATCAATCCGAACTACTACCAAGACTATAATGGGCGGGTGCGCGGATGGAGCCCTCAACCAGGCCCTACGTTCGCGCGGGGATCTCTGTTTGGCGGAAGTGTGGGCTCTAATGCCATCGGGAGGAGTGGCTCCGGTAGCATCGACTGGGCAAATGCCGTCAGCAGCTTCAGCACAAGCATTTCAGTGCGGGGCGCGGCGGATCATTTGATCCTGTAAGTCCTCTGTTCTTTAGTGCGCGGCTAATGTAAGCCTCGATCATGCTTGCAAAAATCGCCCTCGCCGTCGCCTTGATAGTAGCTGTCGGAGTTATCTCGTCAGCTTGGTTCATGCGGGATGCACCCACGCCGGTTGTCATCTTTCTTGCGAGCAAGGCGGATTATGCGATCAATGGCACCAATGGGGCTGAGCCTCTCGGTGCCGACATGGCCCAATATGGCTACTCGGTGCGATCATTCGATCTATTCTGCGAGAGCGATAAGCAACTGACCTGCTGGTCGTGGCGCGTGAAACAGGGCGAAACAAATTTCGTCAATGAGTTTTGCCAGCATATCCGTGAAGTCATCGACGGTTGGGGCAATGTCTATGTCCAAATGGCCGGCACCTCGCGGGGTGGATATGTGGCAGCGACTTGCGCAGCTCAGGATGATCGAATTCGGGCACTCGCTCTAATTGCTCCCGTCACGGACTTGACCGAACTGAGTGAGTTCGATGGTGTCGAGGTAGATCCCGCAAGTTTCGGGCTAGACCGCTATGCCGAAGCGCTCTCCAAAATCCCCGTTATGATCCGTATCAGCCAGAATGACGACAGGGTGAATACCGCCGCTGCCGTTCGCTTCGGGGAAAGCGTTGGCGCAATGATCGAGCTATTGCCCGATCCGGGCCACCGTGCGCCAGACCCCCAGCAAGTCATGGCCAAATGGCTCAATGAGAACTGGCAAAGCCGCCGCTAGATCGACGCTCTTTTAGACCCCGCTTCGGCGGGTTTTTTCTTGTCAAAAATCAGAACGCAATATGAACATGGGGAAAACCGTGCCTTTTCCCCAGATCACCGTGGATAAGCGCCGCGCTGAACGTGCGTGATTGCGCGAATATCCTTAAAATACTGGAATTCCACGTCGCTCGTGGATTGCCCGCGCTCCAACGCGGGTGGGTGGGGCGGCTTCTCTGATTGGACACCGGGGAAAGCCGCCGCACTCGCATTGTCCTCGGTCCTTTGGAGAGGACCGGAAACGAGAAAGGTCTTACCATGGGTAAGATAATCACTGTCAACTTCCGTGGCGATGAACTCTACGGTTTTGAGAACGACGACGGCGTATATGTTGCGCTCAAGCCCATCGTTCGTGCAATGGGGCTCGACTGGTCTGCCCAGCTTAAGCGGGTCAAACGAGACCCAATCTTGGCGAAAGGTATGGCCATGATGGCCACACCCTACGGCCTTGGCGGCGATCAGGATGCCGTCTGCCTCAAGATGGATAAGGTCAATGGTTGGCTCTTTACCATCGATAGCAGCCGGATCGCAGATGTTGAAACCCGTGACCGCGTGCAGCTTTACCAAGAGGAATGCTACGGCGTCCTCTTCAAGCACTTTTACAAGGGCGCGCAGGAAGAGCCGTTGGTCATCGAGGATCATGAGCAGGCGCACGAACCGGAGAACAATAAGCTTCGCCTCGTCACCGAAGCTCGTCAGACATTCGGGACTAAAGCTGCTGGCCAACTCTGGGTCAAGTTTGGCCTCCCGATGGTCCCTGCGATGATCGAAGAGAACCGTCAGTTCTCCTTGCTCGATTTCAACAGCGTGAAAACAGCGTCGCCCGCATCCGGGAAATCGACCGCCGCATAAAGGCGTAGAACACTGTTTCTCTGAAGGCGGTCCAATGTGGGCCGCCTTTTTCATTTCATCGATAGGAGGCCAATATGGCCCTTAAGGCTGCGTTCTTTGACGCGGTGCGCACTAGCCTGTTCGCCGGCCGGCTCTCTACCGCCCAAGTCGAAGGCATGGAGGCACTTGAGCGCGCTTGGGCGGCGCGTGGTGACGGCAACAATCAACGGCTCGCCTATATCCTCGGCACGGCATACCACGAGACTGCCCGGACGATGCAGCCCATTTATGAGCGCGGGGCAAAGGCATATTTCAATAAATATGAGCCAGGCACCAAGATCGGGAAGGCCCTGGGAAACACTCTTCCCGGCGACGGCTACCTATTCCGCGGGCGCGGCCATGTTCAGCTGACCGGGCGTGCCAACTACGTCAGGGCCGGGAAAGCGGTCGGGCTCGATCTTGCTGCCGCCCCTGACCGCGCTCTCGATATTTCCGTGTCGGCACATATCTGCGTCGTCGGCTGCATGGAAGGCTGGTTCACCGGTAAGGATCTCTCCGACTACATCGATGATCTGGACGAAGCGGATGCGGAGGATCTTCGCGAATTCGCCAATGCCCGCCGCGTTGTCAATGGCACCGACAAGGCCGCAGCCATAGCAGGATATGCCCTGCTGTTCGAAAAGGCGCTCAAGGCGTCGAAATACACCGCGAACGGCCCCGCGCCAACCGTCGCGCCCCCAACTTCAGCAAGCCCGAAACGCAAGACGCTCTCGGACCTGTTCAAGGGCTGGTTCGTCCAGCAAGCCACTACGAAAATCGCTTCAACCATCGTCAAGGAGACGAAAATGTCGTCCAATCTGTTTCACAACATTCTGAACATCGCGATTGCCATTGTCGCGATCCTGAGCCTGCCCGAAGTCGTTGCAGTTCTGCCCCCCGATGTTGGGCTCGCTTTGGTGGGCATCGTCGGCGTGCTCAAGACGATCATCAACATCGCCCGTGATGGCTTCTCCGGTCTGTTCAAAGAGCAGCCGCCAGTTCGCTAAGCAAATCGGCCGGCGCAGGGGCAGCAACCCGCGCGCCGGCCTAACCATTACCCTGAGACAACAGGATCATGGCTGCTAGAAACATGCGCCAAGGTCAGTTAGGATATCGTTATGACCGTAGGCGGCATTCAGATCGACAAGAAGATTTCGTTCGGACAGATCATTCAGATAGTCCTTTTGCTCGTCACGGTCGTGCTGGCATGGGGCAATCTCGACAACCGGGTAACATCGAACGAGAAAGCCACGCTTGAGGTAAAAGCCTCATCTCTCGAACGAGACGCCAAACAAGACGCCTCCATTGCCGATCTCACCAAGGGGTATAATGCCATGAACATCGTCCTAGAGGGGATTAGGATTGATGTTGGGTATTTGCGGCGCAATGTCGAGGATGCGAAGCGGACGGCTGTCGGGGATTAGGCGCCTAATAGCTGGGCTATCGCCAGCACGGCGCAGGATAGAACGAACAGGGCAACCATGCCCTTCCAAGTGTCAGTGCGGCTGAAGCGGTTCATAGCCTCTCCTATTCCTGGGGAAGGGTGGGCTTGGAAGGGTCAAGGCCGCAAAGAACTCTTGGCTGCTGACCACAACTCTCGGAATTGTACGCCATTCGTCGCGGCCTGAGAACTTCTCGATCCAACGCTGCTGCAGCTTCGGCATATCGGTCATGGTGGCATTGGGCACGATCCACCTTAGCTCCCCTGTCGCCATCCATTGAGACGCAAACCCGCCGATGGGTCCGACCACAATCACATCGTCCATTCTTTCATTCCTTCCATAGGGGTTACGAGGGGAGGATTAATCGCTGCGCGAGTAGTGGATCCTGACCCGCCCAAATCTTATTCTTGGGAAAAGGCGGGTTCGGAAGTGCCACCGGCTCATAGGCAATCATGCCGCCGGGAGAAACCCGCTTGTTTTGATGGCATAGGATCGCATTGAGCATGCAGCTCTCATCCCATCCGCGACTGCCTGCGCCTTCGATGCCGTATTTGTCCGAGTGCGTCTTGCCACATGCTTGGCAGACCCATATCGCTCCCTCTGGAGCAAATCTTTCATCCATTTTCATTCTCCATAGGGATTAGACAGGGAGGGCTACATCAAGACGATGACAGGCTTGCCGCCCAACCGTTCTATGGCGTGGTTGAGATGGCCCAGATGAACGCCAGCATCAGGATCAACCCAGATCAGCCGTTCGTCGTCGGTGAACTTTACATCATCTAGGGCGACCCACTCGGCGACCTCGGGGTGACGCAGAAGCCAATCCTTCACAGCCAAGTCGCGAGACATGTCGGGATACTTGGTGGCGAGGTCCGTCTCGTGGATATGGTCGCGGTCCAGCCCTTGCTTCTCCAGCGCAACGTCGATGTCGTCGGTGTCAACGAATGGCCGGTTGTGAGTGGTGTTGAATACGACCTTCGCGCCAGTCCGAACGCACAGCTCGCGGATGACGGCGACGGTGGTTTCTGGGAAATGCCGCTTCCACGAGGCCATGCTGTCCACCAAGAAAAAGCTGGCCGGAATCATAGGGCCGTCGATGTCGAGGAAGATTACCTTTGTGGGCAGGCTGGTCATTTGCGCTCTCCATGAACGAACCAGAAACACGGTTGTGTTTCATTGGTGGTAGCATTGGAGGCGGGCAAGCTGCATAACGCTAAGTATTTGAAATATCTGGTGCGCCCAGAGGGACTTGAACCCCCAACCAGACCGTTATGAGCGGGATCGCCTCAGGTTTAACTATCTGTTGTATTTGTATTTTTGTCAATTTCCGTGTGCGAATGTTCTCTTTTGGTTGCGTCTATTCTCGCTGAAACCATTGGAGATGCATTGGAGGTCGCTTTCCGCCTCCGAATTCCTTCTGCGGCACCCCGCATATAGTCCGGGTGGTGGTGCCCATAAACCTTGCGCAGCGTCTCCTCGCTCATGCCCAAGAACCCGGCAGCTTCCCATAATTCTACACCGTTTTGCATCAGCCAAGTAGCGGCGGTGTGCCTCAACGTGTGCGGCGTCACCGCGCCATCAAGGTGCGCCAACTCGACGCCCTTGGCAAAGCCCTTGTTGACCTCTTTCACCGGGGCGCCATTGTGCTCGATAAAATGGCTCGTCGCGATCTGCTTTGCCTGCCAGCGCCGCATATGCGCCAAAAGGTGCGTTGGGATAGGTACGGGCGGCTGGCGCTTGTTCGTCTCGCGAGCGCCTTCGGCCCTGCGATAGAACATGCCAGCATTGAGATCGACCCACGCGCGGCCCTCAGCCCGATATGGCGAGGCTGCAGCAATGGCGCCGGCTCTCGTACCGGTATAGGCCGCGATGAGAATGAACCGGGCGATATGCTTCAACGGGCGGCGCTTGGTCGGCAGCACCTTTCCTTTGTTCGGCCCACGGTGCCGCATCTGCAATTCACGATAGCTCCAGCACGCCCAAACGAGGCGGGCGACTTCTGAGCGCGTCAGCCAGCGTTCACGCGGCTGGCCTTTCGCCGGCAGCGACACCCGGACAATGCCGCGGTGCAGGCCTTCCTTGGCGTGGTGATTGATGGCGGCCCGGAGGTCTTCGAGGTCGCGCCGCGCGCCGCCGGGGCTCTGGCGTACCTTCACATAGTCGCGGCAGGTCTGGCCGTTGATGTCGGCCAGCAGCATATTGCCGAAGTGCTCCGCCAGCCGGACGATGCGCCCATCAAAGGTACGCTTGTTGACCTGCTTTTCGCGGCAGTCGGCATCATATATGGTCAACACCTCGGCCACTGTGATTTGCTCTATGTCGCGTTCACGGCGCGACGGCTGGAATTGCTCGACGCGGTATTCCGCGAGTGCTCGCTCTGCAGCCGCTTCTTCTCCAGCAGAATGTCCCGTGGCGACATGCTTGGTGCCATCGATGATGATCCACGCGCCATGCGAGATGCGGCCGCCGGTCTTCTTGTCGAAGCGCTCCGGTCGGAACCAGAGGCGGGGGCCTTTCCTGACACGCGGCATTTTTCTCTCATCTCCAATATCGCGCGCATCGTCACGAACTGTTTGTTGGCCACCTGCTCAACGATCAGGTGGCCCTTGGCAATCTCCTTTCGGAGCCCGCTCACCGTCATCTCCCCGCCTGGATAGGCAAGCGGCAGAATGTCCTTCAGCCGATACGGCCGGTCGATGTCCATCACCTCATTCACTGGGGTCATTGGAGCCTCCGAGAGCTTGGAGGCCGGAAGGGGTTGGGTCGAGGAGGGTAGACTGGTCATCATGCCAGACGGCCATTCCCTTCTTGATCAGCGCTTGGGCTGGCCTATACTCGGGCACGACATGCGTCGGCAGTTCGTGCAGGAGTTCAAACTGAGCCTTCGTCAGCTTCACCCCGCTCACTTCGTGTCTCCATCGCTGGGTTGGATATGGCCGGAGACTGGCTGCTTATCCAACTCAAGGGCGGCGGTGAGGGTGGCGCGCATGTCCTCGAAGAACCCGGTATAGGTGTCCAATTCATCGTCTGTGATAGGACGCAAGACCTTAGGCGCATCGTGATAGAAGGCGTTCATTGCCCTTTCGACCATCTCCTCCGTTATCTCTAAAGGCTTGGGAGAGAGATCGAGGGAGGCCGTTTTTATTTTTGCGATAGCGGCGTCGATAGCCTTGACCATGGCAATCGCGGAATAGCGATAGTTGGGCGGTGTTGCGGCCTCATAAGCTGCAATTGCCGCCTCGTAGATTGCTTCTCGATCAGACCATTTGCCGTTCGGAACCTTCACTCCCTGGGCTTGAGCAAGCAGTGGCGATGTGATCGCAGCATCACTCATCAACGGCACTCGCCCACGCATGGCATAGACGACATGCTGCATATTGTTGAACAGGCCGGCAGGGCGATGCTCCACGGGCATTTCTAGTATCTGCTCGCGGATATCTTCGAGCATGTCATGGATTTTCTGTGTGCGCTCATCCTGCGCCTTGAGCAGGTTAAGGGCTCGTTGTGCGTCGCTTATCTGGCTCACAGGTTCATTCGACATTGGTAGCCTCATTGGATTGAAGGGCTAGAAGGAGGGCGGCAACGACGGCTAGTGCAGGCGATCGTAATTGTTCGGCCGAGATCCAGTCGCCGGTTTCGACCAACTGGATTGAGCAGCTATGGAAAGCCGCGCCGACGCTGACCTGAATGTCGATCTGAGCGGCATGCCGGAAGCAGCGCCCTACAAGATCAACGGCGGCATCGATGGAGGAGGTGAAGCGCGGGGCTGCATAAGCGGTGCTAGTGTCAAACACGTCACCGTCAATTGTCGCCTTCCAGTGCGCGCGTGTGCCGTCATCAAGACCAACGCGGTATGCCTCCTGGCGACGCCCCTCCGCTTCGATTAGGGCATCAATAAATCGATCGGCCCCAGAGGCTTTCCGAACCCTCTCCAGCAGTGCATTCAGGTCTGCGCTCATTGGGTTTGTCCTCGGTTGAAGAGGTTGATGAAATATGCCTTTGCACTCGACGCAGCGAACGCGACCATCTGGCGAGCCGTCTGCTTTCTGCATGGCTGCTTTTTCTTTGCCGCAGCAATCTGGGCAACGATCAATCCAAATCGGCCTCATGGCTGTTCTGGCTCCTGGAAATAGGCAAGGCCTACGCCTTTGGTGAGAGGGGTCGTTGCGCGGTGCTGCTGATTGCCGCTGCCAAGGCTCTGTGCGCCCCATTGAGACTTTGTCCGGCTGATGCCTTGGGCCTTGTCACTGATCCGCTTGGCGGCGGCTTGGCCGGGAATGTCGAAGGTTGCCGTTTTGTGGCCGTGACATTTCGGGCAGCAGACTACGCAGTTTTCGAGCGTATCACTGCCTTCCTCGGTCGCTGGTTCTGGATAGTGATCAAACTCCTTGGCGCGACCCTTGAAGGGCGCATTGCAACGCTGGCCGGGCTCTAGTCCGTAAACCTTTCCTACGGCCTCGCAGCGCCCGCCTGATCTAGCGTTCGCAGCGCGCCTGACTTCCTTCTTGAATTCGTAGCGGCGCGTCCTACCCATGTTCTACCTCCTCACGTCCCGCAGGAAGAAGGGTGACGGTAGTTACGCCGTTCTCTTCGGAGGCCGAGAGATAGCCGCGACGATCCAATGTGCGGATCATGCGATGAATTTCCGAAGTCACCTTGTCCTCTGGGCCGAAGCGATGTTGTCCGCCGACGCTGGAGAGCATGGAGAGGAATGAGCGTTCGTCTGGGGTGGGTCGTTTCATGCTGCTTTCTCCTCAAGCCAGCCGCCCTTGCGGGTTTCGGTGATTTCCACGCCGTTCATCGCGCAATAGGCGAGCGTGTATTCAATGAGGCTCGACGCGCGGGCCACGCCCATTTTGGCAGTGCTCTCCCGAATGGCGACGAACTCCCCTTCAAGGCCAGGAATGACCTCGCCCTGCGTTCCGGTGGCAACTGCATGGCCGGAGACGAGCAGAACCTTCCACTCATCGAGGTTGCGGCGCTTGCCGGCGAACATCAGCGACGACTTGGCAAGGTCACTGCAAAGTGCATGGAACATGGCGTTCTGATCGCTCGATCGCTGTGCCGCGGCGATGGTCACGCGGGCATTGGCGCCGGCATCGCGGATTGCATTGAAGCAGTTGCGGAGAACGGTTTCGTTTCGGATCGTAAAATAGTCCGCCATCACGCACCTACGCCCATGAGCCACGCGGCCTTGCGCTGGTAGCCGTCTTCGAGCTTCCGGGCATGATCCTCCGACAGATGCAAATACTCTGTCGTGTTCATCCGGCTCTCGTGCCATGCGACCAGAGAGCCATCGGACTTGACGAGATCAAGTTCCGCTATCGCATCGGTCACATACTTTTCGGCTTCGATGTTGGTCATCACGCAACCTTCTCGGGAGCGTTGCGCTCGGTCGAGCGGTCGCCATAGTCCCAATCGGCCGCAATCTCGTGATTGATCGAGTTGCCCTTGAGCGCGTAGCGATGCCGCGAAACACTGATCTTGACGAAGGACCGCATGCCAGACTTGGCATTGTCAGCAACCTTGTGCATGACCGTCTGGTCGAGGCGCAGGAGGTGTTTCAGAGGATAGGTCTTATGGTTCGCCGCATCGTGTTCGCAGTGCGCCATTTCGTGGAGCGAAATGCCATGATCGGCGGTGAAACTGATGCGTTCCGGGCGCGTCCAGAAGACGGTCGGGTTTTCGTCAGCCCAGATATAATTCAGGTCATCGGTCATGAAGCCGTCGCTATGCCAGCCGGGCCGATTGCCGGGGTTTGAGGCGGTCACGAACAGCGTCTTGGCCGTGATATAGACGTAGCTTTCGTGCCAGCGATCAGCGCCAACATCGCGGCAAGTGGCGTCGATGAGCGGGCGGAACTGCTCAAGGTTTGGGGGAAGGCTTTCGGTGAAGGAATTAGCGAGCTTGATCGGCAGATAGAGCCATGCCATCCACTCCACAGGGCTTAAGTCGATAAGGCCGAGATCGACAGGCGGGGCGCCATAGATGCGTTCAGTTTGCATTCCCAATCTCCTCGAAAATATAGAGCCCAAGCTCTTGCTGGACGAACACGGCGCAGAAGCCGACATAGGAAATATTCAGGTCATCAGGGATTTTGCCGCCGCACTTGAACGCCCAAAAGTGCCGTTCTTCGTCGGGAACATCAGTGCGAACGAGCGCCCAAAGCCAGAACATGCCACCCTGATCGGCCATGCGGACAATCTCGGCGCCAACCGGAAGGCGCATGGTGGAAGCGCTCCAAGACCGGCATCTGGTATTTGAAAATCACGCGACCTTCGGCATCGGACATTTTCTTGCCGCGGATCGTTTCGTCCCATTGGTCTTCTTGCGTGGTCATGATTTACCGGGAGAGCTTTCGTCTGATGAGTTGGGCTCTCCCGCCCTGGGGTTGGGGAACTGGTTATTCGCGGTCGCGGTCCATCAAGGATTGGACATCTTCGTCCATGTCCCGATTGCCGTTCGAACCGTAAGGAATGTCGCGGTCCATCTTGTCGAAGCCGAATGGATCGTCGCTCTGGGGTTTGGTGGCAGTCGCCTTCGCCTTGAGCGCGGCAAGCCGAACATTGATGATCGCGCTCAACTCCCCCACCTGATCATCTGATAGGGTGGACGCCTCAATGCGCTTCCAGATGGCCTGCAGAATTGCAGAGTTTCCGGCAGCTTGGATTTCGCTGTCGAAGCCTGCGAGGATGGCGCGGCTGTTGTCGACCGGTTGGCGTTGCTCTGGTTCGCGTTCGGCCTGACGGCTCACTTCCTGCCCGTCATCATCCTTCGCGGCGGCAACGCCAACGGCGGCCTTGAGCGTATAGCGCTGGAGATAGGTCACAGCGCTGCCAAGGGCTTGGATGGCGTTCTTGCTGCCGCTGGTATCGAGGCCAGCAAACAGGGTAGTTTCCTCGCTATGGCCTTCGCGGTGCGAGATGATGCATGTCACGGCAACGCCATGCTGCTGGCTCTGGGTGCGCCACCTGAAAGACAAGCCAACCTTTGCCATGATGGGCGACAGCGCCTCGGTCACGGCGGAGAGGTCTTCAAACTTGTAGGCGGTCTTGCCCTTACCGAAATCGGCGGACTGGCCCTTGATGATGGTGGGCATATCAGACCGCATATCGGCCATGGCGTCGTCAAAAGCCTTGCGGGCTTGGAATGCGTCATGACGCTCTTGAAGAGCCAAGAGCCGCTCCATGACCTCGACGCCCGAACCGGACTGAATGGCCTGCTGGATCATGTCCTGCGGGGTGATGATGTTGGACGCAGCGACTTCCTGCGCCTCGATTTTGGAAACTGCGCCCATCAGATTGCTACCTTCACTTCTTCGATTGCAAAGCCGGGAATAGAGCGGGTGCCTTGGCGGACTTCTGTGATCGCCATGTCGAGAACCAGCCGCTCAAAAGCCTCTGGGTCTTTGGCCCAATAGTGCTTGATGGCGCCATTGCGGTCGGTGAGCCTTGGAACCCAGCTAGTGCGGAGCCCGGTTCCGGTGGTTGCTGCCTTCGTAGCCTTCTTCGCGATCTTCTCGGCGGCTTCTGCGGCGGCAACTTGCTGCTCTGCCTGTTCGCGGGCCTCAAGATTGCCAGAGGATGACTGCATGGCCTCGATAGCTGCGGCGCGCTCCGCATCGGCGGCCTTGCGGGCAACCTCGGCAGCGGCAGCGGCTTCGGCCTGCTTCTTGGCCTTGTATTTCGTGCGGATCGGGGCGAGGGCGGCGCGGGCCAAGATGACCTTGCCTTTTCCTGCCTTGGTGTCACCAATCAGGGGATGAAACTTCGCCTGGATGGCCTTGATCTGCTCATCCAGCGGTTCTTTCTCGGCAGAGCGGAGCGCGTCGGCTTCCTGTCCGGCCTTGAGCAGCGCCTTGTCCAGCGTATCGAGCGCGGCATCCTGCTCATCGTTCTCGATGTCGGTGCCATCGGCCCAATGACGTGCCTCTTCATAGAGCGCCTCGATTTCGCCGCTGATCAGGTCAAAGGGCGACATGTTCGCGCCGGGATGAATTCGCTCATTGCCGGTCGTGGAGAGTTCGGTAGCGGACATGTCAGAAGCTCCTCAGCCAATCGGCCAAAATGAACAAAGGTGGGAAAAGGACTATCGCCAACACCAGCAGTCCGAAGGCGTCGGTTAGATCGGAGTGAAGGCGGGTCATGAGTATTCAGCCTCAGCCTGCTCGATCTCGCGAACAATGGCCTCGTGTTCATCACGGCGGCGCTCTGCAAGACCGTCCTCAGTCCAGAACTCTTCGGCATCGGCAAGGGCGATCGGAACTTCGGAGGGGTTGGCATTGAAGCGCCGACCGCCTCGCGCGCCTTTGCAAATGCGCAAGGCGTCTTCACGGGAATACCGGCCGGCGGCTGAGAGGTGCGTGTAATATCCGGCCCGATTTGGCCCCCACCACGCCATATGTTCGTTCGACCAGACTACGTACTCAGCCATTATGGCCTCCATGAAATAGGGGTTTCAGTACCAATGCTCGCCAGTACGCTCGAATTCGCGCATGACCTCGGATGGCGCCGACCAAGACGAAATTCCGGTACGGCTCACATCTTCCCATCCGCCGTGAGCCAGGCCGCAACGTGGGCACCACTCGCGTTTCTGTTCGACGCAATCCGCGACGTAGTAGTTTGACCGAACCATGCCGTTCCGGGTCCGGGTTTGGCGCTTGTGGCCGACCCGTTCGCACTTCAATTTCGGGTTGCGAAGCTCATTCCAAAATCGCATCTTCGTTCTCCATGAATAGGGAGCCCACTAGGGGCGGTTAGGCGGTCCAATCGACTTCGCCGGTATTGGCGAGATGGCGGAGAGTGCGGATGGCTTGATCAGGCCCGATATCCTCTAGAGGTCCATAATCCCCACCAGCGCCGGGGTAATTTCGGGCGAAGAAAAGATTTTCGATCTGTTCACTATCGATCCCAAGTTTCTTGCCCGCCTTGGTGTAGGTCTGCACGCCGGGCTCCGAAAACAGCAACTCGGTCCAGCCAGCGATGCAAGCAATGGTGCCGCATCCGACAACCTTGAGTTTGTCGAGCGGGTCGTTTTCAGAAGCGGAGGCCGTGAAATAATTCATGTTGAAGCCGACGCCAGGCAGAGAGTGCTTCTCGATT
>Ga0126314_10000104_pt1 | contig 44739 bp, 62 predicted proteins | sample Plot105B_FD_92535 | JGI IMG/M metagenome (GOLD analysis project Ga0126314, IMG submission 92535) | Serpentine soil microbial communities from UC McLaughlin Reserve, CA, USA - Plot105B | ecosystem: Environmental > Terrestrial > Soil > Grasslands | place: USA: UC McLaughlin Reserve, Lake County... | reverse complement strand
TTTATCTGCTTTCTCCTGTTCAGCTTTATCTGCTTTCTCCTGTTCAGCTTTATCTGCTTTCTCCTGTTCAGCTTTATCTGCTTTCTCCTGTTCAGCTTTATCTGCTTTCTCCTGTTCAGCTTTGTCAGCTTTCTCCTGTTCAGCTTTGGCAGCTTTCTCCTGTTCAGCTTTGGCAGCTTTCTCCTGTTCAGCTTTATCTGCTTTCTCCTGTTCAGACTTTCCGCTCGCTGCGGCAACCACCTTACCCGCTTTTATACAGGCTTCGGCAGTGGAGTCATTAAGGGTGATCTTGTCACCCTCTTTGTACCTTCCCCATACGGGGGCTGTTACTATTACTTCCATAGTTGTAAAGTTTAAGCCGCTGTTATGGCTGTTCTGATCGTTTCGATGTCGTCATAAATGAAAGCGTTTTGATCCAGTTTTTTAACAAAAGCATGGAAACGAGATTCACCCAAAATAACAAACTGATTTTTGATAAAATCGTCATTGATCCAGCCGATTTTCACCACGTAACCAACATAATTGGATACGAAGTACTTCGACATATCGCCAACAAAGATTTTACCTGCAGGAATGTCCAGTTCCGGAATAATAGTCACCCCGCCGATGGTCACCCTGTTAAACAGACTGGCAGTCGGGTACAACGGTAAACCTCTCTCATCTTTAGCGGCCACGAAATCAACAAAGAAGTCAATTGGGTTAATCATCGCCAAAGATGGCTGATATGGCATCTCATCCTCGTAATTAGGAGTCACGTAAATATCAGTGATCGCAGCATTGACAACATCCATGATGTTCGGGAACCTTACCCTGTTGGCCATTGCGCCGGCAACGAAAGTACGTCCGTACAACGTGGCTCCTTTAGGGTTTGGTGAGATACCATCACCGAACAGGATGCCCCTTTGTTTTCTGAGATCGTGCATATCTTTCAGATAGCCGGTTGCGATGGATTGTAATCCCGGGATGTCTTTTACAGATTCTTCGGTTAAGTGTATCCACGCCGCAACTTTAACTGGTTCAGCGTAACGGGTTTCGATTTTAAAATCGATCTGAGATTTAGGTGCTCCCTCAGCAACAAACTGCGCTTGTCCTTCTTTAGGCACGGACTCAGTATACGGATAGGCCGCTAAATTAGTGTTAAAGTTAGTTACCAGGCCATCAGTGATGGTGGTACGCAAATTAACACGTGTAGGCGGCGCCATTTGCACGCCAACCAGAACAGGGATACCGTCAGGATTGGTAGCCGATTCAGTTGTCATTGTACCTACCGCTTTGATCTCAAACTCGATCAGACCCGTACCCCTTGATTTCAGAGTTTTGATCGTGGCAAAATTGTCAGTGATAAACTTGGAAACTACCTGTTCAACAGTATCACCTTTGGCAGAAGTATCCAGTTTATCCTGCAATTCCTTACCCAGCTCAGTAGCTTCACTTAAAGACACCTTTAAAGTTGAGATTTCTTTGTTAAGAGGTTCTAAAGCTTTTTCAATAGCTTTCTGGTTCTCTTTCGCTGCATGATCTCTCAGATCTTCAGCATACTTGTTACGCTCATCGTCGGACATCGCCGCAATATCAGCGCTTGATTTGTACTTAAATTCCATTTTAAAATAAATTTGGGTTAAAAATATACGCTCCTTTTGCTTGAGTGCCTGTCGGCGGTTCGATTATGTCCTCTTCTGAAAGTGCTGCCGCGGATTTCAGATTGTTGTCCATGGTCGGCGTAAAGGAATTGCTACCAAATAGCACCGCCGACCCTTCAATTAATTTAGCTTCAATAACAGCATAAAAATAGCCGTAAACGTCCGCAACTTCTTTATTAATGATTGAGGGGTAGTATTTATCCCAATTATCTTTTTCTTCTTTTGCCCAATCAGCAGAAGAATTAACGCAAAACACCAGGTCAACATATTGCATACCTACTGAATGATTGTCAACCCATCCGTTTTTGTACTGCTTAAACATCTCGGGGTTACGAGACTGTTTAACGATACTGTCAAACATCAGCGCTTGTGTACTACCTGAGTAGTCGGGATCGATTTTCGAAATATCAAACGTCTTAATGTATGCTTTAGCTGCACTGTCAATAACTTTATCGAAACTGCGACTGTGCTCCTGCAAGTGTATTTTAACGGCCGAAGCCTTTAAAGAACGTTTCCAGATGTTATCAATATGGACATCTTTATGGCTGTCCATGATATTAGTGGTATTCATGATTACCCGGGTAGCAAGCTGAGTAATGTTGGGATCGTCTATAGCTTCATTAGCCTTAAGACATAACCCTTTCTTTGTCTCATCATCCGTAAGCAGGTAACTGAAGCCGTCACTTTCCTTGAAAACGGATTTCTTCAGCGTGATGATCCCCGACTTATTGGCGATCAAAGCCTTAAACATCTGTTCCTGGTCGTGGAATTGTTTATTTAATTCGCTGCAAAGTATCATTTGTTTACAGTTTGATTGTTATTAACGTATTTCTGCTTTTTTTCAATCGCAGCTTTAATTTCCGGGCTAAACGGTTTACTTTTGGCCTGCGCCAGTTTCTCCGTTGCTGTTGGTTGTGTTTGATCTTTTTGCTGGCTCATAATCTAAATCCGTTATTTCTAAATCTAACATCTGGTTTATTTCTTCCTTCTTAACGCCGGCTTTCATAAGCAGCAACAGCGTTTCGGCTTTCAACTTTACAACTTCTGCACGTTCTTTTTCAAACACCTGGGTAAATGAGAGGTGATCCCACGACAGCAGAATGGTTTTGCCGTTCTCTGAATACAAAAATCTGTTATCCAGACCCGAACAAAGATCTTCACCAGCGGGCATCATGTTATAATCGATGTGAGCGCCGCGGGCTTTCTCCTGGTTCTCATACGTGGACCCTTCGAAAGCGGCATCCAAAACCTCACGGGGGATATTATAGTGCCCGCCAACCTTAATAAAATCATCTCTGAAAGAGGCATCCAGTTTTTCCGCAATGTCCACCCGTTCAACAAAACGTTTAACATCGATCATAGACTTAAACGCATGGATATTCTTTAAACCATTCATTTTGGTTTCAATATCCCGTTTCTCCATATTGCTTAGCGGTGAAACTGATACGTTATCAGGGTCAGCTTTACCGGCAACCATGAATTTACGCATCATGCGAATAACAACGTTTTTACTCGCAGTAGATTCGTTTGAATTGGTAATGATCTGGTGCAAAGCATCTACGGCGCTCGGACCTTTAAACCAGTTACCCACACCGTTCGTTAAATCAGTGAGGTGCGTAATCTTACCCCATTTTATTTTTTCAGTCGTACCGTTGGCATGCGTATACGTTACTGTCAGATCATCGATCAGTTTACGCGTTGCTTTAGCCTGTACGAACCTGTCTTTATATGCGAGCAATTCGGTGGATAATGTCATTTTAGAATTATCCAGGAAATACATTGTATTATCTTTAGAGGGTACATTGCTGTAACAGTAGCAATAAGCGTTACCCAACATTTTCCAGAACATGAAATCCCAAAGCCATTGACGTTTATTCTGGAAAAAATTAGGCTTGTTCATCATGTCCAGAAAAGGATCACTTTCTACCGACTCACCATCCTTGTAAACATAGAATTTACCCTGTGAAAACATATCACATTGTAGCTTAAAAACCCGTAAAACAGCGGGGTTTGAGAATACCGCCTTTATCTTTTCCGCATCGCTGGTTATCGCTAAAAAATCAGCATCGGGCGCGAAGGTAAAAAAGTCGGTGTTAACTGTAGACGACATCGCACTGATGCTGCCTATCCCTGAGTTTCCGGAAAATATGTTCTTTAACCAATTCAACGTAACGGGTTTTTTACACGAATATAGAGGTAAATATCAATTAATCAAATGTTTTTTATTATTCCCTCGTTAAACATCCATTGAACGATGTAAGCTAAAGCATCGATTAAGTGATTGTCCTGATCTATGGGGGTTTCTAACATCGTTCCGTTTTTATCCTGTGCGTAACAATAAACCTCTTGTTCAGCATCAAGGTGTACCGAATCATCGGTGAAATAAATGTTAAGCCCTGAAAGCACAGCGATTCTATTTATCAGATCTGTTTTACCCCCAACGGCGACCGCGTATTCCCATCCGCCGCGGCGTAAGGACCGGATCTTAGCTGGTCGGTTGTTATCGCAAACGATGTTCGCATCTTCGGGCACACCCAACGATTTGAAAGTATGGCAAACTAAACCGTCGTGCTCATCCCCCATACTGCTCTGCCCTTTACGAATAGACTTAAGAAGATCGGGGTTCATATCCTTTTCGATCTCGTTTTCGCTCTTATAATGCCTTTCCCGAACGTAAAGGTCACCATCATGATATTTAACCTCAACGATACCCCAGGGATCAACTTTGCCCCAATCCACACCGAAGTACGATGTTTTAGACAAAGCGAGAAAATGAGAAAGCGGGGTTTTATCCCAGTTATATATCCTTCCCTCTACCTGGCCGATCTCACCTTCACCGTAAACCCGCCACATATTCGCCCAAAACTGGTTGATAATGATAAGCTCGCCTTTTTCGTTAACTGCGAAATCCTCACCTTTCTCACCTGGTGCGTAACCTTTTTTCTTGTATAGCAATATCTCGTCACGTTCGGGTTTACCCAGGTACTCGTTATCCTTGAATGTAAGTTTGATGAAGTCGCAATCCTCACGGGTAAGTATCTCGGTATGGAACCAGAAACGTGCGTTCGGGTTAAAATCGATATATACCTGGTCGGCACGTGAGGTAAGTTCACGATAAGTAGCGAATTTGATTTTATTGGCCTCATTAACAAACATCACGTGAGACCGCAGACCTTTACCGATGTCTTCTTTATCCAACCCGATAAACTTGATAAATGATCCGTTCGGGAAACGGTAAAGGGTTTCTCCGACCCAATCAGAATCTTCAAAGATCCCAAAGGCTTTCATTATCTTAACGAAATCTTTAATTACCGTGATCCGCATCTTAGAGAGTTCAGCAGAAGCGACATAGATTTCCCGATCGGGAACGCTTGAGGCATGATTGCAAAGTATCTGCAGAATAGAATACGTTTTACCCGCACCCTGCCCGCCCTGGATGCCTTTGATCTTCTTACGTAAACCGGAAATCTTACGTAGTGCTGTTGTCGGTTGCATCATTGGCCAAAGGATCGAAACTCATCAACTTAACATTAGGGGCTTTCTGACGGTTATCTTTCTCATAACGTCCTGCGATTTTAAGCAGTTCCCGATTGGCCTCCACAGTGCTGTAAAGCTCGACCTGTACGCCCTCTTTAGTCTCTTTATAAGATTTGATCGGCACGTTATCACGTGCGATAGCAGTGAAATCAAGTTCGGTTTTTTTAATAAGGACCGGCGGACCGGTGACGATTTCAAAGTAATCCGGGTCCAGGTCCTCTTTAGCACGTAAACGCTCAAGATCTTCCCGTAAAGAATCCAGCAACCTGCGGTGCGCACGTTCGCGGCGGGCATCCATCTTAATAGTGCAAAAAACACGGTCTTCTATGTAGATCCTGTCTTTAACTTCTTTAATCTGATCCTGTATCGTGCGCTTAATCGCGGGGTAATGTACAACATCCCGGGTGATCGTGTAGTTAGTAACATTGACGTTGGCGACCTTACTTAATATTTCTATGGACTCATCCGCATCGATGGTGGCCAGCCGCATCCTTTCGTTAATAGCAGCCTTGACGTGTGGTCTATTTTTAACGAGATAGCCCATTTGCCTGAAACAATCGGGGGTGTTATACCCTGCCTCTCTTGCTGCCCTGGCTGCATGGTGGTGCACACAATAAGCGTTAACGAACGCCTGTTCCAGATGACTTAACGCTTTATTTTTTAAGTGGTCGTCGGGATCTCCGTTTAGAATATCTCTCTTCATGCTTCGTAAATCTACGTCTAGCAAATATAGCGAGATAAAACAATATAAAAAACTTAACTGTTAATACTCTGTTTAACAGGCTAATATCTTTAAATACTCGTTCTCTGATATGCACCTGGCACCAGTATTCTTATTATTGATGTATGTACATAAGTCCTCAGCCGTATACGTATCTGTTCTGGCCAACCAACAAGTTACCGCGTTTTCCATGTCTAAACCGAATGTTTTTAAATTGTGGTAAACGGTAAATCGTACAGGCTTTCCGTTAACTTTAAAACTGATCGTTGCTTTTTCTACTTGTATCTTATCCATTGTGTAAAGGGGGTTGAGGTTTGTTCGCACTTAAGTGATGTGAATATCTTTTGGCAAAAGCCAATTTTTCAGTTTTAGTTTTTAGTCTTACTGATCGTTTAGCAACTTTCTTGCTCCTTCGGCCAACGAGCCAATATGTACCGTTATCTGTAGGCACCTCATGCACACCATAGATAACGGTCCATCCGTTATTGTGCCTGAGACCTTCCAACGCTTTCGGATAAATACGGGTTCTGTCAATAAAAAATTCCGCTGGATTATTACGAACGTATTCCCGCAGCTTACGAAGGGTCATATCTTCACTCAGCAGCGCATAATTCGCCAAACCCCCGTACTGATCTAAGTGCTGGGCGGAACCTTTAATTAACTGCCAGAAATCTCCCCACGCTTTTTCGATTAAAACTTGTAAATTTTCCATGTTGTAAATATACCCAAAAGCCGCAAAAGACCGTGTAACTTTGATATTACACCTATATAACGCGCTAAAATCGTGTTTATTTCGTGTTTAGTATTTCGTGTTCACCTTTAAAATGCTGATAACGTGCTACTTATTACTATATATAACACGATAAACACGAATATACTATAAACAGTTAATACATAAATATTGATACCTATTATATACACGTATAAAAATATGGATATTGCCCGTGGTACTTTAAAGGAAAATCGTGTTATTCGTGTTTTCGTGTTATATCCGGTGTTGAACCCTCTGATTATAAAAGAGTTAACCCCCTAACAGGGGGTTAAACACGTAGCAAAACACGATTTTAAGGTTTTATAAACTTTTTACCTGATAATTGTGAGTATCAGCACTTTAAAGTATAACACGCACTTTTCCGTTCACGGGTCTTATACCTATGTTCCGGTACAGGTCATCTTGTGTGATTATTTTTCCTTCCAATCTTTTTTTAACGAGATCATCGATAGTACCCTCGCATAACAGGTGATTATTCAGTACGATTTCATCCTGGCCCTGCCGGTCCACGCGGGCGCAACCCTGCAGATAAAGCTCAGAACTCCATGGCACCCCGAACCAGTCCACGTGGTTCCCGCCTTTCTGAAGGTTCAATCCGTGGCTGGCGCTGGCCGGGTGCGCAAGCAGCACAGGTATTTTGCCGGCATTCCAGGCATCTATCTCAGCACCACCTTTCAGAACAGTAACCAGTTTACCGAAACGCTCCTGTATGCGGAAAAGATCGGATCTGAACTGATAAAATATCAGGACAGGTTTTCCGTTAAGGTTTTCTACCTTCTCACTCAGTGCATCGAGTTTAGCCGTGCTCACTACGTGGAAGTTTCCCTCATCATCGTAAACGGCGCCGTTGGAGAATTGCAGCAGCTTGTTATACATAACCGCAGCCGTGGCCGGTGATATTAGCGTATCCTCAAGCTTAAGCACCTCTGTGCGTTTGAACTCTTTATAAGCGGCCATTTCCGGAAGGATGATCGCTTCGATCCTGTCTTCCCGTGGTTTGAGCGATAACCAGTCTTTTGCCTGCATGCTGATGCAGATGTCACCTATTTTATTGTAGATAGATTTTTCAGCGCCTGGCACCACCTTATAAGATAAAACACCGCCGTACTCGTTACGCTGGTCCGGCCGGAAATAGCGGGCACGGTAACCGCCTATGTTCTTATCAAGTCTTACCCCGAAGTCCAGCAGGAACATCTGCGCCCACAGATCGATAAGGCCGTTGGGTATAAAGGTACCTGTCATTATAATGGTTCTGGCTACGCGGGGTAAAACTTTTATCAGGGCTTCGAACCGGTTCGATGCACGGTTCTTAAATGAACTGGATTCATCTACCACGACCATATCGAAGTCAAAACCCTTAAGGCCCAGGTGATCCACCAGCCAAACGATGTTGTCTCTTGATATAGCGTATATGTCGGCTTTAACCTTAAGAGCGGCTATGCGTTCGGCTTCGGTGCCGACGATTCGGGAAATGGTCAGTTTACGGGTGTGATCCCATTTATCCCGCTCATCTGTCCATGTTTTCTCAACGATCAGTTTCGTGCCGATGATGAGTGGTTTGCGGATCTCCATGCCGTACTTGAGTTCATGCAGCACTGTAAGCACTACAGAGGTCTTACCCAACCCCATGTCAAGAATAAGCCCACAACGTTTATGTTTTAACGCGTGGGCTATTGCTATCTGTTGATAATCGTGCGGGATGTACTTCATACCGGCAGAATATCCCAGGATTCAAGCATACCGGCCAGACTTTCATAGAAGATGGGATCGGGGTCGGTATCAATGGTTGTACGGATAAGGATCATTTCGGTTTTGTTCCTTGAGTAAGGTGCCCGCACCATTGCGAAGGTCATATCTAATATGTAAGGCAGACCTTTTTTATAGCCCGTACGCTGATCCTCGTTTTTGAATATTGCTTTTATAATCATGATATTTTAATCTACAGGGTAAAAAGTGTTATCGTCTTGAGTTTTGAAGAGCGTTAACTCGTCATCGTTTGCCAGGTAAAAGATAAAGTTACCCTTATCCAGTCCGATGTAAATCGCCTCTTTATAAACTTTATCAGGTATTACGTATGTGAACCCCACAATCAATGGCGGCTCATAGCAGTTTATCAAAGGAACATGGTTCGCACCTTTATGTCGTACTATTGCTTTAGCGAGATCACGGGCTTTCACCCGGTCACCTTCGATTAAAAAATCAAATAGCGGTGTAAGCATTGGTTTTTTATCTTCAGGAATACCGGTTTGCATTGATACACGTTCTTTATACATTCCGTTAAGGTCTTTTACGATGTTTTCTAATTCCGCTATGCGTTCTTGTTGATCTACGTAGCCTTTTTTAAATCCGTTAATGTATCCAGCGCAATATCCGTTACTCTTATCTAATGAACAACCGTTATCCACGCTGAATAAAAACCCATCTCTTTCCGACTCTTTACAATATTCCGCTATTGCTATATCTTGTATGTCCATTTTTTAAAGTGTTAAATATTCATCACTGACAATCAGAATAGGGTATCCTTGTACCAGTTGTTCAGCTGTTAAGTTTTGTTTTCCGTCCGTGTATGTAAACGCTGGCCGAATAATGTGTTTCAACTGGTGTAGGTTACCGGCGTATTGAATTGTATCCCCGGGTCGCATAAAGAAGTCGCCGGGAATGTCAACGGTGGCAAAGTTTTCATCCGACCGTGTAAGTCTTAATTTGTATAGCATTTCAGTTTATCGTTTATACCAGGTTAAAGGAATTAATTTTTGAGTAGTGGATCTTTTTAAGGCGGTAACCAGATCGGAGTCGTAAACTTTTAAATAGTACCTGGTCCACCTGCCTTTAGGTTTTGCTCTGACTTCTGCAACGTGGTAAACACTGTTTGATCGCTTGACACCAATCGTTACCAGGAAATCATCCGGTGTTACAGGAGATAGCCCCGTAGGGCGATCTATATAAAGGCTTTTAAGCTTTTCCATTTTGTAAGCCTTTCATAAAAACTAACCAGTGCGTATCACCAGATTTGCCGGAACGGTGCCCGACGATAGGCTTATAGTCGTATTGGATTAATTTCAAAACCTGTCCTATTTTTATTTGGTTTTCGTTCCACTTGAAAATCAGAGTACCAAAAGGTTCTAAAACCCGCATACATTCATCGAACCCGGCTTTTAAATCTATTTCCCATGTAGGGTTTAAGATACCGTATTTTTTAGCCATCCAACTATTTTTACCTAATTTCAAAAGATGCGGTGGATCAAACACCACCATTTTAAAACTGTTATCTGGATAAGGCATATTTCTAAAATCGTGCTCAACATCCGGGGAAATCTCTAATAATCTCCCATCGCACAAAGTATGTGTTTTTGATCTTACGTCGGCAAATAAGGTGTTAGGATTAGTTTTGTCAAACCAAAACATTTTACTTCCGCAACAGGCATCAAGTATTATCTTACCTTTCATAGACTTAATTTTTATCAAGTTTTTCACACCTCATAACTATGCGTAAAAAGTAGGTTTATTGACTGGACATTTCTCTAATCGCGCTGCCTGAAGCAAACCGTATTCGGTTTTACAATCCAGACAACCGTTAACTTTTTGTGTAAAAGTACCCCTTGATGAAACAGTTAACACCTGAACAATTCCGGTACTACATGAACCGCACAAGAAATTTTCCAGTCCGTACTTTACTTTACTAATCGGCTTTTTCATAATTTATAATTTTTGATACATTTCTATTGCTTTGAATATCTGGTAAGCTACCTGTGGAACTATGGCGTTCCCGGCGGCTTTTATTGATTCTGCTCGCCATTTGCTGAAAGGCTTCCAGTTTCCACGTGCTTTTTGCCCGTTAAGAAGGGCAGCAGTGTCCAGTCTGGCGGAAAGCCCATCATTTCCAGAACAAACGCCGGATTGAGTTGGGAACTTTTCCCAGTCTCCCCGCCTGTATAAGCGTGTATCGCATGGGCTAACGTGTCGTTTTGTCTCTTCGGATCTGTCCGGATGCAACCCCCTTTCGCATCCGAAGTTGCCGTCGGTGTCGGCAACAAGGACGGCCGCTTGATCTCCGAGTAAATAGGCCGCTTGCTGCTGTGAAATCCCGCTTGTATGAAGTCCTGAAAGGTCACCATTGAGTTCGTTGGTGTTGGTAGCAGGTGTAGCCAGTTCTCCGTATTGCTGAGGCCCTGCTGTCTGCTGTTCGGCCCCCGGCGTTTGAAGTCCTGTGCCGTTGGGGTTGGTAGCATGTGTTTTACCGTTGCTATCAGGCCCATCTGAGATGATGTACCGTCCGAGTTCCGGCGCCTGACAGTTCCTGTCGCTGTAACAAAAGGAACTCCCGACCCCGGGGTTTCTCTGCCCTCCGAAGCCGTTGGTGTCGGAAGCAAACCCAGGTGCGCAAAATCCTTCAGATCGCCGCGCCAACTCCCCGGACTCTGCGGATCTCTGTTGCCTGTCTTCAGGCGAAGATCCCGCCCCGAACCGTTCCCGTCTATCGCTTGTGGTGTGGGAAGAAGTTTCAAATCCATGAATTCCGTTTTCCCCTGATCGTTGCATACTTTTAATCCCTGCGTCTGCACGGTAGGCAATAAACCAGACTCTTTCTCTTTTATGCGGTGCGCCGATGCCTGCAGCTGGAAGTACGTACGGTTGTACCTGGTAACCTTCAGTTTCCAAATCAGTTTGCACCTCTTCGAATACCAGCCCGCCATCCCAACTAATAATACCGGAAACGTTTTCGCCCACGACCCATTTAGGCTGGATTTCCCGAATTGCTCTAAGCATTTCCGGCCAGAGGTGGCGATCGTCTTCTTTACCTCGTCGCTTTCCTGCTGTGCTGTATGGCTGGCAGGGGAATCCGCCTGTAAGAATGTCAATTTTCCCTCTGTATCTGGTAAAGTCTGTTTTTGTGATGTCGTCATAACTTGCGGCGTTTGGCCAGTAATATTTTAATATTTTTTGTCCGAAAGGATTCCATTCACAATGAAAAACATTCTCCCAACCCGTCCACTGAGCTGCGAGATCAAATCCCCCCGTGCCGCTGAATAAAGAGCCGTGTCTCATGATGGAAAGTTTTCTTTATTACAGAAACCGTTACATTCAGCAAGCGGTTTTATAGTTACACCTTTCATCATAGATATATCTTTAACGCCCGGGTAGTCTGGATGAGGTTTTAAAAATACCAGGCCTTTTGAAATTTTAGACTGATCCTTTAGGATAGTTACGGGAATACCTTTTTCATTAGTTAACTCATGTTCCATAAGCGCCATATCATCGAATTTATCTGGGAAATCCAATTTCATTTTTTGCCAATATCCTACCCCGCCCTGTACGCATCCAGTTCTAAAACAGTTGTTATTGTGAAATCCGTAAGAGTAGACTACGGGTATTTTTATACCTGCGAAATTTAATAAATCGAGGCAATTTTGTTTAGAATAACCTTTTTCAATTAATGGAAAAATAGGTTTTATGAAATAATAATTTTTAAGCATACCATTAGCGCGTTTCAATTCCTTTTTATCAAAGCCAAAAGCTTGATAACTAAATGCGTTTTTTTTACCGAATGCGATTCTAACTTCTCGTTTTAATTCGCTTGAGCAAATAGCACCTGTAGCGACATTCAGCGATAAAAATTCCCGCCAAACTTCTTTTATACTGCTGTATTGTTTTGAAGATATAGTTTCTATTTTTAAAGCGTACCATTTTTCACAATCTTTTAAAAAGCGATAAGTATCCGGATCTTCGTTTTTAGTATCGATAAAAACTATTCTTACGTTTTCTCTTCCAAATTTATCGATACACAGTTTACAAACAATTGCACTATCTAGTCCGCCAGACCACCATGCGATTACAGGATTATATTTCGAAATTAAATCAAAAGACGGATCTATTTTGAATTTTGAAAATATTGCTTTTTGATCGATTTTAGCTTTTCTCATTTTTTATAATTCGAAAGTTTTCTTGAGTGCCTCTAATATCTCTATAGCCGATTCTCTGTTTATGTATAAATATCCCGAAACCTTTTGAACCCCGGAACTTTCGAATTTCAAATTTACTTCATTAACTACCTTTGTGTTATTGGAGAAAGTTATTGAAACCGGTTTAACTTCTATAAGTTTAAATTGATGAACCGATAGGCCTTCTATTTTCATAATACAGTCACCGCTAAGTACGACACATAAATTAAAACAGCAATAGCGCTAAGCATAACTATTTGAAATTGTTTTTTAATATTCGAAGTTTCCATATTATAAAGTATAAAACGTTTTAGAAATTAAGTATTCTGATACTGAGTATTCACGTTCTGAGCGGTTTTTCCTTCCGGTAACTTTGTACAAAACTATAAATCTGATGAAGGGGAAACTATCTTTGAAAAGTTCTGAAAGAGGTTTCCTTTTTAAACCTTCTAAATTAAATCCCGACATAAATCTAGCAGATAATATTTCGCCTAGTAAATCTGAATCTAATCTATGATCGAAATTTTCAAAATAGAACGTTATACCATAGAATATTTGTTTTTTCATGTTATCATATTTTGTTTGATGATGTAAATGTAATACAATTTGTAATACAAAACAAAATTATTTTAAAATAAAATCTTTGCAACTTTTACAGCCTTATCCACTTCAGTTAAAAACTCCTTTAACTTAATATCATCATCGATGACCCGAACATCAAGCCCCAACTTTTGTAGCTGCGGAATAACAACTTGCTGCCTGGGAGAAAGCGTACCTTTTTTACACTTCATTTCAACCAGGTAAACTAAACCACCCGGCATGATGACGATACGATCAGGCACACCGGTAAACCCGGGCGATACCCATTTCAAAGCCAAACCTTTTCTAAGCTTGATTTGCTTCCGCAACTTCGCTTCTAATGTTTTCTCTCTCATCGCTTATTATCTTAACATACGATCTCTGATAACCGTATAATGAATATTTCTTGTTTGCTTCTGCCCGCTCCCATCCTTCAATGTTCTGCAGGATACCGTGTATAAACTTGGTATTATTGGTCGTCATATCTTTATACTGGCCTTTCAATACTTCGCACCAGATCTCAGCTACGCAAACTTTCTCACGTTTAATCACTCCTTCCGGCTGATCTGATAAAGGTTCACCGGATAAAAACGATATGCGCTCAAACATGCTGAGTTTTTCCCAGTTCAAAGGTAACAGGGTGTTGAGGTACTGCTCGATAAGCCCGATGCGTTCATCGTTCTCAGCGTGGCTTCTCTGAACGATTTTAGCATCCGCCTCGATAACCTCATCCAGGTAAAGATGTTCGCCCTGCAGGTATAATTCTTTTGCTTCTGCCCAAATCTGCGCAACGTTTATAGCGCCGTGAACATATTTTTTATTGACGGATACGGGCCAGAACCTTCTGTTCCCGGATGAGTCTTTAAGGAAACCCCATTCATTCGTGGTACCGAAGAAAATACACTTTCTAAGAAATGTTTCAACCCTTCGGCCGTAAGCAACCCGGTACCGGTCCTCTTGCTTGGATATAAACTGTTTGATGATCTCCACCTCAGCTTTACGTAAACCGGACAGTTCGCCCATCTCTATAATCCAGACACCCTGTAACTGTTCGAAAGCATCCTTACCCTGGATCGTAGCCAGGGAGTCTGAGAACCAATCGCCACCTAATTCTTTAAAAATAGTACTCTTACCCAAACCCTGAGGACCTACCAGCGTGAGCACATAGTCAAACTTTATGCCGGGCCTGTATATACGGGCTACCGCAGCGGATAACGATTTTTTCGTAACGGCCCTGGTATACGGTGTATCCGGGGCACCAAAGGATTCTATGAATAAACTTTCAAGCCTCGGTATACCATCCCAATCAAGATTGTCTAAAAATTCTTTAGGCGGATTAAAACGATTGTTCAGGCAACACAGATCCAAAGCATCCTTTGTTTTGTTAACGTGAAAAATGCCATAGATCCGCTCAAGGTAGTGGCGTAAACCGGCATCGTCTTTATCAGTTAGGTATCGCGGTTTATCGTAAAAGTTCCACGGCGTTTCGCCCATGCAATATTCACGCTCTTCGAAATCGTTGTACCTGAACAGACCTTTTAAGTTCTTATCGTTTGAAAGGATGATGTATATATTATCTATGGTAGGCTGGTATTCGCCTTTATAATCCATGTCCAGGGTACCCACCCAATCTTCATCCGGAATACCGTTAAAAACGCCCATCTCTTTAACCACGCCGTCAGCTTCAGAAGCGAAGCCCATCATCTCTATAAAGGATGGTTGTTTTGATATGTTAAGGCCGGGATCTTTGTCAAGGTGTCCGAACTTGTGTATACGCACCAGATCGAAAGCGTTACACAAGTGCCCGCCTATGGGGTCAGTACTGTGGTGCGAATAAAGATAAAGGTCGTTATAATTAATAGCGCCACCGCCGGTAGATCCACCGTTAAAAGTAAACCTGGTGTCACCTGCAGAAGAATAAACTTCAGGTAAAAACGTTTCAATAGCTTCGGTGATAGAGTATACACGGCAGAAAGCGCCGATCGCTCCTTTCTTTTCTCGGGGGTCACCCTGCTTATCCATACCCCGGATCGCCATTTCTCTTTCATTGCTGCAAAGCGGCCACGAAGATATATCTTTCCAGTCTTCGTAAAGGTTCAGGATCGCATCGGGGTCTAAAAATTCTCCGTTTTGAGACTTTGCGTAAAATTCACCGCCTTTAGAAGTGGACGGCCAATACATTAATCTTTCGGGCTGAAAACCGGTGCTATCGAAGTAATCAATACCTAAACGCGAAGCCAGCATCCGCCCTACCGCCTGATACTCTTCAGGTGATATAGTGCGGGATAAAGGAATTACGAGCCGTAGTCTCGGTTTATCAGCGTTATGTTTATGTGTTGAATGAACCAGCGCTTCGAAACTGTAAAACATGGTGAAAGTCTGCCAGAATCGGGGGTGTGCGAAATCGGCGTCCAGCGTTAAAACCTGACGGTGTTTGATAGTTGAAGGGCTGCGTTTACCGTTTTGCAGAAACCCGCCCACGAAAGCGCCTACGTCTTTGATCTCAGACTGACGGGCTTTATCCGCTGCCATGTATTCAGCGTAGGTCTCAGCGGTTTCGTGTTTGGTTAACAGCTTTTCCTGTAGATATTCCCAGGTAACCTTTTTATTTTTCCATGTTTTTGTACCTCTACTGGTACCTACCGCAATATCTATCATTTTTTACTCGTTCTTTTTATATTTCTTAATCGAAAAAGGAAAAGGTATTTTCTTCGTTTTGGATTTTTAAGGAGATGTTCAAATCTTTTATCAACGTATATTTCCCGTGTCATATCGGTGGGTATCGTACCTCTAAACAAGTAGTAATTAAACGCATCTATTTGCCTGATGAAATCGTAAAACGTCTTTAAAACGATACATATACCGTATAACGTTAAAATTGCCGCTACAGCTACCAGTATCCAAACAACTATAAAACCTACGTAACCGTAAACAATTTTCATAAAATTATTTTTTATAATATTTACTTACAAAACCTTCAGCACCTAAAGGTAGCCCGGGTGCCCATGGCGGAACCTGACCCATGATCCGGTCCAGGTCCTCGATACTTTTATCGCTGTCTTCAGTCACGATCTCATCATGAACGTGCATTACGATGTTAAATCCGGCTCGGTCAACGTTCACCAGGGCGTAAGCAAGACAATCACGGGCTATGGCCTGTACGATGTTTTCAACCAGTTTACCACCGTAGGTATCCATACGGCACCATTTTTTAGACGTCTGATCTATGCCCGAATAAGTAACTTTATAACCGAACTTACCTTCGGCCAATGATGCGTTTGCGTAAGAAAGTTTACGTCCGGACGGCAAGGTAATAAACAGAAATCCTTTTTTAAACTCGAAAGACATATTATATTTAAAAGGAACGGTTCCGCCCTCAGAAATAGCCTTTATAGCCGCTTTATTAACGTCGCGCCAAAGTTCGACAATTTTAGGATTCTCACGGCGCCAGGCTTTTACCAGCCCAGGTAATTCAGACTCGTTTAGCGATTTGTCTGTATCCATACGAAGCAAAGCGTTTACCCCGCCCTGGTAACCGAGTGCAAGCTCGGAAACTTTACCACGTTGCCGCAGCGGCGAATCTTTGGTGATCTCGTTTAAAGGTGTCTTAAACATCTTGGATGCAGAAGCCTCGTATATTTTACCGTGAGTTCTGAACACCTCTAAGCGCCACTCTTCACCGGATAACCACGATATGATACGAGCCTCTATCGCACTGAAATCAGATATATAAAGATCTTTACCGTTTTCGCTGACAAAAGCCGAACGGATCAGACTAGATAAAACGTTCGGTATCGCTCCGTAAAGAATTTCTAATATATCTGCCCTGCCTTTAGACACCAGACTTCTTGGTAAAGTAACATCTTTATAATTTCCCCGGGGAAGGTTATGGGGCTGTACAATCCGTCCGCCCCATCTTCCGGTCCTGTTGGCAGCGTAATGCTGCGTTAAACCGTATAAACGATTATTAACACCTAATGCAGCAAGCATGGCATTAAATTTTTTTACTGATGTTTTACTAAGATCCTGCCGGATTTCAATAACACGGCGGGCGATCTTGTCATCTACACTACCGAGAAGATCTTTTAACGATTCTTTGTTTAAAGTAATTACTTCATCGCCCGTGGCCTCAGATAACCATGTTTTCAATTGCGCAACGCTGTTCGGGTTTGTAAGGCCGGTTAACTCTTTGGCCTCTTTAATCAAACGGTCTCTGAAAGCTAGATCGAGTTTGATAGCTTCATTTACGAATACCTCATCGATCTTAAAGCCCCTTTCATTTATTCGCTGATCCAGGCACCAAAGATCGTGTTCAAAGTCAGATATGTGATAAAAGCTCAAAGCATCGCTTATATCACGTTCAGCCTCAACATCCGTTATACAGTAAGATATGAACTGAGACCATTTAACCTGATCGTGTTTTGGCAGGTTGCGAAAATGCCCGGGTTTTGTTTTAGTCGGTACACAAGGTTCGCAAAAGAATTTTATTAAGGATTTTCCGAGCTTATCTTTTTGATTTTTCACTTTGAGAACTTTTGCAGCATCCTCAAGGTTTAAAGGCAGACCGAGCATTGCGCACCGGATCATAGTGCACTCCCATTGTTCAGGTGGAAGATATATACCGAGGTGTTTACATAAACAGTTCCTTTCGAAGTTTGCGTTAAAAGCTTTTTTCTTGATCCTTGGATTCGTTAAAGCAGCTATAACGCGTGCTGGTATACGTTCACCGCTAAGCAGGTCCACAGCATTAACCTTTTCGTTATCGAAAGCCCATGCAAAAATAATGATCTGCGAATTAGCCGCATACGTGTAGCCCCCGGCTGTTTTAATGTTTTTTTTGGAAAAAGTTTCTATATCAATAGATAGGACCGAATCATACTGCATCTGACAAAAATAGTATTTATTTTTATTTTTTTCTTTGTTTTAATATTTATTTCTATTTTTGTCAGCATGCAAGATAATAAGATACCAATGCCGGATTTTTGGCCGGAGAAATTGCAGAAGCTTAGTATTGGCGATTGCGAACGCGTGGACAACGTACAAAGCGTATATTCAGCTATGAACGCCATAAAGAAAAGTAAAGATCCTGATATATCTGTAATGCGTTTTTCCATCCGTACGGTTAAACTCAGAGGTAAATACGTATTCAGAATTAAAAACGAAACAACTAAAAAGTAAATATATGATAAAGTTAAAAATCGAAGCCACGGACGGACTTGATCTTCGCCAACAGTTGATTGCCCTGCTCGGAGATACTGAAGCAGGTACGGCGAACACTGTAGAGACTACAGGCAATAGCACAGCAACTACGGACCCGCCAAAAGAAAAGGCGAAACGTAAAACAACCGCTACAACTGAAGATCCTAAAAAAGAAGAAACGCCTAAAGAAACAGGTAGTGTAACTCTTGAGACTATGCGCGCTGAACTTTCGCCAGTTATCTCTGAATTCCCGGAAAAATACGATGCGATGATCGCAATACTTGAGAAATTCGGTGTAGGATCACTTTCGGCTTTACCTGAGGCACAGTACAATGAGTTTTGGGCTGAGGTTAAATCTAAAAACATTCTGGCATAATGTCCGAAGGCCATGCACTTTTATCCCCTTCGGGATCATCAAGGTGGTTGAAGTGTACACCGTCCGCTGTTGAAGAGTCCAAATATCCGGACTCTTCATCCAGGGCGGCAGATGAAGGTACACTGGCCCACACCTTATCAGAATATAAACTGAAGCAATTTTTAAAACCTATTCCGGTTAAGATATTTAAATCGAAAATAGCTGAGCTTGAGAAAGATCCTCTTTTTAGCGGTGAAATGCACGGTTATACCGATGCGTATGTACAAGCCGTTATAGCTAATATCAAGAAAAACTCCCATGTTTTTATTGAGCGTAAAGTTGATACTTCGGAGTACGTGCCTAAAGGATCAGGAACCGCTGATACGATAATCATAACTGATGATCTGTTAGATTTTTGGGATCTTAAGTATGGTAAAGGTGTAGCCGTTTTTGCTTCGGGTAATACGCAACTGATGATATACGCTTTGGGCGCTTTACGCATGTTCAGGGGATTGTTTGACATCAAGCGTATAAGATTAAATATTTATCAACCCCGTTTAAACAGTCACAGTGTTTGGGAAATCAGCACTGAAGATTTGCTGATATGGGCCAAAACTTATCTCGCACCCCGGGCACAAATGGCCATAAACGGCGAAGGTGAGTATAAAGCAGGAGATCATTGCAGGTTTTGCAAAGCTAAACATATCTGCAGGGCTTTGGCCGATTACAATCTGGAATTGTTTAAACATGAACTGCGCACACCCAACCAGCTTACTGATGCTGAAATTCTTGAGGCGCATAAAAAGTTTGATACTTTATCTATATGGGTCAATGCTGTTAACGACCATCTTTACACCACCGCTTTAGCCGGTAAAAAATGGCCGGGTCTTAAAATGGTAGAAGGTAAAAGCAACAGAGTTTATAAAGATCCCGGTAAAATAGAAAAAGTTTTAATAAGTAAAGGTTATAAAAACATTTTCACGGAACCGGTTTTATTAGGTGTAACGGCGCTTACTAAAGCCATAGGGCCTAAACCTTTCAGTGAAATCGTAGAGCCTTTAATATATAAACCGCCCGGAAAACCTACCCTTGTAGATGCCAGCGATAAGAGACCGGAATACAGTACCGCAGAAGCAGACTTTAAACAATTAGTTAATGACAAGAAAAATTCTATTCTTTGATACAGAAACGACAGGATTACCGACTAATTATGATGCTGCGGTTAATGACATATATAACTGGCCGCGGATTATACAGTTAGCCTGGCAGCTATGTGATGAAAACGCAAACATCCTGAATAAGGTCACCGAATACGTTTTGCCGGAAGGGTTTGATATACCCCGATCGGAATTCCATATAAAACACGTACTTACAAATGAAACATGCAAGATGTTCGGTGTTCCTATCAGTGGTTTACTGGATCGTTTCATATTGGATCTGAACGAATGCGATGAGGTTGTCGCACATAATATGAGTTTTGATAAACCCATAATTGAATGTGAGATGTACCGTTACCAGAAGGTTCCCGCCACCCGTGCACAGGCCTACTGTACTAAACTTGGATCTATGGACATCGTTAAGCTGCCCGGATTCAAAGGTAGATATAAGTGGCCCTCACTTGATGAGGCATACCAGCACTTTTTCAAATCTGGGTTTACCGGCGCGCATGATGCCGGTAATGACGTTGAAGCCTGTAAAAAAATATACTTCGCTATTAATGTGCACAACGCTAAAAAATTAGCACTTTTAAATAAAATATTATAAACCCGTAAAACCCGTAAAAAATGAGTACAAAAGTATTAATCGGCCCCGTAAGATTGTCTTACCCTGCCTTGTTTGAGCCTAAAACACAAAGTGATGGTAAAGATCCAAAGTATCAGGCTTCTTTACTGATCGATCACACTACTGCAGCAGGTAAGAAAATTCTTGCAGATTGTGAAAAAGCTGTTGTGGCAGCTTTAGAACTTGGAAATCAGGGCGGTTTCAAAGGAAAGACAGGAACTTTAAAAAACGTTAAACTTCCGATCCGTGACGGTGACGATGAAAGAGATCAGGACCCCGCCTATGCCGGACATAAGTTTCTGAACACATCCAGTAAAACTAAACCCGGAATCGTTGATAAGGATATTAAACCTATCATAGATCAGTCGGAGATATATCCGGGATGTTACGTTTATGCCAGCATTAACTTTTACCCTTTTAATTTTGAGGGTAAACTTGGAATCGCCGTCGGTCTTAACAATATCATGAAGTGGGAGGACGGCGAAGCACTTGCAGGTAGAGCATCAGCAGAAGAGGACTTCGCCAGTATCGCTTCCAAGGTGAAGAGCATTTTGTAACCAGTTATAACCGATTACTAAACCCCCTTTTACACGGTATCAGGGGGTTTTTAATTTTATTTTAAAATATATTTGTTTTGTATTACAAATTGTATTACATTTGAAGTATAAACTAAAAAGCGAATAATGAAAAAACACTTTGAACTAACAACAGAAACGAAGATTAATTTTTTAGGCTTAACCGTTTTCAGGATTAAAGCCACCGTTAAAACTAAATACGCTGAAGAGGGTGAAATAGGCGGGTGGGTATCATCACTAGACAACCTGTCCGGGAATGCCTGGGTGTACGGGGATGCTGAGGTGTCCGGGGATGCCTTGGTGTCCGGGAATGCCTTGGTGTACGGGAATGCCTTGGTGTACGGGGATGCCTTGGTGTCCGGGGATGCCTGGGTGTCCGGGAATGCTAAGGTGTCCGGGAATGCCTGGGTGTCCGGGAATGCTAAGGTGTACGGGGATGCTGAGGTGTCCGGGAATGCTAAGGTGTACGGGAATGCTAAGGTGTACGGGAATGCTAAGGTGTACGGGAATGCTAAGGTGTACGGGGATGCTGAGGTGTACGGGAATGCTAAGGTGTACGGGAATGCCTGGGTGTACGGGGATGCCTTGGTGTACGGGAATGCTAAGGTGTACGGGGATGCCTTGGTGTCCGGGGATGCCTGGGTGTACGGGAATGCTAAGGTGTACGGGAATGCCTGGGTGTACGGGAATGCTAAGGTGTACGGGAATGCCTGGGTGTCCGGGGATGCCTGGGTGTACGGGAATGCCTGGGTGTCCGGGAATGCTAAGGTGTACGGGAATGCTAAGGTGTACGGGGATGCAGACATAAAATCAAATAACGATTGGTGTTTATTTACCGGGTTTGGTTCTGAGAATCGTACCACTACTGCATACAAGATAAAGGAATCTTTAACCGTTAAAGTCTCCTGCGGCTGCTTTTTCGGAGACTTACTAGAGTTCGAAACTCAAGTTAAGTTAACGCATAAAGAATCTAAATACGCTAGAGAATACCTTTCTATAATTGATCTGATAAAAATAAAATTTAATCTGTAAAATTATGTATAACACTTCAACACCGGCCAACTGGTCACCAGATTTTTTCCATTACACCGTAAGTATTAACTGTTCTGGTGCTGTAGTTATAGGCGCACAACTGGCAATTGCTTTGCTGTGTGTCGTTTATTGTTTATATAAATCTTTAAAGTAATGTCGCGGGTTCAGAAATCGGCTTACATTCTTAAGCTTAAACGTACCATAGATAACTACTTATCTGCTTTGTCGGAATTGGATCTGGCAGCACGTTTACCCGAAGGTTACCCGCACAGAGAAGAAAGGATCGAAAGGTCATCTGAGATGTTAGATTCCACGGCTGAAACTGTTCTTATGCAATGTAGCATTACAACTACGTGGTACAACGATAGTAAACTTATCACTGATGAAGAAACTGTATAAAAAAGAGGACCGGCCGTTAAAACCTTTACCTTATTGTCAGACCTTTTTTGTGCTGGTCACAATAGCGATATGTTACATAATTTTCACAAGATGGATTATATAAAAATCATTTTATGGATCGTCTGGATCGGCGGCATCATAGCTTCTACATTTTTAATTTATTATACGAGATGAAAATACCAGTAAAAATAGTATACAGAAACGGTCTCTATAGTATCCAAACCGAGGTAGACTGTACAGAAGTTAGGGATGCGGGTTGGGGACCTTTTATAAACCTTAAAACGTACACCGTTAAGAAATGGAAGTCTTGGACAGTTGGTGTAAACGGTTTCGGTCCGATACGTACATTCGAAACTTATACCCTCGCTGAACAGTATGCGATAGAAACTTTAAAGACCAGGTACGCACCGCCTCAAGAATGGCAATTTGATGTTGAAGTATGAAAACCGTAACAATTCGTACAGGCGAGAGAACCAAGGCGTTCATTACCAAAACGGGCCGTAACGGTAATAAATTCTATTCGAATATCAGCGTAAAAGCGGCTAAACAATTAATCAGAAATCTAAAACCTTCATGGGAAGGTGAAAACTTTAAAACTTATAAAATATCATGAAAGAGTACAAAAAAGCAATTAAGAATTTACTTAAACAAAGAGGCTACACAAAAGAAGAGTATAAGCCGATTATCAAAGATAACATTGATAAGATCCGCACTTTTTCTGCAAAAGGACGTCCTGCTATTTTCGTAGCAAGTGCTGTCGGAAGGGTAATACTTAAAAAACGTCGTTTTAAAAAAGTAGATGAACAGCAATATGTAGGTAAAAAAGTGGAAGTCAAGCCGCTTTTTAGCGGTAACGGTTGGAAAGGTACCTGCATATATCAAACAGCGCCGCAGGAAGTTTTATCTGCTGCACAAATGGTGCAATGGTTCGGTTTTGAACCCGGAGAAACCGGCTCGAGGCACGTAATATCCGCTAGAGTACCAAGGCTCGTAATCTTAGATGATAAAGGTCATTTCGGTATTGCGAGTATACATACCTGTAAAGTTATACCGAATGAGCAAAACGTCTAAACCCGTTTCTATCAGGTTCACTACTCAGGAACTTGAGGACTTAACAAAGCTGGCGGCGGCGAAAGGGTGTAAACCCCATTTACTGATCCGTACAGCAGCGCTGGATACCCTGCAAGGCCGGGAATTTTCAGAACTGAGTGATTTTCTTACTGTGAACGCAAAAACACCGCAGGAACAAGTTTTAGCTTATAAAATTAAAAATCATTTTAAAATATCATGACACTAGACGAATTAGAAGCGGCGGTTATCCAATGGGCTGAGGATAAAGGACTGTTAACTGACATCACAGATCAGAGAATCGAAGCCCAAACTTTAAAGGTCCTGGAAGAAACCGGCGAAACCGCGGCCGCGCAACTCAAACAGGATAACCTTAAGTTTGTGGACGGTATAGGCGACATGGCCGTAACTTTACTTATCCTGGCAAAGATGCGTAATACCGAACTGAAAGACGTGGATCTGGGATATATTGAAAGGCCTACATTAATACATTTTGTAGGCTGTATAGCCGCAATCGTACCTGAGTACCTGGGTACCGCATATTGTTTATTGCAACGCTTCGCCACTTACCATTCGCTGGATTTCAAATCTTGTTTAGAGATAGCATACAATGAGATCGCCGATCGGAAAGGTAAGATGTTCAATAACACTTTTGTTAAAGATTAAGGATATGAAAAAGTATATCTATTATCTTAAACCCGTGTTTTTTATTACACTCTTCGTGTATACTACGGGTGTTATTAAGTCCGCCAGTTTGAACCCTTTAATGTTCGGGTACAAAACAAGAATAGTTCTGGCGATTGTGTGGGCCGTAGTTTCAGCTTACTGGCTTCTTTGGTACCGTATCAAAAAAGCGGATTAAAATAAAAACCCCTTAGCTGAACGTTAAGGGGTTTTTTAATACTTAAGATTTTACTTCTTGACTAACTTATGGTAGACGAACTCCATCAGAGAAGATATAGTCACCCATTTAGTTCCGGAAGGTGCGAAGAATACTGCAAGAAGTTTAGCGGCCAATTCGCTGACACCAGCCCAAAACGTTCCTTCTAAACTTTCCAAATACTTCTGTAAGTTCAAAACGGTTTCTTCTAAAGTGTCGGCCAAAATAGCATCAGTTAAATTGAGCCCTTTTGAGACAGCTTTAAGACCCTCTAGCAGCGTTTCACGTTGCATTGACGGAAACGCCTTTTGAATAAGTGCTATTACAACGTCGGGTGCCTCAGATACGTTCCTGTTGATAATATCCAGAATCCTCGATCCGTCTTTTAAAGCATCCTGCACCTGTGGGCTTTGACTGTTGTATGTTTTTGCCGCAGCGTTAAAAAGACCCTCAAAGAAGTCTCCGATTTTTTCAATTAGTCGGCCAATGCCTGTTTTTTGTTCCATAATTTTTATTTATTAGTTGTTAGATCTGAAATTATTTCATCCTTTTTTGAAGATCCTTGAGAAGCGCCAAAATAATACTGCCCCGCCATGGAAGTAAGAGCCACAACAGCGATAAGTACCTGGTCGTTTTGTTTCTCCCATAAAGTCACCACAAAAAAGTAAGTGAAACCCAATATCATTATAGACAAGGCCAGTACGGGTTTTATGTTTTTAAAAATGTTATTGTTCATTATGCTAGTTCTATATGTGGAGGGTCATACGGTTTTTTCCAGTCAATGCCAAAACTGCATTGAATGCCTAATTGTTTGGCTTTTGCTTTTACGTGATCGATTATCAGCTTCAAAGTTTTAGAATCCTTAGTTTGTAAAGATCCGTTGTAATACGGGTAGATGTCAACCGCTCCACCGAACCCATTTGCCTTAATTTGATGATTTGATCTTCTTCTCACACCATCACGTGTAGTTACTTGCATGCCGAATTTATTGCCTTTAATTGGGCCTGTATCTGGATTGACAACTGTTCGACCGTATGAATATAATCTTTGTTGAGTTGCTACATCTCTTACCCCGTAATCTATCCCAAAATCATAAGGTGATGTTTTAATCGATTCATTCATAAGTTTAACTAATACAGGGTCAACCCCTTTCAGCTTTTCTAAACTTCTTTTTCCAAATACTGGCATACTTTTAAAATTTATTTTTAAACATTTCAAAATTGTGCTTCACCAGATAGTACCATAACAGGAATTTAGCGAGCAAAAACATAGATCTGTTAAACGTTCGTGCTGCTACCGTGGTCATCTCTATGCTGTCGTCCTTGATTATATACGCCATAAAGCCCGTATAAGTTTCGGACAGATTACCGACAAAAATACAAAGCAGGTAACCGAGAAAAATCATGCCCCCGGTCCAGTAAACATGGGGGTGCCTTATCAAATACAGTTTAACAGAAGTACGCCTGATTAGATCGCCGATCAGGACCAGGATCAGTATATTTTCAATTAACATGAAAATACCGAAGCTAATCGTCTGTTTTATTTCCATTCTCTAATACGTTTATAATCTTTTTTACGCTTAACATGCGGATATAACTCAGTATACCCGCACCGGATGAAGTAATCAACAGGAAAATCAGGCACCAGCCGTTTACCATGTCGTAATGTTCTTCTGTGAAAGCTTTGATAAGTATTTTACGTACTGTCGGTACTTGTAAAGACACGAACATTACGAAAAAACAGTATGCGAGGTTCAGGGAGAAAAAATTTATTTTTTTCCAGCCTTTCGGTAGCTCCATTTTTGCCGTTTCTTCTTGTGACATTCATTATTTAATCAGTGAGTTGTATTTGTCTTCTAATCTGGTGACAGCGCGCTGCTGAAAGTATAACATTATAATAATCGCCAGCAAAAGAAAGATCTTTACCGATTCCAGAACCCCGAATAGTAAAGGGGTATAGATCAGAAAACCTTCATAACATTTTAGCATATCGTAACTATTTGGATACATTTTAAAATTACAAAATTAAAATCACATATTTGTTTTGAGAGCGTTAATTTAGATAGCCGGTTAATTTCAGGATTGAGTTAACCGGCTTTTTTGTGCGGTATAAAGTTATGTAACACTTTTGTTAAAAACGGGAAACTTAAAAAATAAATTATATGTTTGACCAAATACTTAAAGAGATGAAAAATACAATTGCTCCTGAAATTATTAAAATGTCCGTGATAGCTTTTCTGGGCTTGATCTCACTGGCCGTTATCTGGTTTTCATAATATGATCTTATTTCTGCTTATCATCTGGTCTGTGACTATGCTATCGGTGTTCTGGTGGTGTGTGTGCGAGTATTTGGGTAAGGCTGCAGCCACTTTATTAACTTTACTACTGGTTGCTGTTATAATCTTAGCATTAAATGCGTGGGTGAGCGAACCTACGGAACAAGAATTAACTATTTTCACCGAGAAGAGAAAAGGAGTCGGATACTGATGGTCGTTTACTTTGCTAAAATTACGCTCGTAAAACAGCACGGTTGCTTACAAGAATGTCTGTTTGTTGAGTGTACAAACGTGTCTTTTATATCGGGAAAAGCCATTATTGTTTTCGGTATAAAAGATTTTATAACCGTGTCTTTATCGAATATTTCCGAAATAAAATAGCCGCCATACATTTCTGGTATAGCGGCTGAAAATATTTACTTGAGAATTTTTATTTTAAAAGTACCGCTCGGTAAATCGTGAGCGCCCATCGGGTCACTGTTTTGAAATCTTAAAGAAACCACATCAGTAGCACTTACCCACGCCTGGAAAGTTCCGTTATAACCTGTCATAGTACTTAATATTGAGTTGGGTAAACCTAAAGTAACTACATCGCCTACAACTGCGCCAGTTACTGCAAGTGTGAGCGTTGCGTTTTGGTTCATGAGTACATTTGTAAAATCGACCGTTGCGAATACAGTTATTTCTTTAGTCGCCCATTTAGCAGCGCCGTTTCCACCGTCTAAACTGGAATCATGCGTTAAAACCTGCCCGTCTGTAGGTGCTGAACCTCTGATTAAGAATGCACGACCTACATTATCAGATGACCCCCACCCCAATAGATTAGTGTCATATTGTCTTTTTGCGCTGTATCCCGAAAAGGTATAACTAGCCGGGAAGTTTACTGTACCTGTAAAAGTGGGCGATGCTAAAGGTGCATAGGCGGCCAAGGCTGTAGGGGCTAGATAATCTGTACCTGCCACGGCTGAAATAATATCTTTAGACGCATCCACCTTTAACAGTGTGCTTGCTGTTGCTAAAGGATAATTAACTTTACCTGTATTATTATCAATATCAAGGACTGATGTTGTGCCGTTGGCTTTCATAAAGTTAAACTTGCCATCGCCAGCTGTTGACGTAGTGGCAGTGTAAGATAGTTTACCGAATGCGGCGTTTATACCCCCCGCCCGGCCCTGAACTTCAATTGCAAACAACTGCGCTCCGGAACTGATATTCGTCGTAAGCGTAGTGCCGGTTCGTAAAAATCTAGCTGTTGGGGCATTACCGGCAACAGATGAATTTCTTGTCATAGTCATTGGCAAACCTGTGCCGGATAGGGTAATTGTTGAACCTATCAAATCAGCACTCCAAGCAGGCAATCCGGATGACACAACCAAACTATTGCCGTTGGCACCTATCGGTAAACGTTCAAAATTTCCCGATGTATTTCTGTAGTAAGTGTCGCCTACGGCATCTGAACCCAAAACAAGGTTAAGCCCAGCACTCGTAAATGGTAATGTTGTCGTAATCGTACTTTTAAAAGCAGGCTTATCAGTAGCATGAAAACTGCCCTCCGCTAAAGTGTCGATGCCAGACAAGTAATATGAGTACTGAGCTAATCTACCCGGGTCACTAATCTTATTGTCATTTAGAATCACTTTTTTTGCCGTCATCACGGCTATAGCGGCTGATTTGTACACGTTTGACAAAGTTCCCGGCGTGGTCACATAACCGCTGATCGTATTACCCTCAACCAAAACCAAAGAATCGTTTGTAGAAACTATTGAATTGTCGTATGCTCTGTATATTTCATTGTCTTTTACAATTACTGATTTCGCCCCGTTGGTAGATAAAGACATTTTTTCAGCCCTGTTATTTTTTACAATAACATTGATGTTTTTTCCCTTTACTGCATCCGATATACCTATATAAGCCGCCCTTGTCGAGTTGTTGTCAAATATGTTGTCTGAAAAGTCGAGATTAACTTTTTTCGTCCAAACTTTTGTGTCAAGTTTTTGAAACAGAATAACCGGATACAATGCAGGGTTAGTCGATTGCATTTTAAAAGTATTGTTTTTTATCACAAAATTGCCACCATTTGCCCCGACTGTTGAAGTGCCATTCTCTCTATATTGTATTAGATTGGCGCTTGTAGCCGTGTTACTGTCATTTATGTTGAAAAAGTTGCCTGAGATCTCAAAGTCAAATTCCTTAACTTCAGATACTCCTCCTAGATAAGCTACTTTGTTTTTGTTCGGGTTGATATATCCATTTATAAACTTGTTTTTAGCGCCTGACAGAGCAAACGCGTCAACTGTGCAGTTGTCAAATGTGATATATTCTGATGTGCCATGTAGATCGGCTCCTGCAGTTAAAGTATCTGATGTTAAAGTACAATTCTGGATGAGTCCAAAACGGTTAACCACGAGTTTACCCAACGAACTTACGTTGGTAGTAATGCCGTGCCTAAAGCCATTTAGCACAGAATTTTTTACCTCAAAATTCTGTATACCTGTTAAAGATAATGCGTAACTTGATGTTTGGGCACCAAGTATAATACCTACATCCTGTATGGATGTTAAATTATCCGCGGTAAAGTCGTAACCATCATTGATGTCCATATTCACGTTGCCAGCACCATAAACACCAACGTTCTTAACCCTTCCGCTATTGGTTTTTTTAATTCTTACGGCATAGAAATTGGGAAATGGTAAGCCCCTGAAGCTTATATCCTGAAGCGAGAATTGATTATAATTACACTTATATATCTCTGCTGAGGTTATAGTCGGGTAAGAAGCTGAAACTCCATGATCGACGAATATTGTATCTGATCGGTAGGCTACGACTTTAAAGAACTCCCCCTCTCGGTAAGTGGCTCTAAAGGACGAGTAAGAAAATGAAGTTGTGTCTGTCAATTTAATGAGATCGCCTTTAACCAGATTAAGACCAGAAACTACCTTTAAAAAATTCTGACCTGTTGATATTGTGGAAGCCGAGTTTCCCAATAAAGTATCTGTGCCTGAATCGCTCATAAGCATAGCGTATACTCTTATATTGGCAAAGGTATCGACAGATTTAAACCTTTCCCTTGTACTGCCAATTGCTTCTATAAAGGTGGAATCTTTAGATTGACCTAACCATTTAACCTGCTTTCCGGTTATGTGTAAAATGCTATCAGTGCGCCATACTCCGTTTGGAAAGTATACGCCGGCACCCAATTGGCCAGCAGATTGAATAACATTTTTTATTGCTTGAGTATTATTGGCGGCATTGGCAACACCGCCAAAGTCCCGAATATCCAAGTAAAAAAGGTTTTGTTTTTTGTCGAGATCAACTCTATTTATTTGCCTTGTATAATAAGCACTTATGCCAGCTGCCGCCAGTCTATTGTACAGATCACCGTTAGGCGCTATGTACATCTGATCTGTTGAGGCCTGTTTAGTGCCCGAAGGTGGTGTTTGGGCAAAGACAGCCAGTGCCGCAAACGTAAGAATGAATGTGAAAAGTTTTCTCATGTTATTTTGAAATTTGAATGTAACCTTTACCGTTTACCCCGTCTATTAATACTTGTGTAAGAACTCGTGTATCCGGATCGTAAGTATAATTTTTACCGAAACCCAAAACATCAAACTCAGGTGTTGCATCCTGAGATACAACCTTAATTGTAGGAGTGTCTCCGAACAGGGTTTGCCGGTTGTTAATTGTGAAATCCAGCAAAAAACTGCCAGTCGCATTGTTAAATTTAATTGTTTCTACCATTTTTAAATAAGTTAATTTAATATTATCTTGTAATTAAATAGTATCCGGTTTTAACATCATCAAAAGAAAAATCCACGTCTATGTTAATCTGAGTAACTAAACCCCCTGATTTTGTTTTAGATACGCCATACCCGGGCAAAACTAAAGTTTCGGTAAAATCTTCATTATCAGGATCATTTTTCCATATTTCTACTTTAGGATGTTCTCCAAACTTATTACGCCGATCGTCAGTCCATTCAATAGTCGTTAAAGGTGCCAATGCCCAATCGAACGGCAGGGTTTCCGAGGCAGGAGCGTTTCCTATTGCCCCGATAGGTTCCCAATCCCCTTCGGTAACAGAAGTGTTTACAGGGGATATGTTACCATCTTTATTAGAATAATATGCGGTTGTCAATCCTTCGTTTTCCTGAACGGTTACGTCACCTATGGCGTACACGGTTTCACTATCCCATACACCTTCATTTGAACCGACAAAACGCCAGAAAGCCCTTTGCGTTAAAGGTTCTTTATTTTCATTACCGTTTTGCAAAGATTCGTAAACATAATCGTAAATATTGGTACCATCGCTAAAACTACGTGTAATGATCTCACCCATAGCATAAACGTTTAAACTGTTCCAATTCGGAATTTCTGTACCTTCTAAATCAGCACCTTCGGTCCAAGGTGGTGCGAGATCCTGAAGGTCATACTTATTATTGTATATCGCACTTATGTACAGTACGCCCCCGTCTACTACAATATCCTTTTTAGTGTAATAAAGCCCAGGTACGAACGAATCAATTAAAGTACCTTCAAAATTCCACCAGGTTCCACCCTCATCAGGCTCAAACGAAGGATCGTGTCCTGTGTTACCGTTCTGAATAGAAGTGTAAAAACGTGTGCCGTAACTTGTGTTTACGAAAATCCAGTCTCCTAAAGCGTAAGTGATACCGTTCTCCCATGCGGCATAAGTTACCGGTCCTTTATTGGTCCAGGCTACTATGCCTTGTGAAGGTGCGATCGTTGGTATGCTGCTGTTATCGTCAATTTTACTTCGAAATAACATTTCGATTCCGTCAATGACGTAAGTTCTGAAAAAGTCTTTAGGTACTATCTCATTTTCCTGCCAACGTGCAAGGATGGGTACGCCGCTGTTCGTCTGGTTATCGACATACTGTTTAGTCACCAGCGAAAGCGGATGCGATATGTCTATATCCTCGTTATCAAGTCTTAAACTGACAAGCAGGTTTATATAGGTAGCTATTCTGTTATTTAAAACTTCAGCCTGTAATTCCCTGGCTTTTAAATCGTGTAAATTTGACATTATGAAATAGCTTTAATCAATAGAACCGTTTTACTTTTTTGCACATTATTGTGCGCCTCGTTGTTACCTATCACCGGTGATTCTAAGTCCACCCATTTGAAATCCTGGTTATCGTGATCCGGCCCGTTGTTATCTCCTTTTTTGTTACCCTGATATGGACCCCAACCTTTAATCTTAACAGTAAATTTAGGTAACTGTCCGATTGACAGGGCAACTTGTTTAGTACCAAAAACATCTTTTAAAGCGGCAAAATCCGGGTCCGCTAAATCCTGGGCGACAGGTACGCAACCATCCCATTTTTCAGTACCGTTACGTCCATCGCATATAGCGCAATTGCTGAAAATCGTGTTCGGTTTACCTAATCCGGTAGCCAGATCGAAATCAGTATCCAGCTCACCCGGTATCATCTCTTCGTAATAGAAAAGTGTATTTTTAGGAAACCGCATCGTGGTTGTCACCGGCTCAAGATTACCCAGGTCTATAGCCGGCGCATCCGTCTGCAGATACAGGAATTTAAAATCCATATCTGCCCCGGCCAGTCCGGTGATGTAAAGCGTTGTGTTCGCCGTGAATGGATAAGGTGCTGTTTGCACGCGTTTAATACCCCGTGCTGTAAATTCACCGATCTCAGAGCCGCCGGGTGTCGTACCGACTTTATAAAGCAGATCGCCCGCTGGTGCTCTTTTAGTAACTACTATCTGCTCTAGTAGCGATTCTGATTTGAATACGCCCACTACACTGAAATCGTCAGAAATATTAAAATGGTCTGATCTCCTGCCCATGTTGTAAATAATGTTACCGCTGCCGCTCTCATCTGTCGGTAGCGAAGTGTATCTGTTAAACTTATTTTCTGTTGGTTGAACCTCGATATTTCCACCGATATAAGCGTTAAAGACGTTCGATTCCAGTTCCCAATCTGATCCGTTTAATATCTGGTAATATATACCGTTGTATTGCACCTGGTCCACAGATTGAATGCGGTTAACCTTATCAAGCATCCATTCGGGCACCCCGTATTTGTAACCGACATAAAAACGGAATTTCCGGAAAGGTGTTGAGTTTAACAAAGTAGGATTAATGCGCTGATCGTTGTATATGTCGCGACTGTTACCGGGATTAAAACTCATTATCCGGGCTTCAACTCTGAACGTAAACACGATATTCGTATCGAAAATGACATCGAAATCATTCACACTGTTCTTATACGTCAGTAGAAGCGTATTTTCATGTTTTAAAGCTACCGTTATGGGTTCCGATACCAGATTTTGTACCTGTTCGTTTTCATCAGTATAGTTGAAAAAGGCCCGGTATTTACCTTCAGGTAAATTCACGAAATCGAAATCCATTTCATAAACTTTAAAGGTTTGACCGATTACGAACGTAGGTGCCTCTACCCATGGTGCTGAGAAAATTATTTTATTAGTGAAAACATCCCTAAAAACCAGATCAGAGGGCACAAAGTCGGAAAGTAGCTGCAACCTGAGAGAGTCGGAAAATTCCCATTTCTGAAAGTAACAATCCGGGTCCTGGTATTCCGCCAATTGGTTAACCGCAAAATCCCCGTCAAAACTTGCATCAATGTTTGTGACATTGACGAATTTCATAGGGTTTAAAAGTGGAAAAGTAAATGTCATTTTGCAATATTAAATAGATTAGTATCCGGGGTAAGCAGTAGTTCGAAATCCTGATTCGTGTTTTTAGCAATATCTTCAGAACCTTCTAATATAAAACCTTTCAAAGTTGCACCTTTCCAATTAAAAACCATATAGCCGAAAGGCACATTTTCAAATAATCTTATCGATCGATAAGGCAATTTACAGTTTATCTTCGCAATGTGGGGGATAAAGTATTTATCTGGTAAAGACCCCACCAGAATATTTTCATTCTCTTTAACACCGATACTGTTTTTAACTGCGAAAAGCTCAGCGTTTTTCTGTGCGCTTGCAAAGTTAATATATCTGGCATCCAGCTTATCAAGTACCGATCTTAAAAACGCTCCGTGCCGCAGCAGGTTGTTTTTAGGGGATAATCTCAAGTTGTAAACAGTTGCCGGGGAATTAACGCCCGTTACTATTTCATAAGAACTGCCCAAAACAGGACGGTAATTTTCACCATCCTGATAAGCATCCACCATGAACGTATCGTTATCGCTGGATGTATCCGCAGTACTTTTTCCAGTGTCTGTTTTCAAAACGTTATATCCTACACGTATTTTTTCAATACCGTACTGATCTGCTCTGACAACTGAAACCCAATTATATTCGTCTTTAACTTTAGTGGTCGGTGTCGTCCATTGCTGTCCGGAATTAACTTCATTCAGTCCGTCTTTTTCATCGGTGTTTTTGTCTTCGTAACCTACTTTAATGAGATTGGCCATTAAGAATTTAGCCGGCACAATTGTACAGGCATCGTCAGCTATAACCCCTACGTCAACAGATTGAGCCATTCGCATAAAGTATGAGCGGTTTTCAAGTCTCAGCACCCCGGCATCTGGACCCATGCCCGCATCATCTATGCTGTTCATAGTCTGGTAAAAATCGGACAAGGATATTTTTATTTTGGCATCCGGTAGTTCCCTTATACCGTTACCCGAAGTAAAAACGAGATCTTTCCATGCGTTTGCAAGTAGATAAGATTCCGCAGGAGTTCCGGGGGCTATTTTATTTATAATCCTTTTAAACAGATCTGTGCCTTTTATCCCTTTACAGTTTGAAGGATCAGAAACGGAGTTGTAACTCAATTCTAAAGTACCGTCTTCGATATTAACCCCAACACCGCCGGTACTGTTCATACGAACGTAAAGGTAAAGGCGTTCACCTATCGCCAAAGTGTATTCAAAATCGAAGTTAAAATCGAAACTTAATAAGCCATCTTCCCTGTTATCTACATACAGAGTGCGCATGTTCTGATTCGCCTGGTTCATCATTCTTACGGAAAAACCACTACGGCCGGACGTACCAAAAGACCCGCCTTTAAGATTGCCTTTTATTCTCACGGTCTGGATACGATTCGATTTTATAAACCAATTGTTAGAAGCGGAAAAACTACCGTCGTTAACGTCCTGGTAGTTCGTGGATTGGTTTTCAACGAAAGCCGATTGAAAAGTAGCCGTAGCTACATTTATCTGCGGTATGTATCTTACGTGACCATTTCCCGGGATTAAAGGATAAATGATCGCTGTAGAAGACTCAACAAAAGCCACACCGGGTAAAACTAAGTTTACAATATCCGCACCCGTTAAAGGATATTCGAACTTAACATTATCGTAAGCTTTAAGTTTTGCCGTAAGACCCCCGGCCATAAGCATAACTGTGAAAGTGTTAAAGGTATCTTCAACTTCTGAAAAATCAACATCGCTTTTAAAACCGATCTCATACTGACGGGTACTTCGGTCCAAAACTTCAACTTCTAAAATTACGCCCGCTTCCACACCTTCAGCGTAATAAGCATTTCTGAGTATTGCGGCCCCGTCCTCAACGAAGGACAGAGGTAACGCCCAATCCCTCAACATACCGAAGTACTTAAGATCGCGTTTATACGATATAGACGAGTTCTTTTCCCATGATTCAGGAGTGAACACGATGGGTCTGCGAACACTGTTGTAAGTCAGAAAATACCTGAAGTCTTCCGGCTGATCCATATTTTTAATTAAAATTTCTTTTTACGTATTCGCTTAATTCGGCCATTTTTCCCTGTGTATGCCTCCATCCGCTCTTAGTTATCACAGTAGTTGATGTTTTACCGGATGAGAAAGCTTTTTTAAGTTCCTTGGTACTGTTTTTATACTCTTTAATCAAAGGTGATAGATCCACGTTTCCCGGACCTATGAACGTATTAGAAAGCTCAGGCTTAGCAAACATCTTTCTCAGCGTTTTATGCGGGATAACTTTAGTACCTGCCTGTAATTTTTTAATGTTGGGCTTATCGCTACCCAGGAAAGCATCGCCTGACGGTGTTATGTAACCTTCCGGCCCCTCTTCATCCGTTAAAGCATATCCGCCGGCACTACTGTTCGTACCGTCTTTATATTTAGGAATAGGTGTCGCCAATACGGTAGCGACCTGTACGGCACCTATGGCACCGATCAGTATAGCTAAAGGCACGTTTAAAGATCCCAATGCTTTAGTTACACCCTCAGCAGTGTTAGCGATTATACGTGCTATACTGACTGCTTTCTCAAATCGGGCTTTGCGCTGATCTACTTCCCGCTGCTGTTGCTCTAAAACTTGTCTTTGCGCTGCGGCACGGGCTTCGATTATAGCTATTTTATCAGCTTTTTCCTGTTGTGTACCGACAGAGGCATTCGCGTTTTCAATATCAATCTGTTTCTGCTTATCCCTTAAATCAATCTCTTTCTGGATTTTATTTTTCTGATTCTCGAATACTCCGTTAATCAGATTAATCCCTAAATCGGATACTTCAATAAGTAATTCCTTACGTTTAGCACGTATCTCTTTCTCACGTTCAGCGATTTTTTCCAGATCAGATATTTCCTGCGCTGCAGTCTCTTTAGAAAGCTTTTTGCGTAATTCTGCAAGCGCTTTTTCATCCGCAGCCGTATCCAGACCAGCAGCCTTTTTAAGGTCAATGATCTTTTGCACACCCTTTATCTCTTCGCTGATGAGATCTAAGGTATACTGCCGCTGGATTTCCAGACGGGTATCAGCATATTGTTTTTCATTGAGGATACCTTTGGCATACTGTTCAGCAGCGCCTTTTAAAGCCTCATCCGCTAAAGACCCTAAAAGTTCTCTCTGTTCTACTATGGCGACTCTAAGAATGTCTACTTTTTTATTTTCGGCATCTTCGTAAGCTTTGAGACCGTCTTTAAGTAATTTAGTTAGAGCTTTCTCAGCATCTTCGTTTATTTTGGCCTCAAGTTTACGCCCTTCGATCTGTACTTTGGATCGGTCCGTAACATTCTGCTCCTGAAGAAATAGTATTTTATCAGCATTACCCTGAGCTTTCTTGACTTCAGACTTATAATCAATATCTGTTAACCGTTCGCTTGCAGATATGTACTTTTTAAGCGCTGAGAGCCTTAAATCTAAAGTATTGGTCTCAGTATCCACCATTTCTTTAGCGGTGTCTCTCTGACGTTCTAAACGGGCACGTTGCAAATCAAACTCAGAGGTATCAACTTTAGTTTTACCTTTTTTGTCAAGATCGCCCCCGAAAAAGTCAGCGAAACCGGATTTCTGCGAAAGTTCCGCCGCATCTCTCTGAAACTTTTCTGCTATCTGCAAAAGTGTTTTCTGGTTTGAGTCGGCAGCTCCTGAAAGTTCAGCGGTACGCTGCTTAATAAGTTTTTTGGTCAGATTAGCATCCTGGGTAAATGCTGCCTCAATCCTTTGGCCGAAACTTAAATTAGATACTTTCTTATCACCGGGCGCACCAGTATTAGAAAGATCTTTTTGGCCTTGAGAACGGATCGTTTCCGCTTCAAAAGCACTTTTTGCCGCCTCTTCTAAAGCCAGTTGTGCCGCAGCTTTTAACAGGGTTACACGAATATAGTTAGAACCGTTTTTAGTTAACTCCTGTTCTGCCGCATCTAAAGAACTTACTTGTCCGGTAGTTTTCCCGATACTTTCATTATATTGTTTCAGGACTTTATCCTTATCCAGCAACCCTTCTTTGGCCAACTGAATATTGATACGTAGTTCGTTAACATCTTTGGCAGCTTTAAGGAATTCAGTACCTTTAACGGCTTCGCCTAAAGTATTTATCGTTTTGGTAGCGGCATTAATCTGCTCGGTACCTTTGAAAAGAGAAGAAAAGAATTCTCCGATTTCTTTACCGTAAACAGAGAAAAAAGTAACCAGAAGACTTAAGGCTGTACCGAATGAAAATATAGACGAAGCCAACTGTTTAAAAAGCCCGGGAACTTTTTGCCCTTCGGCACGTAAAGCTTTGATCTCCTTTTGCGTTTGCTGGATCTGATCGAAAAATATAGGTATATTGTTTGAAAGCGCTAAAAACCCGGTCTGTACAGAGAAGGTAAACGCAGGAAATTCACGGGTGATCTGATTAATAGAACTGGACAAGCCGTTAAAGCCACTTTTATAGTTACCAACGTTTCTTTGGTTTTTACCCAACACTGAGTCAATCGCTTTAAGCCTTGAGTCCAGTTCTATTACCGTCTTAGCGGCTTTTTTAAACTCTTCGCTATTTTCACCAAAAACGATGGCTGTATCCTGCGCTTTACGCCTTAAATCCTCTAAAGTATTCGATAAAAGTGCATAAGGACGAGAATTTTTCTGTATATCAGATGCCGCTTTTTCATCTAAGGCGCGTTTCCTGGCTGCGGCAGCTTCGTAACGGTCAAAAGCTTTCTTACGGTCCTGGTCCAGTTTAATTTCAGCAAGGCGTTCCATCTCGGTTTGTTTAACCGACTGCTGACTTTTGCGTTCTTGCAGGGCTAATTCCTTCTGTATCTTACGTTCAAAATCATCTATTGATTTCTTACGGGCGTTTCTTAAAGATACTTCTGCGGCCTCAACCTTGCTTTGCGCTGATACCAGTTTAGACATCGCATCGGTGGCTTTATTGCTGGCGGCTTCGAAGTCTTTAGGCGCTTTAGATCCGGAAATAGCTTTGTTAGCGGCTTCCACGTCAAGAGCGAAACCCGAAAACTCAGAACGGGCGATCCCTATTTTTTCCAGCAGCATTTCCAGTTGGGCGAATGCTTTCGGGTTTATTAGTTCTTCTATGCTTTCGTTGTTCATCTGGTATCGCTTTTAGCTTGTTTAACATACGCCATAAAAAGCGCTACGGTAGTATTTTTAGGGTCTATGCTGATCTGCATGTATTTGCTGATCTGCGCAACCAGCGCATAAAAGTCCATCTCCGTGACTTCGCCCGAATCTTCATCCGCTTGTAAAGCTTCTAATTCGCCCTGCGTTTCATTGCGTTTAAGTATGATGGATTTTGCGCCTATAAGTGTTTTTTTAATATCCTTTTCCAGTGTTTCGGGGGTAAAAGGGAAATTGAAACCCATACGTTTCAACAAACTACACAATTCGGTATCGTAATAGCCTGATAAAGCCGTGCATATCCGTGCGATCAGTTCTATGCGATTATTTAAGAAAGTTATCTGTTTAAGAAGGGAAAGCAGAAAACTGTTTTTCTTGTTGCCCAGCAATAAAAGATATTCGTTATAGATAGTCTCCCAAAGCGGCATAAGATCGCCATTTCTGTTGAACCAGGTTCCCCGTTCACTGTACAGATAGTCCATATCCTCATTAACGAGCACCTGAATGAAGTTATATAATGGGAGATCCTTACAGCCCGTGAAAGTTTTACGTGTTCTTATCATCTGAAAACAAATCCGGTTATCTGAGAAATATACTTACGAACAGCGGGCATTAAAGTATTTGTGCGGTAAATACGCTTGTTATCTTTACTTAACCCATAGATAGCAGGGCCGTATTGCTGTACTAACTTTTCTGAATAAGGTACATTACTGACCACCTTATACGTGTAACCTGAGATCAGAACAGACATACCGGCATAATGCCTACCTGTCAATCTAAGATCCGGTATCCCGAAGCCCGGGCGATTATTTTGGTAGAATTTCTGACGGGCGTAATACTTGGATTTGTATTTTGCGAGTTTACGATCCAGCGAGTCTACACCGTAGTTATAAAGGGCAAACTGGTTTAAAGCTGTGATCTCATAGGACGTACCTGCCACCAGTTCTGGCAGTTTTTCCCTCAGCTTAAGGGCTTCAACGCGTCTATATGCTTCGGCAATGGTCATGAAAACAAATGTAATAAAAAAAGGCTGCATAAATGCAACCCTTTCATGATTGGTTAAACAACCTATCCACGTTGGCACGTAATTTCTTAAATAAACACCCGCTCAACCGTCTGTGCGAGTTATGTTGCGGGTGTTTAAGGGTTGATGTTCTCCGAAGATTGCACACCATCATTAGCGCCGCTACTTGACCAGCAGTACAAACATACGTTTTTATATTTTACATCAAAATAACAAATCCGTTACAATAAAAAACCCGTCCGTATTTCACAACATGGACGGGCGAAAAAGCCGAATAATGATTTCAAATATACGTAACATAATTGGTACCGGGTACATAAATTAAAACCTTTTATATTTGACCATGGATATTGACTCAAGGTTTCACATTATAGATCAGAAGTTAGAGGCTTTGAAATTAAATATGGACATGGATCTGGTAGTGCTGCGGTTGAAAGCCCCGGAATACAAAAAACATCCGAGCCGGATAGCTTATCTGGTTAAGTGTTTTGAAATCCTACTGTATAACCGAAAACGCCTGGTTGATTTTTACCCATCGGATAATAAACGTTTTTATCTTCTATCTGAAAATCTTAAATGTAACGTAAATGATACAAATAAGTAATACAAAATGTAATACATTTGGCTTATGAAAATATCCACCGAATATTTAGAAAAAGCACTGGACATCAGATTAGAATGTTTGGCGCTTACCATGGAGATACAGATTTTAACTTTAAGGTGTAGCACCTGGATAGAATCAAACAGAGATAATTGGGTTCACGATGAAATCGTAACAGATGAACCCGCACCATTTTATGAAATCATGCACAGATCTGCACTTATGCAAAAAAGATTGCAGCTGCTCCGTGAATACAATCATTATAAATACTTTCTTACGAGGCGCAATATATCGTGCGTTATTTTTGCGGATCTTAAATCTGCAGAACAGCGGGTATTATTGGCGATGGGCTATCAAGGTGGGGCAACGATCATGGAAAAATTAAAGCCCATATCTTCTCGTGCGAAATCAGCAGCTTTAGCAGCAGGCTACGGCTCTCATAGAACTGTGGGCAATTATGGTCTGAAAAACAATTTAAACGAAATGGTACGTAAAGCTAAAAAGCCATGGTGGAAAATTTAACATTCTGTTCAAACGTTGGGTACACCGGTTCGGTTGAGTGTTTGCCCAATTTTAATAACGTCCTGGATCATTTTAACAGCGTAGTCACTGCTGAAATACTCAGATACACGCACGGGATGCCGCAAATTTATCACGTTGTTTTAAAGCACACATTTAACCGTATTGAACCTTTTGCGGTGGTTTCCGCTGAAATAGATCCGGACAAAGTACGTTATTTCCTGGAAAACAATGGGGTCACGCCTGAGCTTATTAAAGTGATGCCTTACGCACCGGAAATTGCTTTTATTATTAACCAGTACATAGAACAATGTCTACATGCACGCAACGTTTAAAATTTTAAAAAGTTTGGGCGCACTACCCAAACCTGAAGCCCCGAAGCTGGTGGCAGAAATATTCGACGATGACGGCTCTAAAATGCAACTTTTCTCCGACCACACCGGGTATCTGTTCGATAAAAACGGTGAATTTGTAACCAGCGGAACCGTGAGTCATGTACCACCGAAAGGTGAACAGGTAACAAACTTCACATTTAGATTAACTTTTAATCCCATAAAATGAGTAAAAAATCAATGTCAATGAGAGAGGTAGAACGCCTCTATTCAAAGATCAAAACAGAACCTGCAAAAGACGACCGAATCAACTGCTATACCTGTTTGCAACCTAAATGCTTGCATATCACTAAAACGATTGATATACACGAAGGTAGAACACCTTTTATGCACACCTGCGAAAAGTGCGGGCATACCGCGCAAAGCACATTTTACAAAGATGTAGATCCCGAAAAAGAACCTACACAAGAATGGTACAGGCCGACTTTAAAACAGTGCCAGAAGATGCGCAACAAACCGCAGATGCTCGATCACATTTTTAAAGGCGGACTGGATGTCAGGCCAATAATTAAATAGATAAATATGGAAAAAATGAGTAAAAATTTAGAGCGAAAAACCTGGGAAGAGTTTAGGAAATCAGGACTCTTCATGTTTGTGAACTTAGTTTTGCAAGCTTTCGGGTGGTCGTTGGTTGTAGAAGTTGAAAACTATAAGGAACTAGGAGAGAATGCACCGGTCAAAGACGTTTACCCGTGCCGGTCCAGGTTTAGAGGGTTCAGCGATGCGGACCAAACAGAAATGCACGAAAGGATAGCCGCTTACCTGGGTGAAGCCGGGCCAAACTTCAAAGAAGAAATAAAAGATTAACAAAAAACCCCTTAACATTTAGCTAAGGGGTTTTTTCGTTTTTAACGCTCTTTTTCTGCCTGTTTTTCAGGTTCAGCGGGCGGATTGATCTTATCGTATTCCGCATCCAGATTAACATCCGGATAAACCCCCGTGAATGTTTTGATGAATTCTTTTTTATCCATCTTTTTAACATACTTGAGATTCCACGCTATTTTACCCGTAGCCAACTTAAGCCACTTTAGTGAAGGTGAATGTCACGCTATCCAGATGCGTTAAACCTGCAGCAGTTAAAACGCTTGGAGCGGCCAATTTACCCGTGATACGTGTAGCTGCAAGAATATCAGCGGCAACAAGGGTAACAGTGAAAGCTTTAAGACCGGTATCTGCGGCAACAGACGTTATCCCGACAGATGCGCCGGTGTCTGCGTTAAAAAATTCCCACAAATTTTCATCAGCCAGTTCGTCTTCATAAAGATCAAACAGATCAAGTTTCTGACATCCCGCAAGAACTTTAAACTTAAATACAGGGCTTGCCTGAGCCGCAGCCAGGGAAAGCGAAGCATTTCTTAAACCTTCAATATCTTCGAAACTGAAATCGGTTACTTTGTAGAAACCAATCTGTTCGTTAATATATTTAGGCTGGAAATTAAATTTAACCGAAGTACCCATCACTGTGGTGCCTGTCGCCGGGGTCCATTTATTCGCCACAAACTGATTAAGCGGGATACCTTTCAAAGTATCACCGACTTTTTGTCCGAACAAAGTACCTTCAGCATCATAAAAAATGACACGGATACTTGATTTGTTGAACATCTGTAAAGCTTTTAGCAAGCACAAACCGCCTTTTAAGAAGGGGAAAGTCCAATCGTAAGTACCGTTATCGGTATCAACGGCTGTTCCATAGCCGAACGTCTGTTGCTGCGGTTCTGCACTGTTATCAGTGATGTCCTCAAGCATGTGCACGGGATAAATCCTTTGTGAAGGAATATCCGCACTAGCCGCGGCCAGCATAGCCGTTTTTAAAGCTCCGTCGTTTAACAGATTTGCTGCTGTTAACGTGAAACTTGGCCAAACGAGAAAAAAGCCTACTATTTTACCGATCTGTAGTGAACAGTCGTCAATTCCGGTATTTGCCCCGCCTACCTGGGAACATTTAAATTCGTTTATCATAATTTTAACAATTTTGTGTTTTTACTTTTAGCCTTATTTTGAATTCTATCGCATCGATATTATCATTGAAAATATTACCCTCTACACCGTACAGGCCCTCTTTACCCCAAAATAAACGATCAAATCGTTCGTATGGTTTCGGCGTACTACCTTCAAAAGAAAATAAGCCGCTTTTACGTATCTGTTCTATAAATTCACCGTAAATAGGGTGTAGAATAGGTGTAAAAGAGAAATCCTCCCTTTGAGGCGCAGTATAGTTCGGATTGGTGCCTGTTATGATTAAAAAGTGTAAATCCGCCTCACTGTAAAAGCCCGGCGAAGATGTTTCTTTAATATCTAAGAACAAAGTTATCAAAGGGTACTTTTTAAATCGAAGATCCGCATCCCCGGACATCAGCATTAAAGTGTTCAGTACTTCTAAAGGGTGCCCGTAAATGTAATGTATGCCTGTAATAGCTTCATCAACATCTCTTAAACTGTTTACCAGTTTAAGGCTCGTGCGTTCAACGATCTTTGTAAATAATCTCGGTATAAGAATGGGCTTATCCATATCAGATCCCTAAAGAATTAACGGGTTCAAAAGGACACTCTTTGTAATATTGCCAAAACTCCCAACCTCTGTAGGTGGAAGGGTTAATAACAAACCAGGGTTTATCCGTTTCAATGTCATCATCATGATAAGTTTTAAGTTCATCAGCGTTTTGCCATACCCATGAAACCATTTCATTCCACACATACACCCTTTTATCCAGATTATTCACCGTCTGCGCATTTTCCGCATTGGGTTTTACCTCACCTATTCCGCCGGTCCTGGTATTGCTGTTTTTCATGTAGAACCAGTAAACATAGTTCGCAATCGGTGACACTTTCAAATCCGTATCGATCAATAGAGCTTTTAGATCCTGCCACTTTTGCGGAACAGGATCTAAAGCTAAACCATCCGTGAAATCCTTATACAAGTCTTTACCTAATAACAAGGTAAGAAATTGCGGTTCGTAAACTTTAATAAAGTCACGAACGGGATTAGAGACTACAGGCAGTTCAATTTGCCCGATCTGCAGTTCTCTTACGAAGTAGTTTAAATCTATTAAAGGCATGATTAATTATAATTTTCTTGATAAAATTTGCCCCGCAACCGTATAAGATGATGTTCCGGAGCCAACCGTCTCAACCCGGTAAAACAGAAAGGGTGCGCCATCAATCAGCCAGACTTTATTCTGTGTTGCCAGATCAGTGACGGTGTATGTAAGTGTATCGGCCGTAACCCAATCGGAACCGTTTAAAGATCCTTTCAAAGTCGCGACCCCGGCAACAGTACCGGACAACTTACCATACTTAACAAATACGGTGGTCTGTTTGGGCGTTCCCGTAACCGCTAAAGCCGTCATGGTAACGGTAGCGGTATTGATAACGGTATCTACTTTCTTAGTGCCTGAGGCGGGATTTGAATACAGGTCTTGTACTACGGTTTGAGCGTGGGTCTGCATGGACACCGTCGATGCAAAACCTAAAATCGCTATAATCAATAATTTTTTCATGTTTGAATGTTTAAATGTTATAAAATAGACTCTTTGGCAGCTTTATCTGCTTTCTCCTGTTCAGCTTTATCTGCTTTCTCCTGTTCAGCTTTATCTGCTTTCTCCTGTTCAGCTTTATCTGCTTTCTCCTGTTCAGCTTTATCTGCTTTCTCCTGTTCAG